>Ga0187772_10000779_pt1 | contig 14394 bp, 13 predicted proteins | sample 0116_SJ02_MP15_2_FD_133137 | JGI IMG/M metagenome (GOLD analysis project Ga0187772, IMG submission 133137) | Tropical peat soil microbial communities from peatlands in Department of Meta, Colombia - 0116_SJ02_MP15_20_MG | ecosystem: Environmental > Terrestrial > Soil > Wetlands > Peat | place... | reverse complement strand
TCGCCGATCATCCGCTCGGCAAGGACGCTCCTTCTGCATCCCGATTACCGAATCGTAATCGCCGCACATTCTGGTATCGGTCTGGTAGGCGGTGCCGCCGGCCAGGATCTGCGCGTCGGCGGTCGGCACGTGACCATGAGTCCCGAACACCGCCGAGACACGGCCATCGGCGAAATGGCCGAGCGCCATCTTCTCGCTTGATGCTTCGGCGTGAAAATCGACGAGGATCGCCGCCCGACGATCGCACTGGCCTCGCCCGAGCGGTCGAACCGGTGCGAATCGGCGGTCGGCTCGTCGCGCACCTACCCCAGCGCTGAGGCCGCCTCCGGCGCGATAACGGCGCCGAGAAACCCCTACCGACCGCGTCCGGAGATGCCGCAATCCTGCCATATTGGATTGTTAGCCCCGAGCCTCCACAAGCTTCCGGCCGTGACGCCGACAGGAAGCGGCGCAGAAATCGATGGCTGGCCACTCGCAATTCAAAAACATCATGTACCGGAAGGGCGCGCAGGACAAAAGGCGCGCTAAGATCTTCACCAAGATCATCCGGGAACTCACCACCGCCGCCCGCTCGGGCCTGCCCGATCCCGCCGCGAACCCGCGTCTGCGGGCGGCGGTCTTCGCCGCCCGCCAGGCCAATATGCCGAGAGACACCGTCGAGCGGGCGATTCGGCGCGGTTCCGGTAGTGAGGCAGGGGAGGCCTTTGAGGAAGTCCGATACGAGGGCTATGGACCGGGTGGAGTCGCCGTCATCATCGAGGCGCTGACGGACAACCGTAACCGCACCGCGAGCGAGGTCCGGGCCGCGTTTGCCAAGGCGGGTGGCGCACTCGGCGAGACCAACAGCGTCAGCTTCATGTTCGAGCGCGTCGGCGAGATCGCCTATCCGGCAGAGACCGCGAGCGCCGACGACATGTTCGAAGCCGTCATCGAGGCGGGAGCGGAAAATCTCGAGAGCGATCCTGAGCAGCACCTCGTGACCTGCGCACCCGAAGATTTCAACGCCGCTCGCGACGCGCTTGAAGGCCGGTTCGGGCCGGCGAGCTCGGCCCGCCTAGTATGGCGCGCGAGGACGACCGCACCGATCGACGAGGAGACCGCAACGACCCTATTCAAGCTGCTCGAGACGCTCGAGGACAGCGACGATGTCCAGAACGTCTACGCCAACTTCGAAGTGGCCGAGGACGTAATGGCGCGGCTCGGCGCTTGAGCCCCCTCAAAGGTCAGCACGGAACCCCGATGCGCGTTTTGGGGCTCGATCCCGGGCTGCGGCACACCGGCTGGGGGGTGATCGAGGTCACCGGCAACCACCTTACTCACATCGCCGATGGCGTCGTGCACGCCGCGACCGACCAGCCCCTCGCGATGCGGCTGGTGGCGCTGTTCCGCCAGATCACCTCGGTGCTCGATCGCTTCCAGCCGGATGAAGCCGCGGTCGAAGAGACTTTCGTCAACCGGAACCCGGCCTCGACCTTGAAGCTCGGCGTCGCCCGCGGCGTCGTGCTGCTGGCACCGGCCGAACGTGGGCTGCCGGTGGCGGAATATTCGGCCAACCTGGTCAAGAAGGCGGTAGTGGGAGCCGGACACGCCGAAAAAGCGCAGGTGCAAATGATGGTTCGGCGGATCCTGCCGGGCTGCGACATCGGCGAGCCCGACGCCGCCGATGCCCTTGCGGTGGCGATCTGTCACGCTCACCACGCCGCGACCCGGCGCCATTGGAAAGTGCCGGGATGATCGCCAAGCTCGCGGGCATAGTCGATCAGCTCAGCCCGGACGCTGCGGTCATTGATGTGGGAGGTGTGGGCTATCTCGCCTTCTGCTCGACGCGGACGATCAGCCGATTGCCGGCCGCCGGCTCGCCGGCGTCCCTGCTGATCGAGACGCATGTCCGCGAGGATCATATCCATCTTTACGGCTTTATCGACGCCGCCGAGCGCGACTGGTTTCGGCAGCTGACGACGGTGCAGGGCGTCGGGGCGCGGCTTGCACTGGCGATTCTTTCGGCGGTTCCACCGGAACAACTCGGCCTCACGATCCTCGCTCAAGACAAGGCGATCCTGTCGCGCGCCGACGGGGTCGGGCCGAAACTGGCTGCACGCATTGTCAACGAGCTCCGCGACAAGATCGGCGGTGTTGCCGCCGTCGCGATGCCGGCAGTGCCGATCACTTTGGCTCCGGACACCAATGGTGGCCCAGCCGCCGATGCAGTATCGGCGCTGGTCAACCTCGGTTACCGCCGAGCCGACGCATTCGGAGCCGTTGCTACGGCCGCCCAGCGATTGGGCACCGGGGCCGATGCCGCCACGCTGATCCGCGCCGGGCTGCAAGAGCTCGGCCGATGACCGACGCGGCGCCGCGCGTCATCGACCCAGCCCCAGGCGAGCAGGATGCAGCCGAGGCCTCGCTGCGGCCGCTCACACTCGAAGAATTCGTCGGCCAGAGCCGGTTGCGCGACAATCTGCGCGTCTTTATCGAGGCGGCGAGGGGACGGCGCGAGGCCCTCGACCATGTGCTGCTTTCCGGACCGCCGGGGCTCGGCAAGACGACACTCGCGCAGATCGTTGCCCGCGAGATGAACGTGGGGTTCCGAGCCACCTCGGGACCGGTGATCCAGCGCGGCGGCGACCTCGCGGCGCTGTTGACCAATCTGCAGCCGCGCGACGTCCTCTTCATCGACGAGATCCACCGTCTGGCGCCTTCGGTCGAGGAGATCCTTTATCCCGCGATGGAGGATTTTCAGCTCGACCTGATCATCGGCGAGGGGCCGGCGGCGCGGTCGATCCGCATCGACGTCGCGCCCTTCACGCTGATCGGCGCGACGACGCGATCGGGGCTGATCACCCGGCCGCTGCGTGAACGCTTTGGTATACCGCTGCGGCTTCTCTTCTACGAGGCGGCCGAGCTCGGGATGATCGTCAGCCGTGGCGCTCGGATGCTCGGCCTCGACCTGCGCTCCGACGGCGCCGCCGAGATCGCGCGTCGAGCACGCGGCACCCCGCGCGTTGCGATGCGCTTGCTGCGGCGGATCCGCGACTTTGCCGCGGTCGAGGGTCTGGCCAGCGTCGATGCGGTGGCGGCTGATGCGGCGCTGCTGCGGCTCGAGGTCGACGGCTGTGGCCTCGACGGCATGGATCGGCGCTACCTGCGCTGCATTGCGGAAAACTATGGGGGCGGCCCGGTCGGGATCGAAACGGTGGCGGCCGCACTCGGTGACGAGCGCGATGTCATCGAAGATGTTGTCGAGCCCTATTTGATCCAGGAGGGCTTTGTGCACCGCACGCCGCGTGGCCGTGCGCTAACTCGGATCGCCTTTCGCCACCTCGACCTACCGATACCGGCGAGCCTGCCGGCACAACTCGATCTTCTCGCGCGTCTGCCCCTCGAATCCGAGGTCGAGGAGACGCCGTGACGCGGACGATCATCCAAAAGACGCCATAAAGGGTAGCCAAGAAATGCCGCCTACTCCTGTCGATGCCCTGCCGCTTGTCGGAGCGGTGCCTCATGATCTTTCGATCATTGGGCTGTTTCTGCAGTCCGATGTCATCGTCAAAGTGGTAATGCTGATCCTCCTGGTCGCGTCGTTTTGGTCGTGGGCGGTCATCTTCGACAAGGTGATCCGGCTGCGCCGGTTGCGATTTACTGCATCGAATTTCGAGGAGTCGTTCTGGTCGGGCGGCTCGCTCGAGGATCTCTACGAGAGGGTCGGTCAGCGCCCACCCGATCCGATGAGCGCCGTTTTTTCGTCGGCGATGCGGGAGTGGCGGCGCAGCGCCGCCAAGAACCTTCTCGGCACTCCGGTCATGCGGGCGAGCCTGCAGCAGCGCATCGAGCGGGTGATGAGTGTCACGGTGGGGCGCGAGATGGAGCGGGTCGAGCGCTTTATGGCGTATCTCGCAACGGTCGGTTCGACCGCACCGTTCGTCGGTCTGTTCGGCACCGTCTGGGGTATCATGGACAGCTTTCAATCGATTGCTGCGTCCAAGAACACCAGCCTCGCCGTCGTGGCACCCGGTATCGCCGAGTCGCTATTCGCGACTGCGCTCGGGCTCGTCGCCGCGATCCCTGCAGTTGTTGCCTACAACAAGCTTGCGACCGATTTCGGGCGCTATGCCGGTCGGCTCGAGGCGTTTGCCTCCGAGTTCAGTGCGATACTGTCGCGCCAGCTCGATGAGAGGCCGTGAGCGATGGTGACATCGAGCCTCGGCGGCAACCGGCAGCGGTTGGCCGGGCGGTATCGGCCGATGTCGGAAATCAACGTGACGCCGCTCGTCGACGTTATGCTGGTGCTGCTCGTCGTCTTCATGGTCGCAGCACCCCTCCTGACGGTAGGGGTGCCGGTCGATCTGCCGCAGACCCAGGCGCCGCCGATCACCGAGCCGAAGGAACCCCTTGTCATTACGATTAACAATGAGGGCCACATCTTCATCCAGGAGACCGACGTCCCAACAGAAGCGCTGGTGCCACGATTGGAGGCGATAACGGGCAGCAACCCCGATGCGCTGCTCTACGTCCGTGGCGACAAGGCGATCAACTATGGCCGCGTGCTCGAGGTGATGAGTCTGGTCAGCACGGCCGGGTTCCACAAAGTGTCGCTAATCGCTGAATCCCCAAAAGGGGCGCCTGCCAAACCCACATCCGGCGCGGCCCCCGCCGAGCGATTGGGGCGGACGATCAAACGCTGAAAGGTGTCGCGCGGTTTCATTCCGATGAGCGTGGCAACCGCAGAACCGGCACTGACCGAGGAACCCGCCGTCCTCGACGCGATGCCGGACGGCATCGCTCCCCGCGGCCTCGCATTGTCGGCGGCGCTGCACCTTGTCCTCGGTAGCCTGTTCATTTTCGGTCTACCGAGATTGTTCGCTCCGCCCCCGCCGGAGGACATGCCGGTTGCGGTCGAGCTGGTGACGATCGCGCCGGAAACGCGGGCGACGCGGCCCAATCCAAACCCGCCGCGGCCGAATGCCAAGCCTGACGAACCGGTCGCAGACGCCCCGCTGGCGAAGCCGGAGCCCGAACCACCGGTCCCGACACCGGTTCCACCGCCCTCGGCCGAGGCACCGCCGCCGGCGCCCGAGCCGCCGACACCGCCGGAACCCAAGCCGGCGGCGCCGCCGCCAATATTGAAGCCGCCAGAGCCCAAGCCCGAGCCGCCAAAGCCGACCGAGAAGGCCGAGGCGCCCCGGCCGAAGGAAAAGCCCGAACCGCCTCAGCAAATGGCCAAGAACGAGTCGAACGCAGAGCAAAAGAAATACGATCCCAGCCAATTCGAGGCGCTGCTGAAGAACTTGGCGGCGCAGCCCACCCTGCCGTCGCCCGACGCGCCGCCGCAGCGACCACGGATCGCGTCGGCCAGGCCGTCGTCGCAGCCCCGGGCGCCGCTCGGCAGTCAAATTACCGCCACCGAAGTCGACTTGGTGCGACAGCAGATCGCGCGGTGCTGGAACGTGCCGGCGGGCGCTCGTGATGCGAAGGATCTCGTCGTCGAGATCAGGGTGGTCGTCGACCCGGACGGCACCGTGCGACAGGCGACAATCGTCGACCAGGCGCGTCTGAGCGACCCGTTCTTTCGCGCGGCCGCCGAGAGCGCGCGCCGGGCCTTTTTCAATCCGGAGTGCCGCCCGCTGCGGTTGCCGCCGGACAAATACGCGATCTGGAAGGACCTCGTCGTCGACTTCAGCCCAAAGGACATCTTATGAAAAGAAACCGCCTTTTCTTGGCCGGTGCTCTGATTGCAGCATTCGCGATTGTGCTGCACGCGAGCGCTCCCGTCCGCGCGGAGCTGCGGCTCGACATCACAAGCGGCAAAGTCGAGCCCCTGCCGATCGCAATTCCCTCCTTCTCGGGCTCCGGTAACGACGAAGGCCAGGCCGGACAGGAAATCGCCGGGGTCGTTTCGGCGGATCTCGAGCGCTCGGGCTTGTTTCGCCCGGTAGATCCTCGCAGCTTCATCCAGAATGTTTCTGCAACCGATACCCAGCCGCGATTTGGTGACTGGCGCCAGATCAATGCGCAGGCTCTGGTTACAGGAACGGTCCAGACGCAAGGCGATGGCAGGCTGAGGGTCGAATTCCGTCTATGGGACGTATTTGCCGAGCAACAGCTGACCGGTTACGGCTATACGACGACACCGCAGAATTGGCGCCGCATCGCGCACATCATCGCCGACGAGATTTACAAGCGCATCACCGGCGAGGAGGGGTATTTCGACAGCCGCATCGTCTACGTCGCCGAATCCGGCCCGCCGGAGAAGCGGATCAAGCGCCTCGCGATCATGGATCAAGATGGGGCCAACAATCGGTTTCTGACCGACGGGCGCGCGCTGGTGTTGACCCCACGGTTCTCCCCCACAGCCCAGGAGATTACTTATCTCTCCTACGCAAATGGCTCGCCGCGCGTCTATCTTTTCAATATCGATACGGGGCAGCAGGAGGTCGTCGGCGATTTCCCGGGCATGACCTTCGCGCCGCGCTTTTCCCCGGATGGCAACCGGGTGGTGCTGAGCCGCGCCGAGAATGGCGTCAGTAACCTTTTCGCCCTCGATCTACGCACTCACAGGCCCACGCGCTTGACCGACAGCCAGGCGATCGACACGTCGCCCTGCTATGCCCCCGACGGCAGTAAGATCGCGTTCAATTCCGATCGCGGTGGCTCCCCGCAGCTTTATGTCATGAGTGCAGACGGTGGTGGCGCAAAGCGGATCAGCTTTGGGTCGGGGAAATACGGCACCCCGGTCTGGTCGCCACGCGGTGATTTGATCGCCTTCACCAAGATCGACGGCGGCTCTTTCTTTATCGGCGTGATGCGGCCGGATGGTTCGGGCGAACGGCTGCTGACGCGCGACTTTCTGGTCGAAGGACCGACCTGGGCGCCGAACGGCCGGGTGCTGATGTATTTCCGCCAGTCGCCCTCCGATTCGCGCGGACACGGCGGTTCTCCTCACCTGTACTCCATCGACTTGACCGGCTCCAATCAACGCGAGGTAACCACCCCGCAGGATGCTTCCGATCCGGCCTGGTCTCCCTTGCTTCGCTGAACAGCTCCAGCGATATTGTCCGAGCCGGTCGAGGGGGAATGAGATGCACGCAAGAATTATCAGCCTGCTGGGCGCTTTGCTGCTGCTCGCCGCTTGCAGCAGCCCTCCGCCGGAGACGCCCCCGCCGGGGCCGCCGGGACCGCCGGGTGGGGCCGGCGGCATCGGCTCTCGGAACATTGTGCCGGGGTCGCAGCAGGATCTAGAGGCAAGCGCCGGTGACCGGGTGTTTTTTGCCTTCGACCGATCGGATATCACCCCGGAATCGCAGCAGATCCTGACCCGGCAGGCCGACTGGCTGCGGCGGTATCCGAATGTCACCGTGACGATCGAAGGTCATTGCGACGAGCGCGGCACGCGCGAATACAACCTCGCCCTCGGCGAGCGTCGCGCTCAGGCCGCCAAGAACGTCCTTGTCGCCTCCGGGATTCCCGCATCCCGGATCTCAACGATCAGCTATGGCAAGGAGCGCCCAATAGTCGTCGGCTCCAACGAGGAAGCCTGGGCTCAGAACCGCGTGGCCATCACGACGGTCAACTAAGAACCTCTGATCAATGTGCCTGGGACGGCCGAGAGGCATATGATAAGGGCCAAATCGATCGGCGTCGGTTCAACCGACTGGTGATCGAGGCGCGCCCTTTTTTTGCCCTAAAAGGACCCTAGTACCGCCTTTCGCCACGATCCGCGCGACCACTCTGGTGGTCGACGCAGTGATAGTCGACGCCGCGAGAGCCCCTCCCCCGGCTTTCGGGCGGATTTCAAGAGTCCTCGGATGCTCAGGCGCTCGACCTTGTCGTATGCCCGACCAACCCTGCTGCTAGTGCTTTTCGCCGTAGCCATACCGATCCACGCGGCGCGATCACAGGATAGGGCATTGCAGGACCGTCTCGATCGCCTTGAGAGGGATCTGAGCATGTTGCAGCGGCAGGTCTATCGCCCTGGCGGCGGCCCGGCCATTGGCGCGGTTTCCGGCGCCGCAGTCGATACCGAAGTTCGGATGGATCGGCTCGAGGCTGAGATGCGCGACCTGACCGGCCGGGTCGAGGACGCAACAAACGCGGTGGAGCAGTTGCGGCGGCGGCTGGAACAAATCAACAGCGACATCGAGGTGCGATTTGGCCAAGGTGAGGGGCAGCCGACGAGCCCATCGCCGCCGCCACACTCGGCCAGCGGAAGTGGGGTTGCCAGCGCAGCCGCCGGAACGTTTTCGACCCGAAGTCCTCCACCGGTCGCGAACCCACCGCCAGCGGCTCCCGGTTCCCCGATACCGCCCGGTGCGCTGGTACCTCCGCCACCCTACACCCCGACGGGCCCCGGTACCTTGACCCCTCCGAGAGCGGCTGAGCTGGCGCCCGAGCCGGCGAGTACCGGGATCGGCACCAGCCTCCGCCCGCCTTCTTCCGGCGCACTGCCCGCTGGCTCGGCCTCAACGCAGTATAATTTTGCCTTCGGTTTGTTGAAGCAGGCCGATTATTCGGCTGCCGAAGAAGCCCTGAAGAGTTTCATCCGACAGCACCCAGACGACGGGCTGGCGGGGAGTGCGCAATACTGGCTCGGCGAGACTTACTACGCGCGCGGAAATTACGCTGAAGCCGCCAGCGCCTTTGCCGAAGGTTACAAGCGCTATCCAAAAGGGGTGAAGGCAGCGGATGATCTGCTCAAGCTCGGCATGTCGCTCGCCCGCGCGAACCAGCGACAAAATGCATGTATCGCGTTTGCCCAGCTCGATCGGGACTTCCCCAACCCGGGCAGCGCGATCAGGGAAAGAGCAAAGGACGAGAAGAAGAAGCTCAGTTGCTGACCGCGACGCAGGCAGAGCCGCTCGCCCTCGACGAGCTCGCGGCCCTGCTCGCCGCGCTCGCCCGCTTCGAGACCCGACCGTTTCTCGCCGTTGCGGTTTCCGGCGGTCCCGATAGCCTCGCCCTCGCGATACTCGCAGACCGTTGGGCGCGCGAGCGCGGCGGGAGAATTTGCGCGGTGACGGTTGATCATCGGTTGCGGCCGGAAAGCAGCACCGAAATCCGACTTCTTAACGGCTGGCTGACGGCGCGGGCAATCCGCCACGAAATCGTCGCCTGGTCGGGAAACAAGCCGGTGACCGGCATACAAGAGGCCGCGCGGGCAGCCCGCTATCAGCTGCTCGCCGACTGGTGCCGGGCGCACGGTTGTCTCCATCTTCTGATCGCACATCATCGCGAAGATCAGGCCGAAACCCACTTGATCCGTCGCCGCGCCGGCAGTGGAGCGGATGGCCTTGCCGGGATGTCGGCGATCCGCGAGTTCGCCGATTGCCGGATCCTGCGCCCGTTGCTCGGCGTCGCAAAAGCCCGCCTCCTCGCACTGCTGCGTCTCGAGCAGCAGCCCTTCATCACCGATCCGAGCAACCGCGACCCGACCTTCGAGAGATCGCGGCTGCGCAGCGGCGCTGCCGTGCCGGTCGGCACGGATTTCGAGGCGCTGCTCACCCACATTCACTCGTTCGGGGATGCACGTGCGGTGCACGCGTGTCAAGGCGACCGCCTTCTCGCTCAAAGCGTTATGCTGCATCCCGCAGGGTTTGTCGTGCTTGATCCCAGTCCGATTCTTTCAGCACCGCAGAAGATCGCCGAGAGAGCGCTCGCTGCGATTATCGCCACCGTCGGAGGCAGGCTCTATCTGGCGCGCCGCGATCAGATCGTCCGGTTGCGAGCGATCCTCACCGCAGCTGCCCGACGTGGATATACGCTCGGCGGCTGCCGCTTTATCGTTTGGCGAGAGCGCATCCTCGTGGTGCGCGAGCTCGCCCGACTGACCGAGCCCGTTCGGCTGATGCCGGGAGCGAACTGCTTGTGGGATCGTCGATTCAAGGTCGCGTTGCCGGTCGCCGCTGGCGGGCCGGTCCGGATCGGCTATCTCGGGCGGGCTGGGGTCGCCGAGCTGAACCGAACTACGCCCCAGCTGCGACACAACAGTCTGCCTCGGCTACTCTATCCAGTCCTGCCGGCGGTGTGGGACGAGAAAGGCATCGCGGCCGTTCCCCATTTAGGCTACCGACGCCAAGGAGTCGTGGTATTGCCGCAGATCGGGTTTCAGCCGATCAATCCACTGACACGGGCAGCCTTTACAGTTGTTTAAGTCCGGGGGCATCTTATGTCTTAGCCGGGCGAAAATGATCGCGGGCCAGCCCTGGGCGGGGTATGGTTAACCTCGGCATCGATGCCCAGCCTGGCATGGAAAGGCCCTTACTGTGAACAATTTCGGCAAGAATCTCGCCCTGTGGATCGTGATCGGGCTGCTTCTCGTCGCACTTTTCAACCTGTTTCAGACATCTTCCAGCCGGGGACCGCAATCGACCCTCGCCTTTTCGGACTTTCTGAACGACGTCAATCGCGGTCAGGTCGCCGATGTCACGATCCAGGGCAATAACATCAGTGGCCATTTCACGGACAGCCGGGCGTTCGCCACCTACGCCCCGAACGACCCCAACCTTGTCAATCGGCTGACCGAAAAGAATGTGCGCATAACCGCGGCACCGGTCGACGAAAACGTGCCCTCGCTGTTCGGTGTCCTGATCTCCTGGTTCCCGATGCTTCTGCTGATCGGCGTGTGGATTTTCTTCATGCGCCAGATGCAGGGTGGCGGCGGTCGGGCGATGGGCTTCGGCAAGAGCCGGGCGCGTCTGCTGACCGAGAAGGTCGGGCGGATCACCTTCGAGGACGTGGCCGGGATCGACGAAGCCAAGCAGGAGCTCGAGGAGATTGTCGAATATCTCAAGGACCCGCAAAAATTTCAGCGGCTCGGCGGCAAGATCCCCAAGGGTGTGCTCCTCGTATGCCCACCCGGCACCGGCAAGACGTTGCTTGCTCGCGCGATCGCCGGCGAGGCGAACGTGCCGTTCTTCACGATATCGGGCTCGGACTTCGTCGAGATGTTCGTCGGCGTCGGCGCTAGCCGCGTGCGCGACATGTTCGAGCAGGGCAAGAAGAACGCGCCCTGCATCATTTTCATCGACGAGATCGATGCGGTGGGCCGCCACCGCGGCGCCGGTCTCGGCGGTGGCAATGACGAGCGCGAGCAGACCCTGAACCAACTGCTCGTCGAGATGGACGGCTTCGAAGCCAATGAGGGGGTGATCCTGATCGCGGCAACCAACCGGCCGGACGTTCTCGACCCGGCGCTGTTGCGCCCCGGCCGTTTCGATCGCCAGGTCGTGGTGCCTAATCCTGATGTGGTCGGCCGCGAGAAAATCCTGAAGGTCCATATGCGCAAGGTGCCGCTGGCCTCGGACGTCGATGCCCGGGTGATCGCGCGCGGCACCCCAGGCTTTTCGGGCGCCGATCTCGCCAACCTCGTCAATGAAGCGGCGCTAATGGCGGCGCGCAAGGGCAAGCGCTCGGTGGCGATGAGCGAGTTCGAGCACGCCAAGGACAAGGTCATGATGGGCGCTGAGCGGCGCTCGATGGTGATGACCGAGGACGAGAAGAGGCTGACCGCCTATCACGAGGGCGGTCATGCGCTTTGCATGCTCTATGCCGAAGGGCACGAGCCGCTGCACAAGGTGACGATCATCCCGCGCGGCCGCGCCCTCGGCATCACTATGTTCCTGCCGGAGCGCGACAAGTACAGCCAGTCCAAGATCGAGATCAAGGCGATGGTCGCGAGCCTGTTCGGTGGTCGCGTCGCCGAAGAGCTGATCTTTGGGCCAGACAAGGTCACGACGGGGGCCGCCGACGATATCCGGCGGGCGACCAATCTGGCGCGCCGGATGGTCACTGAGTTTGGGTTCAGCGAGAAGCTCGGGCCGTTGCGCTACAGCGAGAACGAGGAGGAGGTATTCCTCGGCCACTCGGTCACCCAGCGCAAGAACGTCTCGGACGCGACGGCGAAGGTCATAGACGAAGAGATCCGCCGTATCGTCGACGAAGGCGAGCAGCGAGCGCGAGAAATTTTGACCGCGCATCTCGATGAACTGCACGCGCTGGCCAAAGGATTGCTCGAATACGAGACGCTGTCGGCCGAGGAGATCCGGCGGATTATCAGGGGCGAGCGGATCGTGCGCGAAACCTCGACCGGCCCCGCGACCGACGAGGTACGCCCCGGAAGGCGCAGCTCGGTGCCCCCTTCCGGGCGACCAACTGGTCTCGAACCCGAGCCACAGCCGGGCGCCTGAGAAACTCGGGCTATCCAACCTTTCGGGGGTGCGATGACGCGGAAGCTGTTCGGCACCGACGGGATCCGCGGCGCCGCCAATAGCGAGCCGATGACCCCGGAAACGGCGCTGAAAGTGGCGATGGCCGTCGGCGAATGCTTTCACAACGGCGCGCACAAACATCTTGTCGTCATCGGCAAAGACACGCGTCTGTCGGGCTACATGCTAGAACCGGCGCTGACCGCGGGTTTTGTCACGATGGGCTTGGATGTCGTGCTGGTCGGGCCGCTCCCGACGCCGGCGATTGCCATGCTGACACGCAGCCTGCGCGCCGATATCGGCGTAGTCCTGTCGGCTTCGCACAATCCTTATGGTGATAACGGCATCAAGCTGTTCGGCCGCGACGGATACAAGCTGTCGGACGAGCTCGAACTGAAAATTGAAGACTGCCTGGCCAAAGGACCAAACCGGCGCGCCGTTCCGGCGGAGCTCGGCAGGGTCAAACGGCTTGATGACGCCGGCGGCCGTTATATCGAGTTTGTCAAGCAGAGCTTTCCGCGCGGGCTGAGGCTCGACGGGTTGCGCATCGTCGTAGATTGCGCCCATGGCGCCGCCTACAAGGTCGCACCGACGGTGTTCTGGGAGCTCGGCGCGGAGGTATTCTCGCTCGGCGTAGCGCCCGATGGCCTCAACATCAACCGCGAGTGCGGTGCACTGTCGCCCGAACAGATGCAGCGCGAGGTATTGGCGCGGCGGGCCGATATCGGCATCGCCCTCGATGGCGATGCCGACCGGCTGGTTGTCGCCGATGAACGCGGCGTGATTCTCGATGGCGATCAGCTGATGGCGCTGATCGCGACCGGCCTTGCCCGCAACGGGCGGCTCTCTGGCGACGTGCTGGTCGCGACCGTGATGTCCAATATCGGCCTTGAGCGTTTCCTCGCCGGCCACAATATCGGCCTCCACCGAACCGCGGTCGGCGACCGCTATGTCGTCGAAAAGATGCGCGCCCTCGGCTGCAATCTGGGCGGCGAACAGTCGGGCCATATCATTCTGGCCGATTACGCGACGACCGGCGATGGATTGATCGCGGCGCTTCAGGTGCTGGCCTCGATCGTCGAGACCGATCGACCCGCGAGTGAAGTCTGTCGGCTGTTCAACCCGGTGCCACAGCTGATGCGCAGCGTACGCTTCGGCGACGGCCGTCCCCTCGACTCGCCCGCAGTCCAACGGACGATTGCCAACGGCGAGACCCGGCTCGGCACCGCCGGCCGCTTGGTAATCCGCAAATCGGGAACCGAGCCGGTGATCAGGGTCATGGCGGAAGGCGAGGATGAGCAGCTGGTCGCGGCGGTGATCGACGAGATCTGCGCGGCGATCCTCGCGGTCAGCACCGGCGCCGAGGATGCGGCGACACGTCTTGTGCGCCTCAACCCCCCTCAGGCTGCGGAATAGTGCAGGGCAGAGTACTGATTGTCGCCGGTTCCGATTCCGGGGGCGGCGCCGGCATCCAGGCCGACATCAAGACTGTGTCGATGCTTGATGCCTATGCCGCAACCGCGATAACCGCGCTTACCGCGCAAAATACCGAGGGCGTCTTCGGAGTTTTGCCGATACCGCCGGAGTTTATCCGCCGGCAGATCGAGGTGGTGCTCGACGATATCGGCGCCGACGTGATCAAGACCGGCATGCTGCACGACGCAGCGGTGATCGAGACAATTGCTGCGGTGCTGCGAGAGCGCGCTGCGGCTGTTCCGGTGGTCGTCGACCCGGTGATGGTCGCCAAGGGAGGCGCCCGCCTGATCGATCCGGACGCGATCGAAACGCTGAAGCGGCTGTTGATCGCGCGCGCCGAGATCATCACGCCGAACCTGCCCGAAGCTGAGGTCTTGTGCGATACGACAATCGGCAATGTCGCCGAGATGCGCGCCGCGGGGGAGAGCCTGCTCGCGCTCGGCTGCCGAGCGGTGTTGGTCAAGGGCGGCCACCTCGCCGGGGAAACGGTGTCGGACGTCCTCGTTACCGCCGGCGGCGCGCAGGTCTGGGAAAGCCCACGGATCGCCACCCGCCACACCCATGGCACCGGCTGCACGCTGGCCTCGGCAATCGCGGCCGGCCTCGCCCAGGGTCTGGACGTCGAGAGCGCGGTCGACCGAGCCCGTGCCTACGTGCGGCGCGCCCTCGCCGGCGCACCCGGTCTCGGCCGGGGTCACGGTCCACTCGACCACGCGCACCC
>Ga0187772_10000778_pt1 | contig 14403 bp, 13 predicted proteins | sample 0116_SJ02_MP15_2_FD_133137 | JGI IMG/M metagenome (GOLD analysis project Ga0187772, IMG submission 133137) | Tropical peat soil microbial communities from peatlands in Department of Meta, Colombia - 0116_SJ02_MP15_20_MG | ecosystem: Environmental > Terrestrial > Soil > Wetlands > Peat | place... | reverse complement strand
GTCGTTTTGCGCACCAACTCGCGCAGCCATGCTCATGCTCTGTAAGGCTTCGAGCGAGGCTGTCGTGGCTTGGATCGGCGCGTCGTACTTTTCTACTGAGGGCAGCGATTCTCCCAGTTTACTGCGAAGCGTACCCGCCATTCGACTCAGCGAGTTTAGGACATCTTCTTTGCTGCGCGCCTCCGCCTGCGAGGACGCTAACACCTTCCCGGATCCACATGCGATGGCGTTCACGTCGAGAACGTAAACCGACCCCAGCTTGGCGATCTTTCCGGCCAGAAAAGCCTTGCTACCCCTGCGCACGCAGATTTCCTGCGCCACTTCTGGAGTTACCCGGTCCAGGGGAGAGCGGCCCATCATACGCAGAGTTTCCGCGACTTTCTTCTCGGGCATCAGATTCAGAAATGGCGACTGGCTCAGTCCAACGGTGAGCCCCTGCTTCAGTGCGCCATCAAAAACTGCGTCCCCGGTTGTGTTTTCGAACTCCGCCAACACCAGAGTATCGCGCACCGCCAGCTTGGGCTTTTGACCCAGGTAATAGACTCTACCGGCCACAGCAAGGGCAAGGAAGCACAGGGCGAAGATGGCAACTCTTTGAAAGGCGTTCACGGCAGGTTTTTGAGCGGCATCCACCGAAGGTGCGGTTGAAAGCAGGCTGGCCTGCCGGCTCAAAACGTCCGTCGGCTGAGCAACAGGAGTATTGGTCAACTCGCGTGTGTCAGGGATGGATGGGAAGACGATGAGAGCATTTCGTGGGACATCCAGGTGTACTGGAGCAATGAATCGGTAGCCCCGGCGCGGGACCGTTTCGATATAGCGAGGGCGCTCAGCATCGTCCGCCAACACTGCGCGTATCTGACTTATGCAGAAGTTGATCCCCCGGTCGAAGTCAACAAAAGTATGGTTTCCCCAGAGGCAATGATGGATCTCCGCTCGCGTGACGATCTCGCCGCGTCGCTCGGCCAACAATACGAGCACACGAAGGGGCTGGGGATGAAGCTTGAGAGAAATTCCATCCTTGCGCAACTCGCTACTCGAGGCGTCCAGTTCAAAGGCGCCGAAACGGACCACAGGAGGTTGACCGGCGGGCGAGGCCATAACAAGCTACCCACTGGGAACAAGTCGGGGAATTCTATCACCGTTTCTTCTCCTGCATTCAAATATGACCGGCTTCGCCTAAAGCCTACTAAGTCCCACAGTTTCTGTGCCCTAGCCTCTCACATGATTCTAAGCCGTTCTGTCATTGCCAGTTTCAAGTCCAAGCGATAGTTTTTGCCTCCGGGCAGACAGCCTGCTCGCTTCGGTCGGTACAAACACCATCCGTGCGACCGGAGGGCTAGATGGGAGGGGAACTTATGAAGTCCAAATCATTTCAGCGTTTCGCGGTCATCGCTTCCGTTTCGCTGTTGGCTTTAGTGCTTCAACTCTGTGGTCTAGAAGACCTTTTCGGGAAGGCGGACCCCCAATGGGGATCGGGCGAGCCGTTTGTGCTGACTAGCACGGCTTTCCAAAACGGCGGCACTTTACCCTTGAGTATGGCTCTAAACTACAGTGGCTGCGCGCCCAACGGTGCCATCGGGGGCGATCAATCTCCGGAAATGTCTTGGACTCGTCCTGATCCCCGAACGCGCAGTTTCGTCGTGACTCTGTTCGACCCCACCGCAAGCTTCACGCACTGGGGGATGTACAACATATCCAAAGATCTCAGGGGGCTTCCGCAAGGTGCCGGGGTGGCCGGAAGTACCTACGGACAACAAGTAGAAAATGACTTCTATTATGGTGAACAATACGACGGTCCTTGCCCACCAACGAGTTACACACCAACTACACACGAGTACGTCCTAACGGTTTATGTTCTTGATATCGAATTAGACGTGCCACCGGGAACGGCTGACTTTCCACCGGCAGGCGAACTCCTCTACAACAAATTGATCGAAGTCGGACAGCACGGGCACATTCTACAAAGCGCAAGCATCCATGGCACGTTCTCAGCCGTCTCGAACGATGCGAATTAAGAGAACACGACAATTGAACGGTGCGGTGGGCACGCACTGACGTGGACGGTTTCGGGCTTTCCCGGAAGTATTGAACGCCAGGATTACGCGTCCGTGAAAACACCACAGCAAGATAAGGCACCGCGACATCTGGGTAAGCGCATAATTAGCAGCGAAAGCCACGCTGGCTCCTGATTAACGGGGAAGCAAAACGCAAGGCCCTTGACGCTATCGCAGAACACCAGTCTGAAGCGGTTTTTGAGACGGGCGGGGCACAAAATTGGGCACAATCGTCGAGTGAAGAAAAATCACCAGTGCGTAATTGAAAAGAATGGTGGGCCTGGGTGGACTTGAACCACCGACCTCGCCCTTATCAGGGGCGCGCTCTAGCCACCTGAGCTACAGGCCCGTGCTAAAAAGGAGAGAGCACTGCAAACGATACAACTGCACCAGCTTATCGTAGTTTGCCGGGGAGTACAAACGGCCAGCGCCGAAATCCATGACCGACAGCGTTTCGAGGAGGGAATTGTAGTATTTTCCGGTTATTGCCGTTCGGCGCCAAGGGAAGCAGAGTGCGTTTTGTTTTGCGCACCAACAAAAATGAGGAGCTTAAAAGATGCCGATTCCGACTGAACCGATCGGGAGCCTACCGCGGCCACCGGCGTTACTTGCCGCCATGGCGAACCGCGCAGCGGGAAAAATCTCCCAGGAGCAGTTTCGCGTTGTCGAAGAACAGGCGCTGCTCGATACGATTGAGCGCTTCGAAGCAACCGGCTCTCCGGTGATCAGCGATGGCGAGCAAACCAAGTCGAGCTTTGCGACCTACCCGCTTTCGGGCCTGACGAATTTGGCCGCGGATGGCGTGGTGATTCCCTTTGCCGACGGCCACACGCGACAGCTGCCGAGATTGGCGAAAGGGCCATTCCATTATGGCGAGCATGCAGTGTCTTTTTTGCGAGCGGCACGGCGTTATGCGCATCGTCCTGTGAAGCAAGCGCTGATATCGGCATCGGCGCTAAGTCTGCTTTATCCGCAAAGCGGATTGCCCGGCTACTCGCATGACGCGTTTCTAAACGATCTGACGGCCGAGGCGGAGCGGGACATTCGGGAATGTTTGCAGGCAGGTGCGCATTGCGTGCAGATTGATTTCACGGAGGGGAGATTGGCGCTGAAGCTGGATCCCTCGGGAAATCTGCTGCAGACGTTTGTGGATTTGAATAACCGCGTATTGAGTCATTTTGCAGAGAGCGACCGCACTCGCATTGGCGTGCATACTTGTCCGGGAGGGGACCACGACTCTACGCACAGCGCCGATGTGGACTACGTGGCGCTGCTGCCGTTGCTCTTGGAGCTGAAGGTGGGTCGGTTCTACATTCAGTTGGCCAGCGAACCGGATCGCCGCAAAGTGCTGAAAGCAGTTGCGTCCCTGCTGAAGCCCGGGCAGATGCTCTTTGTGGGAGTAATCGATCCGATTCATCCGAAAGTGGAAACGCCGGAAGAGGTGCGCGACCGTGTACTGGAAGCCGCGGAATTTATTCCGCTGAAGGCACTCGGCACCACGGATGATTGTGGCTTTTCGCCATTTGCGGACGACACGTCGACGTCGAGGGACACCGCATTTGCGAAGATTCGCAGCCGCGTGGAAGGAACCGGGCTTGCCGAGGCGAAGCTGGGGGTTTAGCGAAAGCGAATCAGCAGCAGAGTGCGGTCGTCGGCGGCGTTGCCCCAGCGGCGGCCTTCGTCGAAGATGGCGTTGGCGATTCGTTTGAGGGGCTTATTCTTATTCTGTTCCACAACCGCTTGTAGACGGAGCCAGCCAAATTCCTCAGCTTGCGCGTTCACTATCTCAATCAGGCCGTCCGTAAAAATGAGAAGAAGATCACCGGGATGAACTTCGACCTTTCGTGAAACGAACTCCGGAGAGGGGAGAAGTCCGATAAGGGCGGAGCGTTGTTCCAGACGCGTGACCGAACCGGAGCGAGAAAAAACAGCGGGAGCCGGGTGGCCTGCCAAGACATATTCAAAAGAGGAAATGGAGTTTACCGGATGTGCCGGTATGTGCACGGCCGCGCTAGTCGCGTACATTTCCGGTTCTTTGACTTGAGGCAGCACGCTGTTCAACCGCGCCATGAGGGAGGACAGATTCAGGCTTTCCGGAGTGCAGGTTCGCACTGCGGTTTTGAAGCGTCCCATGAGGATTCCCGCCGGAAGGCCGTGGCCGGAAATATCGGCGATATAAGCGACGAGAGAGCCGTCCTGCTGGGTGACCACATCGACGAGATCACCGCCGACATTATCGCTGGGAAGAGAAACGCCGTAGAGTTCCCAGCCTTCTGCCGAAAGCTCCATGGGCGGAACCAGCGTTTTTTGCATGTCGTGCGCAAGGGAAAGCTCGGTTTGCAGCCGAATGGAATGGCGGGCTTCGCAGTAGAAAAAGAGCAGGAAGAAAGCACAGGAGAGCAGACAGAGCACGATGCTCGTGACCGCCGCGAAGCGTACCCCGCTCGGCAGGTCGGGCGCAGGCCGGTTGAGATGGAATTGCGCGATAAGAAAACGGACGACGTGCGAAGCGACGAGGTGGAAGACGACTCCCGCGAGAAGCCAGCGCGGTGCCCGCAGAGCCAGCACCAGATAGATCACCGCCATAATGCCGGTGAAAACGATCCAGACAATCACTTCGCCAAATGGTTTGGCGCCAAGGACCACGGCGTCGAGAAGGCAGCCGATCATCCCGGTAAGACAGAACACGCCCAGGAGGAGAAATTTCAAGCGGCTCAGCGGCACGGTGAATTCCTAAACTTTGGAATTGCTAGATGAACCTTCGACGCAAGGGATCTTCCGGTTGCCAGATGTTGATCCGTCAGGGAGTAAAAGCTGGTTCTGGACGTAATTCTAGACCACATGGTAGCAATTCGCTATTCCGCCGAAGGCAACATGGCAACCCGCACGCACCTCCCATGCAAGATCGCCAGGTGGCGCAAAGGGGCCACCGTCGGGCTGCGAGGGGAAGCTAGTTCGCGGCGAGCACGGGGGCTTCGTTGGGCTGTGGACGCGGCTTTCTGCGCAGCACCGCCGCCGAGAGCAGCGTGATGACGAGGCCGACGGGGAATGGCTCTATGAACGTCATCGCCGCGTTGTACAGCGGATTCTTATACATGACTTTGAGCCTGTTGATTTCTTCGGATTTCTGCTGAATAGCGGCGGCCGTGGCGCCGGAGGCTTGCATCTTCTGGAGCATGTGGGCCCCGTATTTGTCCATGAAGTCCGGCATGAAGTTGAAGTAGATCACTTCCCAGGTAACCACGTAAAAGATGCAAGAGATTACGGTGATGGCCAAGCCGACAAGGAAGGCTCTGCCGAAAGTGATGTACCCGTTCCCCACGTTGTCGCGGTAAGAACGCACGCCAAAGAAGGTCACCATCAGGGACAGTACGATGGTCGTATAGCCGAGCACATAGCCGTGGTTGAAGCCCTCGCGGTTCATGAACGGAACCGTGGCGAGCATCAGCACCGAGGAAATAGCACCGGAAATGAGCCCGAAGGTAAGAATTGTCTTTTTCATCAAAACCTCCTGAAGTGGCAAGGGTGAACCGAGCGCACGGTACGGCTGCAAAAGGAGTTTTGTCGTCCTACTTTGGTATGATTTTGCGCGGCAGAGTGAAAAATCATTCGTTTGGGTGAGGCATTTAGGGGAGCAGGCCGAACTCTTTACCGAGTTGGACGGCCTGGGTGCGGCGCTTGGCGCCTAATTTTCCGAAAACGCGGCTGGAATGAGTCTTGACGGTGTTCTCGCTGACGTAAAGCGTTTCCGCGATTTCGCGGTTACTCATCCCTTTGGCGATCAGTTCCAGGATATCTAGTTCCCGTGGAGTGATGCCGAGGTCTTCGGCCTTTTTCTTATCGGGGACCGCTGGCCCAGCGGGGATGGGTGTCGAACCTACCGAGGTTCCATCCGGCCTTCCGGTCAGCTTTTGGCCCAACCAGATTCCGAGGACGGCAAAGGTCGCGGCGATCAGGCCGCCGTAAATTTCAAGGGAATGTTCGAGGATCAGGAACCGATACTCTGCCCACTTCAGGGCGGCAATCAGAAGGCCAGCGGCGAGACCATAGATCAAAACGTGGCGCTTCATGGCTTTCAAGGATCCTTACTATACACCAAGCTATGAGGCGACCGCTCATGCCCGCCTGGATGCAGCCGGCAGGTCCCCAAAAAATTGAGGGTGGGGCACCCGCATTTACGCAGGGGATAGTGCGCGGATGGTGATGCCAGCTTGGGTAAGTTTGTGGTGGATAGCGGCAGCGATCTGGAGTGCACCGGGAGTGTCGCTATGGAGGCACAGGGTGTCGGCGTGGAGTGAAATGATGGAATTGTCCGCGGCGATCACGCTGGATTGTAGCGCTATACGGAGGGCTTGGTCGGCGGCTCGTTGGGGATCGCGGACCAAAGCATCGGGCAATTTGCGCGAACACAGGCTGCCGTCGGGCTCATAGCGGCGATCGGCGAACGCTTCGGCGGCAACCAAGAATCCAGCAGCGCTAAATTCGTCGAGCATGCAAGAACCCGCGAGTCCGACCAGGATAACGTTGGGGCAAGCCCGGCGAACCCCTTCGACGATAGCACGAGCGATTTCGCGATCGCGGGCGGCCTGATTATAAAGTGCGCCGTGCGCTTTCACGTGGCGGATGGATGCTCCACATTCTTCAACAATATTCTGTAGCGCTTGAATCTGCCGCTGGACTGAAGTGGCGATTTCTTCCGAGGACACGTGCAACTCGAGGCGCCCAAAATTCACGGGGTCTTCGTAACCCGGGTGAGCGCCGATGCTGAGGTTGTGGCGTAGAGCGTGTTCGACGGTGGCACACATGGTTTGCGCATTGCCCGCGTGACCGCCGCAGGCGATGTTCACGGAACTGAGGTAGGGCATCAAGGCTTCTTGGGAGCCACCCGCAATCGCTTCGGGGATTTCGCCTACATCACAATTGATGTCGATGAATTTCATGGAAGAGTTGCCTCGGATGGTTCAGCAGACGTTCCTGATCGATCCACAGCGCGCGCGCCACGCGCAGGGAAATGCGTTCGAAACGGATGTCCGTGCGCGGGCGAAGCTGGCCGAGGCGATGCAGGTCGACGCCAATAACATTGGCAATTTTCGGATAGCCACCCGTGGTTTGCTGCTCGACAAACAAAATGATGGGCTGGCCGGAAGGCGTGATCTGGATAGCGCCGAGAGGAACGCCTTCGGTGATCATGTCCCCGCCCGCTTGACACGTAATGGCGGGGCCTTCGAGACGAAGGCCGGTGCGGTCGGATTGCTCCGTAACACGAAACTTGCTGCGGAAAAAAGCCCGGCGGGCTTGCTCGGAGAAAGTGTCGATCTGCGGGCCGTCGGTGACCCGCAAAACCTTTCTGGGCCACAAGCTGTGCAGCCTTGCAGAAGGAATGCGGTGAGCAACGACGTCCTCGCTCGGCGCACCAACCGGCAGTACGTCCCCTTTACGCAGCGCCCGGCCGTTGCATCCACCCAGGCCGCTCAGGACATGTGTGGAAGCGCTGCCGAGAAACAGAGGGACGCGCACGCCGCCAGAGCAGGCCAAGTAGCAGCGCGCAAAATCTTTGGTAGGCCCGAATACGATTTTGCTTCCTGCCGAAACTTTGTGCACTCTCCACAGTTCGAGGGGAGACCCGTTGACCGTAGGGGCAAAATCCGCGCCGGTAATGGCGATGTGCGTGGAATCGGAAAAAACGAAGCTGCCGCCGAGGAGAGTCATTTCGAGCGCTGGCGTGTTCGAAGGATTTCCTACAAGTAAGTTTGCCAGGCGAAAGGCTACGGGATCCGCGGCGCCCGAGGGAGAAACCCCGAGCGCGCCATAACCGGCACGTCCTAGGTCCTGGATGGTCGTGAGCCATCCGGGAGCATCGACTAAGAGCGAAGGCATGTGGCTTCCAATTTTCGAAATTCTTCCGCGGAGATTGCTTGGAATTTGACTTGATCACCGATGGCAATGAGTTCCATGGGCTTGCGATCGGGACGAAACACGGCAACCGGCGTTCGACCGATGAGAATCCAACCCCCGGGCGTGGTGAATGGGTAGACAGCAGTTTGCTTCCCGGCGATGCCAACGCTGCCTGCGGGCACAACCTGCCGGGGACTTTGCCGTCGCGGAACGGCAATTTGCTCGGGAACGTCGCCCAAATACGCGAAACCAGGGGCAAAGCCCAAGAAGTAAGCATGGTAGGTGCGTGAGGAGTGCAGTTCGATGAATTGCTCAGGCTTCACACCCACCGCGCGGGCGGCCTCCAGCAGGTCGGGGCCGAAGTCGTCGCCATAGTAAACGGGGATTCGCACCATGCGCGGTTTGCGAACACGCGGCGGTTTGCGCTGGTCATCATAATGCCGCAAAGCGGTCTCCACCGCAGCGTGGTCGACAACGCACGGGTCGAAAGTGACCATGAGCGAAGTGTAAGCGGGTTGCAGATTGCGCAGCCACACCGGCGGACGCCGCTGAAGTCGCCGCAGTAATTGCAAGACGCGCTCGTGTGCGGGCATACCAATCTGCTCGCCAAGATAGACGAGCATGCATTGGTCGCTGGCCGGGCAGAATCGCACGCGCTTCGCCTTATTGGACGAAACCGATGTTCGCTCCTGGGGTGGCGCCTTCTGGGCCCTCTTTGATGGGACCGTAAAGCGATTCGAAGCGGGAGATATTTTCGCCGAGGGCGCGCCAGATGCGCTTGGCGTGACCGGGACTGACAATCATGCTGCTGAGCAACTTGCCTTGGGTGGCGTTAGGGAAGACGTAAACAAAGTTCAAGGTGAACTCTTCGGCGTGGTGTTGGATCATCACCAGGTTGCTGTACATGCCCTGCAATTCTTTCTCGTCGGCTTTAATTTGCACTTGTCCGGGCGCGGGCGGTTGTTGGGATGGCTGCTTTTCGTCCATGATATTCTCCTGGAAATTCCACTCCAAAGGTATCAGAAATTGCGGCCTGACTCGAAAGGACATCCGCTTGCCCGCTGCAGCTCCGTAACGCTGGCAGCAACGAAAGATCGCTTGTATCCGTAGGAGAGCGCATCTGCAGTAATTTTGTTAGAAAGTTCTATTGACAGTAACCGTGGTTAAATGTAGTTTAGAACTGAAGTTCACCATAGTTAACATCGACCCATGGGAGACCTGCTCGCCAAATCGCTCACCTCCCGGCCAGCAACCACCCAAGAAGCTGCGCCGGGTTCCGCATGGCGCCGTGCCCTGACACTCCCGTCCCTCCCTGAGGCCCACCGCTCCATTCCTGTAGAACCCAATCTGTCTTGGCTACGCAAGCTGTTGGTGTTCGCCGGCCCTGGCTACCTGATCGCCGTCGGGTACATGGACCCGGGCAACTGGGCGACCGATATCGGCGGCGGGTCGAAGTTCGGTTACGCGCTGTTGAGCGTGGTGCTGATCAGCAGCTTAATGGCAATGTTTCTGCAAGCACTCGCCGCGAAACTGGGAATTGCCACGGGGCGCGACCTCGCCCAGGCGTGCCGGGATCATTACGCACGGAGAACCGCGATTTTCCTTTGGGTCATCTGCGAACTGGCGATCGCTGCCTGCGATTTGGCGGAAGTGCTGGGATCGGCGGTGGCGTTGAAGCTGTTGTTTGGGCTGCCCCTGTTATTGGGCGTAGTTTTGACGGCGTTTGATGTGCTGTTGGTGTTGGCGCTACAAGGCCGGGGCTTCCGGTTGGTCGAAGCATTTGTCGTGACATTGATTGGCACGATCGGGGTGTGCTTTGCCTACGAGATTTTCTTTGCACGGCCGCTCTGGTTGGAAGCAGCGGATGGATTTTTGCCGCGCCTGGAAATCCTGCGCAACAAAGAAATGTTGTATATCGCGATCGGCATCATTGGCGCCACCGTGATGCCGCACAATTTGTACCTGCATTCGAGCATCGTGCAGACGCGGGCGTTTGGAGAGAACGAGAAAGGCCGGCGGGAAGCCATCAAGTATTCGGTGATCGATTCGACGGTGGCGTTGGGATTTGCCCTGTTTATCAACGCCGCGATTCTCACGTTAGGCGCGGCGGTATTTCACAGGCACGGACTGAATGAAGTAGCGGATATCGCCGATGCCTACAAGCTGCTCAGCCCGCTGCTGGGAGTGAGCTTGGCGAGCACCGTGTTTGCCCTGGCGCTGCTGGCTTCAGGGCAGAATTCCACGCTGACGGGAACGTTAGCCGGGCAGATCGTGATGGAAGGCTTTCTACAGATCCGCCTGAAGCCCTGGATTCGGCGCGTGCTTACACGGGTCATTGCGATTCTTCCGGCCATTTTAGTGATTGGCATCGCTGGAGAAGGAAAAGTCACGTCGCTACTTATTCTGAGCCAGGTGATTTTGAGTTTTCAGTTGCCGTTCGCCATGATTCCGTTGGTGCAATTCACCAGCGAACGGGCCAAGATGGGGCCGTTTGTGAATTCGCGGCTGACGAAGGCGATCGCTTGGGTCGTGACTGCGGCGATTCTATTCTTCAATCTCGAATTGTTGTGGCTGATTTTTCGCGGAACCTGATCGCGACGGCGTGAGCATCCCGCGTCAGCTTTACTGCCCAGGGCCTTCACTGGGTGGCACGAACAACTTCGGATCGATTGCCACGTTGGTCTCCACTTGATCCACCTTAATCGTGAAGCTGCCATTCGGCCTCGTTAGCGTCCATTGGTACGGAATCTTCACGTCATCCGACACGCGGTAATCCGCATAATCAATTTGCGTCGGATTTTTCCCCAGCGGCGTTTGCGCAAAACGCATCAAGCGCAGCAGCAGCCCCGAACTTTGATCAAAATAGAGCTGCAGTAGCGGCAGGTTCGCGGCCTCAGCCGTCACCAAATAAGTCGCGTGTCCGTCGATCGGCTCTCCCGGCTTCGCTTGGAATTCCTTGTACAGTTCGCGCACCTTCGCCGGAAAATACAGTTCCGCGTCAATCCGCGCTGCTTCCCGTTCCAACTCCGTCATCCGGTGCACCCCATTCCTGATGCTCAGCCAACCCACTTCCCCGTTAAACGCCGTCACGCTTGAGCCACCCTGCGGATGCGAGATCGAAATGCGCTTGTCCGGTGCTTCGGAATAAACCTCGATTGGATACGGCATTCCCCCGGCCTGCAGAGTCCCCTTCTGCACGCGCGTCTTGACCTTCATCAGCGCCGTCGGCCCGCCCACCGCCGCCAAGTACTTGTCCAGAATCTGATCGGCACTTGGCAGCTTCGCTTGAGTTCCCTGCCCTTCTTCCTTTTCCGGCGCACTGGCTTTCATCGCTTCCGCCGACAAAATCGGCGTACCCACGGGACGCTCCGACCCGCGATGGCACGTGAAGCAGGTCACTTCGATGGCATTTTTGAAATGGCCTTTGTTGATCGCCAGCTCCATTTCGATCATTTTTCGCGCGATCTGCTTCGGCTTCTTGTCGTCCTTCTGCATCTCGTGCTCTACGTGGCAGAATTCGCATTCCACTCCCAACGACGCGGCGATGAACTGCATCGTCGGAATCAACTGCTCCGCGGGAATATCTTTCAACACTTGAATATTCTTGAATTGCTGCGCTGCGGTCTTTGGTGCTTCCGGGGCCGGCTTACTCTGATTCTGCGCAAAAGCGCTCACACCCCACGTTCCCAACAACGCCAGGCTGCCCGCCCCCAATGCAGACAACCCCATTCCCTTCGCCGTGAGCCTCATTTTTTCTCCAGAGCTCGCAGGACTGCTTCGTCCCCGAGACAGAACCGTTCCATCGTATCGCGGATGCAAGTGATCTCATAAATGCCGGCTGTGGGTCGTGACGAGAATTCCTCTAGCCTTGAATCTGTCCGCTCTTCGCCAGCGCCGTGATTCGGTCCGCCGCTCGGAACGCCAGCGCTTGAATCGTCATCGTCGGCTGCCCGCGTCCTGACGTCACCAAACTGCTCCCATCGCACAGGAACAGGTTCTGCACATCATGGGTCCTGTGGTCCGCGTTGATCACTGATGTCTTGGGATCGTTCCCCATCCGGCATGTCCCCAACAGATGCACCGCAAATTGTTGTTCCCCGACCGGCTCGCTCCACTTGGTCTTCGCGCCTGCGGCGTCCAGCAACTCCATCGCCCGCTCTCTCATCCACGCCATCAGCTTCAGATCGTCCGGATGATCCCGGAACGTCATGCGCAGTGCCGGCAATCCCCACGCATCCTTTACATCCGGATCCAATGAAAATCCGTTCGCTTCCACCGGCAGCGATGTGCCATGGCAGAATATTTCAAAAGTCCGCGTAAAATTCTGCTCCAGCGCCTTTTTGAATTGTTTACCCCATCGCGGGGTTCCCGGTGGCAATCCTCCCATCGCAAAGGACGCGGGTGTGGCGTCAAATCGCGCATCCATGCCGCCGCCGCCGTAAAATCCCAGCTTTTCGTGATCCAATTCGTAAAAGTCGTGTAGCACCCGGCTGACCGCAAATCCCTTATAGTCATTCACGGGCTCTTCGAACACCGCCAAGGCGATGGCCGCGCTGTTAGGCATCAGATTTTTGCCCACCATGCCGCTGGAATTCGCCAAGCCGTCCGGAAATTGCGAATTAGCCGACAGCAGCAACAACCGCGGCGTCTCAGCGCCGTTCGCGCTCAGGATCACTGCCTTCGCCCTCTGCATATGCGTGTTTCGTTTCGCGTCAAAATATTCCACGCCCGTTGCCCGCCCGTTCTTATCCACCACCACCCGCGAAACATAGGAATTGGGCCGAATTTCGCAACGTCCCGTCTTCTCCGCCACCGGAATCATCGCCGCCAGGGAACTCGACTTCGCCCCCACCTCACAGCCAAACCCTAGACAGAATCCGCAACACACGCACGAATCGCGACCCGCCCTCGGCTGCGACAGAATCGCCATAGGCGCCGGAAACGGGTGATACCCCAACTTCCACGCCGCGCGTTCGAAAACCACGCCCGAGCCCTTCACCGGCAGCGGCGGCATGGGATACGGCTTCGATCGCGGGGGATCAAACGGGCTCGCTCCCGCCAGACCGGACACGCCTACTTCCCATTCCACCTTTGTGTAATACGGTTCCAGGTGCCCGTACGTGATCGGCCAATCCGCCAGCGTAGCTCCCGGAATATTTCCCACCTTGCTGTGCTCCACAAAATCGATCTCGTGAAACCGCCAGTAATTCGCCGTAAAATGAACGCTACTGCCTCCCACGCAGCGCCCATACATCACGCCCTGCTGTCGTCGCGCTTTGTCTTGTGGCGTTTTCCGAAACGTGTTCGGCTGCAGCTTGGCGTCATTCGTCAGCAGGTGCTGCGTGAACACCTTGATTTCGTCATGCGTAAAATCTTCTGGCTTCAGATACGGCCCTTGCTCCAGCACGACCACGCGAAATCCGTTGCTCGAAAGCTCTTTCGCCAGCACACCACCCGCCGCGCCAGAACCAACAATCACAAAATCCACTTCGTCAGAAGGTTTATAACTCACTTTTGTTTGAGTCATTTCTTTTCCGCTTCCGTCTTGGCGGCTTGCCACCCGGGATAATTTTTGTCGTAATACCCGAACGGTGGCGAGAACGTGAATTCTGGATCGCGCCCTATCGCTTTCCACCCTGCATAATCGCGATTCCCACCCGCCGAGGGATCCGCCAAAAATCCCCAGATGGTATGCACGCGAATCGTTTCGAAGAAGTCACCCGCATCCCCGCTGCCTAACCACCGGTAGCCGCCCCCGCCACTCTGCTCTGCCACCAACTTCCCCAGCACCGCCTCTTGCTGTTCCGCGCTGGCATCCGCAAAGTGTTTTGTTCCCGGGCAGTTCGCCACCGTCAGTTCATTCAACCGCGCAATTCCTTTTTCATAGGCCGGCACGGCACCAGTGGCAAACGTTTTCAGTGCGCGATCGATGAAGTACACCACTCCCGCTTCCTGTGCCCCTGGGGTCTCGCCCGTGGGTATGATCTGCGCGGCCACCGCCTCCACTTGCCGTGCCTGCTCTTGCGTCAACACTTCGAATTTCGTTGGCGTCTTCGCACTTGCCGCCTGATGCGCGTGTTCCGCCGCCGCCACGATGGCTGGCCATTGCGCATTCATCCACGCCGCACCCGCCACTCCGCCCACTTGTAGCAAGAAGTTTCTGCGATTCGCCTGTAGATTATTCATGTGCCCCTACGCGTTCCAAGCAATCTAAGGGCAGATCGCTCCATCGTCAAGTCGGGCCAATACGGCTCCTGACGATTTGGCTGTGATGCCACCCATGAAGTATCATCACCACTTGGCATAATAATGGGAACTTTCACAGGCGCTATTGGCACCGGTGCGAAATGGGCCATTGACCGCATCGTTACGGCTCTGGCCGCTACCGGCATCAACCCGAATCTGCTTACTTTCCTCGGCCTGCTCGTCAATTTCGCCGCTGCCGCCAACTTCG
>Ga0187772_10000777_pt1 | contig 14404 bp, 11 predicted proteins | sample 0116_SJ02_MP15_2_FD_133137 | JGI IMG/M metagenome (GOLD analysis project Ga0187772, IMG submission 133137) | Tropical peat soil microbial communities from peatlands in Department of Meta, Colombia - 0116_SJ02_MP15_20_MG | ecosystem: Environmental > Terrestrial > Soil > Wetlands > Peat | place... | reverse complement strand
TGATCGGACGTGATGCGCGCCGTATCGAGGATACCTGGCAATACCTCTACAAAGGCGCATATTGGCGCCGCGGACCCGTCACGATGTGCGCGATCGCTGCTGTCGATACCGCGCTCTGGGATATCAAGGCCAAGAGCCTGAATGTTCCTCTGTATCAGCTTCTCGGTGGCGCATCGCGCGATTCAGTTCTCGTCTACGGTCATGCCAACGGCGCCAACATCGAGGAAACAGTGCGTGCCGTCCGGCACTATGTCGAGCTCGGCTACAAAGCTATTCGCGCGCAGTCCGGCGTCCCAGGCCTTGCCAGCACCTACGGGGTCGGCCGCGGCGACATGTACTACGAACCCGCCGAGAAGAATGCGCCGAAGGAAAACCTGTGGTCCACCGAGCTTTACCTTGAGTCCGTGCCGCCCTTGTTCGAGCGTCTGCGTCGCGAGTTTGGCTTCGAGATTCACTTCCTCCACGACGCTCATCACCGCTTGACTCCCATTGAGGCCGGGCGTCTCGGCAAGAGCCTTGAGCCTTATCATCTTTTCTGGCTTGAAGATCCCACTCCGGCGGAATTGCAGGAGAGCTTTCGCTTGATTCGCCAGCACACCACTACGCCGCTGGCTGTCGGCGAGGTGTTCAACACGATCTTCGATTGTCAGCAGCTCATCGAAGAGCAACTCATCGATTACATCCGCACAACCGTTGTTCACGCTGGCGGCATATCGCACCTGCGGAAAATTGCCGCGCTGGCCGAAATCTATCAGGTCCGCACAGGCTGCCACGGCGCAACAGACCTGAGCCCGGTCTGCATGTCCGCTGCTCTGCATTTTGACCTGAGCGTGCATAACTTCGGAATTCAGGAATACATGCGGCACACCGAGGAAACGGACAAGGTCTTCCCCCACGCCTACTATTTCGAGCGCGGCTCGATGCACCCGGGCGATCGGCCCGGCCTTGGCGTTTACATCGACGAGGAACTCGCCAAGAAATATCCGTACCAGCGGGCCTACTTGCCGGTAAATCGCAAATTCGACGGCACCATGCACAGTTGGTAGCTCTGCTATCCCTCACCTCGAACTAAGTCATCAAACGTCTGCCGCTTGCGAATCACTTGAAATTTGCGCCCGCTCACCAGCACTTCGGCTGCTCGCGGCCGCGAATTGTAATTCGACGACTGTACGAATCCATACGCGCCCGCGGCCCACACAACCAGCAGGTCGTCCGATTTCACCGGCGGCAAGGGCAAATCGCGACCCAGAAAATCTCCGGATTCGCACACAGGCCCAACCACATCCACTCGCTGCATTGGGCCAGATGCACTTTTATCACGCGCCGCCCTCGTAATCGCGTGCTCAGCGCCATACAGCGACGGACGAATCAGATCATTCATCGCCGCATCTACAATCACGAACCGCTTTTGCCGGCTTTCTTTCGTATACAGAACGCGCGTCAGCAACACTCCTGCTGGACCGATCAACGTTCTGCCCGGCTCGAGCAGCAACCTGCAACCGAGTGGCCGAACGATTTGCGTGAGAGCGTGCGCATACGCCGCTGGCTCAATCGGCGTCTCGTCGGTGTAGCGAATCCCAATCCCGCCGCCAATGTCGAGAAACTCAAGCCGGCATCCTTGCTCCGCCAATTCCTTCACATACGAGCCGACGCGCCGGCAGGCGCGCTCGAACGGCGCCAGTTTCACAATCTGCGAGCCAATGTGCGCGCTGATCCCTCGCCAGGCGATCCAGCGCGAGTGCTTGTGCGCAAGATACAACCGCCGCGCCTCCGGCCACTCCATCCCGAATTTGTGATTCCGGTAACCCGTGGAAATATGAGGATGGCCACCGGCGAGAATATCGGGATTCACCCGGATCGCCGACGAAACGCGCTCGCCGCCGGCCTCTACGTGACGTGCCGCCTCGCTCAGCAGAGCATCCAGTTCCGCTTCGGATTCGACATTGAACAGCAGAATGCCGCGGCGCCCGCTCTTCCTGCCGCGATACTGAACAGCCTCCCGAATCTCCTCGCGCGTCTTGCCGACTCCGGAGAAAACGACGCGGTTTCCGGCGACGCCAATCCTTCGCAGCCGGTCCAGTTCGCCGCCGGAGACTATGTCGAAGCTGCTTCCCAGCCCTGTCAGCACACGCAGAATCGAGAGATTCGAATTTGCCTTCAGCGCGTAGCAAAGCGTGTGCGGCAGCGCCCCAAACGCACGATCGAGCCGCCGGTACGCCTCCTCGATGCTGCGCCGGCTGTAGACGTACGCAGGTGTACCTACCGACTCCACGATTCGCTCCAGCGAAGTTCCTTCACAAAAGAGAGTTTGCACGCCGCGCCCGTTTCGAGACGAGCTGCTGAGCCGATACGAAAAATACGGCGTGTACCCCGCAGGATCGTCTCGCGACGCCCTGCTCGAAACTGTTTTTATTGCCCCGTTCTTGCCCGACCTTGTCTTCAAGTCTCTCCTTGTGTCGACGCTGAGTGAAGCAGCACCGCTGGGTGGCACACGATTTGGAATCCGCCCATAATACAAGCTCTGGCGAAAAACCTGCATGCCCTCTCGTTGCCGTGTTAACGTGGCTCCCCCTCGCTCAATAGACTTTCCGTTCTAGACGGATAGGCTGTGACATGAATCTCTTTGAGCTGACGCGCACTCTCGTCGACATCGAATCGATCACCGATAACGAGACGAACGTCGGCGTCTATGTCGTGGACTTTCTCTCGAAACTCGCCGCGTGCACGGGTGGACGCACCGAAAAAATGGACGTTGAGGCTGGCCGCTTCAATGTGTTCGCATCGTGGGGCAATCCTGCCGTAGTCCTGTCAACGCATATGGATACCGTGCCGCCGTTCTTTCCCTCGCACGAAGATCCCGAGCGCATCGGTGGTCGCGGCTCCTGTGACGCCAAGGGCATCATCGCCGCCATGATTGCTGCGGCAGAAAAGCTTCGTGCTGACGGCGTCGAGAATTTCGGGCTTCTTTTTGTCGTCGGCGAAGAGCGCAACAGCGCTGGAGCCATGGCCGCCTCAAAGTCGCCGCGCGGCTCGCGCTATCTCATCAACGGAGTACCCACCGAGAACAAGCTCGCGCTCGCTTCAAAAGGTGCGTTGCGCTTTGAGGTGATCGCACGCGGCAAGACTGCGCACTCCGCCTATCCTGAGCTTGGCGAATCCGCCATCGACGCGCTTCTCGATGCCCTTGAGAAAATCCGGCGCGTCCCCCTCCCGACCGACGAACTGCTTGGCGCTTGCACGCTGAATATCGGCACTATTTCCGGAGGGCATGCGCCCAACGTCGTCTCCGATTTTGGCCGCGCAGAGATTCTGGTCCGTTTGGTTGGGGATGCCGCACCTATTCGTAGTGCCGTGGCCGCGGCTCTAAACAACCGCACCGAAGTGAAAGAAGTCCTGTGCGTTCCTCCCGTTTACTTTGAAAAAGTCGATGGCTTTCCCACGACCGTCGTCTCTTATGTCACCGACGTTCCCGTCCTCACGCCCGCCTGGGGCAAGCCTCTTCTTATTGGCCCTGGCAGCATTCACGTCGCGCACACGGCGCATGAAAATGTGGCCAAGAAGCAGCTTTCGGATGCCGTCGTCATCTATTCCGACTTGGTTCGCAGGCTCCTGAAATGAACCTCTCGCAAACACGGTCGAAGATCTTCTGCGCTAGTCAGCAGAGAAGCCCGAAAAAGCCCCAGATCTTGCGTTCGCTATAAAGCGCCGACTAGCCCACAAGCACTTTCGTACTACTGAATTGAGACGACCGGCCCATAGCTCGCCCCCGCCGCAACGACTACCCTCATCTCGCGGTTAATTTCGTCGCACATTCCACACTGAGGGTCCGATGAGCACTGAGGGCAACCGTTTCGCACGTGCGGTTTTGCTTGTCGCAGCAGCTTTGATCCTCGGGCAGCCTGTTTTTGCGCAGCACGTTATCACCACGCTGCCGCACATCGACGCCAACGGCGAAAATCCCATCACTTTCATGCGCACTCATTACATTCTTCAGCCCGTCGGGCCCGTGGGTACGACGAGCTTGAACTTGCCCACGCCGCCGCAAACCGCTTTCACGCCGGCTCAGATTCGGCACGCTTACGGTTTTGATAGACTCGCGAATCAGGGCCAGGGTGAAGTGATCGGTATTGTGGATGCCTACGACGATCCGAACGCCGAGGCCGATTTGGGCGTCTTCAATGCACAATTCGGCTTGCCAGCATGCACCAGCAGCAATGGCTGCTTCCGCACGGTCTACGCAAGCGGCAGCCGGCCCGCAGCGAACGCAAACTGGGCCATCGAAATAGCGCTTGACGTCGAATGGGCGCATGCCATCGCCCCCAAAGCAACGATCGTCCTCGTCGAAGCTCGTTCCAATAGTTTCAGCGATTTGCTCACTGGAGTTGAGGTCGCGGTTCGCAATGGTGCATCAGTTGTTTCGATGAGCTGGACCGTCGGCGAATTTTCGAGCGAAGCAGGCTACGATAACAGGTTCGTCGCGAGTGGCGTCTCGTTCGTTGCTGCTGCAGGCGATTCGGGCACGGGCGTTGCGTATCCCGCCGCATCGCCATTCGTCGTTGGCGTCGGCGGCACATCGCTCACACTCGATGCAAATGGGAATTACCTCAGTGAAACAGCGTGGAGCGGAAGTGGCGGCGGACAGAGCGCCGTCGAGCATGAGCCCCTGTATCAGGCAGAGTTCGGCATTCCGGACGACGCGCGCGGTCGCCGTGGCGCGCCCGACGTTTCCTACGACGCGAATCCAGGCACGGGCTATGCGATCTACGATTCCGTCGGAATCAGCGGTGTAACGGGCTGGTTTCAGGTGGGAGGCACGAGCGCAGGCACGCCGCAATGGGCCGCGTTGATTGCCATCGCGAATTCAATTCGTGCGGCAGAGCGCAAAGCGAATCTATCGAGTGCGAACACACTGCTCTACTCGCTGGCGAAAACTGGCATGGCTACCAATTTTCACTCGATCACACACGGCGAGAACGGCAACTGCGGCACAATCTGCGACGCGCTCACCGGCTACGACTACATCACCGGACTCGGCACTCCGCAGGTCGACTCGCTGATTTCTGCGCTGGTCGCACAACGCTGAGCGGTCCGAGGTTCCGGGCCGCAGCCATCCACCTTTTATTTCAGGAAGCCTTCACAGCGGGTTCTTGCGAAGCGTGAGCCTTCTCCAATGCAGCGATGTTACGCAGAATTGTTTCCACCACGTGCTCGTCGCCAAATTTTGAATTGATCATCAAATTGTACAGTTGGCGGCACGGCCATTCCTTCCCAAAGTAGTGCCGGATGAACGAAGCCCGCTCGCGATCCACTTCCTCGATAAGTTGGCGCGCTTCCTTTTCGGACTGCCCAATCGACTTCAGCCGCCGCAACTTTTCTTCCACCGGCGCATAAATAAAGACATGAAACGCATCGGGCCGGTTGCGCAGAATGTACGGTGAGCCGCGCCCTACGATGACGCAGTTGCCCTTCGACGCGGCCTCCACAATCACCGTCTCCAGCATTTTTACCATCGTGTCCGCATTGAAGTGCGCGGTCTCATTGCCAGGGAGGGTTCGTTCGTAGCTGCCGCGCGCGTACACGCGGAACAGCCGCGCGAGCAAAGGATCGACGCGTTCATCGCAACGGCAGGCAGCTTCGTGGGTGACTTTCGCGGTGCGGGCGATTTCGTTCGTCAGTTCCTGATCCCACAGCTTCCAGCCGAGCTGCCGGGCCAGCCGCTCCGCGATCATGGCTCCGCCGCTGCCGTATTCCCGCTCGACAGTAATGATTCGGATCTGCACCTACGCGCCCCTGCGCCTAGTGTACTGCGATGGGGCCGCCCGGCTTCACTTTTTTCATCAGGAAAATGAAGGGAATCATGACGACCACGGCCACGCCAACCAGCCAGAAGTCGTCGATGTACGCCAGCATCGTTGCTTGCTGCATCAGCATGTTCGAAATCAGCCCGTATGCCTGACGCGTAGCTTCAACCGTGTTCGAACCACGCGCCATCAGCATATGGCTTGCTGAGTTCAACATCGCTTGGAACTTGCCATTCCCCTGATTCACGTGATTCGAAAGATTTGCTAAATGAAATTGCGTCCGGCGGGAAAGCATCGTCGTCACGACCGAAATTCCCACACTACCCCCGATGTTTCGCGCCAGATTGATTAGGCCCGAGGCTTGATTGTTCTTCTCTTTCGGCAAGAACGCGTACGCCGCCGTGTTGATGGGCACAAACAGGAAGGCCAGCCCAAGCGCTTGAATCACCCGAGCTCCCGCAGCGTGACGGAAATCGATAAAGAGGTTGAAGTGCGTCATGTAGAACAGCGCCGCGGAAAGCATCACGAAACCGAAAACCAGCAGCCTGCGCGCATCGTATTTGCCTAGCAAGGTTCCTACCAGCGGCATCACCAAAATGATCGCAAGTCCTCCCGGCATCAGCGCCAACCCTGCCTCCTGTGCCGTATAGCCCATCATCGTTTGCAAGAAGAGCGGTATCAGCACCGTGCTCGACATCAGCGCGAATCCGACCATGAACATCAGGAACGTTCCGATGGCGAATGACCGGTCCTTGAACAGATGCAGGTCAATGATCGGATGGTCATGGAGCCATTCCCAGATGATTACACCAATAAGGGCAACGACCGAGGTAATCGACATCACCAGAATGAAGTGCGAGCCGAACCAGTCGTCGCGTTCGCCCTTATCGAGCACGACCTGCAGCGTCCCGAGCCCCAGTGCGAGCAGGCTCAGCCCGATGTAGTCGATTCGCAAGATCCTCCGATTCTGCCGCCGCATGTACGGCGGATCGGAGATCAATCGGTTTGTTAGCAGCAGCGAAACGATTCCCACCGGGATATTTATGAAGAAGATCCATCGCCACGTAAAGTTGTCGGTAATCCACCCGCCTAGAGTTGGGCCAATCGCGGGCGCCACAACGACTGCCATGCCGTATACGGCGAACGCCATGCCGCGCTGCTTGGGAGGGAACGTGTCTGCCAGAATCGCTTGCTCACTCGGCTGCAGCCCGCCGCCACCTGCGCCCTGCAGGACGCGGAAGAAGATAAGCATCGACAGACTCGGCGCCAGTCCGCAAAGAGCCGAGCTGATCGTGAACACCGCCACGCAAGACATGTAGAAGCGCTTGCGCCCGATCAGCGATGAAAACCATCCGCTCATCGGCAGCACGATCGCATTCGACACGAGATACGAGGTTAGAACCCACGTGCTCTCGTCATTGCTTGCCGAAAGGCTTCCGGCGATGTGGGGCAGCGCGACATTCGCGACGCTCGTATCCAGCACTTCCATGAACGTCGCCAGCGTAACCGTCAGCGCGATAATCCAGGGATTCACTGCAGGAGCGCCGTACGCGTCCGTGTTGAATGAACGATTCCCCGAATCGTTCGGGCGCACCCCTAGCGACGAATTGGAATTGTCCGATTCCATATCCAAACTGACCGAAATCTATTTAACGTAAACTTTCGGCTCGACCGACATCCCCAGCCTCAAATACTCGTCTTGGTTCTCGCCGGGCTCGAGCACAATCTTCACCGGAATTCGCTGCACCACCTTTACGTAGTTGCCAGTCGCATTTTCGGGCGGCAAAAGACTAAGTCTTGCGCCGCTTGACCCGGCAATGCTGTCCACATGTCCTCGATAAGTGCGGCCATTCGCGTCACAGTGGACTTCCGCCTTCTGCCCAGGGTGCATGTACTTGAGCTGCGTCTCCTTGAAATTTGCCGTGAACCACACATCCTTGAGCGGCACGATGGTAAAAAGTTGCTGGCCCGGCGAAACGTTCATGCCGACCTCGATGTTCTTCTGCACCACACCGTCAACAGGTGCAAAAATCCTTGTGTAACTGAGATTCAGCTGCGCCTGTTCCAGGGCAGCTTGTTTTTGCTGCATCTGCGCCTGCGCGGAACGGGCACGCGCGCGGATGGAAGCCACTTGCTGCGGTCCCGTTCGAGAGGAACGCAAATTCGCTTCCGACTCGGCAACCTTCGCTTTTGCCTGACTCACTTGTTGCTCGGCAGCGGACGCAGATGCTTTCGCCGCTGTGACCGCCGCCGCAGTCGCCTTGGCTGTCGCGAATGCCTGGTCATAGAGTTGCTGAGAGATCTCCTGCTTGCCCACAAGCTCCTTGTATCTTACGAGGTCGTTTTGGGCTCTGACGTCGTTTGCTTCGGCTTGGGTAAGATCGGCTTCGGCAGCGTCATATTGCTGCTGAGCAGCGGAGACGCCCGCATTCGCGCTGATTACGTCTGCTTCGGAGGAAGACAATTGGCTGGTGGTGCTGACATCGGTGATGGGCACGTTAATGTTGAGCGATTGCCATGTCGCGGTCGCATCTGCCAGATCAGCTTGCGCTTTATCGACTAAGACCTGATAGTCAGCAGGATCGATTTCGGCCAGCACGAATCCGGCCTTCACCGCCTGGTTGTCGTCGACACTGACTTTGATGATGTGCCCGGAGATTCGCGCGCTGAGCGGCATCAGGTGGCCGTCCACTTGTGCGTCATCTGTCGATTCGTAGCTCGAAAAATACCGCCACGCGAAAATCCCTCCTACGATCACTACCAGAATGGCGCCCACGATGAACCACCGCGCCCGCGGATCTTTGCGCAGAAAATTCTTCGCGTCTCGCGGCGGAGGCGCCGCCGAATGTGTTTCCGGCGCGACTGACGGACTCTCGACGGGACGCTCGGGAGCAACTTCCGTTTCCGTGCGTGCTGGCATGGCTCAGTGTCCTTTGAAGTATTGCTTCACGCCCTGTTCGGCGCCGCCCAACGCGCGGGCGAGTGAAATCTTCGCGTAGTTGAAGTTGTAGAGACTCGAAATGTATTGCTCGTTCGCGCTGGCCACTTGCTCCTCGGCTTGCACGACCTCCACTGTGTCCGTCACACCCGCGGAAAATCTGTCGCGCGATTGAGTCAGCGTCTGCTGCGCCAGGTCGATGTTGCTCCTCGCCACTGTCACCTGGTCCGAGGCCGATTGAATATTGAAAAGCGCCGTCCGGATGTCGGAATCGATTTGCGCCCGCAGATTCTCGAGCCGCTCCCGGCTCTGATCGAGCTGCGCCTGTGCTTGAAGCACGTCACCGTGGACCTGCCCTCCCTGAAAGATCGGGACGTTCAGCGTGGCGCGCACGTCCATCACTCCATGCGACGAGTCGGGATGTTGCCCCGAAACGCCGTAATCGGCGGCGAAGTTCAGCGTAGGATAGTGGCCCGCGGTAGCCGCCTTGCGCGCGTATTCAGCCGCGCGAACGTCCTCCAGCGCGGCCTGGTAATCCGAGCGGGATTCGTACGCGCGCTTTTCAGCTTCCTCCACCGTGATGCCCTCGAACGGCTCGTAAAGCGACTTGTCGGTGAGCTCAAATTCCTGTCCGGGCGCAAGTCCGATGGCGCGCGCCAGCGTCAGCTTCTGAATCGCGTAATCATTTTTCGCTTGAATAAGTTGCTGCTGCCGCGTCTGAAGCTCCACCTGGTTTCGCAGCGCGTCAATAGCGGGTGACGTGCCCGCTTGCACCTGATCCCTGGCTTGCTGATACAAGGCCTGCGCCGTCTTCACCTGAGCGTCCGCAGTTTGGATGCGCGCTTCGTCCGCAATCGCGAGCAGATAGTTGTAGCCGACCGCAAGCACCACCAAATCGCGGGCGTCCTTGTACGTGTGTTCGCTTTCTTTCACCCGCTGCGTCGCCGCTCGCGTATTTTGAATCGACTGCCAGTTGAAGAGCTGTTGCGTCAGATTGCCGCGCGCATCGAAATACGAAAACGGGCCCACCACGCTGGGGATGGTAAATCCAGACCCCGCAGGTGCGTTGAAACTGAACCCAAACTCCTTTAAGTTGACCTGCGAAACGTCCACGTATGGATTGAAGCTCATGTGCGGCAGCAGCGCGCTCAGTTGCTCCCAGCGCTGGCCTCGTGCTGTGTTGATAGCGGCGCTCGAAAGCAGCGCGCCCAGGTTCTGCTTCAGCCCGCGATCGAGGGCGTCCTCCAGCGACAACGACAGTACGCCCGGAACCGCTGTCGACGGAACGCTGCCCGAGTAAGAACTCTGCGCCTGACCCGGTGCGGAACTTCCTCCCGAGGGATTACCGCCGGTCGACTGCGACCCGCTCGACCCTCCGGCGCCGCCCGGCAAAACCACTGTCGACCCCGCCGCCATTTGCGCCCGCGTCGCAATCGCAGCGCTGCACAAAAACGCGATGACGAATAAGGCCCGCTGAAACGAAAAAAGGTCACTGCGCATCTCTAGCAACCTCCTCGGCATACTACTATGCGATGAATCGCGTGCCTCTATAGACTCACGGTTTGCGGTTCCTGAACCTGTGCGTTTCAGGGACGGCGAAACTCGGATAAAGCAGATCCCAAACCTGCTCGGCGGTCTTTCGCAACGACGAATCTGGATGTGCGGCCCACGCCACTGTGACGCCCATAAAAATCAGCCGAAACAATCGGGCCATTTCCGTCGCAGGCAAATCGTGCCGAATCTCGCCGTTCTTTTGCCCGGTCGAAATGATTTCGCTCAGCAGAACCCGCGCGCGCTCGATGCGCTTTTGCAGTTCCGCGAGAACTGGCGCTGACGTCAGATTCGCCGCGAATACCGCCCGCAGCAGTTCCGGACTTTCCGACGACTGGCCTGCCAGATCTGTGGCCAGTTCCTTCAGAACCAAAAGCACCGAACGTTTTCCCGATCCAACCTCTTTTAGAGCGCGTTCCACGGCTTCCACGCGCTCTTCGCCGTACCGCTCGAGCACGTGCTCCTTTGTCGGGAAATAGTTGAAAAATGTTCCCTTACCCACATCGGCCGCTTCGGTAATGTCCTCGACTGTGGTTTCAAGGTACCCGCGTTCCGCAAAGAGTTGCAGCGCAGCGCGGTAAATGCGCTCGCGCATCTCGGTGCGGCGTCTCTGTCGCCGGTCCGTTCGAGGAAACTCCCTTGCGCGTTCCGAGCCAACTTTCGGAGATCGGCTGCTCTTCATGACCTGCCCCCAATTATGACTATAGGTCATTATTGGTCGAAGGTCAAGCGGAAGTTTGCTCTGCGGCCGCTCGTTTTGCTTCTTTAGTCCGTCTCTTGTGAAACGCGCCGGGGAATCGCCCCCCGGCGCGATAGTGAGATCCGCCTATGAGGAAAGCTTGGGACTGTGCTGGTTCAGCGTTGCAATGAGGATCTTTGCCGAAGGAGGAATCGGCACGGCTCCGTGGAGAGCGATGTCCTTGGCCTCAAGCTTTTTGCCGTAGATCGTTTCGTTGGCGTCATTGTCGGGACGCAGTGTCGATCCTTCGAGAGAAATCCCCGCAAAAAGTCCGCGCGAACGCGAATACGTCAGAACCTCGGCGCGCATCGTCACGTCGGTGTCCGCTTCGGCATCGCGGCCCTTGGGCCCCGCGGCCGCCGAAGCGTCCGCGCCAAGCTTCACCTTGCTACTCAGAATCGAGCTAGCGCCCCTCCCGTTCATGACCAAGAGAACAAAATCCGTGGCTTGGCCACCGAGTTGAAAGCCGAAGCTGCCGCCTTCGAGCCTCATCATCGTCGGCGCGCCCCAGGGACCCTGGAAGTTGTCGCCGCTACGACAGGTCATGGCGCCGCGACCGTAGCTGCCGCCAACTATAAAGGCAGCCTTGAGTACAGACGGCAAGACGATAACGCACCGGGCCTTATCGATCAGTTGCTGGGGAATATCATCGGGAATATCCAGAATTTCTTTCATCACCACGCCGGAATTCTCTAAGCGGTCAGTATCCTTCTCGGCGCGAGCAGGCTTGGCGAACATAATGGAAAGTGCAATCAGAATAGTCAGTAGAGCTGCGAGCAGTGGCCGTTTCATTGCTTTCCTCCTTGAGAACAGAACAACATGATATTGAATTTGGTTCAAACCGCGCAACCTTTCGGCAATGCCGGGCCGACCGTCTTCCGAATGTCTTATAATCGACGGCCTTGTGAACAACCTTCACGACACGCCGAGAGCATTTTGAGTGCGAACCGACACCTGTAGGATTTCCATCCTGCTTCTGCTGGTTGCCTGTGGCCTGCTTCGCTTCCATTCTGCGACTGCACAGACACGTCCTTCTGCGCACCCCCCGTCTGCAGCCGTTCCGGCTCACCGTGCCTCGAAAGCCCGCGCCGATGTGAATCGCTTTCGTGCCCGCGTTGATGTTGCTCTCGCAGACGCCCATGCCAAGAAAGTCTTCTGGGGCATTCTCGTTGCCGATCGCGATTCGGGCGAACTCCTCTACGATCTCAACTCGGACCATTTCTTTTTGCCCGCTTCGAACGCGAAAGTGATTACCACGGCTCTGGCGCTCGGCACGCTTGGCGGCAGCTACCAGTTTCACACCACGCTAGAAACCTCCGGCTCGATCGCTGCTGACGGCCGCCTCGCGGCCGATCTCGTTCTGGTTGGCCGCGGCGATCCGGATCTTTCGAATCGCAAGTTCCCGTACGAGCTGAAAACCGAACGCGACGGCCCTTGCGAGAAAATCCTTGCTGAAATGGTCGATGCGGCGGTCACCAAAGGACTCAAGGACATCGATGGAGATATCGTCGCGGACGACAGTTATCTCCCGTACGATCCCTATCCCGCCGGCTGGAGCGTCGGCGACATGTTCTTCACTTTCGGTGCTCCCGTTAGCGCCATCGATTTCAATGACAACTCAATCTCGGTTCACGTCACGCCAGCGGCCAAGGCAAATGATCCCGCTATCGTGACGGTCGAACCGGGCGTTGCCGCCGAAACGCTCGACAACCAAATCACAACAGCGCCCTCGGGCGGCGATCCCTACTTTGCTATTGTTCGCCAGCCAGGCCCGAATTTTCTTTTGCTCCGCGGGACGATTCCTCTCGGCCATGCCCCCGCAGACGTTGATCTCGCCATGACCTCTCCCGCCGAGACGGCTGCCCGCGCCTTGAAACAGCTCTTCGAGCAGCGAGGGGTTCACGTCAGCGGCTTCGTTCGCGTGGCACACGCGCCTCCGCCCGAAACTCCCGACAGCAATGGCGTTTCCCCGCCGCCTCCGCCTCCCGTGCCAAGCGCAGCAGGCCCCAACCCTCTCGTGCTCGCCGAGCACGATTCGCCGCCTTTGATTGACTCCATTCGTCTCACCAACAAAATCAGTCAAAACCTGCACGCCGAACTTCTTCTCAGAACGGTTGCGCGCGAAAAAACAGGGTACGGCTCTGCGGATGCGGGATTGAAAATCGAGCAGGATTTTCTGAAAGCTGCCGGCGTTGCCGACGGTGATGTGATTCTTTCCGACGGCTCAGGACTCGCGCGCGACGATCTCGTCACGCCCCGCGCCATGGTTGCGCTGCTTCGGTACGCATCGCAACAGTCCTGGGGCGCCGAGTTTCTCTCCACGCTCCCCATTGCCGGCGTGGATGGCACGCTTGATACGCGCCTGAAGGAGATCACCGGCCCCGCTGTGATTCAAGCGAAAACGGGTTCGCTCGAGCACGTTCGAGCGATATCCGGCTACGCTACTACGCAGCGCGGCGAGCATCTCGTGTTCGCCATTTTCGGCAACAACGACACCGAGCACGGCCGTGACGCAACTTCCACAATCGATGCCATCGCCCTCGCCATGGTCCAAACCCTCAGCCCTGCACCTTCTCGGGCTCGTCCCGCCCACTCCAAAAAATAGGCTTTTTGCGACGAAGCGCCGCCAATCCGTAGTCGAACGAATAATCTGCACAGAACTTGGCGGGATGCATCGGCCTACGGATCATCCACACTTACTTTGACAAAGCGCTTCGTGAACTCAATCTGTTTCGTTAGCACGGCGTCCTGAGCTTGCTTTATCTCAAGGTAATCCAACAGGAGCAGTGTCACATTTGGGTTTCTGTCCTCGCGACGCAAAATCTTAGCCGGGTTTGCGAAGGCGATCTCCACCAAGCGAAGATAAGCTCTTGTGTTTTGCGCAGTGGCCAACTCATCCGCGCTCCATAGTTTTGCGATGGCGATAGACGCTTGATCACCCATTAACGGGATTCCGTGGAAGGCGCCCGAGAAAGAGCCACCTCCTTTGAGCATTTCAAATGCAGTATCAACACAGCGATAACAGTAGGGGTCAGACAAGGCTGCCGCATCGGCTGGACTCGCTGAACACGGATGAGGCACCTTGCCCTGTCCGCCGAGGACGCTTGCTGCCAATAGCATCGCAAACAACGAGAGCGTCATTCGCATCTTCACATCGCTCCTGAAGTCGGAGTTGAATCGGCCTTGCGGTCGGTCATTACAATAGAAGAGACGAGCATAGCGTTCAGAAGGTTAGCTCCCGCGGCAAACGCTAATTCGTCGGCACCGCTGCTGCCTGAGAATCTGCGGGACGTTCCCGCAGCGGCCTCCGCGCGATGAGCGGCAACACCATCGCGCACAGCATCACCACCGCGATGATGTTGATTGCCGGCGCGT
>Ga0187772_10000775_pt1 | contig 14427 bp, 11 predicted proteins | sample 0116_SJ02_MP15_2_FD_133137 | JGI IMG/M metagenome (GOLD analysis project Ga0187772, IMG submission 133137) | Tropical peat soil microbial communities from peatlands in Department of Meta, Colombia - 0116_SJ02_MP15_20_MG | ecosystem: Environmental > Terrestrial > Soil > Wetlands > Peat | place... | reverse complement strand
TGGACCCGGATGCCGCGGGCCGGGATCCGGATCGTGACCCCCCGCTGGGTGGTGACGAGGACCTCGCTCCCGTCGGTCGTCGGTAGGACGGCGACGACCCCACCGTTCCGGCCGCCCGTGCGGATCGTGCGGACCCCCTTCGCGGCGCGGCGGGTCTCCCGGTAGTCGTCGGTCGGGCTGCGCTTGCCGTAGCCGGTCGTCGTGATGGAGAGCAGGCTGGGGAAGCGGGCGCTCACCGGGGCCATGGCGACCAGCCGGTCGTCCTTCTCGCCGGAGAGGCGGACGCCGATGACGCCGTACGTCGCGCGGCCCATCGGGCGCACGTCGGCGACCGGGAACCGCACCAGCTGACCGCCGAACGTCGCGAGGATGATCTCGGTCGCCTCGTCGGTGACGTGGGCGACGTCGACCAGCTCGTCCCCCTCCTCCAGCAGGACCGCCTGGATGCCGCTCACGCGGATGTTCTGGAACTGGTCGAGCTCCGTGCGCTTGACCAGGCCCCGGCGCGTCGCAAAGAACAGCGAGCCCGCGCCGCCGAGGTCCCGGAGCGGCAGGAGGGTCTGGACCCGCTCGCCGTCCTTGAGGCGCGGCAGGAGGTTGATGACCGCCTTGCCCTTGGAATGCCGGCTCCCCTCCGGCAGCTCGTAGGCCTTCAGCCGGTAGACGCGGCCGAGGTTGGTGAGGAACAGCACGTCGTCGTGCGTCCGGGTGACGAACGTCCGGGTGACGAAGTCCTCCTCCTTGGTCGCCATCTGCACGAGCCCGCGGCCCCCGCGGCGCTGACGGCGGTACTGCTCGAGCGGCAGGCGCTTGATGTAGCCGTCCCGGGTGACCAGGACGACGACGTCGCTGTCGGGGATCAGGTCCTCCAGCGACCGCTCCGTGAAGGCCGGGACGATCCGGGTGCGACGGGCGTCGCCGAACCGCGCCTTCACGTCGCGCAGCTCGTCCGCGATCAGCTGGTCGAGCTTCCGCGGGGAGGCGAGGATCTCCCGCAGCTGGGCCGCGAGCGCCTCCTTCTCGACCTTCTCCTTCTCGATCGCCTCGCGCTCGAGCGCGGTGAGGCGGGCGAGGCGCATGTCGAGGATCGCCTTCGCCTGCTCGCTGGAGAGCAGGAACCGGCCCATCAGGCCGGCCTCGGCCTGGGAGGTGTCCTTGGAGCGGCGGATGAGGCGGATCACCTCGTCGATGTGGTCGATGGCGGTGAGGAACCCCTCGAGGAGGTGGAGCCGCTCCTCGGTCTTGCGGAGGTCGAACTTCGTCCGGCGGGTGATGGTCGTCCGGCGGTGGTCGAGGTGGTGCAGGAGCAGTTCCCGCAGCCCGACGACCTTCGGCCGGCCGTCGATCAGGCACAGGTTGATCACGCCGAAGCTCGTCTCCAGCGGGGTGTGCTCGTAGAGCCGGTTGAGCACGATCTCCGCCGGTGCGTCCCGCCGGAGCTCGAGGACGACGCTCGTGCCGGAGCGGTCCGACTCGTCCCTGAGGTCGGTGACGCCGTCCAGCCGCTTCGACTTCACCAGGTCGGCGATGAGCTCCAGCAGGCCGGCCTTGTTCACCTCGTAGGGGATCTCGGTGATGACGATCTCGTCCCTGCCGCCCCGCTCCCGGATCTCCGCCGTCCCGCGCAGGTGGAGCATCCCGCGGCCGGTCTCGTAGGCTTCGCGGATCCCCTCGGAGGAGAGGTAGCCGCCGGTGGGGAAGTCCGGGCCGGGGACGAGCGCGACCAGCTCGTCCAGCGAGGCCTCCGGACGCTCAAGGAGGAGCTCGAGGGCGTCGACGACCTCCCCCAGGTTGTGCGGGGGCATGTTGGTCGCCATGCCGACGGCGATTCCCGCCGAGCCGTTGACGACGAGGTTCGGGACCTTGGACGGGAGAACGAGGGGCTCCTTCAGCGAGCCGTCGAAGTTGTCGGTCCAGTCGACCGTCTCCTTCTCGAGGTCGGCGAGGATCTCCTCCGCGAGGGCGGAGAGGCGGGCCTCGGTGTACCGCATCGCCGCCGGCGCGTCGCCGTCAATCGAGCCGAAGTTGCCCTGGCCGTCGATGAGCGGATAGCGGAGGCTGAACGGCTGGGCCATCCGCACGAGGGCGTCGTAGACGGCGATGTCGCCGTGAGGGTGGTACTTCCCCAGCACCTCGCCCACCGTTCTCGCGCTCTTGCGGTAGGGCTTGTCGTGCGTCGCCCCGGACTCCCACATCGACCAGAGGATCCGGCGCTGGACCGGTTTGAGGCCGTCCCGTCCGAGCGGCAGCGCGCGCCCGACGATGACGCTCATCGCGTAATCGAGGTAGGATCGGTGCATCTCCTCCTCGAGCGGGCGGTCGCGCAGCCGCTCGGGAGCGGGCGACGGCGGCACGGGGTTCGCGCTCACGCGGCCCTCCCGGACCCCGCGAGCTGGACCGCGAGCTCGCGGTCCGCCGCCGCGAGGAACCGCTCGCGGGCCCCGGGCGGGATGGTGGCGCCGCTGGCGACGCGGTGGCCGCCGCCTTCCCCGCCCACCTCGGACGCGGCGATGCGGCAGACCCCGGCGAGGTCGAGCCCGCGGGCGACCAGGCGGTCGAGGCCCCGGGCGCTCACCTTCGTCGGCTGGTCCCCCCCATCGGAGAAGACGAACACGGGCCGGTCGCTCGGGAGCAGGTAGTTCATCGCGAGCCCCGCCTGCGTACCCGCGAGGGGAGTTTCGGGGCTTTCGAACCACCGTAGGGACGGCATCTCGTGGACCCCGTCTTCCTCGATGCGTCGCAGCCCTCTAAGGAGGCCGGTCCTCCAGTCTGCCTCGGTCGCCCGGGCCTTCTCGGCAGCCCGCGGGTCCCCGAGGGCGTACGCGACCCCGACCCCGGGGATCCCGGCGCGGCCGGTCGCGTTCTGCAGGTTGGAGACCTCCTCAGCGTCCAGCCCGAGCGCGGGCACGTACCAGCGGTCGGCCTCGAGCATCGCCACGAACTCCGGGAGGACCTCCGACGCCTCCAGGCGTTGCCGGACCGACTGGGCGAGCCGGCTCGACTCGTCCGCGGTGAGCTCGTTCGGCCGGCGCCCGGGGTCGATCCCCTGCTCGCGCACGAACCGCTCGGCGGCCTCCGGGTGCCCGGAGATCCCTCGGACGTACGGGTCGACGCTCTGGGCGACCGCCTCGGCGACCGACCTTCCGAACAGCCCCAGCCCCCGCCGCCGCTCCAGGAGGCCGCGGCGGCGGGCCTCCTCGACCAGCACTGCGTTGAGCCCGCGGAACCCGCCGACGTGCTGGCGGTCGTGGATCGCTCCCGAGAGCCCCCAGGGAGCGTTGTCCCAGTTCGCCGGGTCGAGGAAGACGCTGAACAGCCAGCTCAGGCTGGAGGCGCTCAGCTCGCCGCCGCCGTCGACCCCCCAGTCGACCGGATTGACGAACGCGACGTGCGCCGGGAGCGCGGGCGGCTCGGGGGCGCCGGGGTACCGGTGATGGTCCAGGATCACCACGGGGTGCGGGTGCTGCGGGTAGAGGTCGAGCCAGGCCGAGCCGGAGTCGGTGATCAGGAACGGACCCGGTGTCGCCCGGGCGAGGGCGGCGAACCGCTCCCGCTCCACCCCGAACAACGGGGTCGCCTGGGCAGGGTAACCGAGCCGCGCGAACGCGCGCAGGAGCGCGGAGGCGGCCGCGACGCCGTCGCCGTCGTAGTGGTAGATGACGCGCCAGCGCCGGGGATGACCGAGGACCAGCCCCCGGGCCTTCGCGAACTCCGGGCCGTATCGTGGATGGGTAACGAGCGCCTCGGGACCCGAGGCCATCACTCCACCTGGAGCGCCGCGCCGGCGGCGGAGTACCGCCAGCTCTCCGGGATCCGCCGGTGTTGCCGGTAGTAGCGCGCGAGGCGCCGGATCCGTGATTCCATGAGGGTGAGGCCCCGCCGGTTGGCCAGGTCGTTCGGGTTCGCGGCCAGGTGACGCTGGAGGTGGACGACCCGCTTGAGAAGGGCCTGGAGATCGTCCGGCACCTCGGGCTTGACGCCCCCGTCGGCGAGGAGCGCCGCGAGCCGCTTGCCCGTGACGGCACGGCTGGAGGGGACCCCGAGGCCGTCGCGCAGGGCCAGCCCGACCTGGGCCGCGGAGCGTCCGCCCTTGGCGAGCTGGACCGCTTGGGTCGCGACCTCCTCGGACGACGCCGTGACCCACTCGGGCCGGGTGAGCGGATACGGGCGGTGCGAGCCCGCGCGACCCTTCCTTCCGGAGTGGATTCGTGACATGGGGGCGCGAGGACGGGGGTTCGCTACTTAACGCTTCGTCCCCGGCGGTCGAGGACGAGCGTGGCCTACGCGATCCGGTCGGTCTTGGCGAGCGCGTCGACCAGGAACTGCTTGCCTTCGGTCGTGATCCGGTATCGCGGGCGGCGGGGGTCGGCCGCGGGAGGTCCGCCCCCCGATTCGGCCCGCACCAGACCGTTATGGACCAGGAGGCCCAGGGCGAGCGGGAGCTTGACCCGCTTCTCGTCGACCGCCCAGAACCGGCGAAGCGAGCGCTCGAGCTCGTCGAGGTAGAGCGCCTGCTGATGGTCGCGGCCCTCGTGGATCGACTCCGCGCGGTTGAGCTGCTGGAGGATCGCCACGAACGTCGCCCGGACCGGGTCGGGAGGCCCTCCGGTCGCCATCCGCTCCAGCTACGCTAGGCCCCCCTACATAACCCATCGGGCCTGGGGTCCAGCGCCGGAACGGCCCGAGCGGTGCTCTCGTCCCCGCAGAGGGGCTTAAGTGGACGTGGGAGAACTACGGGCCGGGGTTCGATGACCTGCACCTGTCGCAGTCCCGGGAGGTGCCCGATCTGCAACACCCCGGTTCGCGTACCGCTGTCGAACCTCGAGACGGCCTCCGGGGCAGCGATCCTCGTCGACAAGTTCGCGCGCCGGGACTCCTCCGCCTCGCGCGAGGGGCTGCGCCGCCTCATCGAGGGCTGGTCCTCCTGCCCGTCCTGCGGGCACTCGGTCCACGTCGAGCACTCGCGGTCGTGCGTTGCGAGCGCGCTAACCAGCCTCGGCGTGCCGTCGTCCGACCGAGAGGCGATTCTCGCCCGGATCACCTTCCCGGAAGGCTGAGGGCGCCGACGCGATGGCCGGCGGCGAGGAGTTCGTCGTCACCCCCTACGAGGTCCGGGGACGGGTCGACTACAACCGGCTGCGTGAGCTGTTCGGCACGCAGGAGCTGACCGGCGAGCTGCTCGCGAGGCTCCGCCGCCTCGCCGGGGGCGAGCTGCACCCGTTGCTCGAGCGCGGGATCTACTACTCCCACCGGGACCTCGCCGCGCTGCTGGACGCCTTCGAGGCGGGCCGCCCGTTCTTCCTCTACTCCGGCCGGGGGCCGTCCGGGCCGCTCCATACCTCCCACCTGGCCCAGTTCGACATCTGCCGGTGGCTCCAGGCGCGCCTCCACGTCCCGATGTACATCCAGATCACGGACGACGAGAAGTTCTGGTCCCGCTCGGGCCTCAGCCGGGAGGAGACGATCCGCTGGGGCTACGAGAACCTCTACGACATCCTCGGCCTGGGCTTCGACCCGAAGTCGACCCATGTCTTCTTCGACTCGAAATCGATCGCCGCCCTCTATCCGCTGGCGATCCGGGTGGCGCGCAAGATCCCGTACTCCAGCGTGAAGGCGGTCTTCGGCCTCGAGCCGTCCGCCAACATCGGGTGGATCTTCTACACGGCCCTGCAGACGGTACCGTGCTTCTGGCCGTCCTGGGCCGAGGGCCGCAGCGTCAACTGCCTCATCCCCTGCGGGATCGACCAGGACCCTCACTTCCGCCTCACGCGGGACATCGCCGACGGGCTCGGCTACCCGAAGCCCGCGCTCCTCCACAGCCGCATGGTCCCCGGTCTTCTCGGGGAGGCGGCGATGTCGACGACCGGCTCCTCGCCCGACAACGCCCTCTTCCTGAACGATCCGCCGAAGGTGGTCGAGCGCAAGGTCCGCAACGCGTTCACCGGGGGCCGGGCGACGGTCGAGGAGCAGCGCCGGCTCGGCGCCGACCCCGAGGTCTGCTCGGTCTGGGCGCTCTGGAAGAGCCGCTTCGCCGAGTCGACCGAGGTGTTCGAGCGGATCACGGCCGACTGCCGGTCCGGAGCGATGCTGTGCGGGGAGTGCAAGGGCAAGATCCTCGAGCGGATCCATGCGTTCTACGCCGATCACCAGGCGGCCCGGGAACGGGCCAAGTCGTGGGCCGAGGGAACGATCGTGACTCAGGCCCCGGCCGGGCGGGACAGCTAGGGGCCGAGCGGGTCTAACCGACCTCGGGTCGCCGCGGAGGCCGGACCGCTTCGGGACGGGGGGGGCCTTCCGGCGGGCTGAGGGTCTCGGCGGCGCTCCCCGATGCCTCGTCACCGACGGCGGTAAGCAGCCGGAGCATCGGCCGGAACAACGAGCGGCCGGCCCGCTCCGGGTCGAGCGTGTAAGCGCGGTCGTAGGCGGCGACCGCCTCCTCCTCGTCCCCCAGGGCGAGGAGGGAGAGCGCGAGGTCGAGCCAGCTCTTCGCCTCGCGGGCCCCCTCACGTTCGCCGGCCTCCTGGGAGTGGTCGTCCGGTCTCGGGGCGACGGACGACCCGCCGGACGCCGCCGACGGGACGCTGCGGGAGAGGACCAGGGCCCGTTCGAACGCCACCGACGCCGCCGGCTCCTCGCCCGACTCGGCGAGGGCGACCCCCAGGCGGTGCCAGGCGACCACGTCGTCCGGGTCGAGGGCCACGGCACGACGGTAGGCGTTCGCGGCGTCGCCCCACTCGTCCCGGAGGGCCCGGACGACCCCGAGGTGGAACCATGCCTCCCCGTTCCGGGGGGCGAGGGCGACGGCCTTGGAGAGCGCCAGCTCCGCCTCGGCCGCCTTGCCCAGGTGGGTGAGGGCGAGGCCGTAGTTCGACCAGGCCGCCGCGTCGTGCGGGTCCTCCCGGACGACGCTGCCGAACGCGGTCGCCGCCCGGTCGTACTCCTTGTGGAGCAGGTGCTGCACGCCGACGCGGAACTGCTGGTTCATCCCGGTGCCCGCCGAGGCCCGCCCCGGCCCAAAAGCGTAGCGTTCGAACGGGCCCTCCGACGCGCCTCCCGCCTCCAGGCGGCCTCGACGACCCTTCCGGCTCCCTTATATGGGGTGCCGATGATGCCCTCGGCAAGGAACCTGCGAGCCGGCCTCGATCGAGCGTGCCCTTCGTCCTAGTTTTGCGACGAGTGTTCGCGCGAGGGCGGCCGCTCGTTGGTCCCCAAGAAACGAACGCGAAACGCGGACGAGGCGACGAGAGACCATGGTAGACAAACCCCTGACGAAAGTGCGAGACCTGACGCCGAACTCCAAGCAAGTCAACGTGCTTGCGAAGGTAATGAACGTGGGCGAGCCGAAGGAAGTGATGGGCAAGTTCGGCGACCCGAGGAAGGTGTGCGAGGCGGTGGTCGGCGACGACACCGCGACGATCATCCTTTCCCTCTGGAACGAGCAGATCGGCTCGATCACCAAGGACGAGGTCGTCCTGGTGGACAACGGCTACGTATCCCTCGTCCGGGGCCACATGCGCCTCAACGTGGGCCGGTACGGCAACCTGTCGAAGTCGACCGAGGCGATGGCCGAGGTCAACCAGTCCCTCGACATGAGCCAGCAGGAGTTCGAGAGCGAGCGCCGCTCGTTCGGCGGCGGCGGCGGTGGCTACCGTGACCGCGGCGGAGGCGGCTACGGCGGCGGCCGCTACGGCGGCGGCGGCGGTGGCGGAGGCGGCGGCCAGGGCCGCGAGCGCTCCGACTCCTACAAGCGCTACTAGGCCCCACGGCCCGGCAGCGTCCCAACCCCTTCCCCGACCCTTCCCGCCCGTTCCGGGCGGGGGGCGGTCTAAATATTCGCCTCGTAGTCAGGGGCCGGCGATGGTCGAAGCTACTCGGGAGCTCACCCTCTACGTCCAGTCGAAGAAGACGGTCACGACGTTCTACCGCCCCTCGGTCAACCCCGCGGGGGTGGGACCGACCACGGCCACGACCGTCGGGGGGGCTCCCAGCCTGCGCGCGGAGGCGGACGCGACCGTGGGCGGCGACGGGCCGGTCTACTTCCTCTCGGACGACCAGTCCCGGTCCCTCGCCCTGGCCGAGGAGATCGCGCTGCGTCGGGGCTACCGCATCAAGGTCGTCGACGTCGAGAAGGCCGGACGCCTCGAGCGGCTGGTGACCGAGCACCTGCGCGGCGTCCAGACGTTCCCGGTCCTGGTCGCACCGAGCGGCTTCCGCCTGGTCGGCTGCGAGCAGTTCACGGAGGAGAACCTCGCCGCCGTGATGCCGACCGAGCTGAAGAGCGTCCGCGCGCTCACCTACATCAAGGTCAAGGGCGGCGACCTCGACCGGATCCGCCAGATGCTCGAAGACCTCTCCGAGGTCAAGGAGCTGCACTTCCTCACCGGGGACTGGGACATCCTGGTCGTCCTGCAGTTCCCGCCGACCACGACCAACAAGCGGCGCGTGCTTGACTTCGTTACCGAGCGGATCCGCGGGATCCCCGAGGTCATCGACACGTCGACCCTCGTCCCCGAGTACTCGGTGACGAAGTTCCCGTAGCGGGCTAGCGGGGCCGGCGTCCTCGGCGCCGGGGAGGGACGACGGGGATCCGGCCGGCCGGGGCTCTGGCCTCGGGGGCGGCCCCGGGCTCCGGGGTGCCGTAGAGCGGCTCGACCGTGAGCGGGTGGTCCTCCAGCCACGCGACCCCCTCCACGTAGGCGGAGAACGTCTCCAGGCTCGTGAACAACGGGATCCCCAGCTCCACCGCACGGCGGCGGAGGACGTAGTCGTCCTCCAGCATCTTCTCGAACTTCTCCTGGGTGAGCGACGCCGGGACGTTGAGGAGGAGGTCGACCTCGCCCCGGTCGATCGCCTCGGTCACGTTCGGGTGTCGGTCCGGCTCGGAGACCTTGTGCAGGATCCGCACCCCGCGCAGGCCCCGGCCGGAGAGGAACGCCCCGGTGTCCTCGGTCGCGGACAGGCGCAGGCCCAGGTCGCGCAGGCGCCGCGCGACCGGCAGGAGCTCCTCCTTGAGCCGCGGCCCGCCGACCGAGAGGAAGGCGCTCCCGCGGCGGGGGACGAGACGCACGCCGGTGGCGACCAGGGCCTTCACCAGCGCGTCCGAGAACGTCGGCCCGAAGCAGGCGACCTCGCCGGTCGACTGCATCTCCACCCCGAGAAGCGGGTCCGAGCCCGTGAGCTGCAGGAAGCTGAACTGTGGGACCTTCACTCCGAAACGGCCCGGGGGCAGCGGGGCGACCCCCTCGCGCGTGAGGGGCCGGCCCATCAGCGCCCGGGCCGCCTCGCGCAGGAGCGGGACCCCCGTCGCCTTCGCCAGGAACGGGAGCGAGCGGCTCGCCCGCAGGTTCAGCTCGATGATCTGGTACGCCCGGTCCTTGACCAGGAACTGGACGTTGAACGGGCCGCGGATGGAGAGCGTGCGGGCGAGGCGACGCGCCGCGTCCAGCAGTCCGTCCTGCACCTCCTTCGGGGTGTGGCGCGGGGGCAGGCAGAAGATCGCGTCGCCGGAGTGGACGCCGGCGTGCTCGACGTGCTCCAGGATCCCGGCGACCAGGACCTTCTCGCCGTCGGAGATCGCGTCCAGCTCGACCTCGTCGGCCCCCTCGACGAACTTCGTGATGACGACCGGGTGCTCGGGCGAGACGCGCGCGGCCTCCGATAGGAAGCGGCCGAGGTCGGCGCGGCCGGCGATCACCCGCATCGCCTGCCCGCTCAGGACGTAGGAGGGCCGCACGAGCACCGGATAGCCCACCTCCTCGGCGAACGCCGCAGCCGCCTCCGGGGTGGTGAACGCCCGCCAGGCCGGCTGGGGGATGTGGAGCTCTTCCAATAGGTGCGCGAACCGGGCGCGGTCCTCCGCCGCGTCGATGGACGCCGGGGCCGTGCCGAGGACCGGGATCCCGCACATCGCGAGGAGAGGCGTGAGGTTCTGCGCCAGCTGGCTCCCGACGCAGGTCACCACGCCACGGAACCGCTCGAAGTCGCAGAGGTCTCGCACCCGTTCGAGGGTGATCTCCTCGAAGTAGAGGCGATCGGATCGGTCGTAGTCGGTAGAGACCGTCTCCGGGTCCGAGTTGAGCAGGGCGACGCCGGGGAGGCCCTCCGCTCGAAGGCCGTCGACCAGGTTCATCGTCGACCAGTCGAACTCGACGCTCGAGCCGATGCGGTAGGGTCCGGCCCCGACGACCAGCGCGGAGCCATCGGCCATCGGCCGGACGTCGTCCGCGTCCGCCCGGTAGGTGAGGTAGAGGTAGTTCGTCCGGGAGGGCCACTCGCCCGCAAGGGTGTCGATCATCCGGACCCGGGGACGGACTCCGTGCTCGAGGCGTCGCCGGCGGACCTCCTCCTCGTCGAGCCGGGCCGCGCGGCCGACGGCCCGGTCGGAGAGGCCGAGCTCCTTCGCCCGACGCAACAGTCCCGCCGGTAGCTCCCCGCCAGGGACGGCGCCCAGCGCCCGGTGGACCTCCTCGATCTCCGCGAGCGCGTCCACGAACCAACGGTCGATGTAGGACACCGAGGCGACGGTCGCGGCGGGGACGCCCGCGCGGAGCGCCTCCAGGACATGGCCGAGGACCCCGGGCTTCGGCTCCGCGAGGTCGGCCAGGATCGCCTCGGGGGAGCGGACGACCGCCGGGGGGAGGAGGTCGGCTCTCGGGTCGGCCATCCGGTACGCCTTGGAGATCGCCTCGGGGAACGACGCCCCGATCCCCATCGCCTCCCCGACCGACTTCATCGCCGGCCCGAGCCGGGGGTCGGCCCGCGCGAACTTGTCGAGGTCCCAGCGCGGGAGCTTCACGACCACGTAGTCGAGGGACGGCTCGAAGCAGGCGGTCGTGACGCCCGTGACGTGGTTCTTCAGCTCGGGGAGCGTGTAGCCCAGCGCGAGCTTCGCAGCGACGTACGCGAGGGGATAGCCGGTCGCCTTGCTGGCGAGCGCGCTCGAGCGGGACAGTCGTGCGTTGATCTCGATCGCGTAGTACTCGAGGCTCTTCGGGTCCAGGCAGAACTGGATGTTGCACTCGCCCACGATCCCGACCTCGGCGACCGCCCGGAGCGCCGCCTGCCGGAGCATCTGGTACTCCTGGTCGGTCAGGGTCTGGCTGGGGGCGATGACGATGTTGTCCCCGGTATGGACCCGCATGGAGAGGACGTTCTCCATGTTGCAGACGGTGAGCGCGTTGCCGCGCGCGTCGCGCACGACCTCGTACTCCAGCTGCTTGAACGCCCCGACGTACCGTTCGAGCAGCACCTGGCGGACCGGGCTCGCCCGCAGCCCCCGGGCGACGACCTCCCGCAGCTCGCCGGCGTCCCGGGCGATCCCGCCGCCCTTGCCACCGAGGGTGAACGCGACGCGGATCATGAGGGGGAACCCGAGGTCGTCGGCGGCCCGCAGGGCCTCCTCGACCGACCGGACCGCGTGGCTCGGGAGGGTCGGGACGCGGGCTCGCGCCATCGCCCGGACGAACCGCGCCCGATCCTCTGTCGCGCGAATCCCCGACAGCGGCGTGCCGAGCACCTTCGTGCCGGTGCGGCTGAGCGCGCCCAGGTCGCTCAGCCGAACTCCGCAGTTGAGCGCCGTCTGCCCTCCGAACGACAGGAGCAGGCCGTCCGGTCGCTCGGCCTCGAGGATCGGGGCGACGAACTCCGCGACCAGCGGCTGGAAGTAGACCTTCCCGCGGCGCGGCGGGTCGGTCTGAAGGGTCGCGATGTTCGGGTTGACAACGACGGCGTAGACGCCGTCCTCCTCCAGCGCCTTCAGGCACTGGCTGCCCGAGTAGTCGAACTCGCCGGCCTCGCCGATCTTGAGCGCCCCGCTCCCGAGCAGGACGACCTTCGCCGGGAGGCTCGGGGTCATGACCGTCGCCTCGCCTTGCGCACGAACTCGTCGAAGACGAAGCCAGCCTCCTGGGGCCCGGGGTGGCCCTCGGGGTGGCCCTGCAACGCCAGGACCCGTCCGCGGGGATCGCGCAGGCCCTCCAGGGTCCCGTCGTCCGGGTTGGTCGCCCACGGGTCGAGCCCCGTCCCGGCAAGCGACGCCGGGTCGACAGCGTAGCCGTGGTTCTCGCTCACGATCATCGCGCGGCCGTCCGGGAAGCAGATGGTCTTGTTCTGCCCGCGGTGCCCGTACTTCAGCTTGAACGTGCGCCCCCCGCGGGAGAGCGCGAGCAGCTGGTGGCCGAGGCAGATCCCGAGGGTCGGCAGCTCCCGCGTCGAGCTCCGGCCGAGCTCCTCGATCGTCGCGGAGAGGGTCGCGGGGTCCCCCGGTCCGTTGCTCACGACGAGGCCCGCGACGCGGCGGCCGTGCCACCGCGACGGGACCTCGTGATCCGGGGGGAGCCTCAGCACGCTCGCGCCGCGATCCAGCAAGGACCGCACGATGCTCGCCTTGGTCCCGCAGTCCAGGAACGCCACCAGCGGCCCGCCGTTGCGGCCCAGGAGACTGGGCCTTTCCGGAGCGACCTCGCCGACCAGATCCTCCTCGGCGTACGCCGGCGCGCTGCGAAGGGCCCGGATCAGCTCCGCGTCAGGGGAGGGCCGCTCCCCGGAGGTGACCTCCACGACGCCGCGGAGCACGCCGTGGTTGCGAAGGTGCTGGGTCAGGCGGCGGGTGTCGACGCCGACGAGCCCAGGCACCCCCTCCTCCCGCAGCCAGGCGTCGAGCGACCGGTCCATCGCCCAGTGGTTGGGTCGCGTCGTGCCGCGGACGATGACCCCTCGCACCTGGAGTCCCTCGCTCTCCAGCAGGGGGAGGCCGTCCCGGTCCCGGGCCGCGCGAGGGGGGACGCCGTAGTTGCCCAGCAACGGGTACGTGAACGTGAGGATCTGCCCGCGGAACGAGGGGTCCGTGAGCGACTCGGGGTAGCCGACCATCCCGGTCGTGAAGACGACCTCGCCCACGCGGCGGGCCGTCGCACCGATCCCTACCGCGTCAAAGCGGGTCCCGTCCTCCAAATAGAGGGTGCCCACGCGCGGGCGCTCGGGCGCGTCGGACGGCACGGGCTAGGGAACCCGACGCGAATCAGGAGAGGTGTCCGCCATAACATTTGCCGTGGCCCGCGCGACGCGAAGGGGTCGCGCGACCGTCCACCCCGCTCCTGAGCCGTCAAATCCCCCCGGACCTCTGCTCGCCGGGTGGTCGGACCTCCGAAGCTCCGGGAGGCGTACGACCTCGTCATCGTCGGGGGCGGTCACGCCGGACTTCAGGCGGCACTCAAGGCCGGCCTGCTGCGACGGCGCGCGGTGCTGATCGACCGGGGCCCGAAGTACTCCCGGTCCTACTACGCTCCCCGGATGGACAACATCCCGGGGTTTCCCGAGGGGATCTCTGGGCACAAGCTCCTGGACCAGCAGGTCGCGGCGGTCCGCGCCCAGGCCGAGTGGGTCGACTACTTCACGCCGGCGCGCGCCGGCTCGGCCGCGCGGGAGGCCGGCGGCTACGCCGTTCCGTTCGAGTGGCTCAAGCAGTCCCTTATCGCTCGGGGTCGGGCGCTGATCCTCGCGATGGGGGTCGTGGACCGGATCGCCGAGGTGGGAGGGAAGATCGACCCGATCTTCCCGTGGGCGAACCAGGCTCTCGTCGACTTCTGCGTCGTCTGCGACGGCCACGAGCTCACGGGGAAGTCGGTCGGCGTACTCGGCCATGACGCGTTCGCGGCCCGCACGGCGCTCGAGCTGTTCGAGTTCTCGCCGTCCTCCGTCGAGCTGCTGACGCACGGCCATCCCGCCGCGTTCGGCGCGACGCCGCAAGAGCGGGCCTCCCTCGAGCGCGCGCTCGCCGAGCGTGAGGTCCGGGTGCTCGACGGGACGATCGTCGGATTTGACGAGATCCGCGAGCACCACTTCGGAGTCCGGTTCGCCGACGGGAGCCACCGCTCCTACGACCGCGGCTTCTCCGCTCTTGGCTGGTACGACATGCACCAGGAGATCCCGCGGGCCCTGGGGTGCGCCTTCGACGAGGAGGGGTTCGTTCGGGTCGATCCGGACGCCCGCGCGCTGTCGGCGACGGACGGACGGCCGATCCCCGGTCTCTACGTGGTCGGGGACCAGAAGAGCGGGTGGAACCAGATCCCGGAGGCGTGGGCCTCGGCCGAGCGCGCGGTCCTCCACGCGTGGGCGGAGTACCTGTAACGCGGCCTAGGCGGGCCTCGCGGAGGGCGCGACCGCCAGGTAGCGCGCGAGCTCGTCCAGGTCACGCGCGATGGCGCTGGCCCCGGAGGTGCGGAACCGGTCCGCCGCCGTCGCGAGGTCCTCCTTTTCGCTCGGGTCCGGCAGCAGCCCGTAGAACCTCACCCTCGCCGCCGTCGCGCACTCGGCGTCCAGGATATGGTCCCCGACGTACAGCGCGCGTTCGACGGGCACCCCCATCTCGTGCAGCAGGCCGAGCAGCGCCTCGGGCGACGGCTTCGCCGGCCCCGGCGCGCTCCGGGT
>Ga0187772_10000773_pt1 | contig 14441 bp, 13 predicted proteins | sample 0116_SJ02_MP15_2_FD_133137 | JGI IMG/M metagenome (GOLD analysis project Ga0187772, IMG submission 133137) | Tropical peat soil microbial communities from peatlands in Department of Meta, Colombia - 0116_SJ02_MP15_20_MG | ecosystem: Environmental > Terrestrial > Soil > Wetlands > Peat | place... | reverse complement strand
GAGCTTGTAATGGGCTACCTTTTTGGCGCGCTCGTTGGTCTGGGCGTAGGTAATGACCTCATCATAGAAAAGGACCTGGACAGCATCGTGGATTTCCCGGGCACGAACCGCCAGCATCTCGGCCACGCTGTCGAATGACAGCCGTTTGCCCTTCAGGGTGACAATATCTTCCACTGACAATTGCGGTCTGACATACCGCTTGCTTCTGTCGATCATCTCTATTTTCCTGCCCCTCACCCATCCCTCTCCCCGCCGGGGAGAGGGATGGGGTGAGGGGGCGCGTGACGAATTAGGTACCACTAGGACATGGACGTCCTGTTAGCAGATCCTCGGGTACTGACCGCCGGTTAACATATCCAGAATTCGGTGACCGCCGATCAATGTGTGGAGGGTCACTCTCTTCGGATTTTCCTCGGTCACCCTTCCAATGACCTCAGCGTTCCTGCCAAGGGGATGGCTTTTCATGACGTCCAATAACCGCTCTGCTTCGTTGGGTGGGCAGATGGCGATCAATTTCCCTTCATTCGCAAGATACAGCGGATCCAAACCCAACAGTTCAGAGATTCCCTTAACCGATTCTCTCACAGGAACTTTTTCTTCCTCGACCACCATTCCCACGTTGGACGTCGATGCAATTTCATTGAGGGTTGTGGCCAGGCCACCACGGGTAGGGTCTCGCATACATCGGAGGGAAGGGCAGGCATCGAGCATTTTGCCGACAAGATCGTTTAATGGAGCGCAATCACTCTTTAACTCACCCTCAAACCTAAATCCCTCCCTTTGGGAGAGTACAGCCATCTCGTGATCTCCTAGGTAACCGCTTAAAAGGATTCTATCTCCTGCTTTCGCATTAACCCCTGAAAGGTTGACTGTTGGCCTGATCCATCCGATCCCTGCAGTATTAATGAACAACTGATCTGCTGCTCCGTGTTCCACCACTTTGGTGTCGCCCGTTACAATATTCACTCCTGCTTGCTCAGCTGTTTTATGGATGGAAGAGACGATCTGTTTCAGAAGTTCGATGGAGAATCCTTCTTCAACAATCAGCGAAAGGCTGAGGTAAGATGGGGTAGCCCCTACCATCGAGAGATCGTTCACCGTTCCGCAGACGGCCAATTTCCCAATATCTCCACCCGGGAAGAAGATGGGATTGACCACGTAGGAGTCGGTCGTAAAAGCAAGTGGTCCTTGCTGATTCGTGATCTTCGCACTGTCATCCAAAGGCTCAAGGAAAGGGTTTCTGAAGCAAGGCAGAAAGATCTGTTTAATTAGATCGTGGAAAAGTTTTCCTCCACTCCCGTGGGCTAAGAGGATCTTCTCTTCGGACATAAACTCTCCTGGATTTCCCCTCCCCTGGTTGGAGGGGATGGAGGGGAGGGGGATAGGATTCCTTTTATCCACCCCAACCCTCGCCCTCCCCCGTCGAGAGAACTGTGTCACAATCGTAGGGGCTTGATTTATCAAGCCTGTCAACAAGGCTCAATGAATTGAGTCCCTACAACATATTGTGTTTGCCTATTCGGTAAATCATAATACGACACAGCCTCCGAAGGGGGAGGCGAGAAGGTCGGCTCAATTTTCACTGATATTTAAAATACGTATGACAGGTTCCTTCGATGGAGACCATGCAAGGGCCGATGGGGTTTTCCGGATGGCAGACCTTTTTGAATAGGCGGCATTCCAGAGGGCTCTTGATTCCTTGAAGCACTTCTCCGCAAAGGCACTCAGGATGCTCTCTCGGTCGTTCTACTTCCACGTCAAAATTCCTAACATCCATTTGTCTGTAAGATTCCTTAAAACGGTATCCGCTATTCGCAATGAGTCCGAGCCCTCTCCAATTGCCTTCATCCTCTTCGAACACCTCGTAAATCTTACTCAGCGCCGTTGGATTCCCTTCTTCGTGGACGATCCTTCGATACTGGATCTCAATGGCCGCTCGGTTCTCTTCAATCTGTTTGATGAGCATCCAAATACCCTGAAGAATATCCAAAGGCTCAAAGCCTGTGATCACAGCAGGTCGGCCGAACTCTTTTGAGATGAATTGATACGGTTTTGTTCCGAGGATAGTGCTTACATGGCCTGGGAGGATAAAGCCATCAATCTTTACTTGCTTCGATTGCAAGAGAGCAATCAGAGCGGGGGGAACCCGTTTCTGACTATTCAGAAAAAAGAGATTATGTAACTTTTCCTCTTTGGCCCGGAGAATCGCCACGGCTATGGTAGGGGAGGTGGTTTCAAATCCAATGGCCAGAAAAACCACTTTCTTCCCGAAATTTTCCTTCGCTATTTTCAATGCTTCAAGAGAAGAGTAGATGATTCGGATATCCCCTCCCCCGGCCTTCTCTTTCAGCAGGCTGGACGTCGAACCGGGAACTCTCATCATGTCACCAAAGGTTACGATCATGACATCCTTTTGCCTTGAGAGGGCGATGGCCAGATCAATATCGTTGTTGGGGGTGACGCAGACAGGGCAGCCCGGTCCCGAAAGAAGCCCGATCTGCTCGGGGAGGAGGCTTTTTATCCCATACCGGAATATCGAGACCGTATGCGTTCCGCAAACCTCCATCAACTGGATGGGACGGGTAGAGGTTTTTTGAATTCTCTGGATCAGTCCTTCCGCAATCTCTTTGTTCCGGAATTCATCAACGAATTTCATATCGCTTCTGCCAACTGTCTTAAGAGATCCAGGGTTTCCTTTGCTTCTTCTTCATCCACCTTTTGAATGGCAAAGCCTGTGTGGATCAGAACATATTCCCCCACGGAAACATCCTGGCAGAGATCGAGCGAGATGTCCCTCAAAACACCGCCCACGTCCACCGTTGCCACATTCTTTTCAATCTCTATAACTTTTCCAGGTATTCCTAAGCACATAATAATTACCCCAAAATCAATGACCCCTCACCCTATCCCTCTCCCCAGCGGGGAGAGGGGAGGGTGAGGGGAGTCACTTTTAGTTAAACAACCTCATATGCGCTACCACCGCTTGTCCCAGAGAGATGCCACCATCATTGGCCGGGACAAGATGATGTGTGTAAACCTCGAACCCCGATCTTTTCAAGCTTTCTGTGACAAGAGAAAGAAGAAAAATGTTCTGAAAGACGCCACCGCTTAGGACGACTCGACTGGACTTTTCCTTGGACCGGATTGCTTCACAGGTCTCGATGACCATGCGGGAGATGGTTCGATGGAACTTTCCCGAGATTTTTGAGGCGGGCACCCGATCTATCAAATCACGGACCATCCCTCGTATCATCTCTGTCGGGTCAATTACCATCGGCATTTCATCCCGATGAATGTGGAAACGATATTCTTCTTCTACCTCGTGATCCGCGATCATTTCGAGCTCGATGGCCGCCTGCCCTTCGTAGTGAACCTCATCCCTTACGGACAGAAGTGAAGAAATAGCATCGAAGAGGCGTCCCATGCTTGAGGTCAATGGAGTATTAACCTTCCTTTTGATCGCCCTCTTCAAGATGTCCCATCTTTGAAAGTCAATTCTTTTCATCGGGTCAATCTTCAGTTTCGTGGCTTCATCCCCAAACGCCTCAGAAAGGTAAACCATGGCCATTCGCCAGGGTTCTTTAATGGCCATCGAGCCTCCGGGCATCGGGACTTTTCTTAGATGGGCCAATCGATCAAAATCTCTTAGATTTGCTCTGATAAATTCGCCCCCCCAGATGGTACCGTCCAACCCAAACCCTGTCCCGTCAAGGGCGACTCCGATCACATCCCCCTCCACGCCATTTTCAGCCATCGCGCTGACAATATGGGCGTGGTGATGCTGGACGCCAATTTTTGGAATATTCGGAATCGAGAGAGCATACTGAGTTGAAAGATAATCTGGATGGAGATCATAGGTTACCGCCCTGGGTTCTATGTAGAACAGCCTTTTGAAATGTTCAATTCCTTCCTCGAAGGAAGTGAGGGTTTCTAAATTCTCAAGGTCTCCGATGTGATGACTGATGAAAGCATATTGACCACGGGTCAGGCAGAAGGTATTTTTCAATTCCCCACCGCAGGCAAGGATCATCTCGAGAGGGAAAGAAAGCTTAATAGGAAAGGGCACATAACCTCTTGACCTTCGGAGGATATAAGGTTTTCCATCGAAGATTCTTGTCACCGAATCGTCAGACCTCATATGGATCTCACGGTTGTGAAAGAGAAAAACGTCAGCGATCTTGGAGAGGCGACGAAACGCCTCATCGTTCTTATAAGAGATGGGTTCGTCGCTCACATTCCCACTTGTCATCACCAATGTTTTGAGGGGACCGTTCAGAAGAAGGTGGTGAAGGGGTGAGTAGGGGAGCATCACACCCAGGGTGTCCTGGTAGGGAGCGATCGCACGGGCGATAGGAGAGTCTTTGCTCTTTCTCAAGATGACAATCGGCCTCTCCACGCTTAATAAGAGCTTCTCCTCCTCTTCAGACACCTCACCATGTTTCTTCACTTCGACGATGTCTTGGCACATGACGGCAAAGGGTTTATCCTCCCTGAACTTCCGGGACCGCAAAGAAGAGACAGCCTCTTGATTTCTTGCATCGCATGCCAGATGAAATCCTCCAAGACCTTTAATCGCTACGATCCTTCCCTCCGCTAATAGATCCAATGTATTCACGATGGGATCCCCAGGAACTTCTCTTCCTTCTCTATCCTTAAGACAAAGAGAAGGGCCACAGGCCGGGCAGGCGTTGGGTTGGGCATGAAAGCGTCTATCAGATGGGTTCTCATACTCTTTCTGACAGATAGGACACATGGCAAAGGGAGCCATGGTTGTTTTATGGCGATCGTAAGGAATGTCCTGAATAATCGTAAACCTCGGGCCACAGAGGGTACAGTTGATGAAAGGATATCGGTATCGAAAGTTTTGAGGCAAGAAGAGCTCTGAAAGACACTGATCGCAGGTGGCTACATCAGGAGAGATGAGGGTAAATTTCTCTTGAGCTTCTTCACTCTTCCTGATTTCAAAAGTGCCGTACCCCAAAGGTTCGAGGTACTTTACGTCGAACGATTCGATCCGGGCTAATGGCGGTGCGAGCTTAGGAATATCCTGGATAAACCGGTCAAGATTTCCGTTTTCGCTTTCGGCATCGATCAGGACGCCTTTTCCGTTATTGAGAATCCATCCTCGAACGAGGTAATTCTTGGCTAGATTGAAGATAAATGGTCTAAAACCGACTCCCTGAACAATACCGGTAATCTCGATCGCAGCCCTCTTCATGCTTGATTTATAACACTGTTTTAAGACGACTTCAATGACGGTCTCCACTTCGCCCACCCGAACTATTTACTTATAGGGAGAATTCTATTATGATTTTTGCAGGGCTTTTTTCTTCTAATTTGTTAGGCTGAAGAATTCTTTATAAGATGAACAATGATCGGAAATTACAGATGAATTTACTCATGCCCCCGGAGGCAAGATGAAACGGAACTCAATTCTCGTAACATTGGCCGTTCTCTTGCTGGCGGCTGTTTCCTTCCTCATGTTTCATCTCTATTCGGAAGGGACCCAGGAGGTCCTTTCTCAGTTTCAAGGGCACCAACTCTCGTACGCCAAACAACTTTCAAACCAGATCCAATCCTTCGTCCAGGCTCATTCACGAGGGCTAAAAGCTCTTTCTACCTTTACCTCCTTTCGATACGGTGACCTTCGGCAGCAGAGATCTGATATTGAATCTTATTCGAAACAAATGGAGCATGTTTATGTCAAGAGGATATCCCTCCTCAACGAGCGAGGGACCATTGTCTACTCGACCGATCCCGCCGCCATTGGTCTGAAGCAGGGGGAGAATCCGTTATTTGTGTGGGCACAGAAAGTTGAACACAGAGGCAAAATCTCCCTGACTCCTGTCTTTCCTGAACCACAAGCTCTCACATTTGACCTTGCGATTCCTCTTCATCAAGAGTCGATAGAATCCAAAGATCCTAAGTCAAACGGAAAGTTTGTCGGCGTTCTTGCTTGCACTCTGGATATGCGAGAGTTTCTGGCGAATCAATTGGCCACCGCAGACCCCAAAATGAACCTTGATCAAGTCTGGATCATGGACAAAAACGGAACCCTCCTATTTCAGCCCGACCATCCCGAAATGGTCTTTCGAAATATTTATCAAAAAGCGGGAAGCTGCCGTTTGTGTCACCCTTCGTTTAATTATATTGAGGAGATTCTCATAAAGAGGCAAGGTACGATGGATTATAAAATACAGAGCCATCCGAAAAAGATCGCTGCCTTTGCCTCGATGGAGTTCGAAAATATTTCGTGGGTGGTTGTGGTGAATGCTCCTTATGATAGGGTGACCGGGTTTATCAAGAAGAGTCTACGGGAGCACCTGCTCCTCATCGGAATCGTTGTTTTGGCCCTTGCCGTCAGTTCTGCATTCGTCATCCGCAAAGAACGAATGAAAATCAAGGCAGAGGGAGAGGTCATCCGATGGCAGGAAAAAATGACTGAGCGTAAAAAGGCGGAGGAGGCCCTGGAAGGGGAAAGGAATAAACTCAAAGCGATTTTGGATTCCATGGCCGATGGGGTCTACATCGTCGATCCACAGTACGAAGTCCTTTATGTTAACCCGGTGATCCAAAGGGAGCGTGGTTCGGTCAAGGGCCGCAAGTGTTACGAATATCTCCATGACCTGCCAGGGGTTTGCTCCTGGTGCAAAAACCAGGAGGTCTTCGCAGGAGAAACGGTCCGGTGGGAACGGTATTCTATCAAAACCGATAGAACCTACGATCTCCTTGATACTCCCATTACGTATCCGGATGGGAATCACTGCAAATTGCAGTTTATGCGCGACATCAGTGACCGGAAGAAGATTGAAAGGGCGCTCCGGCAAAGCGAGAAACGCTACCGCATGTTGGTCGATACGATGAGCGAAGGATTAGGAGTGCAGGATGAAAACGGAGTGTGGATCTATCTGAATGATCGGTTCTGTGAAATGTTGGGATATTCGAGAGATGACATGATCGGGCGATTGCTGACCGATTTCCTCGACGAGACCGAGCATAGGGTGTATAGAGAACAGGTCGCCAAACGAAGAAGAGGGGAAGTTGAATCTTACGGACTTTCATGGTTAAAGAAAGACGGGCAGAAGATATTGACACGGGTCTCTCCGAAAGCAATCTTTGATGAGCATGGGCAGTTTAAAGGTAGTTTTGCCGTCATCACCGATATTACAGAGCATAAGCAGGCGGAGGAGGCCCTCAAGGAATCGGAGAGGCAGCTCAGATATCTCTCTTATCAGCTTTTGACGGCTCAGGAAACAGAGCGAAAGCGAATTTCGAGAGAACTCCATGATGAACTGGGGCAATCCCTAGCAGTTATGAAACTCAGACTGAATTTTATCCAGAAGAATCTCTTGGGGCATCAGGCCGAACTGAAGCAGGAATGTGAATACGGTGATCATTATATCGACCAGGTGATTGAAAACGTTCGCCGTCTTTCCAGAGACTTAAGCCCGACCATTCTCGAGGACTTTGGGCTCTCGGCAGCCCTTCGATGGTTAGTAAACAATTTTGCGAAAAGCTATAACATCAAAGTTCTTTTAGATACGATCGATATCGATTCTTTGCTTCCCCCAGATTCCCATGTGGTCGTTTACCGAACCGTGCAAGAGGTTCTGACGAATATCGGGAAGCACTCGCAAGCAAAGAATGTTTCGATCGTCGTAAACATGGTAGACAGTTCTGTACAATTCTCTATTGAAGACGACGGAATAGGGTTTGATGAAAGGTCGGTTGCAGCAAGAAGTCCCAGGGAAAAGGGGTTGGGTTTGGCGACCATGAAGGGACGCGCACAGATGGTCGGAGGAATCCTCTCCGTGTGGACCCAAGAAGGAAAAGGAACTCGAATAACGCTGCGGATCCCGACTCAGCAAGGAGTAACTTTATAATATAATGGAACGTTATCGTATTGTATTGGCTGATGATCATGTCTTGGTCCGTCAGGGCCTCAGAAGAATTCTTGAAGAAAAGGCTGATCTGGAGGTGGTTGGGGAAGCGAGCGACGGGCTCGAACTTCTCAATCTCCTTGGACACGTGACGCCTCATATGGTGATTCTTGACATCTTCATGCCCAACCTTCGCGGAATCGAAGCGATTCATGAGATCAAGAAGATCCATCCCGACGTGAAGGTGCTAATCTTGACCATGAACAAGGATAAGGAATATCTCTACCTGGCTCTCTCCGCAGGTGCGAAAGGCTATTTGCTTAAGGAAGACGCAGATAAGGAGCTCTTTTCTGGGATCGAGAAGGTGCGACAAGGTAAAACTCACATCTCCCCTTTCTTCTCGGAGGGGGTCGTTGATGACCTGGTACAGATCGGCAAAGGGGACGCTAAAACCGTTTTTGAAACTGACCCATTGACCAATCGTGAGAGAGAGGTCTTGAAGCTGATTGCCGAGGGGAAATCGAGCAAAGAAATCGCTAATGCCCTATTCATCAGCATCTTCACGGTGAATAATCATCGCGCAAGTATTATGGAAAAACTGAACCTGAAGAAAGCCACCGACCTCGTGAAATATGCTATCCGGAAAGGATATATTTGATTTATGCTCCAAAACCATTCTTGCTTTGCCTCCATTCTCCTTAATCACGCCGTAGCTATTTTTAATTACTCATAAATGGTTATTTCTGGGGATTGATTTTCAATATTCCTCTTGGTAGAAAGAAACGGGGGAGTCTGAAAACCTAAGCTGATTTAATATATTGATATCAGGAATGTTAGGGTTTTAAGAGAGGGTGGTGGGCGGAGAGGGACCTTTAAAAATCCTTTTGTGTAACTTCTTCCGACAATTGATCTGCTAAGTTCGAGTTTCCTTCTGTCTACTTCCTTTCTTTAACGGCCTGCCAAAAAAAAGACTTTCCCCATAATGACTAAAATCCGGGAGGGAGCCAAATGGTGAAAGAGACTTGTCTCGTGGGAGTACTGGTTCTCGCTATTGTCGGGATGACCCTAGCAGAGACAGGAGTGAAAAAGAAAAGGCCGCTTCCCTTCGAATATGGCAGGGTCATCCTGAACAATTACTCTGAAGAAGCTCACCTCTCTCCTGTTGTATTTGATCACTGGCTTCACCGGTCAAAATTCACTTGCAGGCTGTGTCATGTGGATATTACCTTTGCCATGAAGACGGGTTCCACAGGCGTCAAGGCATCAGACAATATGAAGGGATATTATTGTGGCACCTGCCACAATGGAAAAATGGTTTTTCAAGGGACGAAGATATTCGAATCATGTTCCAAGAAGTTACAGGCGGATGATATCAAGAGATGTGACCGATGCCACTCGCTCGGGAAGAACGTCAAACGGGAATATGATTTTGCCAAGTTCACGGAACGGTTTCCGAAAGAGCGGTTTGGCAACGGAATAGACTGGGAGAAGAGCGAGGCTGAGGGGTACATTAAGCCTGTGGATTTTCTCGAAGGGGTATCGATACTGAGGAAGAAGTCCCTTCCCGTTCAGAAGGATTTTGCCCTGACCCCGAAAGTGGAAGGCATGCCTGAGATCATCTTTTCGCATAAGAAGCATACGGTATGGAACGGATGCGAGCTCTGCCATCCAGAGATATTCAGGGGGGTGAAGAAAGGGGCGACCAAATACTCCATGGTCGAGATAATGGAGGGGAAGTACTGTGGCGTGTGCCACAGCACCGTGGCATTTCCCCTGCTCGATTGCCAGCGATGTCATACAAAACCCGTTCAGCAATAGGTAAAGTCTTTCTCTTGTGCTGGTTCCTGACAGCCATCCTGGTGGCTCCGATAGAGTCATTCTACTGCGGAATTGCTCATTCACAGGAGGACTGGAGCAAAGAGTTTGATGAGATCTGTTCTAAAACCGAGGATGCCATGACGTTCAGTGTCGAAGAGTTGAAAAGCCGGGTTGACCGATGTGATGCACTGAAACCTCGCATCGAAAAGCTCGACGAACCACAACGCAAAGTAACTTTAAAAAGGCTTCAGATGTGCAGGGACCTTTACGCCTATGTCCTTGAGATGAAGGAGAAAAAGTAACCGATGGGGCTTCTGGTCCTATTGATGGTCGGGTTCTGCTTCTTTCTTGCTTTTGTGGGAGGTGCGATCGGAATGCCCATGCCCGTTCCGCATGAGTACGGCAGCGTGATTATTCACAATTTTTCCGGGCAAGCGGGGCTGGCGGCGGTCCGGTTCGATCACTGGCTCCACCGGGCACGATATACCTGCAGGCTCTGTCATGTGGACATCGGTTTTGCAATGGAAGCAAACGCCACCAAAATCGAAGCCGATACGAACATGAAAGGCTTCTATTGCGGATCGTGCCATAACGGGACGAGGGTCTATGGCTCGAAAAAGATCTTCGCGGCCTGTTCACTCAGCCCGAGGCCTGGGGAGGACACAAGGTGCAGCCGGTGTCATTCCGTGGGGAAGAAGGTCCAAAAAGAATATGACTATGCCTCGTTCACTAAGGGACTGCCGAAAAAGAATCTCTTGAATCTCGTCGATTGGGAAGACGCCGAGGCACGGGGGTTTATACGGCCTATTGACTTTCTTCCAGGCGTGTCCATGGAACGTCCGCCATTGACCCTGCAAAAGGATTTTTCCATTCCATCAAAGGGTTGGGGTTGGATGTCAGACATCATCTTTTCTCACAAGAAGCATGCCCGGTGGAATGGCTGCGAGGTCTGCCATCCGGATATCTTCCCGAGCGTTAAGAGGGGCACGGTAAAATATTCAATGTTAGAGATATGGAACGGACAGTACTGTGGTGTCTGCCACAGTCGTGTGGCCTTTCCTCTGAATGACTGTCAGAGGTGTCATGTCAATCGGGTACGCCGATAGAAAATTTTCCTATGAGTATCTTCACTCTCTGAGAGATAGCTATTTTTAATCATTTAAAAATGGTTATTTCTGTGGATTGATCACAAAAATCCAATTTGTTAAAAGAGGAACGTCAATGAGGAGAGATCTTCAGTAGAGGAGAGATCTTCAGTAAAGGAGGTAATTATATGGCGGTAAATGTAATAGAAGACTGGTTGAACGCCTGCTCCGGTTGCGAGATTTCCATTCTCAACATTGGAGACCCCCTGGTGGACCTGTTGCCTCAATTAAACTTCGTCCATATCACGGCCCTAATCGATCACAAGTTTTTCGGTCAGCTTGGCGAGGGTACAGCGATGGAGGTTCCTGAGGCCGTGGTGGGCATCGTATCCGGCGGCGTCCGTACAGAAGAGCAAAAACACGAATTACAGGAGATCCGCAAAAAGGCCAAGTTTCTCATCTCCCTGGGCAGTTGCGCCTGCTTCGGCGGGGTGCCGGCTCAGGCAAACATGTGGAAAAATGAAGAGGTTTTTGAGAAGGTGTTTCGCCAAAGCCCTTCTACCGATCCCTCTCCTAACCCGGAAGATCCCAATGTGCCGAAATGGACTCCCACCTGCACTGCGGTAGATGAAGTAGTGAAAGTGGACATCAGCATCCCCGGTTGTCCTCCCCATCCCGACTGGATTGCAGAGGCCGTCACCGGTTTGCTTGCAGGAAAGACCTCGTGGAGCCTGCCTGAGCGAAGCGTATGCGACACTTGCCCGGTCATTCGGGAAAAGAAGTCAGGCGGCGGCCCGGTGAAGCGCTGGCTCCAGAACTATGAATTTAAACCAGAAGAGGGCCTGGATAAGTTTCGTTGTATCAACGAGCAGGGTTACCTTTGCATGGGGCCTGTGACGTTGGCAGGTTGCGCCGGCAAGACCGGGCAACCCCGCTGTATTGTCGCCCGTACCCCTTGCCGGGGCTGTTTCGGACCCATACGGAAAGGAGCTCAGCCCCTGGTGGATATGATGAATGCCCTGACTTCAGTGGGGCTGGACCCCAAATCGATTTTGGATCGACGGGCCATGATGAACCGCTACATCGGCGGGCACGGCAACCTGAAGGTGCTGCCTGCACGACCAGTGAAATGAGGAGGTAAAACGCATGAGCAAAGTGATCAATATTCAGCCAGCAACTCGGATCGAAGGCCACAGCAGGGTAGCTATCACCTTAGATGATGCAGGCAATGTTGTCGATACCAAGGTCCACGTCCAAAACTTGCGTGGGTTTGAAAAATTTTGCGAAGGTCGGCCCGTAGAGGAGATGCCCCGAACCGTCTGCCACATCTGCGGAATCTGCCCTTGGGCCCATCATCTGGCCTCCAGTAAAGCGACAGACGGTTGCTTTGGCGTTACACCGCCACCGGCTGCGGTGAAGTTACGCCGCCTGATGCAGAACATCGCCTACGTGAGTGATAAGATCTTGAACTTCTATTTTTTAGCGGCTCCGGACTTTGTCATCGGTCCCGACGCCGACGTTTCGGTGCGAAATGTGGTGGGTATCCTCCAGGCTGCTCCGGACATAGCGAAGAAAGTGGTCCATATGCGCCATTTGGGGGCCCAGATGCTGGAGGGCTTTGCGGGTCGAGCCATCCATCCGACCTTCTCAGTGCCAGGAGGGGTGAGCAGACCCTTTACCGAAGCGGAGCGTCAGAAGATGCTCCCCTCGGCTCAGGAGCTGCTTGAATTTGCCAAGTTCTCCATCAAGTTCGCTAAGGAGAATGTTTTCCCGAAGTATATGGATACTATCAAATCTCTCGGTGTCATTAAGGTGGGCTACCTGGGCACTGTGCGCGCAGATGGGGCACTCGAGTTTTACGATGGGAAGCTCCGGATGATGAAACCGGACGGTTCCTTGGAGGATTTTACCTACGACCAGTACCTGGATAACATCGGCGAATGGGTGGCGCCCTGGTCTTATCAGAAATTCCCCTATGCCAAGAAGTGGGGCAAACTCAGCCTCTCATTGGAGAACCCCGTCGGGGTCTACCGCACCAACTGTCTGGCCCGGATCAACGTGGCCGATAAGATGGCAACCCCCTTGGCTCAGAAGGAGCTTGAGGAATTCCGGGCTGCTTTCGGACGCCCTGCTCACTATACGTTACTCTATCACTATGCCCGCCTAATCGAACTCCTTCAGGCTGCGGAAACGGTGGTGGAACTCCTGAACGACCCGGAGATCACGAGCACCAATATCCGGGTACCGGTCACAGCCAAAGCTGGCCGGGGCGTGGGTTGCGTGGAGGCTCCCCGAGGCACCCTGATCCACGATTATGAATGCGACAATGAGGGCCTGATCACCAAGGTGAACCTGATTGTGGGCACGACCCACAACAACGCTGCAATCAATCTTTCGGTGAACCAGGCAGCCAAGGAAAACATCAAGGGGGGTAAGTATGATCAGGGAATCTTGAACAAAGTGGAGATGGCCATACGTGCTTATGATCCCTGACTGAGCTGCGCCGCTCACCGCCTGGATGGCGGTTTGGCCATAGATCTTACCATCCTGGATTCTTACGGTCAGGTGGTTGATACTCTTAGCAAGTGAGACTGTAAGTACGAATAGTGGTTGGGGTCGCAGGAACTATAAGCGGCGACCCCAGCCAGTTTCACCCTTGTCAAATCTATTTTTTCGCCAGTTACTTCTTTTCCTCGTCCCCTTTTCCTTTGATGCGCCAGAGTCGTTTTATTTTTCTGTCTTTCCGGGCTTGACCCGGAATCTAGGGAATTATAAGTTATTAAAAAAAACTGGATTCCTGCTTGCGCAGGAATGACAAAAACGGCTTTTGCAGACTTTTTACGAGAACCATCATTTCATAGCTATTTTTAATCACCTAAAAATGGTTATTTTGGTGGATTGATCACAAATAATCGCTTTGTTACAAAAAGATCGTAAATTTCCCGGAGATTTTTATGGCTCCCTATCGCATTGTTCTGGCAAACCATCACGCCCCTTTGAGGGAGGGGTTAAAAAGAATTCTCAAGGAAAAGTCCAACTTAGAGGTGATCGCGGAAGCGCAGGACGGTTCCGAACTCTTTGACCTCTTGTGTGTAAGTAATCTAGTTCCCCACATGGTCATTCTCGACCCTTCGATGCCAAATTTCCACGGCGTCGAGGCAATTTGCAAAGTAAAGGCAATCAATCCTGACATTAAGGTACTGGTCCTGAGCATGCACAAAGACAAGGAATACCTTAGCCAAGCCATCTCTTACGGGGCTGAAGGCTACTTAATTAAGGAGACTGTGGACAAGGAGCTTCTGCCGGCCATAGAAACGATCATGAAGGGTAGACTCTATGTTCCTCCGTTCCCTTGATAGGTTGAGGTTTTTGTGTCAAAATATGAAAGGCAAGAATAGAGCGTAGCGATTAGAGGAGTAATCAAAATGCCAAATATAATGATCTTAGTCAACGGAAAGAAGTTTATGTGGGATGGTATTGATCATCCGAGCAAGGAAGAAACATCGGAAGCAATGGATAAGTATAAAACCGATGGCTTCGAGGTCGAGGCATGCGAGGAGGAAGGGAAAACCTACCTCTATACGAGAAGGGTTGTTAAGGAAGTTGTTGTCTCTGGCGCTTAGGGTTTCTGCCCTTGGGCAAGAAACTGAATAGGGAG
>Ga0187772_10000771_pt1 | contig 14455 bp, 15 predicted proteins | sample 0116_SJ02_MP15_2_FD_133137 | JGI IMG/M metagenome (GOLD analysis project Ga0187772, IMG submission 133137) | Tropical peat soil microbial communities from peatlands in Department of Meta, Colombia - 0116_SJ02_MP15_20_MG | ecosystem: Environmental > Terrestrial > Soil > Wetlands > Peat | place... | reverse complement strand
CGGTGCCCCCTGACAGGTCGGCCCCGGCGCAGAACGCCCGTCCGACCCCGGTGACGATCACCGCGCGCACGTTGTCGTCGGCGTCGGCTGCTCCAAATGCGTCCACGAGCTCCTGCATCATCTGCCGCGTAAAAGCGTTCAACTTATCCGGTCTGTGCAGCGTGATCGTCTGAATGTTTTCTGCGACATCGACGCGAATGGTTTCGTAGGCCATGAACAGCTCCAAATAACAAATGCGATAGGAAGAATGAGTTTAGCAGAATGCACCGCGCTGTCGTCGTGGCACCACGCGATAGCACCATCAAGGCTGCGGCGCGCATTGTCGCCACCTTCGTGCGGGTCGCGATGGAAACGCAGGGCGGCTAGCGTCCAGCGGCTGCAATATCGCCTACGCTCTGTCCGGCATCTTAACCGGCTTTCGCCGCATCAGGCGGCTATTCAGCGGCGACACGGGTAGTCTGACCCGCCTCTATCGGCCGACAAAGGCAGGCGCGCGCTTCTCGACGAAATGTGCCACGCCCTCCTTAAAGTCTTCAGAACGGAACGATTCGATCATTTCCGCATCGGCTATGGCCCATGCTTCCGCCAGCGACTGGAAAAGGGACTGGAAGACCTGACGCTTGATGACGCCTATCGAGCGCGGGGAAGAGGCCGTGACCATGTTACAGGCGATCGCCTGCACGTTCTGCAAAAAATCCTCAGCCGGCAGCCGGCGGACGAGCCCCAGCCGCTCCGCCTCGGCGGTATCGACCATGCGCGCCGAATAAAGCAGATCGAGCGCATTCATCGGACCGATGAGCCGCGGCAGCATCCATGAGCTGCCATGCTCGGCGATCAGCCCGCGCTTGGCGAAGGCCGTCGTCAGCTTTGCTCCCTCAGCCATGTAGCGAAAGTCGCAGAACAAGATCAGACAGAGGGCAATACCGGCGACCGGACCGTTGATGGCGGCGAAGATCGGTTTCGGCACGGCGAGAAGGTAGCTAAATTTCTGTTCGAAATTTCCGGCGTTACTGCCGTTGCCGCTCGGGCTCACCCGCCGAGTCTCCCCTGCGGCGACCCGGCTCAGCCGCGACATGTCCGCACCGGCGCAGAAGCCGCGGCCCGCGCCGGTCAGCACAATGGCGCGCACGGCGTCGTCTTTCGCCGCCTGCTCGATGGCGTGGCGCACTTCTTCGTCCATCTCCCCGGTCCAGGCGTTAAGCTTGTCCGGGCGATTGAGGGTGATGGTGGCAACGAAATTGTCGACGCCGTAAAGAATATCCGTATAGACCATGCGTTCCCTCCTCCTATCGTTGTCTTGACTATTGCATATTGTGGCAGGTCGGTCGAAGAAAACGGCAACCGGGAGGACGCGTTGGCCGAATATTTTCGCCTCCGGCAGATTTGCCTAGTCGCTCGCGACCTTGCGCGTGTGATCGCCGACATGCAGGCGATCTTTGGCGTGAATCTCGCTTATCGGGATCCCAATGTGCGCCGCTATGGATTGGAGAACGCGCTGTTCCCGTTAGGGCTTGCCTTCGTCGAGGTGGTATCGCCGGTCGAAGCCGACACCGCCGCCGGCCGTTTTCTTGAGCGGTCAGGCGGCATCGGCGGCTACATGGCAATATTCAACTGCAGCGATCCCGAACGGCGCGGCCGCCATGCCAACGCCGTCGGTGTACGCACCGCGCATACGATTGACCATGACGGTTTTTACGCTGTGCAGCTGCATCCGCGGGATTGCCGGGCGGCGATGATCGAGTTCGACCGCACTGAGGGCGAAGAAGATCTGCGCGGCCCTTATCATCCCGCCGGCCCACAATGGCTTGCCGCGGTGCGGACCGACATCACCAAGCGCCTTGCCGAGATCGTTGTCGAAAGCCCAAATCCCGCCGACATCGGCCGGCACTGGGCGCGGATTCTGGAAAAGCCATTCGCTGCAGGCGACGAGGGTGGCCGCATCGACGTCGACACGACGGCGATCCGTTTCGCCACAGGCCCGGACGCGCGCGAAACTTTGCGTACGTTGGTGATCGAGGTGGCTGATCGCGGCCGCATCGAACGGCGCGCACGCGAGCGCGGCTATTCAGTGTCGGAAAGGGGTATCGAATTCTGCGGCGTACGCTTCGAACTAACCGACTAATTTCTGTGATCCTTCCCTCAGCCTTTTTTCGAGATCAGTCCCGAGTGGATCGCGGCTGAGGATCTCAGGTGCGTGACTCCGCCTCGATTGGACCTGGATGAGCCGCTCATCATGTCTGCTTACAGGGGTTAAAGCGGACGTGACGCGAAGATCACGGAATGTCCGTTGATGACCCACAACGTCATTTCGCAACAGTCAATTGACGCATTGCAACCGCCATTCTTGCCTCCATAGACACGTTCCACCTCAACCCTAAACTTAAGTCGGAAAGCACTCTGGGTGAGGCGGTCTTCGTGGATCAAGCCGTGCTTGAAAGGCGGCTCGCCGCTAATCGTAGACTCGTCGGTTCCCTCGATCGCTGCCGCACAGGTGCCGATGCGGAGAACAACCGCAACACTTCGGCGGCTGGAATGGCTCTACCAAATAGAAAGCCCTGCGCCTGATGCACACCATGCTGAAAGGCCGCCGCTGCTTGTGCCTCAGTCTCGACTCCCTCGGCCGTGACGGTCAAATTTAGACCTTTGGAGAGGCCAACCATTGCGCGAATGAAAATCGCGCTTTCGCCGGTGGTGACAAATTCCTGAATGAAGCGCCGATCGATCTTAAGCTTGTCAAACCGCAATTCGTACAAGTGATAGAGGCTAGAATATCCGGTACCGAAATCGTCGATCACGATCCGAACGCCCGAATCACGCAGAGTCTGTATAGCGTGGCGTGTAGCTTCCAAGTCTTCAACGAGTGCACTTTCGGTAATTTCCGCTTCTAGGCGACGTGCCGGCAGCCCAGTATCGCGAAGAACGGTAAGAACGGCATCGGCGAACGTCCTATCACTGAGTTGAGACGGGGAAAAGTTGAACGTCAACGAGACGTCGTCAGGCCAAGTTACAGCATCGCGGCAGGCGTCGCCGAAGAGTTGACCCGAAACCATGTCCAACAGACCCAGTTCTTCTGCAAGCGGGATAAAGGTATCCGGCAATATCAAGCCGCTCACAGGATTGTGCCATCGAGCGAGACCCTCAAAGCTGACAATCCGCCTCGATTTCAGGTCGACTATGGGCTGATAATACGGTCGAAGTGTATTTCCACCGATCGCTTCTCTCAGGTCTTTTTCCAAAAGCGATCGCTCGCGGATGTGGGCATCCATCTTCGGATCAAAGAAGCAGTACTCAGCGTGAATAGTCCGGGCGCGAGAAAGTGCGACGTGAGCGCATCTCAGAAGCTCGTCAACGGTCAAGTGCCCGCGGCCCGTTTGAGCTATCCCCACGCTTGCACCAATGCTGCGATTCTCTATTCCGATTTGGACGGGTTTTTTGACAGTTTCAACCAGAGAACAAGCAATCCTACGCGCTTCTTCAGGATCCCCGCTCGCCAAACACAGGGCGAATTCGTCGTCGCCAATCCGCGCGAAGATGTCACCGGGGGCGGCACGATCGCGAATCCGCGAACCGACCTGCAAAAGCGCCTCATCACATCCGAGGTGTCCATACACTTCGTTGAGCTTCTTGAACTGGTCGAGACCCAATAACAAGACACTCATTTTGTTGCCGGAAGTTTTCAACACAGTACTTACATCATTTTGAAATTGACGTCGGTTGGGCAATTGGGTCAGCGGATCGCGCATCGAAATCGTTTGCGCATTTAGCTCGGCCGCTACGCGTTTTGCTCGCTCGTTTCTTTGGTCGCCGATGCGGCGGAGGCTGAACACCACCAAGGCCACACCGAAAAAATACAAGAATGACGGTTTTTCCAGCTGCGTGCCGAGAACGCTGTGAAGGATCGACAGTCCGCCCCAATCCGAAACCGCCATGTAGGCAACGAGGGATATGGAGAAAATCACCAATACGTCAGTGACTTCCCGGATGAATGGAGCCGACAATTTAATAGCAAAGAAATGCTTTGTTGGCTTACTCAAGCGCCACCTCTGAGAAATAACCCTTTGCAGAAAGGCTTGACTTTTTCATGAATGAAAACGGCGTCGGCAGTTTCATTTAGAACTTATTAACCGACCTAGACTTCCCCGGCGAACACAATTGAGCCGAAACTCAGTTCGGCTGCGGCCACAATTCCCTTATGAGCCGCAAAATCTCTTCGGGCTTTGGCATGGCCTGTGAGCTCGGACATTTAGGGGGTACATAACGTCCGCAGGTAACCACAGTCGATCACCCAGGGAATTCGAATGTGGAATTCCAAGGGCGCTTCTCGACTTCTGTTGATGGCCCTTAAGGGCCATCCCGATCACGCCGGCGAACGTCCGCTATCGGGAAAAGCGGACGTGACGGCGGACATCGCGTTTCGGTAGCTATTGACCCATAAGCGACATGGGCTGGGCATTGACGGCCGGTGCCCGAACTCGCGCCAGGCCACTTCCAGTATGCTGGTTTAACCCGCTACGATGCCTTGTCCTCCCTAAAGCAGGCGGCCCATCGGTTAAAGCGCGCCGCCGCAAGGCGGCAACGCTAAAGCGCCGCAATGCGCCAAAGGCCGTGCGCCGTCGCAGTTCCTCGGCTGTCGACCAGGAAACAAACGTCGCCCAGCTTACCCGCGAGCGGGACGAAGCACTGGAGCAGCAGACAGCTACGTCGGACGTGCTCCGGGTCATCAGCAGCGCTCCCAGCGATCTTCAGACCGTGTTTACTACCATGCTGGAGAAAGCCGTCCGCATCTGCGACGCCAAGTCGGACCCAATATCCGCTTATTGCGGGATCGTTGCCGACGGCAAGCGCGCTTTCAGGGGCGGCCTGATTGGTTTAAGCTGACGCCGTTTTTTCCCATTCGTCTGATTCAGGAGGATGCACATGGGCGAGGGCGAGAAGCGATCAGGCGTTGAGCGACGCGGCAAGAAGGAACGACGGAGCGGGGTCGACACGCGATCGGAAAAGGAAAAACTGCTAATTGGTGAGCGGAGGACCAATAAGGATAGGCGATCTGCAATAAATAGGCGTTCCGACGTTAGGAAGACTGATAAGCCCAAAAGCGACTGAATTCCCATCGCGATGACCTGTCTCGCTCTGTTCTTAAACAGAAAGACTACCTTGCGGCGGCCTCTCGAAATCCGATCAGGTGTTTGGATCAGGCAGCTGCGATAGCAGCAGCCTTCCGCTTCCTGCGCCAACCAAACAAACCCAACGGGCCGAGGCCGGAAAAGCATTAATAGAAAGGTAGCAGGGATGGGCGTCGGCGCAAGCGGTGCGGGTGGCGGTGAACGCCGCTGTAGCGTGCCGCCGAAGACCACGGAGATCATAAGGTTTACAAAAATAAAGACTTTTGCGATTCGTCCGTTTCTAGTTGTGCAATTGATTTGGGCGAAAGTTATTTTCTACAAATTATAGATTTCACGGCTCGCCATGGTTGAGCGTCGGCGGTTTCCAAGAACTAAAGTATTCAAGGGGGCCAATGTTCTTTTATGCGGCCGCTCGACGGTCAGTTGTATCGTCCGCAATCTGAGCAATCACGGGGCCTGTTTACAGCTTCCGAGCACGGCGGACCTGTCGGTCGAATTTGACCTTTCATTCGATACTGGCCGCACTTTGCGAAAATGTCGCATCGCGTGGCAGACGCTTACGAACATCGGTGTGTCATTCGTTCAGCCGAACACGGGCTAAGTTTGATTGTCACAAGGAGATCGCGTTTGCTGTTACCCACCCGACTAGTATCCGGGCAATAAGCAAATTCCAACCAGCCCGTTAAGCTCGCTAGAAATCCTTGAACCGCGTCCGCGACAACTCGGTGTAGCGGCCGCTGCCGTCACGATGTTTCGCAAACGCATCAGACACGAAGGTTAACCACCCCTTAAGCGCACTAAGGTTAGTTTGGAGTGTGTGAGACCGATGGATTAGCAGATCGAGGAGACCCATGGCGCGGCGCAAGGAAGCTCATGGAGGCGGCCACGGCTGGTTCGTCACCTTCGCCGACCTCATGGGCCTGCTCGTAAGCTTCTTCGTCATGCTGGTCGCCTTCTCCAATCAAGATGCGAAGCAGATGCGAGCCGTGGCCGGGTCGATGCGAGAAGCGTTTGGTGTGCAGAACACTGTACGTTACTCAGGCCTCGTCGAAAGCAACGGGCTGCCGACCCGCCCCAAAATCAGGAACGCAGCTCACATCGACCCGGAGGACGCATCGACTACGCCGACGCCGAATGCCCGGGGTTCTAGCGTCGTGTACGAACAAGCTTTCGCGATGGCTATGACCTCGCTGCGTCAGTCCCTGCAAAGCATGCCCGAGCTAACCGAGGCCTCCAAACACATCATGGTCGAGGAGGGCAGGGAAGGCCTTGACATCAATATCGTCGATCAGGACGGCAGTTCGATGTTCGCCGACGGCTCCAAGGAGCCTTACCAGCGCACTCGGGTTCTTATTCAGAAGCTCGCCGGACCGCTTAAGGAAACACCGTATCGCATTTCAATCACCGGACACACCTCAACCTCAGAAGCGTCGCTACGGCCGAATTATGATTCCTGGAATCTTTCGGCGGACCGAGCAAATACCGTGCGCCAGATCCTGGAGGAGGAGGGCTACCGCTCTGAAAACATCTACAAGATAGTCGGCAAAGCCGATACTGATCCGCTTTTCCCGGAAGACCGGTCAGTCGCAGCGAATCGACGCGTAACTATAACTCTGATCCATGAAGCGCCGCCAGTGCCGGTGGATTTGCAACCTTAAGCAGCTACAGTCGTCACCGCTTCTTGTTGCTTTCCCGCAATGCTAAGTGGCGCAATTGGCCCCTTTCGTCGTTCGCCGCGATGCAGCGATATGTCGGAAATTGGGGGTAAAGCGGAAGTCGCCGCCGTAAGCATCAAACAACGCTCGTGACCCTGAACGGACATTTCCCTTTGGAAATCAACCGACCGAGTCTCATGGTTATGGCAGGTCGGCGCGCGCCTCGAGTGAGTTCTAGAGCATCCGTCAAAAACGGCGCTCATTACTGGAATATTCCGGCTCCTCGGCAATCAACGGTTAATGCCAAGATGCGATTAGTCGCTTATGTGAGGCCATGGCATGTGGTCAAGGCGCATTCTCCGGATGGGATTAGCCAGCAGCGTAGCGACGACAGTGCCTGCCGCTCTGGCGCTGCTCGGATGCTTACTGGTGTCGAATGGTCCGGCCACGGCACGAGGGCGATATTTCGTCGCGATACGACAATACGTAAGCAATCGATCGAAAACGTCGTCGCAGCGATATGTCCGGAAGTGGCCCAAAGCTGACCTAGGCGAGCTGCTCATGAATGTCCGTTTACAGGGGGTAAAACGGACGTGAGGCAAAGAGCGCGGAATGTCTGTTGATGACCCATTTGCGACATTGGCCCGCCACTGAAGATCACCCCCCGGCCAAGAACTCACGACCGACCACTTTCCGTATGCTAAGTTGACCTATGTCAATACGCGCATGCCGCTTCTTATGACAAAGACCAAAGACCCTTAGAGCCTTGGTGCAGTATCTAAAAGGATGAGGAAAATGAGGCTTCGATTGATTAGCACAGCGTTGGCAATCTGCCTTCTTCCGATCGCTGCAAATGCACAGGTCGTCACAATCAATATGGGCGCGCTTACGTGCGACCAGTATTTAGCAATGCCGCCGACAATGTCGCGTGACTTTTCTGCGTGGATGAGCGGCTGGTTCAGTAATCAGACCGGCAGGAGAGTTGTGGATGTGCTTGCTCACCAGAAAAACATCGCGATCTTGAAATCATGGTGCCAATACCATCCGCAAGTAAGCGTGATGACTGCCTTGCAGAGCGCGCTTGGCCCGCAATAACATCCTGGACCCTGGAGATCAGCGATGAGATGGAATGTTCCTTTCGTGGCTGCAACTTTGCTGGTAGCCGCTTCGCTGCCGAGTGCCGCTCAGATCAGCATAGACATGAATAAGATCACTTGCGGAGGCTGGCTCGGATACAGTCCGGAAGACCGGGATTTCGTTCGTTTTTGGATGAGCGGCTATTACAATTCGGCAGCCAACAGCGAAATCTTGAACTACGACCGCTTTCAAAAGAATTCCCTAAAGGTCGCGGACTACTGCAGGAGCCACAAGTCCCAAACCTTGCCGACCGCGATCAAGAACCTCGGCTTGTGGAAGTGAGAGACGCAGGACGGCAGCCTGCGGGCATAGAGCGTGAGCCGCCGTGTCTCTTTGTGACCGTTGCGGAAGTCGCGCACTCCCCTATTCGATCACCTCGTCGGCGATGCGAGCAACGTTTGGGGCACGTCGAGCCAAGCGCCATGGGTGAGCGGCCACGAAACCTTGCCGGTGCGAATTCCAGTCGGGCCGTTCGGGTTTCGCTACCGCTCGAAGGTGGGATAAAGCAAAGCCTGCCTGACGCGCGGCGTCATCAGAGCACCCATTGCGGATCGTATCGGCCTTTCACTCGGCCAGGACCGCGAGCTTCTGGCCTTCCTCGACCGGCTCCTTTTCTTGGACCAAGATTGCAGCGACGGTGCCGTCTCGCGGCGCGGCTACCGGGATCTCCAACTTCATCGATTCGAGCACCATCAGCGTATCGCCCGCTTGCACGCGATCGCCGGCCACAACTTCAATTTTCAACACAATGGCGTTGAGTTCGGAAAGCACGGGCATATGGACCATCTCGCAAAACCTCTCAGGGACGCATAGGGAATGCGGAGGGGCCGGGAGCAACAAGTTTGTCGGAAAGGCGCGCAAACTCGCAAATGAGCGGCCGGGTCTCACGTGGATCGATGATCTCTTCGACCCAGAACGCCTCGGCCGTGCGGAACGGCGACCGCAGCTTGTTCAGGCGTTCCTCGATCTCGGAGAGCTTAGCGGCCGGATCCGGCGCGGCATCGATCTCGGCCCGATAGGCCGCCTCGATGCCGCCTTCGAGCGGCAGCGAACCCCAACACCCCGACAGCCAGGCATAGCGTAGCGCCAAACGGCCGGCTGGCTGGTGCGCCGCTCCCGCCACGCCGAAACAATTGCGGATAATGACGGTGCACCACGGCACTGTGGTCTGGTTGATCGCCGCCATCGCGCGCACGCCGTGGCGGATCGTTGCGGCGCGCTCGGCCTCGAGACCGATGAAGAAGCCGGGACAGTCCATCAGATAGACGACCGGCAGATGGAACGTCTCGGCGAGATCGACGAAGCGCACGATCTTCTGGCACGCCGCGGCGGTCCACGAGCCGCCGTAGAAATACGGGTCGCTCGCCATCACGGCGACGGCGCGGCCGTCCAGACGCGCAAGCCCGGTCACGATGGGGCGGCCGAACATCGCGCCCATTTCGAAGAAACTGCCGCGATCCACCACCGCCTCGATGATCGGGCGGACCTTATAGACCTTGCGCCGATCCTTCGGGATCGCCTGCATCAGGCTCTCGTCGCGGCGCTCCGGATCGTCGTCGCACGTAAGCCTCGGCGGCAGCTCATGCACCGAGCTCGGCAGGTAGGAAAGAAAGCGCCGCGCGCATATAAATGCCTCCTCCTCGGTGTCCACGGCGTGGTCGACCGCGCCGCTTCGCGTCTGGATTTCCCAGCCGCCCAGTTCCTGTTTGCTGAGGTCCTCGCCGACGCGGGCCACGACCGGCGGCCCGGCGACGAACATGGCAGAAGATCTCGTCATCACCGAATAATGACTGGCAGCGAGCCGAGCCGCTCCAAGCCCGGCTACCGAGCCGAGGCCGAGCGCGACCACCGGCGCTGCGGTCATGTTTGCCGTCGTGTAGTCGAAGAGGATCGACTGGCCGACGCCGCCGGGCAGATTGGCGCGCCCCTTGGTCTCGATCGTCTTTACCGAACCGCCGCCGCCGGAGCCCTCGATGATGCGCACGATTGGCAGGCGGAATTCGGCGGCTATCCGTTCGGCCATCAGCGGCTTCTCATGGATCGCGGCATCGGCAGATCCGCCCCGCACGGTGAAATCGTCGCCGACCACGACGATCGGCCTGCCTTCGATGCGGGCCCGGCCGAACACGCAGTTCGACGCCGTGAAGGACGTGAGTTCATTATGCTCGTCATAGGTCGCACTGCCGGCAATCGCCCCCGTCTCATGGAAGCTTCCGGCGTCGACCAGTTTGTTGATGCGCTCGCGTACGGTCAGCCGGCCGCCGTTATGTTGACGCCGGACCTTTTCGGCCCCGCCCATTTCTCGGGACATTCGCTCGCGTAGGCGAAGCTCTTTAAGCTCAGCATGCCAGTTCATCGGCACGTACCCTCTTCGTTCTGTGCTGATGAGATTTCCACAGCGGTCATTAAATAACTAGTGGCCTGGAGACGTTGTTTTCGGTCTGGACGATGATGGCGCCGAGGCCGATTGAGATCAATTCGGCGGCAAATCTGAGTTTGTGCTCGATGATGATGCCGGTCCTTTTCACTCCGTAAACGCTATCATTAGGGCCGCTGTGTGGGCGCATTCTGGCGGTTAGCGTGTGCCCGAAGATTTCAGTCGGAGCGTAGCCCGAAGACCACGGCTAACAAATCAGCATGCAGCGGCACTCGTTTCGTGATGAACTCGAGCTCACCCTTCACTTGGGCGCGGCATGCTGGCAGGAATCTTGTAGCGTCCCCACCTATATGTGACCGGGCGAGAACCGGAGGGACGGGATGAAATTCGGCATTGGCCAGCCGGTGCGACGGTATGAGGACTTGAGTCTCATCACCGGGCGCGGACGGTACACGGATGACGTCATTTTGCCCGGAGCCGCGCACGCGTTCGTTCTGCGCTCGCCGGTGGCGCATGCGCACATCAAGCGCATTGACGCGGCAGCGGCTCGGCGGATGCCAGGCGTCTTGTTGGTGGCGACCGGCCAAGACGTAAGCGCCGATGGCCTCGGCGATTTGCCCTGCCTGGTGCCGCTGAACAATCGCGACGGCACGCCGCGGCACAATACGCCGCGCCCGGTGCTGGCGCTCGGTAAGGTGCGGCACGTCGGGCAGCCGGTCGCATTCGTCGTTGCCGAGACTTTGGTTGCCGCGCGCGACGCTACCGAAGCGATCGAAGTCGAATACGAGACCCTGCCGGTGGTCACCGAAGCGATCGACGCGATCCATTCCGGCGCCGCGCAGCTCTTCGAGCACATTCCCGGTAATGTCGTGTTCGATTGGGACAACGACTTTGGCGATGCCAAGGCGACCGAGGGCGCCTTCGCCAAAGCGGCGCGCGTCGTCACTCTCGAACTGGTCAACAACCGCGTCGTTGCCAATTCGATGGAGCCCCGTAACGCGATTGCCGAATACGATCCGGCGAGCGACCGCTCGACGCTGCACACAGCGACGCAGGGTCCGCACGTGGTGCGCGATCCGCTTGCCGAAGCCGTGCTCAAAATGCCGAAGGACAAGCTGCGCGTCGTTACGCCCGCCAACGTCGGCGGCGCGTTCGGCATGAAGGCCTTCGTCTATCCGGAGCAGGCGCTTACGGTCTGGGCAAGCCGCAAGCTCAAGCGACCGGTGAAATGGCAGGAGGATCGTTCCGAAGGATTCGTTTCTGATAATCAGGGCCGCGACCACTCGACGCGCGCCGAGCTCGCGCTCGACGACGCTGGCCGCTTCCTCGGTCTGCGTGTCTCAATCTTCGCCAATCTCGGTGCCTACCTTTCGCCGTTCGGCTGCTTCGTGCCGACGCGTTCGACCGATCTCGTCTCCGGCATCTATTCGATCGGGGCGATCCACGTGAACGTCAAAGGCATTTGTACCAACACGGTGCCGGTCTGCGCCTACCGCGGCGCCGGTCGGCCTGAGGCCGCCTACCTGCTGGAGCGCCTAGTTGACGCTGCCGCACGCGATCTCGGCATGACTCCGGATGCCATCCGGCGCACCAATTTCGTGCCGCCGTCGGCGATGCCTTACACCTCGGCGACCAGGCTTGTTCTGGATTCGGGTGAATTCGAGAAGGTGATGGACCGTTGCATGGCGGCCGCCGAGTGGTCGTCGTTCGGGAGCCGGCGAGCGCAAAGCGAGCGTAAGGGTAAGCTGCGGGGCATCGGCATGGCGACCTACACCGAGCGCTGCGGCGGCGGCTTTCCCGAGACCGCTTCGATCGAGTTCAAGGAGCAGCGCGTAGAACTGGTGATGGGCAACCAGGAATACGGCACTGGCCTCGTCACCTCGTACAAGCAACTGGTCTCGGACCAATTGGGAATCGACGCCGATCGCATCGACGTCATCATGGGCGATACCGCCCGGACGCCGTCCGGATTGACCGGAGGCTCGCGCTCGATCGCCGTCGGAGGCACTGCACTACATGAGGCGGGCCGCACGATCATACGCAAGGGCGCGCAGCTTGCCGCCCATCTGCTGGAGGCGCCGGCGCATGACGTCACCTTCGCCGACGGCGTATTTTCAGTGGCCGGCACCGACCTGCGCGTCGATCTGTTCGAGGTGGCGCGGGTGGCACGTGACCCGGCGAAATTGCCGCCCGGTATGGAGCCCGGACTCGACGCAACACATCAACGCGTTCCGACCGCGCAGACCTTCCCCAATGGCTGCCACATCGTTGAAGTCGAGATCGATCCCGACACCGGCGTCGTCACCGTCGAGCGTTACACCGCGGTCGACGATTTCGGCCGCACCATCAATCCGCTTCTGCTCGAAGGCCAGGTACACGGCGGAATCGTACAGGGCATCGGCCAAGCCCTGCTCGAACACACTGTCTACAATGCCGACGACGGCCAACTTCTGTCCGGTTCATTCATGGACTACGTCATGCCGCGCGCCGGCGATGTGCCGAACTTCGCGTTCGCAACCCACAACGTGCCGTCGACGTCCAATCCATTCGGCGTCAAGGGCGCCGGAGAGGCCGGCGCCGTCGGCGCGCCGCCGGCGGTCATCAATGCCATCGTTGATGCGCTGCACCGATACGTTGGCGCGCGTCACATCGATATGCCGGCAACGCCGCGCCGCGTCTGGGAGGTGCTCAACCATCCGAGCTGAAACGCGCGCGTGGCGTATTGATGATTGGACCGACTCGCTCTGGCGATTAGTTGCTGCTAGCTCATAATCAAAATAACGCGTCCCGCGCGGAAAACGCCCGCTCAACGTGGAAATCACTTTCATAAACAGCGCTGCGCGCGGAGCGCCCTTGATTAATGGCGCTTTGTTCAACGTTTAACGGCCATCCGAGCAGCTGTCGCACCGCACCAAACGAATCCATAAATTCTCGCCATTCAACGATCAGGCCCTGCCGAAACCGCAAAAAATGAGCGATCACTGTTGAAATCGAGCGACCGCTCCTGCGATGAGTAAAGCGTGCGAATACGATGACCGCCGCCGCATCTTCCCGTTCGCACACCATAAAAAACAGTAGACAAGCGTCGGACCTGTTGTTGAATGGTTCGGTCGCAATTGACCCAATGTATGGTCCGGCCGTGCGTTGCAAGAGAACTTCGTCGAGTTGGTGGTGAGCGGTCTTGCATCAATGTATCCGGCCTCTGATTGGAGCGTGTCGTGCTCCGGGCCACCATGGATATCAGCGCGCGTGCGATCTCATTAGCGGATAGGCTTCAACCGAGCCATTCGGGTCACCAGTGTTCACATGCGCCGGGAAGACCGAACCTCCATCTCGTCTCATCCTCTCGCAGACCTCGGCAGGTAACAGTCAATTTCTCACGCAGAACTAAGCGGCTGACGCCACGGCCGGCCTTGCCTCGAAGCTTCGGCCACGAGCCAGAACGCTCCAGGCGATGCGAGCCAGCTTGTTGGCAAGCGCGATCGCAAGAACATTGCGGTGCAGCCGCTTCTTGGCGGCCTCGATCCAGGGTCTGAGGCCGTGGCACTCCCAGCTCTTCGGCTTAATCAGCACGACCCATGCCGCCTGTACGAACAGGACGCGCAGGTAGCGATTGCCACGCCTGGATATCTTGCCCAGGATGGTGCGGTCGCCAGTCGAGATCTGTTTGGGGACGAGCCCCAGCCAAGCGGCAAAGTCGCGGCCTTTTGAGAACCCATCTCCAGTACCGATCGCGGCCACCATCGCGCTGGAGATGATCGGGCCGACGCCGGGCACACTCATCAGCCGCTCGCAACCGGCATCCTGGCGCGCAACCGCCTCGATCTCATCCGATAGATTCTGGACGCGCTCATCGAGCCTCCGCCAGTCGCCAGCCAAATCCTCGATGATCCGCACCATGCGGGGCGACAGGACATCGGGGGGTGTAGCTAGGATGCGCGGCAGTTCTGCGCACAAAAACCGTAACCCTTGCCGTACCGCAACGCCGCGCTCCAACAGGAAGGCACGGATTTGATTGATGATGCCGGTGCGCTGGCTGACCAGCCGCTCCCGCACCCGGTGCAGCGCCTGCAAGTCGAGCTGATCAACGGTCTTCGTCGCCACGAACTTCATCGTCGGCCGCTGCACCGCCTCGGCGATCGCCTCCGCATCACGGAAGTCGT
>Ga0187772_10000769_pt1 | contig 14462 bp, 14 predicted proteins | sample 0116_SJ02_MP15_2_FD_133137 | JGI IMG/M metagenome (GOLD analysis project Ga0187772, IMG submission 133137) | Tropical peat soil microbial communities from peatlands in Department of Meta, Colombia - 0116_SJ02_MP15_20_MG | ecosystem: Environmental > Terrestrial > Soil > Wetlands > Peat | place... | reverse complement strand
CCGGTCCACAGTCCCACGCGAATCGTACGCCGCGGCTTCACGTGCAGCGCGTTCAGAATGCGCATCACTTCCATGGCCACCACCGTACCGGCACCGTTGTCGGTTGCTCCTGTGGCCGAGGCCCAGGAATCCAAATGTCCGCCAACCATCACCAGTTCGTCTTTCAGCTTCGGATCCGTGCCCGGAATTTCCGCCACCGTGTCGAATCCATGTTCATGATCGCCGGTAAATTGTGTTTCGATATTGAGTCCGAGGGTCACCGGCACGTTGGCTTTCAGTAACCGGTAAACACGGCCGTAATTTTCGATCGCGGTGACCGCCACGGGTAGAGGATTGATCCGGTCTTTCTGGTAAATCATCCAGCCAAAGCCCGCCCCGGAATCGTCGAAAATCGTGCCGCCTGAGCCGCCGCCGTTTCGCCCATCGCGGCTGGGAGTGATCACCGCAAGAGCCTGTTCCGCCGCCAAAAACTTACCGACCTTCTCGCGGAATTCCAGTTTCTTCAAATATTCCTGGAAAAAATTTCCGTTTTCGTTCAGGTGGATGGGATAGTCGCTGATCCGTTTAAGATCGGCGTCATCATCCCTTACGAACAAGGGTTTATCGACCGGCTTCCCTTCGCGCATGTCCCCGTACAGCACCACTTTGCCAGCCAGCTTCCCCTTATATTTGTCGAAATCCTTTTCGTCTTTAATATCCACCCAGACCGCTGAGCCACTCACCGCTCCTTTTGTGGCTGGCGACCACGGAGCGGCCTGCGCAATAAACACTGCCGTGTCTGGCGCGCTCATGCGCACCCAGGTGTTGAGTTGCTTCCAGCCCATGCCAAATTCGCCCCAGTCTTCCAGGTGCGCGTCGGCGCAACCCATGGCCGTGAACTGCTCCTTCGTCCATTCGTTCGCCTTCTTCAAATTGTCCGAGCCCGTGAGTCTCGGCCCGATGCCATCCATCAGCCCCGACGCATATTCCATTACGTGAGAATGCAGCGTGGCCTCTTCCCGGATGCGCCCGTACATCGTCAAGTCAAGATTCTCTTGTGGTGGTTGAGGCTGTTCATACGACGGCTGCGTTGTTGCGGGCTCCGCCTTTTGATCGTTCGCAGAAGCCAATAATGTCAGCGCAAATGCAATCGCAACGATTGCAGCGGAAACAGCAAAGTGCTTCGTTTTCATTTAGGGTTCCTCGGTTGAAAGAACGTCGCGAGCATAACAAAAACCACTGCGATTCAACAATTACCCGTGTCGCTCTGTACTGTGGAGCCGCCGTTATGGGTTCTGCCTGGGTATGGCCAGTCTTTAGACTGGCTCACGCTTTGCCTTGTGTAGTGGGCGAGTCTTAGATCGGCCTAACCGGCAATCCGTATCCGGATAGACTCGTTGGCCAGGTTTTCCAGAAACGCACCTGTCTTCCGTCAAGGTCGCGCAGCAAACGCCCGCTCACGCCGCGGACACCAGATGCGCGATGGCGTCGTCGAAGCTCACTTTGCCGTCGAGATACGGCTGCCAGTACAACTCCAGTAACAGGTGGTATTGATCCCAACCCCGCTGCGAAAGGATATCCACCAGCGCATTGGGAACCGCGTTGGGTTTCGGAGGCGCCGTGGTTGTGGCATCGCCGCCACCCGGCGGATTCTGCGCGTCCTTGAAGACCGGCACCAGGACTTCGCTGGTGGTGTATATGATCAGCGCATGCCAAAGGTTGCGCGGAATGGGCTTTTCGCGCTGCTTGCATTCCCGGCTGATCGCCGCTTCCACAGGCGCCGCGATGCCGTGCGAGGCTTCATGAAACAGTACCTCTAGTGCTTCGCTGCCCTGATTGCGCGCGTCCGTGCTGGCGATGGTGACGCGCAGCGGGTCGAGCGTGGTGTACGCCCCGGCCGAATTCGCGAACGCACAAACATCGACGCGGATTTTGTCCTTCGGCCATTGCGTTTGGTAAATATCGGCAAGCCGCTCCGACAGCCCGACACCCTGTTCGCGCACCAGCGGCGCCGCGCGAACCACCCAGCGGCGGTTGGCGCGATCATGGTCTCGCCACCAATGCGCGCGGTAAATGGGCGCCACGGAATCCAGGATCGGACCCTCTTTTCCGGGCAGCCCCGCATCGCAACTCGGATGTTTGTGTCCGGTCACTTCATCGCAATCTTCAAAATCTTCCAGCTGATTCTTCAGCAGGATCAGATCGATGTTGATCAGCAGATCTTTTTCCGCGTAGTTGGCCATGTAATACGAAATGGCGTCATTCCAGAGTTTCTGCTCAGACGGCGAAAGGGCGACGCTCGGGGTTTGCTTCAATGCAGGGCCAGAAGTTTTGGAAGTCGCGGCATCCTTTGCGGCCAGCCGGGCGCGCGCCTCGTGGTAAAGGAAATGGTGCAGGTTCACCCAGAATCCGCTATGAAACTCAAAAACCGGTAGCGGTCCATAGATGGAATCGACTTGCTGCGCGCGAGTGACCGGCGCGGTCAAGGCCAACAGGACAGCAAGGCAGAGAAGCAGCAGCCATCGAGGATACGCAGAGCGCATAGAGTCTTGCACCGATGTTAACGTAAGTCGCGCAAGTCTCAAATTCCGGTCTGAGTCGATTTGGTTTATTGCTCAAGCTTGGGATCGGACATCGTGCTCAGGGCGCCTTGGTGATCGCCTCCATGCAGCGCCCCGGTGCTGTCGCGGAAGAAAGAAAGCGTCCCGGTGCGCCCGTACTCCGCGGGAACCGCGGCGAGTTCGAACACCGCGGGTGCACCGACGTCGTTGGCGCCGACAATCACGTAGCGGAACGAGTAGCCTTCTTTGCGCCCGGAGGCGAGTTCCGCGTCCACCAGTCCCGCGTGGTCGTTTTTGGCAGGGGCCTTCCCCGCGGGTGGTCCAAGATCAGCGAGGCTTTGCGGCAGGCGCGTGTACGTGGTGCGATATTTGTCGATCGCCACGGCCAGTTCGCGTAGCGAAGCGACCGCCGATTTTTCATTGTTCTGCATCTGCTCGCGATCCCATTCCTCCGCGAGTGTGGGCAGATCCAGCAAGAGCACGCCCAACGACAAAAGTTTCCACTGATTGCCTTCGCGAACCAGTCCCATCACCACGCGGCGGGCGTTTTTGTCGCTGGCATCCGTGGCGTCTTTGACGGAAAGAGGAATGTACGCGAGGTTATCCCGAACGTCCGGCTTGCCAATTTGCAGTTCCGTGGTCAGCGCGGTGGTTACGCAAAACACGCTGACATTCCCGGCCGCATCGGTTTCCGCGCGAGGCTTCCCGGCCTGCTCGACCAGCACGAATCGCTCCAGCAGTTTATCTTGCGCGGACCCCGCCATGGCGTTAAACGCCGCCACGTTTCGCGAGGTGAGAAACGCGCTGAAGTGCTTTCCGTCTTGCGAGCACGATGCCATCAAAATCTCGCGCAGCACCGAAGCGGGATCACCTGGAGCGGGATCTTGCGCACTCACTTGCATGCCAGCACTCGGAAAAATCAGCACAAACAGCGCCAGCGTTCCAAGCCACTTCCGAAGATTCCGCATGACTTTCAGTCCTTCGCTACGGCCAGAATGCTGGCGAGATTTTGGGTGAATACCGAACGCGGCAGGACCTGCGTGGAGCCCGCCTCTTTCGCTTGTGCCGCCAAGTCCACCTGCACATGCGACAGAAACGACACGATGGGCAGCTCTTTTTCCGTTGCACGCAGGCGCGCAATTGTTGCCACGGGATTGCTCTTCGCATTCAGGTCCACAATCACCAGCCGGGTCGGCGGCTCGACCATCGTAGCGAGCACGTCGCCATTCGCCGCCACTTTGAACTCCACGCCGAGATGCTTTGCGGTTTCCGCCACTTTCATCTGGAAAAACAGGTCGTCCATCAGCGCGACAACTCTCGCCATGCCTTCCCCCAAAAAATCACAACCACGCCAATTTTATTGCGTCTAACACCACATGACTTACAATGAGCCTGCCTTCGGGAGGTCCCTGATGCAACCTCTTTCTCCGGCTCCTCTCCAGGCCCCTATTTCGATGCTGGAAAAGACTCCGGGGCTCCTGGAAATTTTGCTGCGCGACTTGCCGGAGGAAATGTTGCAGTGGAAGCCGGCCCTTGAGCGCTGGTCGATCACCGAAGTACTGGGACACATGGTCGAGATCGAACGCCTCTATGAGCAGCGCGCCCGCCGCATCGTGCTCGAGGATTCCCCGGTGCTCCCGAAATGTCAGCCGCCTGCCGCTGCCGCGGCTCCCAAGAAGTCTACTCGCCAATTCATGGACGAATTTGCCGCTCTCCGCCGCGCTTTCGCCGTGTACCTGCATTCCATGCCCGCCTCAGCGGCGGCACGCACCGGACAGCACTACGAAATGGGCCCCATTTCGCTGTCGCACATGCTGCACGAATTGGCCAATCATGACTTGGGCCACCTGCGCCAGATCGCCGAACTTTATCGCGCCCACACTTTTTATCGCCACGCCGGACCATTTCAGCGCTATTCGAGTCCCAAACCATGAGCGATCATCCCGAAGACCTTCGCCTTGCTTCGGCGCACCCTCTCGAAATTACCCTTTATTCGCGCCCCGGCTGCCACTTGTGCGAAGAGGCGAAAGCGGTGATGCAGCCGCTGTTGAAGGAGTTTGGTGCAACAGTCCGCGAAGTGAATATCGATAAAGATCCGGAACTCGCCGAGCGCTACAGTTGGGATATTCCCGTGATTTTCCTCGGCCCCCGGAAAGCCGCCAAACATCGCGTCGACGCCAGCCAATTTCGCCGCCAACTCGAAGAAGCCCGCGCTAAGGCCAAAGCCGCAGCCCAAACGTAAATTGCCGTCGCCGTCGCTGGCTTGTAGCCCAGCCTTCAGCCCGTCTCTTGTGCAGTGCGACAGTCGTTCTTGCCTCCAGTAGCATGGCCTGACTCGGTGGATATGCGGCTCTGAATTTTTCCTTAATTGCAGTCGATATCGTTACCGGAACCGATGGTTGTGCAGGCGTGCTTGGCACTGGGGCTCGGAGCGAACACCCCTGAGGTATTGGTTTTCTTTTGTCTGCTTTAGTGCTCGAAGGGAAGATCGTGCGCGCCCACGGTTTTATCCGGTACATCCCCGTCGCGCCCTTTCACTCGGTCGTACACGCTCAGCGCGCTCACCGAGCCTAACGCTTCGTTATAGAACGTGGGCACGCCCAGCGCAGTGCGCAATTCTTCGTTGAACTTGCGCAGGTTCGCCAGTTGCTCGGCAAGCGCCGGCAATTTCACACCATCGTCGGTCAGCAAAAATTTCTGGTAGCCCGCATCCCACAACCGCGTGAAGTGGCCCTTCAGCATGATCGTCGGCAGCTTCGTCATCTGGAAGCGTCCGTCGGGATTCTGTCGAAATTCCGCGCCGGCCCCGTACTTCTCCACGCGCACCACTCCCCGCGTGCTGCCTACCGAAAATCCCAGCGATGCCAGCCGGTCCATCGCCGCCTTCTCAAATCGTTCATCCACATTCCACATAGGTTTCCAGCCTAAACAATCCCAACCCAACTGTAAAGCTACGCCCCCGGTTTGGGATTTGCTTGTGTAGCGGCCGCCTTCTGAGCGGGCGGTTTTCCCCCGTGTAGTGGCCAGTCTTCAGACTGGCTCACGCTTTTGTTCGTGTAGGCCCGCTTCCGGATTACACCGGCGAAGCAAGCGAGCCGGAGGCCGTACCCCGTCCGAAATGTATAATCATTGACCGAACGCCCACGCCACCATCAGCGGGAACTCTTCTCGCCAGAACGCGCCACCGTGCGACCCAGTTCGCTCCTTCATGACCACATCGGCACCTGCATTGCGCAATGTGTCCGCCCACCTCCTGGCGTTCTCGAGGAAAAACGGCTCCTCTCTCCCAGCGACAAGGTGTGTGCGAGGAAGCGGGCTCGGCATAATACCAGGCGGTTTATAACCGCCGCCAGGCGAAGCGCAGAAGACCGCCCCGAAGACATCTGGATGCCGAAGCCCAAGCGCGAGGGCCAGTTCTCCACCCGCCGAGACGCCGAACACCGCGGTACGTTCCCTGGGCAGCTCCACGCCAAACTGTGACTTCGTCCATCGGCGAACGTCCTCGGTGAAGAACTTCTCGTGTGCCGCGAACCGCTCCGGCTCAAAGCCCGGTGAGTACTCATGAAGACGCTGCATCTCATCGTTCAGCCCATGTACCCCGGCGATCATCGTGGATGATACGTCGGCCTTTTGCAGCAACCGGCTCCACTTCGAGATCCCCTGACCGTCACCGGCGAAGACGATTGCTTCGGGCGGGCTCGGCGGAACCTACACCGTCACTTGCCTTCCCCCGTCGTACTCGAGCATCTCGGTGACAAACTCGTTTCTAAGCATAGACCGATACAAGCTGGCCCGCAGCGATTCTGGCAACGGCGCTACTACGATTTCAACGCCTATCCCGAGAAGACATTGCGCGAAACGCAGGATTACCCCCTTTGCGCTGTTTGCAAAGGGTGGGACACTCGGGAAGGGTAGTGTGCGGGCTCTTTTTCTCTTTATGGATGTCCAGAGGGGATATCGCTCCTTTCGAAGGAAGCTACCTTCGACAATTACTTCTGCTGGTCAGACTCCCATTTTGTAGGCAGGGTTCTGGCGCAAGGCTTCCACCCGCGCATCTGCCGCTTGCGGACCGTCTTTGACCAGCGTCTGCGCATATATCCGTATGAGAGACACTTGCGGACTCTTACAGGCTTCGTGGTTCCACCGTTGGTAGGCGCAAATTGCAGAAGCGTTGCCGTCTTCCGGAGTGTTCTCCAGCAGGATGACGGTTTGACCGATCCAAAACTCTGGCACTCCACATAAGCGTAATTCCCGCGGGGACTGCTGATGACTGATTACCGATTACGGAAAACTGAAAACCGTCAACCCGCGACGGGCCGCAACCCCCGCACTATCTTCCTGCGCATGGGCCGCGTAAGATAAGAGAAACGAATAGGAAAGTTTTCATGGGCACAAACACGCAGGATATGGCGGGCCATCCGGCCGCCACCGCTCTGACCAACGAAGAGATTTTGCGCTACAGCCGCCATCTGATCATGCCGGAAGTCGGCATGGAAGGGCAGTTGAAACTAAAGGCCGCGCGCGTCCTCCTTATCGGCACCGGCGGACTGGGCGCGCCCTTGGGTTTGTATCTGACGGCGGCGGGCGTGGGCCACATCGGGCTGGTGGACTTTGACGTAGTGGACTTCACGAACCTCCAGCGGCAGGTCACCTTTGGCACCAGCGACGTCGGCAAGGCCAAAACCGAAGCAGCGCGGGCTCGGCTGACGAACCTGAATCCCGACGTGCACATCGCCACCTACGAAACAAAACTTACCAGCGAGAATGCCTTGGAGTTGTTCAAGGATTACGACATCGTCGTCGATGGCACCGATAATTTTCCTACGCGCTACCTGGTGAATGACGCTTGCATTCTATTGGGCAAGCCAAATGTGTACGGCTCGATTTTCCGCTTCGAGGGCCAGTTGACCGTGTTCGGTATGCCCGATGGCCCGTGCTATCGCTGCTTGTATCCCGAGCCGCCTCCGCCGGGGCTGGTGCCTTCGTGTGCGGAAGGCGGAGTGCTCGGCGTACTTCCCGGGATCGTCGGTTCGCTGCAGGCGTTGGAAACAATCAAGCTGATTATCGGCCGCGGTGAATCTCTGTCCGGCCGCCTGGTCTTGTTTGACGCTCTGGCGCTGCGTTTCCGCGAATTGCATTTGCGGAAGAATGCACATTGTCCGATGTGCGGCGCTCAGCGCAAGATTCACCAGTTGATCGATTACGAAGAATTCTGCGGTATCCGCGGCGAAGAAGCGACCGAACTGAATCTTCACGTTCCGGAGATTACTGCCCGTGAATTGAAGGAGCGTTTGGACCACGGCGACGACATCTTTATTCTGGACGTTCGCGAGCCCCACGAATACCAGATCTGCAATTTGAAAGGGCACCTGATCCCGCTGGGCGAACTGCCTCAGCGCGTACATGAGCTGGATTCCGCGCGCGAAATCGTTGCGCATTGTAAGATGGGCGGGCGCTCGGCGAAAGCGGTGGACTTTCTGCGGCAAGCCGGTTTTCGCAAGATTTATAACTTGCGAGGCGGCATCCTTTCCTGGTCCACAGAAGTGGATTCGAGCGTGCCGCGTTACTAAATTCGCTTTTCATCTGAACCCAACGGAGGACTTCGTGGCAGGAACAAAAGTGACCGTGCTCAGCAATGGCCCCATTCGTATCGAAGGCGATTTTGAAATTGTCGACCAGGAAGGAAAGCGATTCGGCCTGGGCGGAAGAACGGCGGTGTCTCTGTGTCGGTGCGGGCACTCCGCGAATATCCCATTTTGCGACGGAACCCATAAGCGGCAGGGTTTTACTAGCCCCGTGGCCGCGCGAGACCTGCCGCCACCCACGCCAAAGCCGTGAAAATAAGTAAAAACCCGGTCTATCCCAAGATGAGACAGTCTCAGGATGAGACAAAGTACAGGTTTGTGACAGTCTTGCCTAAACGCCTGCTAACTCTCTGGATACAAGTGCGATAGTGTTTCAGAACTGAACGGATCCCGAACCGTTCTGCGTCTCGCCTTTGTCTCACGTGCTACACGCCTGCCGTGCGGCAGAAATAAGCTAAACTGTATCAATCACATGCGACGTGTGATCTCACAGCCAAAAAGGGCATGTACTTGCAATTCCCCGTGTTGCCGGTTTTCTCCGGCGATTGGGGGTTGTTTTGGGGGATTGGACGAAAATCACCGGGTTTCTTCGGAAGGACCGCGGCCGTTTGCCGCTCCTCGGCTACAGCGCCTTCCTTGGACTGATTTTCGCCGCGGTTCTCTATTCCCGATTCGCTCACGTGGTTGGCGCGCCCAACACCTACCTTTACCTCGAAGTAGGCGGCTCGCTACTGTGCTTTTGCTACGCCGCGAACGCGCTGGTGCGTTTTCGCGGGACCCACGATCGCATCGCACTAATTCTGGCTTTTGGCTTTGTCCTGTCGGGCATGATCGAAACGGTCGGGTATTTTGGCTTGAACGACTTGTTGCGTGCTGGTCAGGTCGCGCTGTCGCATGTTCCGATGGGCTGGATGGTCGGCCGGACGCTGCTGGCGGTGCTACTGCTGGCAGCGTTGGCTGTGGAACGGTTCTTGCCGATCTCTCGGCAGCCGAGCCGGGAAACGGCTGGAGCCTTGTTCGTAGTGGCCGCTGCGGCGTATATCACCAGCGCCGCATTCATCGCAGCTCCTGCAGCTCCAATCGCGAAATATGGCGACTTTGTGTCGCGTCCCTGGGAATTGCTTCCCGGAGGATTGTTCGCGCTAGCGGCATTTTTCTTTTACCGGCGGTACCAGCAGCAGCAAAAGAGCGACGGCGATGGCTCGCTCTACGACTATTCTTTATTTCTGGCTGCGCTGCTGAATACCGCCTGCCATCTTGCCGCGCTGTTCTCTCGCCGGATTTTCGATGGTCCTTTCTTCATCGCGGAAATTTCAAAGGTGGCCAGTTACGCGGTTCTGTTGTGCGGAGCGTTGATCGATCAGGCCCGCTTGTTCGATCAGGTGCGCTCGCTGGCGATTAGCGACCCTCTAACGGGTTTGGCGAATTACCGCCGGCTGATCGCAGTGATCGAGTCGGAACTAGACCGTTCGCGCCGCACCCATCGCCCCTTCAGCCTCGTGTTGCTGGATATGGATGGCTTGAAAGCCATCAATGACCGCTACGGGCACCTGGTGGGCAGCCGCGCGCTGGTGCGCCTGGGCAAAATTCTGCGCAATCATTCGCGGGCGATCGACACCCCGGCGCGCTATGGCGGAGACGAGTTTGCCGTGGTATTGCCCGAAGCGCCAAAAGAGATTGCCACGCGGGTGTCCACGAGGATTCGCGAACGGTTGGCGACGGAAACCGAAGAGCCAATGCTTTCGGTCAGCGCCGGAGTGGCGGCATACCCGGAAGATGGCGACACCGCGGAAAAGCTTCTTGCGGCGGCAGACCGCACCTTGTACCGCATGAAACATCGCGGAAAAGCGATGAATTCGATCACGCGCATCGCCGCGTGCCTGTGAGGAAAAGGCCGAATGGATCACAGGAACCAATTCCGCTACAACCGCAGTGAGAATCGGATTCCGATGGAAATTCCCGTGGTGTTAGAAGGTCATCGGCAGACCCCTGGGGTGGAAGCTACGTTTACGGAAAACGTGAGTGCGAAGGGAGCGCGCGTGGTGAGCACGCGGCGCTGGGAGAAAGGCGCGGCAGTCATGTTTGCGTCGCGCACGGGAGAGTTTCGTTCTGCGTCTCGGGTGGCTTACTGCCAACCGTTGCATGGCGACGGCTATGCGATCGGGGTGGAGTTCCTCGAGCCAGTGGGGCGATGGGTAGTTGAATCTGCAAATTAGCTTGACGGTTTTTCGGCGAGCGGACAGGAGGGAACTGCTGGAACAATTCTTAGGGAATTCAGTTACTGCGCAAACGCGAAGCGCCGTACGGTTGAGAAGGAACCGAACGGCGCTTTCGCTTTTCTGGAAACCCAGACTTGCAGTTTGAAATCAACGAAGTCCGAGGACTTCTTCGTAGACCTTGAGCGTGCCTTCGACCATTCGTTCGGCTGAGAAATTTTCCGCAACCCGTTGGCGGCCTGCTGTTCCCAAAGCATGTGCGAACGGCTTATCGCCAAGAATGTTTTTGATTGCCGAAGCGATTTCCCCAACCTGCGGCCCCGAAACAAGCAAGCCATTTTTCCCGTTCTCAATGATTTCGGGCAGGGCGCCGCGGGCAAACGCGATGGAGGGAATCTCATAAGCCATCGCCGCAAGCAGGGAATTATTGAATGCCTCGAAAAATGAGGGCAGAAGAAACACATCCAGAGCGGCATAGACCGATTCCACGTCCCGCACGAAGCCGGCAAAAATCACCGCGGACTTCAGATTGAGTTCTACCGTCAGTTTTTCCAAATCGCGGCGGCTAGAGCCATCACCGGCCAGCAGCAGGCGCGCATCCGGAAAGACTCTGCGGACTTCCGCCAGGGAACGGATCAGCCATTCCTGCCCTTTATCAGGAAGTAGCACGCCGACGCAGCCGAGCAGGGGAGTAGATTCAGCAACGCGCCAACGCTGGCGCGCCTGGGCCCGCGCTGCGGGACTGACGGGAGCAGGAATAAGCGCACCTTCGTGCACGACGCGAATCTTGTCTTTATCGGCCCCGGAAGCGATGGCTTGTTCCGCGACCCATTGCGAATTGGCCAAAATGCAGTTGGCGCGGCGATAGCGGCTTTGGGCGATCCAACCTTTGCTGAGGGGATAACCGACGCGGCGAGACACGACAAAGGGTAGATTACGACGTCTTACCGCGAGCCAAGCCGCCGTGACGGCATGCGCCTCGTTGGCGTGTACCAGTTCAATGCGTCTTTCGGAGAGGATCGAGCGAATCTTTGCCGCTGCAGAAAGACGAGGCATGCTGCGCGAAACGCTATGCACGTAGATGCCTTCTTTTTTCGCGCGGTGACTGAGGGATGAGCCGTGCGTGGCGACGAGTTCGGCAGCAGCTCCTCGCTCATAGAGACCCTTGAGCAAAAGAAGCGCCTGATTCTGCCCGCCGCGCCATTCGGTTTCCAGATCGACGATTAAAGGAATCAAGCGCCACCCCGATTGGGGGTTTGTTTTTCGGCTTCGACCAGCTTTCCAAGCTTCATGAATTTCAGGCGCACGCCGCGCGCCGCCATTTGGGCAATCAGCGCTCCGCGATACCCATCGAGAAATCCGGCGCCAAGAAAGAAATGGTGAATCCAGCTCCAGGGTGCGGCGAACCACATGGCCGCGCGCCAGTTGCGTTTTCCGTCGTCAAACATCTCCCGTGCAATGGTGTTCGTGTACTTCTCGACCTTAGCTTCGTGTTCGGCAAAGGTGCGGATGGTGTAGTGCAGCAAATTGCCACGCAAGCGGCCAATTCTGCCGTCGTATCGAAGGGCGGAGTGAATGGCGCCTTCAAAACTCGCTTTATCGCGGCGGTACAAACGCCGCTGCCAGTCCGGATACCAGCGCGAGTGATGAATCCAGGCTCCGAGATACCAGGTGAGGCGCGCCATTTCGTAAACGTGGTATTCCGGCTCGTGCGTTTTCCACTGGCGGAACGATGCTTTCAACTCATCGCCTAATTCCTCGTCCGCGTCGAGTAAAAGGACCCAGTTGTTCGAGGCAAGAGCAGCGGCGTAGTTCTTTTGATCGGCGTGGTTGGTAAAGGGCCGTTGCACCACTCTGGCGCCATATTCGCGAGAGACGTCCACGGTGTGGTCGGTGCTGCCTCCATCGACAACGATTATTTCGTCGGCGAGCCCCTGCACCGACGTGAGGACCCGCGGCAAATTTTCCTGCTCGTTTTGTGCGATGAGGCATACAGTCAGGCGGTTCATCTCTGCGCCATGCGGCCATACCCGCGCCAGTATCTCACAGCGGGAGGAAAGTACGGAGCCTACGAAAGCGAATCACTTTTCCGAGCGAAACGTGAGATGGATGGTGGTGCTGCCGACGCGAAACTCTGTGCCATTTTGCAGGACGGCGGCGCGTACGCGCTCTTCTTCGAAGAAGGTACCGTTGGTGGAATCCAGATCCTTCAAGTTGACGAAGCCATCTCGCACTTCCAGCAAGCAATGGTGACGGGAAACCTCGGGGTCCGTCAGGGCAATGTCTGCGCCCTTGCGTCCCACGATGGTGCGAACCTTGGAAAGGTTAAACGAGCGACCGAGTTCGGGACCGCTGGTGATGGCCAGGGTAACCGATACGCCGGGAGGTAGATCGGGATTGGGCTCATCGGCCACGGCCGCCTGGCTGGCGGCGGAGGTGTCCGTGCGGGCAAAGGAAGGCATGGGCGAGATGACTAGGGTTTCATCCGCGCGGCGCTTGACTTCGACAATCGTGGTTTTGCCGCATTTTGTGCAGCGAAACTGCACCTTGGAGTGCTTGGCCAGAACTGCATCGTTCAGGAGATGCTGCTGCCCACAATGAATACAGCCCGCTTGCATTCCCCTAAATTACCACGCCCGTGGCGCACCGCCGTTGGCTGTCAGAGGCGATTTGTGACAACGGTTACCCGTCCCAGCGGCTCAGCGAAAAGCGGTGGCATTACGTTGCAGCCAACGGTCAAAGCAAGTGGGCTTTCGGCCAAGGACGCGTTCGACCTCGTGAGTTGCCGTGGCCAAACGACCTTCCCGAATAGCGCGATAGATGGAAATGTGCGCGTCGATGATTGTGGAGGACCCTTCCCACTGAGCCATTCGGCGACGTTCTTCCTCCTCGGAAATAGCTTCGAAACGAATGGGTTTTCCGGCGGCTGCGGCGATCTTTGCGGCCATGTCGGCGTAACTGAGTGCTTCCGGCCCAGTGATTGACAGGGATTCCCCGACGTACCGGGTGGTGGTTAGCGCCTCGATCGCGACCGCGGAAATGTCGTCGGGATCGATGAAGGGAATTTTGCCATCGCCGGTAAAGGAGCGCAGGACCCCTTCTGCCTTGATTTGGGATGCCCAAAACAGCGCGTTGGACATGAAGCCCGTGGGCCGCACAAAAGTGAAAGGGATACCGGTGGCACGAATGGCGGATTCGCCCTGCGCATGCCAAACCCCGGTGCCTACTTGGTGCTGTGCGTCCAGAGATGAGAGCTTGACGAGGCGTTGCACGCCGGCGGCTTTGGCGATGCATGCGGCATCTGCGTCTCGCTGGATCAACTCGGGGCCGCTGTTGAGAAGGAAAAGGACATCGATGTCTTGGAATGCGGCGCGAAGGGAAGCGCTTTCGCTCAAATCGCCAACGCGAATGTCGACGCTATCGCCAAAACGGGCGCGGGCCTTTGCCAGATCGCGTGCGAACACGGCGGGATGGATACCGCGGCGCAGCAGGCCATTCGCGACGCGAGAACCGACTTCACCCGTTGCGCCGGTGATGAGGTAATTCATGAGCGCCTCCGCATCCAACATATATGAGTAATACTCACATTGAGATGTTTAGCCTACATATGCATGCGCACTATGTCTACTCGTATTGACGGTTGGTTCTTCTCATTCAAAATATTGGTAGGTACACAATATATGGATATTTGCTCACATTTGACGTAAGCTCACAATGTGACCGTTCAGAACCAACCTGCGTTCTCACGACGGCAACCGAAACAGTCCCGTGCCCGCCAAACTGTCGAAGCGATCCTTGACGCCGTGGTGCGCATCTTGAAGCGCGAAGGCCCCAAGGCGATGAACACCAATCGAATCGCCGAGGTAGCCGGGGTCAGCATCGGCTCGCTCTATCAGTACTTTCCAGACAAAGGCGCAATTTTTGCTGCTCTGCATCACAGGCATGTCGAAGAAATCGATCGTCTGGTCGGGAAGACCCTGGTGCAAAACGCCAGGGCGTCGCTGGACGAACTCATGCGCGCGATGATCGAGGCAATGATTGACGCGCATAGACAGGATCTAGAGCTGTATGACGCGCTTTTTGGCGAGGTGCCGCAACGAGCCGACGGGAAAAAGGATTTT
>Ga0187772_10000767_pt1 | contig 14478 bp, 12 predicted proteins | sample 0116_SJ02_MP15_2_FD_133137 | JGI IMG/M metagenome (GOLD analysis project Ga0187772, IMG submission 133137) | Tropical peat soil microbial communities from peatlands in Department of Meta, Colombia - 0116_SJ02_MP15_20_MG | ecosystem: Environmental > Terrestrial > Soil > Wetlands > Peat | place... | reverse complement strand
ATTCCTACCTTCGGAATTGCCTGCATGTTCTTCGATATGGAGGACGACCGCTCTCACGGCCGGGACGAGCGTGTGGGTGTCCAGGACTTCTACGACGGCGTCGAATTCGGTTATCGCTTCATGAAAGCCCTGTCCTCAAATTAGCTCAAGAAAGAATCGTGCAGCCTCTCTGCCGCCGAGCGCCTGCCCTTAAAAAGCAAAAGCCCCCGAACTTGGGGGCTTTCGCGGTCAAAGGTAGAATCCGTTTCAGGGCTTCGACGGGTCTGGCGGCTCACCCGGCTTCACATCTTGCGGAGCTGTCGTACTGGCGGCCACTGGTTTCGTCGCGTCCGAGCCGTACCGGGTCAGATAGGGCATAAAGGGCGTAACTTCGAATGGCATCTTTTCCCGTTCCGCCACGGTGCCCACCGGCTTGCTCTTGATCAACTCCAACTTGTCATTCCACGGATCGATTTTCACGCGCCCGCCAATCGGGAGCGCCGCGATCTTCTGGGGATTTTGTTTTGGATCCACCGCAACCGTAGATTTCAAATCATTAATCTCTGGAACACGGTTGCCCAGGTGGCCGCTGATCAGGTTCGGGATCTCCTTCTGGCGGGTCTCTAGCGCTTGCAGAAAGAGTCCAGCGTTCCCCAGCTGGTTCTTGTAGGGCGAATTGTTCAGAATCTGTATGGCCTTCTGATTGGCAGCAGTTTCTTCCGCAGGGGTGCGGGCAAATCCGAAGTGCCGGAACGTATCCTTATCGTCCACTAGCAATTGATCGAAGAACGCATACTGGGAATCCAGGCGGTGCCCCAGAACCACGTGGCTCAATTCATGAGCCAGAATCGTGGCCAGGCTGGCTTCGTCTGGCAGTACGTCGACGAGGCCCCGGCTCAAGACGATCGTGTGTCCGATGGTGAACGACTCCAGGGTGGAAGTCATCAGCACGCGGCACCGAACCTCGGGATCCAGATCAATGTTGTTGGTTACTTCTAGGTTGTTCACGACCGTTTCCAAAACCTTGTCCACTTCGCCCTTTGGGGCCATCAAGCCGATTCGCTCGAAGCGATCGATAATGTTGTCTTCCGCCTGGCGGTCCCAGGAGCGCTGGGCCTGAATCGGGGAAAGGTCATTCGCCGTCTTGGTATCGTCGTTGACGGGAGTTTCCACCAGAATCTTGCTCAACTCCTCTTCTCTTGAAGAGTTGCTGAGGTTGTAGCCCCAGAGCCGCGTTTGTGCCTTGAAGTCCAGCTTCTTGCTCAGCGCATAGTGAAGGTCTTTTTCTTCGCTATACACAAACGTCGGCAGCCACAATCCCGGCTGCACGTTTGTCCTCCAGCTATCGAAGTGGAAGTACCAGCTGGAATGGCCGTTGCCGCTGTACGCGCCATTGAACCGCACGATGTGGAAGTCCTGATCCTCTACCCAAATACGGCCCAGGAAGCGTCCGCGGTTGTTCTTTTCCGCCGGCGTCACGTCAAACACCAGGCAGCGGACTTCGCCAAGAAATTCGCGCCGCACGTAATCAAACTTGTAGTGCTGTTTGTCGAATCCGTTGGTGTCGATGAAGATCATCTGCAGGAAGCCGTCGGGCAGGTATTGCATCGCGAAGCTGAAGAAATTCCCGATGGATCCGACCACTTTCTTGCCTTTGCTGGACGTATCGGTCAGCGGGACCAAGGCCACGCCCTTCTGAAAGTTCGCGCGGCCAAGGAAATACTTGTCCCCCGCGGGCACTTCCCCCAAGTCCTTGTCCGCCTTCAGATTCTGGATATACGTTTCCACCAGCGGCGAATAATTCCTCATCTGGCTGTACAGATGCTGTTCGTTGCTGATGACGCGGTCCAGCGCCTGATCCATGGTTCGCGGCTGATCCGCCGCCGGCGCCGGCGGTGTGTTGGCCATCAACGGCATGCTTGCGCATGCGCCGAGGACTAGCACGAGGATATTTTTCGACAACGTTCGCATGATCATTCCCCCCCTCAGTAGGCCAGCCGGAATTCGATTCGGATTACGGCCGGATAATCCACCGGCTCGCCCTGGCGCTTTGCCGGTTTAAATTTGATCTGTTGGGCGGCGCGGACAGCAGCTTCGTCCAGCCCGTGGCCCAGTCCGCTCACAACTCGGTTGATCTGGACCGTCCCATTTGCCAGAAAAACGACGTCGATGCGCACATCGCCTTCAATCTTCATGCTGCGCCCTTCGGCGGTGTACTCAGGTTGCGGCTTGTCCACAATTTCAGGTTGCGTGTCGGCCGGTCCTGTCGGACTAGCCTTTTTCTTTGGAGCATCGCTAGAAGTATCCACGGCTCCAAACCCGGCGCTCGTCACCGCTCCCGTCTTCTTTCCGCTCCCGGTTGGCGGCGTTGCAGTTCCGTTGCCAAATCCCGTGCTGGCCACCGTCCCGCGAATGCCGTTCTTCCCGCCGGTTCCGTTGCCATAGCCTTCACCGCCAGGAAGCGCAGGTGAACCGAGTCGGTTCACGTTAGTTGCGTGATTCGGATCTCCTTTACCCGGCATTCCATTCGGGTCGCCAAAGCCACCCGTTTGCACTTTTTCCACAGGCGCGACAACTGTTGCTGGCGCAGCGCTCCCGCTGCCCAAATTTCCCACCTTGACATCCTCTTTTGGACGCTTCGGACCATTTTCTTTAGTGTCGATCTTGGCGTCGAAGACCGGCGTCTTGATGTCCGGCTCCTTGATTTCAACCTTCTCGACCTTGGGCTGCACAACCTTTGGTGCCAAATTGGCAAAGATGTGGGGCTGTTGCGGATTCAATTTGGGCGGCTCCACCGGCGTTTCCACCTTTGCCTCCACCTTCGGAGCAGGTGTTTTCACCTTTGGTGGGGGAGGCGGTGGCGGTGCCACCGGAATTTCCGTGATCGGCTGAGCGATGGGAGTCGAATAGTAGTGAATCGCGGTCTTCATCGCCTCTGGATACAGCAGGGGAACTAGAAGGAAAAATCCCAAAAGGGAAACTTGAAGTACCGCGCTGGCGCCAACGCGGCCCCAATTTGTTTTATGATCTGGAAGCATGGCTAGGCGGGCAGGGATGGGTTTGCTACCCATGTGCTGTCTCCATGCCTCTGTATTTGCACTGCGTCCACGACTCGCGTCAAATCCTACGCCGAGTGACGTCCTACGTGGTGGTTCCGCGATCATTGTTGTCATCCGCTTACCGCCCCCAGCGAAAGTTCTTCCCGGTAACCTGATTCCGGGGAATCAAGTTGCTCCTCATTCGAAAGGTTCTTGGTGCCAGTACGAGCGTACTGATTACTTAGAGACCTTCGAATAGGACTTTCGTACTAACGACGCGTACTCGCTAATGACGCCGCGAGTGCACTTCGAGGCCGAAAGATAACCGGTTCTAACCCGCCGAGGCGAATTTCGTTGCGGGACGGGATCGCAACAACCACTAGGATACCGCAACTCCCGAGGGAGGGCTCGTCGATTTGTGCACCGGTTTCTCTGAGGGTGGTAGGTCGTTCGATGCCAGTCTCTTTGAAGACGTTGGTTGCGCTGGACCACCCGCAAGATATAGAAATGAGAGAGTTAAGAGCGGTCGAAGGGAGACCTGTGGCACCTGAGCCCCCCTCTAAGTCGCGCCCTGACCCATTGGCCATACTTCGGAAACTGGGCCTGCGTTTGGACACCCTCTATGCTGCGTCCACAGCTTTCTCTTGGGGCCTTTCTCGTCCGCAATTCCAGGCGGCGCTCGAAAGAAGCGTCGTTAAACACTTCACCGAAGCCTCTGCCACTCGTCAGGCAGTGGAAGAATATTTGCACGTTCTGCATATAGACGATCTCGTTCTGGCCGCCGCCTGCATGGAAGGCATGGAACCCGCCTGGGATCACTTCGTTCAAACCTACCGCGCATATCTTCGAGCTGTAGCTTGTTCCATCACAGCAAACAGCCGTTCCGGGGCTGACGCTCAGGAACTGGCAGATTCGCTCTTCGCGGAGCTCTTTGGGCTCGTGGACGGCAAACGCGGCGAAGCCTCTCTCTTCCGCTATTTTCACGGCCGCAGCTCTCTGAAAACTTGGCTACGAGCCATTCTGGCGCAGCGCCACATCGACCATATTCGGCAAAGCCGCCGTTCGGAATCTCTTGAGCAAGAGGATGGCGAAGGGGTGAAGCCGTTTCCCACGCAGATTGCCTCCTCTCCTCTCGATCCTCATCGCAACAGATATCTTCGCCGTTTTCTTCTTGCCCTGACGGACTCTCTTTCCTCCTTGCCGCCCGAGGATCGCAAGCGTTTGGAGCTTTATTACGCGCGAGACAAGACGCTCGCGGAAATTGGCCGCCTATTCGGTGAACACGAATCCAGTGCCTCCCGGCATCTCGAGCATGCGCGCCGCGAATTGCGCAACAAGGTCGAAGACTGCCTTCGCACCGGACGCCATGCAAGCCATCCAAAGCGTATCTTTCCTCCGATGAGCCAGGCGGAGATAGCGCTTTGTTTCCAATACGCCGCCGAGGATTCTCCCATCGATTTTCGCCAAATTTTTCCGGAAGAGCCCGCCCGCAAGAGCCAGCCGGGGCGAAAGGAATCGTCATGAATATCCGCAAGAAACGATTCCCCCTTCGTTCAAAGAAAGGAGAGCGCCATGCCAACGGATGATCGCGATCAACAGTTCGAACGCGCTTTGTCGCGCCACCTGCGCCACGCCTCTCCCGATTCCGAATGCCCGGACGCGGAGATTCTCGCGGCCTATCACGAGCGCACGCTTGCGCTGGACGAAATGGCCCAATGGAAGCAGCACATCGCTGGGTGCTCGCGCTGTCAGGAAAGTTTGGTGCTACTGGAACAAGCGGAAAATATCCCCGCAAAGGCGTGGGAAAAAGAGCAGGTGTCAACTGCCGAAAATATCGCTGCTACTCAACGAACCGCGGCGGGACTCTTGCGCGTGGTGCAGGGGGAAGCACTCGCCTCCGCACTGCCTCCGCAGTCCGCAGCGTCCGTTCCTCAGAGCGAAGCGAGGCCACGCCCGTCCTGGCGCTGGCTTGCTCCCCTAGGTGCATTGGCTGCTGCCATCATTATCTCGATTGGAGTGTGGGAAGTCCGCATTCAGCACCAGCAGCAGATCAAGGAAGCCCAGGTGGCAATGAACCGGCCAACCCCTGCTGAGCCTTCTCCGCTTCAACAGCAAACGACGATTCAAACTAGAAATGAAGAGGCACTCCCACAAAAATCAGCCGAAGGCTCACTTTCTCCTAAGACTCCCGTTGCAACTTCACCGCAAGCTGTTTCGCCGCGGAAGTCGCTTTCCCCGCGCAGAGCCGGTGCTCCCGTAGCCTCCGACAACGAGCTCGCGGCGTCGCAAGGGGGAGATGCACTCATAGCAGGCCAACAGCAGCGTGTTCCTGCTTCCACGCCTCCGCCCGTTTCTGCGTATGTGGCGAAGAGCCGAACAATGGATGCTACCGAGCCTCCCACCAATCCAGGGGGAGTCGCGGGAACCGTACCGAGCCCCGCTGCCGAAAACAAGAAAGACCACAGCGCAAAGCCTCCCGTGCCGACCGTCTCGCAGACCCTGGAAGTGCAGGCGGCTGCACCGCCGGTCACCGCCGACTCCTCGAGGATCCTGTCCACGGAAAAAGAGAAGGCCGCCACTCTCGTGCAATTAGCTCTTGCGAGTTCCCGCTACATCGTTTCCCCTGGTGAAAAACATGCCTGGCGCGTTGGGGATTTGGGGACCATCGAGCACAGCACCGATCGCGGCAAATCCTGGAAGCCCCAGAGCAGCGGTATCACTGCGGATTTAACTTCAGGTTCCGCCACATCCGATAAGATCTGCTGGATTATCGGCAAAGTCGGCACAATCCTCCTCACTACGGACGGAGGAAAACACTGGAAGCAGGTCATGTCTCCTATCGCGGGTGATTTGGGCGGCATTCACGCCACGGATGCCACCCACGCCTCCATCTGGGATGTGCCCAACCGCATCAGTTTTGAAACCAGCGATGGCGGGGCCACTTGGACCCGCATCGCAAACGAATAGAAGATCATTGCAAGAAATCTCTTCGACTTCGTTCCAAAGGGGAAGGCAGATTCACACCAAGGAGCTCTTATGCAGACTTCGCATACCCGGAATACCGCGTACCGTTGGGCCACGGCTGGCGCGGCCATCGCATTTGCTGGCGCAGCGGCGTTGGTGCCGTCGTTTCAGGCAGTCCCCAAAGGCCATGGGCAAGAGAAAAACGCCCCCGTGGCAGATCAATCCACTTCGCTGAGCGACCAAACGGATTTGGCCGTCACCGTCTACAACTCCAACATCGCACTCGTCCGCGATGTCCGTCAGTTGCAGTTGCCTACGGGATCCTTCCGCCTGAAATTCATGGACATCGCGGCCACCGTAAATCCCGCCACCGTCCATTTTCGTTCGCTCGCGGAACCGGAGAAGCTGGGCGTCCTCGAACAGAATTATGAGTATGACCTGCTCGAACCCGCCAAGCTGCTCAACAAATACGTCGGCAAGGAAGTGACTCTTGAGCGTAGCTATATGGACAACGGCACAACCAAGCACGAAGAGATCAAAGCCATTCTCCTCGCCAATAACAACGGTCCCGTCTGGAAAATTGGCAACGATATCGTCACCGGCGTCTACGGTGACACGTATCGATTCCCTGAGGTTCCGGCAAATCTTTACGACCGGCCGACGCTTCTCATGTCGCTAGAGAATTCCGGTTCGCGCAAACAGACCATCGAAGCCTCTTACCTTGCGAACAACCTTTCCTGGAATGCGGACTATGTCCTTACGGTTGGCCGTGATGACAAAGCCGCTGATCTTGACGGATGGGTGACGCTCACCAACAATTCCGGCACCGCCTTCCACAACGCCAAACTGCAGCTCGTCGCGGGTGATCTGAACCGCGTTCCCGCCGCGACCAATGCCGTCCGCATGGAAACTCTTGCAAAGAGCCAGCTAGCCGCTGCGCCACAGTTTCAGCAGGAAAATTTCAGTGAGTATCACCTCTATTCCCTGGGCCGCCGTACCTCCGTCGAGGACAAAGAGACCAAACAGATCAGTCTCCTCGAAGGCAGCGGTGTTCCCGTCCAAAAGCTATTCGTGGTGAACGGGCAGAACTTCTACTACCGCAGCCAATTAGCCCCCGGCGCGCCTACAAAAGACCCAGTCCAGGTCTTCTACAAATTCAAAAACGAAGAGAAGGCCGGCCTCGGCATCCCCCTCCCGGCAGGCAACGTGCGCGTCTATCAGCAGGACTCCAAGGGCGGCGTGCTCTTCGTGGGCGAGGACCACATCGATCACACGCCCAAGGACGAATTTGTCACAGTGAAGATTGGCAACGCCTTCGACGTCGTCAGCGAGCGCAAACAGACCGATTTCAAGAAAATTGCCGACCGCGTCTACGAAATGGAATATTCCATCACCCTACGCAACCACAAGGATATTCCGATCAATGTCCAGGTGAACGAACCCATCGGGGGTGATTGGGAAATGCTCTCGTCCACGTTGCCAGCCACGAAGGCCGCCGCCTTCGCCGCTCAATTCAACGTCCCGGTAAAGGCCAACGGTGAATCCGTCCTTACCTACCGCGTCCGCGTCAAGTGGTAACGCACCATCCTGATCCGGGTGGGCTCTTGGGTTCGCTTGGTAGGGCCCGCCTTCCGAGGCGGGCCGCTCTTACTCCACCCCCGCCACAAAAATCATCTCTGGCGAATCATCCTCAATTGGTGCCCCCTCAAAATCCCCGCACTCCTCCTCGACCCGAAAACCGCACCGTGCCAGCAGATGCTCCACCTCGTATCGGAAGAAATACCGCAGCGTCCATGCCATCACTAACCGCTCTTGCTTGCCGTCGGCCTGAGTCACACGGAAGATCATCTCCACGTCGTTTCTCTGCAGCGCCCGGTGAAATGCGGCCACACGCTCGGAAAGCTCAACATGGCGTCCGCCCGGCAAATCGTATTCCGCCAGCAAAGCCTCTCTCTGGTACACGACGTCATGCATCCGATCGGGATCCGTCTGAAAGACGTCCAGAATCAGATGGCCGCTATGAGCCAGATGCCTGTGCACACAATGCAGACAGTCCATTTGCTCCTGGACTTCCAGCAAGTGCTGAAATGGCCGGAAGGGAATCACGATGGTCCGGAATTTCTCTCCCAACTCGAACTTGGTCATATCCCCTTGGACCAGGTGGACGCGTTCTTGCGCCTCTCGTCGCAATCGGCCGCGCTTTTCGGCCGCGCGCTCGAGCATCCTCTCCGAAATATCCAGCCCGGTAATCCGATAGCCTGCCTCGGCGATCGCCATCGTGATGCGCCCAGTCCCACAACCGAGTTCGAGCACCGGATCGCTATATTTCCTCGCCGCGCGGCAGTAGAACGCCACATCCTGAGTCCGCTTCACCAGCAGCGGCGAAGTGTCGTAATAATCCGCAATGAAACTGTCATAAAGCACCTTCTTTTCATTCATTCGCTCACCACCGCATCAGCTTCGATCTCCACCAGCATGTCCGGCGAAATCAGCTTGCTGACCTGCACCATCGAAGTTGCAGGCAGAATGTTTCTGAAGAATTCACCGTGAGCCCGGCCAATCTTTTCCCACTCGGCAATATTCACCACATATATCCGCGTCCGCACGACGTCCTTCAAGCCTGCTCCCGCCCGGCCCAACGCTGCTTCAATGTTTCGTATGGTTTGCACAGTCTGCACATACTCATCGCCAACGCCCACAATCTTGCCATCAGGCCCTGTAGCTGTTGTGCCGGACACAGCAATGTAGTTGCCGATTCGCACTGCCCGCGAGTAACCGACAATTGGCTCCCATGGCGTCCCGCTCGAAACACTCTGCCGTGACATATTGGTTCTCCAGGCAGCCCGCGCTCCGTGCCATTACGGGCCGCATGTTAAACTTACACCAAGCACCGCAAAGGGCAAATTACGTGTCTGGCCTGGGAAAATGAAGGCCCGCCAGAGAGAAGTCCCGGCGGAAAGAAGACGAAGATGCGTTGCAACAATATTATCGACGCGGTCGGCAGGACCCCACTCATCCGCCTGAACCGCATCGCTGAGGGTTTGAAACCTCAAATCTGGGTCAAAGCCGAAATGCTCAATCCAGGCGGTTCAGTGAAGGACCGCATCGGTATAACCATGATCGACGATGCCGAGAATAAAGGACTGCTGAAGCCTGGCGGCACCATTATTGAAGGCACCAGCGGAAACACCGGCATGGGCCTGGCTCTTGTCGCTGCGGTTCGCGGCTATAAATGCGTCTTCACCACCACGGACAAACAGTCCAAGGAAAAGGTCGACTTGCTGAAGGCCCTGGGGGCGGAAGTGATCGTTTGCCCCACCGCCGTTGAGCCGGAGGATGCCCGCAGCTATTACAGTGTCGCCAAGAAATTAGCGCGCGAAATTCCCAATTCTTATTACCCGAATCAGTACGACAACCCAACGAATCCGGAGGCGCACTACCAGACCACCGGGCCCGAAATCTGGGAAGACTCCGAGGGCAAAATTACCCACTTTGTCTGCGGAATGGGGACGGGCGGCACCATCAGCGGCGTCGGCAAATATCTCAAGGAAAAAGATCCCAAGGTGCAAATCGTCGGTGTCGATCCGGAAGGCTCTCTCTACTACGACTTTCACAAGACCGGAAAAGTCGCCAAGGCCCGTACCTACGTTGTCGAAGGTATCGGCGAAGATTTCTTCCCCACCACCATGAACATGTCCATTCTTGACGACGTGATTCAAGTGAACGACGAGGAATGCTTTGTTGCCGCGCGCCGCCTGGCAAAACTAGAGGGAATTTTCACCGGTGGTTCCGGAGGCGGCTGCTTGTCCGGCGCACTTCGCCTTGCAAAATCGCTGGGGCCGGACGCTTTCATCGTCGCCCTGATGCCGGACACGGGCATGCGCTATCTGAGCAAGGTCTACAACGATGAATGGATGCGCGAACGCGGCTACGTGGAATCAAGCGTTCCCCTCACTGCTGCCGAAGTCGTCAAAGCGAAGAAAAAGGCGGCCGGCAAAGTTCGGGAGTTGGTGATAGCGCGGCCGTATCAAACGGTTTTTCATGCTCTGAAGACCATGCAGGAGCAGGATATTTCGCAAATTCCCGTCTTTGAAGAGAGTCTGCCCATCGGCACGGTTTACGAGGACCAGATTCTAACCCTCGCGCTCCAGGGAAAGGATCTGCGTAAGCTCGTCGTGCGCGAGGTCATGTCCAAGCCGCTCCCGCAGGTCCCGAGGAACGCGCCCGTCGAGCGCATCACCTATATCCTGAGCCACGAGAATCCTGCTGTCTTCGTGGAAATGGAGAACGCCCGTTTCGAAATCCTCACTAAGTACGATTTGATGAGCACCGTCGCCGGCCTCATGGAACAGAAACGCTAGCAACTGTTTTTGCTCGGCCACTATCGAACAGGACAGACCCGTGAAAATTGAGGACTTTAACGAACGCCTGAAGGATTCGATTCTCATCGCAGACGGTGCGATGGGCTCGATGCTGCACGAAGCAGTTGGCGCAGTCCGTTGCTTCGATGAGTTGAACACCACCGAACCCGAAGCTGTTTTTCGCGTTCACCAAGCCTACATCGAAGCCGGCGCGCAGATCATTGAAACGAACACCTTCGGCGCCAATCGCTTCAAGCTTGCTCCATTGGGTTTGGGCGATGAAATCCAGCGCCTCAACAGTCGCGGGGTCAAAATCGCCCGCGAAGCCCGCGAATCCGCCGCCCGCGAAGTCCTCATTGCCGGCTCCATGGGACCTCTAGGTATCGGCGTTCAGGCGCGCCACCCGGAACCCGATCAAATTCTCTCTGTCTTCCACGAGCAGGCCCTTGCGCTCGAAGAACGCGGTGTCGATCTTTTCATTCTCGAGACCTTCACTTACATCGAGGAATTGCTCCTCGCCATTGACGCTATCCGCTCCTTCTCCTCGCTTCCAATTGTTGCCCAACTCACGTACTCCGAAGAAGGCACCACCTATAGCGATGTGCGTCCCCTGCTCGCCGCCGCGATGCTCAAAGAGAAAAACGTTCAGGTCATCGGGGCGAATTGCACGCTCGGCCCGCAATCGCTTTTGCCTATACTTCAGGAGTTGGCCAGCTCCGGATGCGTCCGCATCAGCGGCATGCCCAATGCGGGTTTCCCAAAGCGCGAGGGTGACCGCATTGTCTATCCGAAGTCTTCGCCCGCCTATTTCGCGGAGTTCGCCCGCGAAGCTGCGGAAATCGGCGTCCGAATTCTCGGCGGCTGCTGCGGAACCACTCCCGCCCACATTCGCGCCATGGCGGAAGCCGTAAAGTCCCTGCGTCCCGCCAGCGCACAGGCAAAGGTCACGGTCGTAGCCACGGCACAACGTGCGGCCGCTGTCCAGGAACGCGAGCCCGAAAGCAAGTTTTGGAAAAAGCTCCAGAAGAAAGAATTTGTCGTCTGCGTCGAAATCGACCCGCCCAAAGGCATTTCTCTCGATCGCATTTTCGAACAGGTCGACAAAGTGATGGCCTCGGGCAAAGTGGACGCCATCGATATCAACAGCGGCGCCATGGCTCGCGTCGGAATGGACGCGCTCATAGTCGCCGGCGCACTCGAAGCTCGCGGAGTCGAAACCATCCCTCACCTGACCACGCGCGATCAGAACATCATTGGTCTGCAGGCGATGCTGCTCGGCGCGTGGACTGTCGGCGGTGTGCGCAACGTTCTCGGCATCACCGGTGACCCGCCTTCCGTCGGCGATTATCCGGAAGCCAGCGGCGTCTACGAGGTGGATTCCGTCGGCCTGACCAAAATTCTGCACCGCTTGAATCAGGGCACGGACTGGGCGGGGAAAACGCTGGGAGGTCAAACCAACTTCACGATTGGCGTTGCGCTGAATCCCATGGCAGACGATCTCGACAATGAAATCGCCCGCTTCCACGCCAAAATCGAAGCTGGCGCGCATTTCGCCATGACCCAGCCCTTGTTCGACCCCGGGCACTGGCACGCGTTCCTAAAAAAGCTCGGTAGCGGGCCGCCGATTCCCGTTCTGATCGGTGTGTGGCCGCTCAACAGCTATAAACAGGCCCTGCGCCTCAACAACGAAGTCCCCGGCATCGTGATTCCAGAGCCGCTTCTGAAATCCATGGAAGCCGCCGGCGCTTCGGCCCGCGATTGTGGCTTCAAGGTCGCGCGCGAAATGCTCAAGTGGGCCCGTACCGAAATGGCTGGTGCCTACCTCATTCCTCCCTTCAAGCGCTATGAGGAAATCCTCGAGATCTTATAGCGCTTTCCACCACGGAGTTGCGCGTGTTCCCGTAATCGATGTCGAACGCCCCTCCATCCACGCCTGGACTGTCCGTCAGAAAAGCCTCGCATCTCTTCACCACGCAGTCCTTGCACATCCACGTCCAGATAGCATTCGGCGTTCCTATGGACTGCGTCGGCTGCATCCCGATGTTCCATGCTGCGCTCGTGTCAATCACTCCGTCCTTCACGCGAAACAGAATGATTCCGTCGCCATACACGTCATGCACCACAGAATTGCGCACCAACACGTGCGTGTTCCAGTTCTCCTCCGCCACTTCTCCGAAATTCCCGCCGCCCACCAGGATTCCCGCCCACTGCTCCGTGCCGTAAGCTGTCACGCCATTCCTCCTGTCCCAAGCCACGAAATGCGAACACACACACCAACATTGCCAAGCTCACGCTATAAACAAAATATCTTTTCATTTGTCCCCCGGAATCCCGGGAATTAGTTTAAATCACACGCGCAGTCTGAGGTGTTGCTGGATTACAAGTCACAAGTCTAACCCCTAATTTGCACCGTGGTCTCAGAAGAGTGAAAGCGCCCAGCGCGACTATTCGGCGCCAGGAATTCCGGCACCAGGAACGTGCAGGTGCGTTTTCTTCAGAATTCGCCTGAACGCCGGCAAGAGAATCAGATAGATCAGCGCCGCCACAAAGGGCGCAATCAGCGCCCACACTACAAGGGCATGCCAGGTCGTGGTCCACAGGAGAACGACCGCGCCCCACAAGTTCGTACGCACCATCTCGTAGATCTGCGGAACGCTGAGTGGTAAATGCGGGGCGCGGAACAGCTTCTCACCTAATCGAAAGAACGGCAGGAGCAGCGCAATCTGCAAAGGGTATAGAAAATAGTTCACCATTTGAATCGCCGGCAAATTTAACCGCCAGATCAATGCAATGACGGCGCACAATGCTGTGTTCCACCCGATGGCAGGCAGCGTGCCCAGAACCGCTCCGAGTGCGATGCTCAGCGAGAGTTTCTCCGGCGTTACTCCTTGCCGCAACAGTTCCAGCAACGGTCGAACCAGTCGCCGCGTCAAAAATCCGTTTGTCATACGACCTTCTAGCAAAATGGCGCCAGCCTACCGAACTAGCCGCCGTGCAGGCATTTTCATGAGCACGCGAGCAGCCAAAGTGATAACGACGCGGCATCTATCAAGATACACCGGGTCTTTTTGACGCTTGATGAAAGCCCCGCGATCAAAGTGATTCGATGCGCGAACGATTAAAGTGTCCTTGCATTCAGGCTCGTATGGTCGTGAACGATCTTCCAACCGTCGGCAAATCGCTGGAAGACCAGGGTGAACACACCACTCAATTCGCCCGACTCTCGCGTAAGGTGCCATCGTCCAAGCACAAACGCCGCGCCTTTTCCGAGAGGATGCACCTCCACTTCCGAAAATTCCAGGTGGCCCATCGCCTTCGTGTCCGGATAGTTCTTCCGGTAACGCATTAGCACCGCATCATAGCCACGGGTAACCCCGCTGCTCCCCGCGAAACTCACGTCCGGCGAATTCCAGTAACCCTTCATAAACTCGTCCACGTCCCCGCGATTCCACGCAGCCTGCTGCTCGTCGAGAACAGCCAGGATTGGCGCCCGCGAGGTATCTTCCGCTCGCGCCATTCCAGCCGAGTTCCTGTGGCTGGCCAAGAGAAACAGCGTCATGCTTGCCATCACCAGAGTGCTTAACATCCGTAATTTCATATAGTTACCTCTCTGACGCCGGCAAGCAGAATAAGCGAATCTCCCCTCGAACACAATCGATTTGACCTCAAGCTCGCGGCGCGGGATAAGATATTCCGCAAAGGCTACTCCCTTAGTACCCCCGGGCTATTGGGAAACACGGTCAGGAGGAGCATTCTCTACGCGGAGGCTGAGGGATGTTCTCCGCGATGTTATTTACGATCTCGATCGTGGCGCTGGCCCAGTTCGGCCTCTATTACTGGCGCGCTGTCCTTGCCGGCGTGGCCTCGCAGCCCATTTCCAGAGAGATTCTTGAGGCCGCTCAATTGGAAGAATCGGGCCTCTGCGGGGCGGACTTTGAAAAGCTGGCCAGTCTGCTGATCCTCACACCCGAACTGCAGGGCAGCCGCAGCGGGTTGGGTTTCGTTCCCGTCTATTACAAGATGGTCGGGAAACTCTCCGAACTCTTCGGCCAGATTTCTCCGGCCCTCTCTGTGTGGAGCGAACAGGAGCGCGTGCTGTGCGCCCGTTACGCCGCCGTTCAGGTAGGCCGTCGCCT
>Ga0187772_10000766_pt1 | contig 14484 bp, 10 predicted proteins | sample 0116_SJ02_MP15_2_FD_133137 | JGI IMG/M metagenome (GOLD analysis project Ga0187772, IMG submission 133137) | Tropical peat soil microbial communities from peatlands in Department of Meta, Colombia - 0116_SJ02_MP15_20_MG | ecosystem: Environmental > Terrestrial > Soil > Wetlands > Peat | place... | reverse complement strand
AAGCAGAGGGCCGCCATAGCTTCCTTCATTGCTCTCCGGCCTGAAGTACTAGTTTTAGACGAGCCAACATCAAACTTGGATCCTGAGGGAAAACTTGGAATAATTCAAGCCATAGACAACATAAAGAAAAAATATGATATAACGATAATCCTTGTTGAGCACAACCCTGAAGTAATACAGAAGTACGCAGACAAAGTGTTAGCGATAAACGACGGGCACATAATTGCGTATGGAACCACAGAAGAAGTTTATTCCCAGTGTAAACTGTTTGATGAAAATGGACTCTACTCTTCAGACATAGCGAGAATCGGGTGGAAAGCGGGTCTGAGTTACGACGGAAGGGTTCCCTTCACGGTTAATGAAATGATGGAAGCATGTAACTGCAGGAACGAAAAGTCTCTGGCGCCGAACCCTGAGGATGACCCAATTGAGCAATCGGCTCAGGAAATAATAAGCGTCAAAAACCTCAGCTTTTCGTATGAAGATGGAACACAAGCCCTAAAAGGAGTTACTTTCACCATAAAACAAGGAGAATGTGTGGGGCTCATAGGGCAAAACGGGGCAGGCAAGTCGACATTATCCAAAATTATCAGCGGTTTGTATAAGAAGTTCGAGGGCGAAGCAAAAGTAAATGGAATGGACCTGCGAGACAGGAATGTGGTTCAGAAAATACCAAGCTACGTCGGATACGTTTTCCAGAACCCTGACAACCAGATTTTCATGAGGAAAGTGTATGATGAGGTGGCTTACGGTCTGAAGAACCTCAAGGTGCCGCAGCAAGAAATTGACAAAAGAGTCAAAGACGCTCTGAAGAGCGTTGGTTTACTTTCAAAAATAGACGAGGACCCAATGTTTTTAGGCAAAGGCGAAAAGAGAAGGCTGACCGTAGCGTCTATTCTTGCAATGAACCCGAAGATAATGATAGTTGACGAGCCCACTACTGGTCAGGACTTCAGAATGTCGGAAGATATAATGTGCCTGCTTGAAGAATTAAACAAGGCTGGCACAACGATCTTAGTAATCACGCATGATATGACTCTGGTTTCGGAACATACCAAAAGAGTCATAGTAATGCATAACGGCACTGTACTATATGATGGTTCCACAAGAGACTTCTTCTCAAACGAGGAGCTACTCGACAAAGCCGACATAATCCCGCCTATGGCAGCAAGATTAAGTCTCGAATACAAGAAAAAGAATCCGTCCGCCCCAAATTTGATGAACGTAAAAGAGTGGGTCGCGGCATTAAAATCGGTTGAACGGGTAATTGTGGCTCAAAAGTAACCACTGATAACAACTGCTTAAAGGAAAAGGTCATTTGAAATTATAAGTGGAAAATTATAGTGAAAAAGAGGTGAAAAAATGGTTTTTGAAAAAGTCGCTGAAACCACAGAAATAAATTCGGGGCAAGTGAAAGCGGTCAAATTTGGGGCAGAAGAAGTTTTGCTTACAAACATAAACGGCGTATACTACGCTATCGGAAACGTTTGTACTCATGAAGGCGGAAACCTTTCAAAGGGAACCCTCCAAGGAGACATTATAACTTGCCCCAGGCACAAAGCACAATTCGACGTAACAACGGGCAAAGTGGTTTCTCCTCCAAAAGTGCTCTTCCTTCATCCCAAAATAAACAACATACCCAAATACCAAGTCAAAGTTGAGGGAACAGCCATCCTACTTGAACACAAATAACAAGATGCTTTCTGTACCAATCCCAATTTAGGCGACTATCTCTGCAAAATTTGCAAAAGGAACTTGGGGCGGGTATTGTGTTTAAAATTTTATATAATGGTTGTTACAGTCTCATGAAAGTACTATTACCGTTTGATTAGGGGGATAATAGGTTTGGATGAAGTGCTAGACATGTTAGATAAAACTGCAAAGCGTATACAGAAAGTTGCTGATGAAACAAAAGAGGCAACTTGGAAGCAATCAGCTCTATACGACCAAATCATGCAGTCACCTGAAGCGTCGCAAGAGCAAAAAATCAAGGCGTTTATTCGGAAAACTCGTTATTTAGACCAGTTAGAAGCCTTGAATTCGCAGCTTAGTTTACTGTATACCCTTCAGATATTCGCGTTTAAAGTGAAAGTGCTTGAGGTGACGGTTGGCAACATTAACGAGCAGCTCATGAAGTCCGGAGTTCTTCTAAAAAACGCCGAGTTAGAGAACATAAAACAGAACATTGATGCCCTAAAAATCCTAATCGAAGCACAATATGAATCCATGAAGGAAATCAGAGAAACAGAAAACAAAACTTTAGACTACATTCATTAAGCAATAAAATAAAAAGGGCAGCCTGGTGGTTTTCACCACTGATGCCTGCAATATGTCTTTTTAGAGGCTTATTCTACGATCTTTTCCCAGCTTGTGACTAAGTCAAGAACTTCTTGGCCAGCTTTGCCGCCGTAGCTCTTCAAGCGTTCACGCGTGTCTTTCTGTGCTATTGCAGATTTCTGGAACTCTACCATCTGGGCAGCTTTGTCTGTTAAGTAGAGAATTCCGTCCACACCTGCTCTTGCCATGCGGACTGAGACAGTTAACAGTTCATTTGTTGTTGGTGTTTCTCTCGGGTCGTCTCCTGGACCGATAACGTACAATGCAATGTTTAGCTTGACGTCTTTGAAGAGTTTCTTGAAGTTGCGCGTAAGCATTTCCCAGTACCAAGGTGTAGCATAGTTTTTGCTGAACATGACTACGAGAAATTCGTCAGTCAGTGGGGCAAGGTCATCAAAGTTAACTCCGAAGCGTTCATAGTTGGTGACTGGATCTGGGAGAACACCGATGACAAATTTGCTTTTAGCTCTGTCGCGTACTCGTTCGCTTACTAGCGCCATGTAATCGGTGATTTCTTTTCTTCGCCATTCATACCAGCTTAAACCGCTTTTTGCGTGGAGTTCTTTGCAGCGTGGGCATGTGCAGTGTCCGTGGTCTGCGAAGTGGATGCTGTTTAGCCATATTCCCGGGCTTTTGCGTGCGACGTCTTCGATGTAGTCTAATTGTTCTGCGCGGTGTTCTGGTTGGGTTGCGCAGAGAATGTCCCAGCGGACGTTGAAATTGTCGTTTGTTCTCCATGCTGGACCGAGATCTGATTGTGAAATCCAATCTGGGTGATTTCGAGCAGTTACGTTGTCTCCGAAAATTGCAATGTTGCTGTGCATGTCTGGTTTTGGTGGTAATCGTCTGCCTACTTCTGGTTTAACGCGGAAAAGGTCATAGTCGAAGCCTGGAACCTTTTTTGCTTCAAACATGTATGTGCCGAATTTCATCTTAATTCTACCTTTTTAGAATCCAAAACGTTTGGCGCTGTTATAAAGTTTTGCGTTATTGACGCGAAACAGGCTGAAGATAGAAGATTTCAAGCTTATTTCTTTTTTCCGGCGCTGCCCTATTTTTGCTACCTTGTTAATAATTAATATACTTCTTAAGCGAAAGCTATTCTACAACGGAAAGAGAGGGCGCGCGTGCAACCGAGACCAGTGGACGCGAATTTTCCCGTAGACTTGATCCGAACAATAGCCATTTTTTTGGTTGTCCTCGTTCACACTTCAAACTTTCCCTATCACCCAGTTGTTGCCACCATGTCTTCGTCGTCGGTAGAAAGTTGGTTTTCAGCGGATGTTTACAGTGCCTTGGGGAACCTCGGCGTGCCTCTGTTCGTCCTAATAAGTGGCGCGTTACTTCTCGACCCGTCAAAAGCTGACGAGCCTATGAAGGTGTTCTTCAAGAAAAGGTTCAACCGAATTGGATTGCCCTTTATGTTTTGGACCGCTGCGTATTTTGCCTGGAACCACTATATCCATGGGGCAACGCTATCTTTGTTCAACATTGAAAACGGGCTTCTTCAGGGGTCATACAACATCCTTTGGTTCTTGTATTTGATAGTCGGGCTTTATCTTGTGACACCTGCTCTGCGAGTGTTGGTCAAGTACATCGATCGTGAGCGATTCAGTTTTCTGCTGGTGTTGTGGTTCATTGGAACAGTTTCCGTTCCTCTGATTCACCTTTTCGCGCCAAGCTTTAATTATAATCCTGTAATAGTCGTTGTTTATGGCTGGGTTGGATACTTCCTCTTAGGAATCTTCCTCTTGAAGACAAAGGTTCGTCCTTGGATTCTGTACCTTGTAATCTTCTTCGGGATTTTAGGAGCGGTTCTAGGCGAGTGGCTGATCACAGAGTCTCTTGGACAGACCTATACGGGGCTTTTCCACGATCCGCTCAGTTTCGACATCATAATCATTGCTTCAGCCGTCTTTCTTGTTCTTACCTCCGTGCCAAAGAGTATTGTCGAAAACAACCAAATAGTCAGCCGCGCAGTCCATTGGATAGGGCAAAACACGCTCTCACTGTATTTGATTCATATGATGGTTCTGGAAACGTTAACGCTTGGACTCTTAGGCTTCACATTACCCTCCACCGGAAACGCTGCTATAGATACGCCGTTATACGCGGTTATTGTGCTTTTGATTTCTGCGGCAATTGTTTACGCGCTAAAAAAGATTCGCTACGCCGGAAGAATAATAGGTTGAGATTTTTCAAGGGAAGTAAAAAAAACACTGTCAATAAGCATTCAGCTTTTAAAGATAAACATGCAATATATGTGAACGGAAGAGAGATTTTGCCGATAAAATATTACGAAGCTCAAGAAATCAAGAAGCAGGTTGACCAGTTGGCGGAGGAATGCGAGTTTTTCCATGTGGTTCCCCAGTTTGTTTTCTGCGTTAGAAGCAAAGGGTCCAAAGCCAGGCGCACAATCGCTCGCATCCACGGTTTAGGCAAAATCTGGCAAGGCGTCCTAAACCTGCCCCCCTCATACGTCATTGAGGTTATTTCAGAGGTGTATGATAGAATGTCAAGTGAGGACAAAGAGCGAACTTTGATTCATGAACTTATGCATATTCCAGGCGGGTTCTCGGGCGGTTTTCGTCCACATAAGGGATATGTTGAAAGGAAAGATGTTGAGGCGGTTTACAAAAAGCTTCAGAGCGATAGAGCTGCAAAAAAGCAGAAACCCCTTTTTTTCCAGTAATTTGCATAGTTCAATAGCGAACATTTTTGAGCCTCGGAAGTGCGGTTTGAAAAAATGTGGCTTTGACACCGAAAAGCAAAAAACCATGTGTAAGCATGTATTGCAAAGACTTAAACTGTAAAAGTCATTTGCCATGGGCTATTGAGGTTTAGTTAATGAAACACGTTATGAAAAGTTTGAAGCATAACGGCATATTCATTCCGATCTACGATTATAAAGGCTTCAGAATAAAGCTTGACGGTCAAACCGTAAAGCTGACGCCTAAAAGCGAGCAGATGGCGGTTGCTTGGATAAGAAAATCATTGTCGACCGTTTCTCCGCCAGATAATCTGTTCAAGAAAAATTTTATGCGGGAGTTCCTCGGTCAATTAAAAAAAGATAACCCTTCAGCAAGTTTCTTGGATGCTTATTCTGCGAATTATTTAGCTGACATCGATAACCTGCCTGCAACATTGAACAATGGAAGCCAGCCTATGGCGCAAGAAATCGATTTCACCCAAATCTGCAGTTTCATAGAACAAGAGAAAGCAAAAAAAGAAGCCTTAACCAAAGAAGTGAAAAAGCAGCAAGCTGAAGAACGCAAAGCTAAACGGTTAGAGTTCAAGGAAAAATATGGTTATGCGGAGGTTGATGGACAAAAACTCGAGATTGCCAATTGGACTTCAGAGCCATCATGCCTTTTTGCTGGACGCGGTAATCATCCGCAGCGTGGAAAATGGAAGGAAGGCCCAAGCCAAGAAGACATTATTCTTAACTGGCCCACGGATAAAAACGGCAAACCTTTGGATCATGTTCCTGAAGGAAAATGGAAAAGCGTCGTTTGGGAACCTGAGAAGATGTACGTGGCAAAGTGGGAAGACAAGCTAACGGGCAAAATCAAATACGTCTGGTTCAGCGATACTGCCTTTTTGAAGCAGAACCGTGAGAAAGAGAAGTTCCAGAAGGCCGAAACTCTTGGCAAACAAATCAAGACAATCGAGCAGCATATCCTAAAGAACCTAGATTCAGAGGATGAAGAGAGACGTAAAGTCGCCACTGTCGCTTGGCTTATTTTTGCGGTTAACATGAGGGTAGGTGATGAAAAGGACCCCGACGAAGCTGACACGGTGGGCGCGATTACGCTTAGGAAAGAACACATCAGCTTCCCTGAAAACGGCAAAATCCACTTTGACTTCCTTGGCAAAGACAGCGTCAGATGGGAAAAAGACGTATCCGCGCCACTTGGGATCATCCAGAACATACGGAGCTTAATGGAATCCAGTAAGGACTACCTTTTCGAAGGCATCGACTCCAAAAAAGTTTCAAGGTTTCTCTCAGAAAAGATGCCAAAGTTAACTGCCAAAGTGTTTCGGACTTGGAAGTGTACGTCCACACTTGAAGACGCTCTTAAAAAGCAACAACCGTTGGAAAACGGGCCAGTCACGAAAGATTCGCCTGATTACTTGAAAACATACCATGCTAAGATTGCCAACTATGAAGTTGCGGTTGTCGCGAACCATAAAAAGAAAATACCCCCAACTTTTGATCAGAGGTTGGAGAAGAAGGAAGCCAACCTCAAGGTTCTTGAGGCGCAGCTGCAAGTTAAGAAGGCGGCTGGCAAAAAGACTGACGCGCTTGAAAAACGCATAGCCAAAGCTGAACTCGACGTAAACCTCACGAAACTCACAAAAGAATACAACTTGGGCACGTCGCTGAAATCGTACATTGACCCGACGGCTTACATAAAATGGGCAAAAAAAGTTAAATTCGACATAGAAAAATTCTACCCCAAAACCCTGCGCAACAAGTTCAGCTGGGCACTGCAAAGCAGCAGAGCACAAGCTCCCGAGTGCATAACTGCATGAACATAACCGAAACCAAAGACGGTGTCATCGTCACAGTTTTTGTTAAACCCAGCTCCCCAAAATTCGAGATAGAGCTTGATAACAATGAAATAGTTGTCCACTGCACCGAAGAACCCGTAAAAGGCAAGGTAAACAAGGAAATCATCAAAGAGTTCACCAAACTTTTACACGCTAAGGTTGAAATTGCCTCTGGATCCACGTCGAGACGAAAACAACTATTCTTGCAGGGTGTTGGGAAAAGCCAAGTAGAGCGGCTTTTGCATTCATAGTTTATTTGTGAAACAGGATATATTTCGAAAACCGAAATACCCTTTTTAAACTAAACAAGCGCTTAAGAAGAACGGAAAGGATCGTTAAATAAGGAAGAGGGGCAGACCCCCTTAACCTTACCCCCTAAAAACGCAATTGTTTAGCAATATCAGTTCTTTGAGGCTTTGCCGATAAGTTGTCTTTTTCTATTTTACTGAGTCACCGTTATGCTGTCTTTCTTCACAGTAAATACGCAATTTTCACTCTTCATTTTTGTTGAATGGCATAAACCCCTTCCCAATTAAATACAACCGTTTTAAACCAGAATTAACCATTAATAACCAATTTTAACCATTTTTAGCCATGATGTAACTTTGATTTAAGACCTGTTCCAAAAAAGCAACCCAAAACACAAACAGCAAAACGCAAAAAAGAAAAAACCTAATTTTTACAAACAAATTGTATGGGCAAAAAACAGCCGCTACGTCCAGGGTCTTAGCTTTGCTGTTGTTTGAATCTGAGCATAGCGGCGATGCCGCCAAACGCGTTCTTCAACATTTGACCCTCTTCCGTCTCGGATGAAATTATCTCTACATCCGTGTTCGACATTTCCGCGAGTTCAGCCAAATCATCTATTACATCTTTTTTCTCTATCACTGTCATTGATGGAGCGTTGCATTTCGGGCAGGGTTTTCCGACTAAGCTTTGCTCGAAACTAATTACTTCTTGGGCTTTGAGGGTATGCTGTTCCTCGTAGCCGCATGCGCTGCATTTAACGGTGACATGAACCAAATCCAAGCTCTCCGACATGATGAGCAAGCGGACAGCGCCGGCCTGCAGAAGCCGCCTAACTTCAGCTTCGCCGTATGTTACTAGTCCAGTGTCGTGACCGACTTCGTAGAGGAATTTCTGCATGATCTCTTTCTCTTCGATATAGCGGACTTTGCGCATGATCTCTGGCGCTTTATCCATTACTTCTTTAACGCCTTGCTCTTCCACGTAAGCCGTGTCAACGACGTCAAGAATCTTACCTTTCAGTTGGTAGTTGAGGTAGTCGCCTTTCTCGAAATCGTATTTTGTAGGTCCAGGACCACCTAGAATGATACCTTTTAAATTGTCAATGGGCAAGAAAACATCGTTCGCATGTGCACCAACACGGGTGAAATACTCGTTTAGCTGCATGTCCCTTAACCGTTCATACCGTCTAGCTGATTGTCCCCCTGCCTTAGTTTTACCTGTAACCCCCGAGTGCATTTGACGAACAATATCTAACCGTTTGCCCTGCAGGGTAGCAATGGTAGCATTGTTAGCGTCCACCAGAAGGATGCCGTAGGTTTCTTTCTCCCGCAACATTTCCTGCAGATACTCGGTGTGGAACCGGGAATCACAACGATAAAGAAAAATCTTAATCGGTTCGGGGGGAACTATAACGTACGATTCCATGCGTTCGGTGCCTGGCGCGCCGCCTTCCTGCAGAAGAGCACCGGTAAAAATTACTATGCCCTTTTCGCCTGGATCTTTGAAGAGCTTGAGTTTCTGCTGAGCTTTAGTGATTGCGTCTAGAACGTTTTTGCGTGTAACGTTTGATTTAATGTTGCTGGCGGTTCCATATTCGTTACGCAGAAGGTTCAACGCATCGCTGATTTGTTTGCCTGGCGGAACGTAAACAGTGATCAGTTCAGTGTGGCTGCCCTCTTTGCTGGCCAGAGCGTTTAGAGTTTTTCTCAGCCTGAACAGTTCAAGAGACGATTTTTTCTCTGTACTCAAATAACTCACTAAATACACGTTTAATTGGATAACTAACGTTAAAGGGAATCAAATAAAAGTTCCGACTTAAAAAAGGAAGATTTAGGCTTTTGGCTTAGCTGGCGGTGTCTGTGCTGGCTCAGGCATTGGTGCGCCAATAGCTTCTCTGAGATAAGCCTTGAATGGACCCAGCTTCCCACCATAGTTGCCGGACGAAATCTTAACAACGCCGGGCACGCCGATTGCAGCGGTCACACCCTCTTTCATGCCTTTTTTGACAGCGTCCAATGTCAAGCCGTTCATTACAATTTCATAAACACAAGTAACGCCTTCCGGAACAACAGTATCAGGCACGAGGTCACGCAAGGTTGGGCAGTACGGATGATTAGTTGAAGCTTTAAGTTTGTATTTAAGCGAGCCAGCCTTGCTTCCTGCACGGCAAACCCCCCCTGGGAACTGCATAATTACGTCAGGAGCATTTGCACGGATTGCATCTGCTGCAGCTTCAGCCGCTTTCAATCCTGATAGCTGATCTTCCGCAAAAATCATAAAGTTGCCGCCTGCAACCGCTTCCATCGCACCAAAGCCGTTTTCAACTATAAAGTTGCCTTCCATTACAGGGATTTTCCAGCATTTTCTCCCTCCCACCATGGCTTTTTTCTGGAAGCCATCGCCGAAATAGCGTAAACTATTGCCGACGTCTAATGTTCGTTTGCCAACTAGCCCGTTGAAGGCTGCGGTTGTGGGGCAAGTCAGGGTGCATTGACCGATGCGTTGCATAAGCTGATGCTTGAGTTCAAAGCGGTCACGATTATAAATTTGAATAAGTACTCCAGGCCTTTTGTCAGGTGTCTGGTCTGGTGTAACAGTTCGTTCGATTGCTGCTTCCGCAGTCGCCTCAATTACGCTCGTGGCAAAACCCGTAGTTAAACTTGCGGCTATTAGCGCCCATTTTTCGTTTTGAGCGGTTATCAAAACTCTTCCCACCCAAAGGGGGAACATTTCTGCAAAGGTATCTTGAACCTTAACGATGTTTCCGCAGGGTGATTTTACGAGAAACATTTTTTCTTTATCGTCATAGCTTTGGATTTCAAGCGTGTTAGTGTTAGATGACATGAAAGGACCTTGCAGTTCACTTAGTTATTGTATAATTTAAGAGTTTTCGTGAATGACTGACGGTTTTCTCGTTTTCAAAAGCGCAGGATTTGACTTGAAAATGGAAAGTAGATCGAGGAGCTTGCCTTCTGGCTGACTGACCAGTTTCGATGAGTATAAAAATTAGGTGAAGGTTCTTTAATATGTATGAATGCAGAGTAGTCTTATACGATTGCTGTTGTTGGAGGTTAAATTATTAGGAAAAAGAAAGCGTTGTTTGCTACACTATGGTTATACACTTTCCTTTTTTGGTTGTATCTTGCTGCAAGAATAGTTATTGATCAAGTTCGGTTAGACAGCCTGTTCCTTAATTATATACCGTTTTTCACGTTTATCGGACTTGGAATTTTGACTTTTGTTTTAAGCATGATATTCATGTTTCTGTATCTCATTGAGAAATAGAGTTAATGCCGGCGTTATAGATTCAGACGTATAAATGAGTTTACGCCATTCCTCAACATTCTTCAATACACAAAATGACAAAGGAGCGGCGCGACCAAGCACGTTATGTTTTCGCATGTTAGAGATTCCAATCTTGGTTCTCCAAGTGGTTATCGTTTTCTAGTCTGAGAGTAGAGCAAAATTAGATTAGGAACAGAGTTGGGTATAATTTTGAAAAACCGTTTAATAAGCGTGTGCTTTAGTTTCTGCGGGTGAGGTGAAGAAGGAGGATTTTGGTATAGCTACTGCAATCGCATTATTGTTCTTGGCGGTGGCACTATAATATTAGTGTTTACACAGTAGCTAAAAACGTCCTATCTTTTCAAAACTATAGTTAAGGGAATTGTAGCAAATGTACACTATTTCTCGTCGCGGAAAAGGCAAAAGTCGCATGAAGGCTCAAAATGTATTGGCAATTGCCAGAAACGTGGAAAAAAATCGTGATTTCGCAGTGAAGCTTAGAATCTTTGATGAAGAATGCCGGAAGTGCACCCCAATAACCCCGCTTGAATGCATCTCACGATGCAAAATCTGGAAGATGAAGAACGAGCTTAGAAGACTCCATAAAACCATGGAAAACCCGGATTTCATGAAAAACCTGATGAACGTGCTGAAAAACGGCCTGCGACTGCGTCTTCTTGTGACGATAGATAAAAACCAGTATTCAGTGCGCAAGCTCCAGCAAGAACTCAGAAAGGTGGGTCACTCTCACAGTCAAGACACCATAGTTGAAGAGTATTTGCGTCCATTAATGGAAGTTGGGCTTGCCATGGAGGCTCAAGACCGGTATTACACGACAACTTTCGGTTGCAAAATTACAGAGTTGATTGAGGGTTCAGCTAACATGGTGAACCTTCTGCCGCCTCATTCCGAGTGCAATGAAGAAACTATACTCAAAGCTTTGCTCAGTGGACCCAAAACCTTTGAAGACATGAACGGGTTTGTCTCTAAGAGGTTTGTCTCGCGAATCCTAAGGAGACTGAAAAAAGTGGAGCTGGTGGAAACGCCCAAGAAGAGAGATTATATATTCTACTTCAGATCAAAACGCGACCCTGCAAAGGAAAGGTTTTCCTCCACTGAAAACAAGGTTTATATCAACATACTTGAGAAGGGAATTTCTGCCCAGAAACTCGCCGAAAAAACAGGACTTACCACAAGAACAACTTACAAGTATATTAGAGGATTGAAGGGGAAGAAGTTAGTGTTTACGAGAAAAATGCCTAAAGCCTACTGCCTGACTTCTAAAGGGGAAAAGCTCGCTTTGGTCCTGAATGAACTCTGGGCTCTGGTTGATGAAACTATGAGTTCTTCTGAACAAGTCTTCAAAGATAACGAAAACATAATTCCACATTTAGCCGATGTGTCTTAGCATTCCTCATTTAAGAAGGGACTGATATTGACATCTGAAAAACTTTTCAGCTAGATACGCCTTGGAGAACCTAAAGTCAACTACCCCATGTCAAGCTTCTTTGGAAAAGTTAGGTGGTTCATAATATTGTTGCGGTTCTGATTTGCGAAAAAGGCAGTGAAGTAGAAACGATAACTAGTTTGCACCAGCTTCTTTCAAATTTAGAAATAGCGCATACTACATATCTGTCGTCTTTGAATTGACAAAATAGACATTTACACTATTGAATAGGCCTACCAGAGTTTCCATGGCAAGTCGTCCATGTATTCATTGAGTGAGCGGATTGAGTTGCCATTTTGATCTTTCTGCTTTAACACGTCCACCAGCGCAGCGGCCAACTGCAGGTTAGTTATGACGGGCACGTTAAATTCCACTGCTTGGCGTCTGATGATATAACCATCAGTTAGAATGTCTGAGAAACTATTTTGCCTATTAGCAATGGGCACGTTAATCACTAAGTCGATTTTATGCTCCTGCAAATAATCCAAAATGTTAGGATCAGCTTGAGCTTCCTTAACCTTATGGAGAACAGTAGCGTTAACGCCCGCTTCATTGAGAACCCATGCGGTGTGTGCAGTTGCGTAGATTTTGGTTCCCATATCTGCAAAAGCCTTAGCTATCGGCACAACCCGTCTTTTTCGTTCTTCGTCGCCGCCAACGCTTATGAATACTGCGCCATCTTTTGATGGAATTTTGAATTCGGCAGACTGCAATGCCTTGGAGAAGGCGTCTGAAAAGTTTTCACCTAAACATGCCACCTCACCAGTGCTGAGCATTTCCACTCCGAGAACTGGATCAGCACCACTCAAACGCATAAAACTGAACTGTGGAACCTTAACACCAACATGAGGCGCAATAGTCATTGGAGAGAGTTTAACCCCGTCAATTTTTTTACCTAGCATAGCCAAAGTGGCGAGTTCAATTAGGTTTATTCCGCGTGTTTTGCTAACAAACGGCATTGAACGTGATGCCCTCAAATTGCATTCGATGACATTAACTACGTCGTCCTTAACGAGGTATTGGATATTGTAAGGTCCATGGATTTTGAGAGCTTTAACTATTCTTTGCGTGCAATCCTCTATCTTCTTCTGAACCTCAATCTTTAATGCCTGAGGCGGGATAGTCATGGTTGCATCGCCGCTGTGGACGCCGGCGTTTTCAACATGCTCCATTATAGCACCAATCAAAACGGTTTCACCGTCAGAAACGCCGTCGACCTCAACTTCTTTGGCACGATTTATGAATTTGCTGATAACTACCGGGTGATCACGTGAAACCTTTGCAGCTAACTTAAGGAAATTTTCCAGCGACGTCTCATTGTAAGCTACGCGCATTGCTGAACCAGACAGCACATAGCTTGGACGTACAATAACTGGATAACCGATTTTTTCTGCAAACCGTTTTGCATCGCCGATTGACAGCAGCTTACTCCAGCTTGGCTGAGAAATTTGAAGTTGGTCAAGAAGCGCGCTGAATTTTGAGCGATCCTCCGCCAAATCCACGTTTTCAGCAGAAGTGCCTAGCAGTTTTACTCCCGCATTAGAGAGGCTCATTGCTAAATTGTTTGGAATTTGGCCGCCTACGCTGGTGATGACGCCAAGCGGGTTCTCTTTCTCATAAATGTCTAAGATTCGCTCGGTTGAGAGCTCTTCAAAGTACAGTTTATCTGAAACGTCGTAGTCTGTGGAAACCGTTTCTGGGTTGTAGTTAACCATTATTGCTTCTTGAATACCGTTCTTCTTTAGCGCCCAAATTGTGTTGACGCCGCACCAGTCAAACTCTACGCTTGAGCCTATTCTGAAGACGCCTGCGCCTAACACGATAACTTTGCTTTTGTTGCTTGTTAATTCAATGTCGTCTTCGTCTCCGCCATAAGTGAGGTAGAGGTAGTTTGTTTTTGCTGGCCATTCAGCCGCTAACGTATCAATTTGTTTAACTACTGGAAGAATATTTGCAATTTTTCTAAATGCTCTAATTGTAGATTCATCGGTACATTGACACTTGGCGATTTGCTCATCTGAGAAGCCTAAGCGTTTGGCTTCACGAACCACGTCCGCTGCGTAGCCTTCTGCAAGGTTTAGCTGCCGCAGATCTGCTTCCGTGTTAATAATATTTTGAATCTTGTGCAGGAAGAATGGGTCAACACCGCTTAAACTGTAGATTTCCGCGATGGGTATGCCCATTTTTAACGCTTTAACAATCGTGTATAGTCTCTCGTCGGTTGGGTTCGATAACACATCGCGTATTCTCTTTTCAGGCTCAGACTCTGAATCTTCGGAGTTGCAAACTAAACCTATCTTGCCGGTATCTAACATGCGCACGGCTTTCTGCAATGCCTCTTCGAAACAGCGACCAATAGCCATCACTTCGCCGACGGAACGCATCTGGGGACCAATATGTCGGTCAGCATTCTTGAATTTCTGCAGGTCCCAGCGTGGAATTTTCACTGTTATGTAATCTAATGCTGGTTCAAAGCAAGCTGTGGTGACTTCAGTTACTTTGTTTATGAGTTCGGGTAGCAAATAACCTAAGGTTAGTTTTGTAGCTATGTAAGCCAAGGGATAACCCGTTACTTTGCTAGCTAAGGCGGAGCTTCTGGACATGCGTGAGTT
>Ga0187772_10000765_pt1 | contig 14487 bp, 9 predicted proteins | sample 0116_SJ02_MP15_2_FD_133137 | JGI IMG/M metagenome (GOLD analysis project Ga0187772, IMG submission 133137) | Tropical peat soil microbial communities from peatlands in Department of Meta, Colombia - 0116_SJ02_MP15_20_MG | ecosystem: Environmental > Terrestrial > Soil > Wetlands > Peat | place... | reverse complement strand
CTATGCTGCCGGGGATATATGCCTCAAATACAAGTTTACTCACACCGCCGATGCGACTGCTCGGATGGTCATCCAGAATGCCTTGTTTTTGGGGCGCAAGAAACAGAGCGCCTTGACGATTCCCTGGTGTACTTATACCGATCCAGAAGTCGCCCATGTCGGGATGTACGAGAAAGATACCCGGGACAAGGGAATCGCTGTAGATACCTTCATAAGACCGTTGAACGACGTCGACCGTGCCATCGCCGATGGAGAGGAAGAAGGCTTTGTTAAGATTCACGTCAAAAAAGGAACGGACAGAATCCTCGGAGCAACCATCGTGGCCCGTCATGCTGGAGAGATGCTCAGCGAGATCACCCTGGCGATCGTGAGCAATGTGGGACTGGGGACGTTGTCGAACGTTATTCACACTTATCCCACACAGGCTGAAGCTATCAAACAGGCGGCCGATGCCTACAATCGCACCCGGCTGACTCCTTTTATTAAAGGACTGTTTACTCGATGGCTGGCCTGGAGGCGATAACGCAATGGTAAGACTTACCTCACCGCCGCATTAGCATTAGACAGACTCGGCTGGAATACTTCCAGAGCCTTGTAATGCGGTTTTCTTGGAGTTGAATGGGTTATTGAAGGACATCATCAAGAGAGAAGTCCTGTAAAGTTGAGGAACCAGAGTGCTTGGTATTCAAAAGGTACCGCTACAAGTCTCTTTCAGCGTTCCAGCCAAGCCTGTCTCGACAATTTATTGCGGCGCTGAGTTTTAATTTATCGAATCGTAGAATCGAGTGAAAGCTATTGCTCCGAAACCAGCCAAGGGTCGTAAGAGAGCAGTGATAAAGGCTGCCGCGTTTGTCGTCTTCATCATTGCGGCCGTTTACATCATCCGGTTCACTTCGGTCAAAGAATTTTTCACAAAAACAGCCCTGAGCCATTTTCTGGAAACTGCAGGCCTCTGGGCTCCTCTGCTTTTTATGGTTGTGTATGCTGTGGGAGTCTGTCTGTTTGTGCCGGGCACGTTACTGACTGCCCTGGGAGCAGCCATCTTCGGCGCTTATTGGGGATTCTTATATGTCTGGATTGGAGCCATGGTCGGATCGAGTGCGGCTTTCTGGATCGGGCGAACCTTGGGAAGAGAATTTGCAGCTTCCGTGATCGGCGATCGCTTGAGAAGATACGATGATGCCGTCGAACGGAACGGCTTTGCGACGGTACTCTATTTACGCCTGGTTTATTTTCCCTTTACCCCGATGAACTTCGGCATGGGACTGACCAAGGTCCGGTTCCGGGATTATTTTTTTGGCACGGGTTTGGGCATCATCGTGGGAACATTCATATTTACTTTTTTTATCGGGACTCTGAAAGAGGTTTGGACCAGTGGTGATTGGGGCCAACTACTTTCCTTCAAGGTTTTGTTTTCGGTAGGTCTATTTGCTTTTTCCCTTTTTATCCCAAAGATCATTAAGAAACTGAAGAAGGAGAAATAACCAGGGAGAAGGGCAGGGGAAGAGAGGATACTTTCTATTTGGATTAGGCCATCTCCAAATGGAGGAGTATCCTTACCTTTGATCCTGGAGATCAAGAGATTAAAAGGGTCATGGATATGGCGACACTTCAGCTTGAAAACCTTCAGAAGATCAAGTAATTTTGTCAATTCAGCGACAATTCTACACCGCCTTAGACGCCCATCCTCTCTCTTCCCAGATATTTGAAAGTGGTGTATAGTGCAATAGAGGATTGCTTATGGAGTTTAAAAGAATGAGAACATTTATATGGATATTGCTGATGGGTATCCTTGTGAATCCTATACGGGTTCTCGGGGAGGAAAGACGCCTCACCATCCTGCATACCAATGATCTTCATTCTCACCTTCTCGGCTTTGCACCGAATATCGACTACACCCCATTAAAAACTCATGATGACGGAACAGTAGGTGGCTGGGCCCGGATAGCGGCGACGATAAAGTCGGAGAAGGCCAAGAGAACAAACCCAACGCTTGTCTTAGATGCGGGCGACTTCCTTATGGGTTCGCTCTTCCATATGATAGCCCGTGAGGAAGGGCTGGAACTGCGATTGTTGAAAGATATGGGATATGATGTGGTCACTCTGGGGAACCACGAATTTGACCTCATGCCCTCGGGATTGGCGAAGATGCTCGTATCGGCTCATCGGAAAGGGGGGATGCCGGAGATTGTTTTTTCGAATGCCATTTTCGATAAACAGGACCCTGAAGATGATACGCTTGAAGAGACATTCAGGCTGGGTCTTCTAAGACCATACGTCATCAGGGAAATGTCCGGAATCAGGATCGGGATTTACGGAATTCTGGGAAAAGACGCGGTGGAGGTCTCGCCCTTTGCAGCCCCTGTCAAATTCAGGGATCCCATCGATACCTCTCGTGAAATGGTCAAGACACTGAGAGAGAAGGAAAAGGTCGATATCATCATCTGCCTGTCCCACAGCGGTATTCAACAAAAAAAGTCTCTCTCCGAAGATGATCGATTAGCCAGGGAGGTCCCGGGAATTGATATTATTGTAAGTGGCCATACCCATACAAAGCTGAAGACCCCTCTGATCGTGAACGAAACGATCATTGTACAAGCGGGTGCCCTTGGGGAACATGTGGGTGTCCTCGATATCGCCTACGAAAAGGGTAAGACAAAGTTGAAAGGGTATAACCTGGTTGACATCGATGATACCATTCTCGGGGATGAGAAGATCCAAAAGAGAATCGAATCCTACATCGGAATCGTGAATGAGAAGTTTCTTAAGGATTTTCATGTGAGCTTCTACGACGTAATCGCGAGAACACAATTTGACTTGAGACTTCTGGAGGATGAATGCAATCTTGGAGATCTCGTGACGGATGCTATTCGCTGGGCCATTAACCGAATTGATTATGACAAGAACGATCCTACGACCAAAGTGGTGGTTGCCCTTGAGTCAAACGGAGTGATCCGGGATGATCTCCTCAGGGGAAAGACAGGGAAAATTGCCGTATGCGACCTGTTTCGGACCATCCCGCTCGGGGTGAGTAGAGGGGAGGGGACCATGGGATATCCTCTCGTCACCTGTTACCTTTATGCTCACGAGATTAAAAAGATCCTCGAGGTGTCGACGAGTATTTATCCGAAGAAAGGGAGCAAGTACTTTCTCCAGGTTTCAGGATTAAAATTCAAGTACAACCCTAACAGGGTGATCTTCGACAGGGTAACGGATATCTGGATGGGAAGTGACGAGGAAGGATATAAACCTCTCGATTATTCGGAGTCGAATAAGGCATTGTACAGGGTTGCAGCAAACCTCTACAACGCAACGTTTCTCAAATTTGTGGGTCGCTTCACTTACGGTATCCTTGAAATTGTTCCGAAGGATCGACAGGGAAATCCAACTGCCACGAAGTCTTTAAAGGGCAACCCTTTTGATCTTCTGCTTCCGTTAAGAGTGGACTCAGACAAGGAGAAACCCGGAATCCAGGAACTCAAGGAATGGGTTGGCCTCTTGGAGTATGTGAAGAGCTTTCCAAGCAAGAATGGCGACGGGATTCCCGACATCCCTGAAAAATACAGCGGGAAACTTGGTCGAATTATCAGAGAGCCAAGTTGGAATCCTATTGCGCTATTATCCAGGGGCACCTATTTGACAGGGATCGCCTTTGGAATGGTAGTTGGTTTGTTTCTTATTGCAACAGTAGGAATATACCTCTCCGTAATAAAAATTAGAAGGAGAAATCGGGATTCGCGCCGATAGGTAGCCTAACACAAATCTATTAGGCAGATTGTCATTTCGAGGAGCTACGCGATTGTGAAGATGGAGCAAACTCAGAGATTCCTCGCTTTGTTCGGAAAGCGACCCGCTGTTTGGCGGCGATTCCAGACCCGCCGTATTCGGATGAATTGAGGGCATTTTTTCGTAGAGGTAAGATAGAAACAAAGCGCGGTGGATTCTCCGTATCCGTAGTGATGTCGTGGATGGCCGGGAGACGCTGCGCCGTTCGCCAGTTACACCATGGAACGCCAAAGACCAGAACCCCGATGACGAGCCCGAAGATCGAGAGAAGGAACCCCCGGCGCAATGTGGTTGGCCAAGTGAGAATGGCGCCAGCAAGAGAAACAAGGACTGCCCCGATGCCGGCATAGGCCGCCCACCCGAGAAGGCAGCCGTCGCAGCGACAATATGGTCAAGGGTGGCGGCATGCTCTTTCTCAGGCTCGAGCTTGTAGAAACGTTTGATGCCCCATGAACACCGTAATAAATCGGCTCATTGAATCCTTCGATCATCGCCCTTCTTGTGGGTCCCTTTTCTCTGACGATCTTGATCCGTGACGTATGAACGATCTCTCCCATTTTTTCTCCTCCTTATTAGCTTCGCCCGTCGTTGAAGTAACCCCATTCCGTTGATCCTCATCAATATATTCGCACAAGAGAAAGGATGAAGCAAGAAATGATTGGAGACTGTGTCGCGATCATGCTGGAAAATAGATACAGCCAGAACAGACATCAGGTTTTTTGATTTGACAAATAACCTGTGTTCTATGAAAATTATGGGGTTCTATAAAATGGGGACAGGCCGTATTCCATGGCAAACGAAGACCTCTTAAAACTGAAAATCGATAAATCCAAAGTCGTTTTTCGTCCGAGAAAGAGAAAAAAGATCGTTTATGCGACGTTGGCGGTGATCTTGATCCTCCTCCTGGCTTCGCTCGCCGCCAAAGGCGTCTTCACGCCCTCTGCGCAGGTTCAGGTGGCTACGGTCGCGCAATTTTATCCGTCTCAAGCCTTTACGTTGCTCAATGCAAGCGGTTATGTGGTCGCCCAACGCAAGTCAGCCCTGGCATCCAAGGTGACCGGACGCCTCGTCTGGCTGGGGGTTGAAGAGGGAAGCATTATAAAAAAGGATCAGGTGGTTGCCCGTCTCGAAAATCAGGATGTCAGCGCAGCCAAGGATCAGGCAGCCGCCAACGTCAACGTGGCCCGATTCAACCTTGACCAGGCCCGGGCCGAACTTCGGGATGCAACACTCTCGTTCAACCGGAACAAAGAGCTTCTCTCCAGGAGGGTTGTTGCCCAACAAGCTTATGATGATGCCGTCGCCCGTTACGATAAAGCAGTCGCTGCCGTTGCCGGAGCAGAGGCTGCATTGAAGGCGAACACCGCTGCCCTGGAAGGCGCGTCAGCCTTGTTGGAATATACGCTGATTCGCGCTCCCTTTGACGCCGTCGTCTTGACCAAGGATGCGGACGTGGGCGATATCGTCACCCCCCTCGGCGCAGCAGCCAATGCCAAAGCCTCAGTGGTCACGATTGCCGATATGAACTCTCTTGAGGTGGAGGCGGATGTCTCCGAATCAAATCTGAGCCAGGTCAGGGCTGGTCAGCCATGCGAGATTCAGCTGGATGCCCTGCCGGACCAGCGCTTCCGTGGTGAGATTCACATGATCGTACCGACCGCTGACCGGAGCAAGGCGACCGTCATGGTCAAGGTTCGTTTCATCAATAAAGACAGCCGTATCTTGCCGGAGATGTCGGCAAAGGTTGCTTTCCTCTCCCGTTTGGTGAAGGCAGAAGAAGAGAAACCGCGGACCGCTCTTAATCAGACGGCCTTGGTGAATCGAAAAGACAGAAAAGCGGTCTTTGTTGTCAAAGGGGAGAGGGCAGTCGAGACGCCCGTAATCCTCGGACGCCCCATGGGTGACATGATAGAAGTCCTCGGAGGCGTGAAGGTGGGGGACCGAGTCGTGCTGAGCCCTTCGGAGCGTTTGAAAAACGGCTCAAAGATTAAAGTAGAAGAGAAGTAACAATGTTAGCGTTTTGAAAAAGAAGGGGATAATTCTCTGGTCGTCCATGAGGATGCCCTTATTATATTGTAACCCCCCTTCATCCCCCCTTAGGTTAAGGGGGGAAAGAGGGGGGTTAACGGATTCTTAAGACAATGGAAAGCAAAGCGCCCATCGTCGAGATAGAGCACGTGAACAAATCCTACCGCAGGGGTACCCACACGATCCCCGTACTGATGGATATCAACCTCGATATAGCTGAAGGGGAATTTCTGGCATTGATGGGACCGTCGGGTTCGGGGAAAAGCACCCTTCTCAACCTGATTGCCGCCCTTGACCAAGTGGATCAAGGTACCATCAGGGTAGGGGGCATCGATATCACAGGACTCACAGAGACCGAACTGGCTGCATGGCGATCGGTCAACGTAGGTTTCATCTTCCAGTTCTACAATCTCATCCCCGTGCTGACAGCCTTCGAAAACGTCGAGCTTCCCCTGTTGCTCACCGGCCTTTCTCGCAGAGAGCGACGCGAGCACGTGGAACTGGCGCTCCAGGTCGTCAACCTTGCAAGCCGGATGGATCATTATCCCGGCCAACTCTCGGGAGGCGAACAGCAGCGGGTGGCCATTGCTCGCGCTATTGTCACCGACCCAACCATACTGGTGGCCGATGAGCCCACCGGAGACCTCGACCGGGTGGCGGCTGAGGAGATTCTCGACTTGATGGATCGGCTCAATCGTGAATCGCACAAGACTATTATTATGGTGACCCACGACCCTAGGGCGGCAAAAAAAGCGCATACCATCCGGTATCTCGATAAAGGTATCCTGAACAATGTACATTCTCAAGCTGCTCCTTAGAAATGCCTTTCGCCATAAGCTCCGCACCGCACTGACCATCCTAAGCATCACTATCGCCATTCTTGCCTTCGGTCTGCTCAGGACCTTCGTCGGCTCCTGGTATGCAGGAGTCAAGGCCTCGTCGGCCAACCGTCTCGTCACCCGGAATGCCATCTCCCTCATCTTTCCGCTTCCCCTTTCCTATAAAGATAAGATTCGACAGGTCGATGGGGTAAAGGAGATCTCTTACGGGAACTGGTTCGCAGGGGTCTACAAAGACGAAAAGAATTTTTTTGCCAATTACGCCATCGAAGCAAAAAACTACATGAAATTATATCCGGAATTTGTCGTGCCTTCGGATCAAAAAGAGACTTTTCTTCGCGATCGAAAAGGATGCGTCGCTGGACGAAAACTTGTGGAGCAGTACCACTGGAGAATCGGAGACATTATTCCATTGAAAAGTGTCGCCTATCCGGGTAACTGGGAGTTTGTGCTCCGCGGCATATACCACGGAAGAGACGAAAGCACGGATGAAAGGGTCTTCTTTTTTCACTGGGATTACCTGAACGAATCGCTTAAGAAAACGGCCCCTCGCCGTGCCGACCAGGTGGGCTGGTACATCGTCGAAGTGGTAGACCCGAATCGTGCTGCCGAAGTAGCTCAGGCCATCGACAAGATGTTTAAGAACTCGCTTGCCGAGACGCTCACCGAAACCGAAAAAGCGTTCTTTCTCTCCTTCATCTCCATGGCCGATGCCATCATTGTAGCCATCCAGCTGGTCTCCTTTGTCGTGATCGTCATCATTATCGCCGTGGCTGCGAACACCATGGCGATGACCGCCCGGGAACGGATTGGAGAATACGCCATCTTCAAGACCCTGGGCTTTAGGGGCTGGCGTATCGCCGGCATGATCGTGGGGGAATCTCTTCTTATCACCATGACCGGCTGCGTCATCGGAATAGCTTTCACTCCTCCCGCGGCAAAAGAGTTTAGCAAGCTTGTCGGCACCTACTTTCCGACCTTTAGGGTGGAGATAGACACCATTTACATGGATATTGGAGCTGCTTTTCTGGTTGGTCTTTGTGCAGGCATCATTCCGATCTGGCGTGCTCTAAGAATTCGCATCGCCGATGGGCTGAGGAGGATCGGGTAGTGATCTTCTAAGGGTTCGAAGATTCGAGTGGTCAAGGGTCCAAGTGTTAAAGAGAAACTCATTGAGGATACAGCCAATAATAAATTGCATTCAACAAATCATTCCTCGGTTATAAATTTATTTTCTTGACCCCTTGAATCCTTAATGCAAGGAGATATTCTTGGGACTGCCAGTCTCGTATAGTTTCCGGAACCTCTGGACGCGCCGATTAACCACCGTGCTCACGGCCTCGGGAATGGCTCTCGTCGTGTTCGTCTTCGCTGCCATTCTCATGCTGGCCGAAGGGCTTCGGAAAACACTGGTTGAAACCGGTTCGTATGACAACGTCGTGGTGGTCCGAAAAGGGTCCACATCCGAGGTGATGAGCGGGGTGACCCGGCTGCAGGCTTCTATCGTCGCGACTCAGCCTGAAGCAGCGATCGGGGAAGATGGACAAACGCTGCTTGCGAAAGAGCTGGTCGTGCTCATCGCTCTTCCCAAACGGGAGACGAATGCACTGTCTAATGTGGTGATTAGAGGGATCGGCGCAAGCTCACTCGCGCTACGACCGCAGGTAAGATTGGTGGAAGGGCGCATGCCAAAATCCGGATTGTCGGAAATCGTCGCCGGCCGAAGTATTGCCGAGCGGTTCAAAGGGGGAGGCATTGGCGAGATCCTCCGCTTCGGAATGCGGGACTGGAGAGTCGTTGGCATCTTTGACGCGGGCAACACCGGGTTCAGCTCAGAGATCTGGGGGGATGCAGATCAACTGATGCAGGCTTTTCGCAGGACGGTCTACTCATCCGTCATCTTCAAGCTGCGCGATCCTTCCGAGTTTGAAAGTGTGAAGAAACGGATCGAAGGCGACCCACGCCTGACGTTGGAAGCAAAACGTGAGAATCGTTACTACGCGGAGCAATCGGAAAGAATGGCTCAATTCCTTCGGATTCTCGGGACGGCGTTGACAATCATCTTCTCACTCGGTGCCGTGATCGGGGCCATGATTACCATGTATTCGGCAGTGGCCACCCGCACCGGAGAGATCGGGACGATGCGTGCCCTGGGCTTCAAGAAGATTAGCATCCTGGGAGCTTTTATTGTAGAAGCTTTGTTTCTGGGGCTCATCGGTGGTTGCTTCGGTCTCTTCCTTGCTTCTTTTCTGCAGCTTTTCACGATCTCCACGTTGAATTTTCAGACCTTTTCGGAACTCGCCTTTAGCTTCACCCTCACCTTTGGCATCGTTTGGAAGGGTCTTGGGTTTTCGCTGATCATGGGTTTCGTCGGGGGCGCGTTGCCGGCGGTCCGGGCCTCGCGTATGAATATCGTCGAATCGCTTCGCGCGGTTTAATCACGGGTCGAATTTTCGAAAGGAGATATTTCAATGTCTGAGCCTCGATTAAATCCGAGATACACAAAAGCCATATCAAATATTGTAAACCGAAGTCCATATTTCTCACTCCTGTCGATGAAGATAAAGGAGCTCGATTGGGGAACCTCTGTTTTGGAGGTTGAGCTGGAGGAAAAACATCTGCAACCCTTTGGTTATGTTCATGGGGGTGCCATCGCTTCCGTCATGGACGCGGCAACCTTTTGGGCTGTTTTCCCTCAGGTAAGGGACGGAATGGGGCTCACCACGGTTGAGATAAAGGTAAATTTTCTTGCACCGGTTCGGGAGGGAAGGCTTGTGGTAAAAGGCCGGTGCATCAAGATTGGAAAAACTTTAGCCTTAGGAGATGCTACAATTTATGATGCTAAAGGAAATCTCTTAGCCCACGGAACCGCAACGATGATGATCGTCCCTGATTTGAAAGTCGAAGGACAAGACAAATTGCCGCCCAAGCACATCTAACAGGTTGCTGAAAAACCCCTGTTTGTCAGCCTAAACTAGCAGAGACTGCCCGATTGCCCCCTGGCCAGATCATGGGAGAACCGGAGCGCAGATAATGTTTGACGGCCGTATCCGGGCTGACAGCGGTGTCATTGTTGCCGTGATCCAGCTGGGGTGGATCGTTCTGTTCTTTTGGGTTTGCGGTTGAAGGTAGGGTTCGGCGACAGTAGGGTCGACCCGCATGCGTGACTTCATTAATACGACGACGTAGGGATTCCATGTCGAAAGAACGTAATAGAGGTCAAGTTCGGAGCCTTGAACCCTCGTCCAGCACTCGACGACATAAGGCGCGTAGGCACCACCGTGGACTGCGCCCGGGTTTGCCCGTCCCTTGCCGATGACCGGCCCTGCAAGCCCGTCGTCTGGATTCGAGCGAGGATTGTGGATGTATTTCCCGAGAGCCCCATCGCGAACCGAATCAAACAGGACCTGTGGCTGACTCCACGGCCCCCACGGCGCGCGGGAGTATGAGAATAAGATTCCGCGGGACGCCGGCGGTCGGCTGTCGTAGGTCATCAACCATAGACCGAGATCCTTGCACCACGTGACTGACAGGTCGCCCATCGTTCCGTTGTTGACGATCGGCTTGGCATCGAACTCTTTATCGCTCCAAGTCGGCGACCCCGCCGCGTCCAGACCAGCGAAATATCGGGTTCCCTCCCCCGTCTCGAAGTGAGATATTGGGACGATCGACAGATAGGCGTCGCTCTTGCGGTACACACCCGTCCCCCATATGAGGACGAAAAGTCCGCCGGGAGGCATGCCCGCCATCGGCCCCGGCTCAATGTGCATCGACATCTTGATGAATTTCCCCGCAGGAAGCTGAGAGATTGTGCGAAGCGGCTTGAAGGTTGCAGGAGGGGTGAACTTCGTGAGCACGGAACGATCGGTGGTCCGATCCATCGAATGGTTCGTACTGACGACCACGTACATCTGACCTCCGAGGCTAATGCCCGAGACGGGCACTTCGAAGGCCCCCATATGGATGCCGGGGGGCTGGATGGTCAGGTAATCGCTGCCAACCGTCAAGAAATCCAATCGAACGCCGCGCTCCGGGTCGCGCGCATCCGTTGTCGCGATTGTGTCGAGTGCCCGGTCCAAACGACCCACGGTGTCGCCGAACAGAAAGTAGATGCGTCCATCGTGCTCGAAAGAATAACCGAGGTCCGTGCCTTGCAACTGGTACCGCGTAAAGGTTCGGCTGAGGGTCGGTTGATGCCGCTCCTTGTCCTCCTCTCCGACGAGTTGCTCTAACTTGTGGGTCGATCCGGGTACATAGCGGATGACCGATACGGTTGCCGTTCCCTGTGGAGCAGCGGAGACAGCCGTTTTTACATACTCTCCGGCTGAAGGGCTGGGCGAGGCCTGCGAACCAACATGCCGAGAGGAACCGGAAAGAACTGCACGGATTGCAGGTTCCCATGCATGGGCCATCTTGTCGTAGCCACCGGCATTGGGATGAATCCCATCCGCATAATCACTGGGGGAGAGGATGCTCTGCATGTTGACCATGGAGACCCGCGGGCCTTTGGACGCTACAATGTCAGCAATTGCTGCATTATAGGACCGAAGGACCGGGCCGGGGCCATGCCGGAAAGGGATAATCTGCGCCACGATGACGTGTGTCTGCGGCAGACGTTCGAGAATATCGTCGAGAAGTGCTGAGAGATTGTCGGGTGCCGAGGCTGCACCTCCCTGACGAAGATCATTCGTACCAATGTGGAGTAGAATGATGTCGGGCTGATAGGTTTTAAGCCAGCCATTGGAATCGATACCGTTCTTTAACTGCGGGATTGTCCAACCAGGGTGACCCTCGTTGCCGCTCCTTTGAGACCCCACGAAGTCAGTGCGATAGCCGTCGTCTATAAGCAGTTTCCCGAGCAGGTGCTCATAGCCGCCATAGCTACGATCAGGACTGCCGAAAGTGATGGAATCACCGAGCGGCATGATTTTAATACGGATCTTCTGCAGGGGCCCTGCAACAGAAGCAATGCGGTCCGGAGAAACCTCCCGAATGCCCGACTTGATCGCCGCCTCGGGCTGCTGCTGCGTGTCTGTCTGCTGGGTGGCCAGCACAGTGAGATGTTGCGCATTCCAACAGGCCTCCGCGCCCTTGCACTCCTTGTTCGCCCGGAGCATCTCATGCAATCGCTGCCGTCTCGCCGCGGAAAGGCTTGGGGCAACGTTCTTCAGCTCGTCGGGGTCTCGGCTCAAGTCGTAGTACCCGACCTCACCACCTTCATACTCGACGTATAGAGCATTCTCGGTGCGTAGCGCCTCATACGTGGTTGGGTTAGCGCTGTGGGCAATAGGAGCATCCGGATCTGACCGAAACCGAGAAGGACGGTGGTGTTCGATGAGAGCCGCGCGCCGCCAGTCCTCGGCCGGACTTCCGTGGAACAGGGGGACGAGGCTGTGTCCGTCGGGTGAAGTTGGTGAGGAGATCCCACCGAGGTCGGTGAAGGTGGGGCATAGGTCGATGTTCTCGACGATTGCGTCCACCACATGCCCTTTCGGAACCCCGGGCCCTACGACGACGAGCGGCACGCGGATGTCGGTTTCAAAGGGGGTCATCTTCCCAGGACGAAGCGAGTACTCCCCCATGTGCAGGCCGTTGTCGGAGCTGAAGATGACGTATGTGTTATCATCGCCGAGAGCAGCAAGCGTCGACCGGATTTGGCCGATCATCTTGTCAACAGCCTGCACGGACTGGGCACGCATCCGGAAACCCTGGTTGATTTTTTTTATGTCGATGGGCCGCAGGGGAGGGATAGCCTTTAGCCAATTCGGGGCGTCGGGGCCCGGTCGTACACCGAAGGCCGCCGAACGCGGCGCGGAGACCCCCGGAAACTTGTCGGCGTCGCGCGGCGCAGGGATATACGGAGCGTGCGGCGCGAATGTCGCGATCTCGATAAAGAACGGGCCAGGGGAAGACTTGCGAATAAACGCGTCCGCCAACTCGGCCAGGACATCCGTTAGGTAATCCCGCGGTTCGCTTCCATACTTTACCACGCGGCCGTTTTGGTTGAGCACATAATCGAATTCGCGATAGGCGTCTCCGGCGACATCCCATTCGTTCCATCCCACGGGAACGCTGTTATGCCTGTCATCATAGACGTCGTTCTTCCTACCGTTCCTTCTCGCGATCTTCTTCCCATTTTTCCTGCCATCGTTCCCGGGATAGTACCCGTTGAGGTATTTACCGAGCATGGCCGTTTTGTAACCTCCCCGCTGGAGCGCGACAGCGAACGTGAAAGGCTCATTGCCATGCGCGAGAAACGCCTCGTATCCGCCGTCAGGCTTCGTATTTGTAAACACCCCGGTGTTATGCGGAAGCTTGCCAGTGAAGATCGACGAGCGGGAAGGGCAGCAAAGCGAATCAGTGACAAAGTAGTTCGAGAAACTCGTCCCCTCTTTCTGCATCGCTAAGACATTCGGCATATAAGGAACCAGGTTCGTCGCAAGGTCGTCCGTAAGAATGAAGACGATGTTGGGCTTCTTCGCCGGCGTTACTTCGTGGTTTGGCCTCGCAGCGTGCACCCCCAAGATCCAGCCGCCCAAAACGATAAGGCTAAAAACAGAAACGAATGCACAAACCTTTGCGAGCTTGTTCATGTCTTTCACCCCCTTATTTTTAAACTAATTTCTGAACGAATCTCCTGGTACGCCCTCCTTTTGCTCTAAATCTAACTATCCACTTTCTTTTTATCCAGCTGGGAAAAGTGTTTCAGAATCCGTCCCTCAGTTCGTCGATCACGGTACGTCCTTGACGTGGCACGGCGGTTGTGAATTGAATAGGAGGAAGCCTTCCATCCCTAACCTCAGGAGGGAAGCAGAAGGGAACGATAATCCGAGGTGATAAGGATCAGAGGATTCTGAAGGAAATCCTGGAGAGAAACGAATACAGATTCGGCTATCTGCCCCAAAAGAGGGTTTCTTACTTTAATAGGGGCGCTGGAAGAAGAGAAAAAATATTTTAGAAGTATTCTGGTAACTTAATTTTTGTGCTGCTTCCACATTTCGGTAACTAGTAAAAGATTCAAGGGGATCGAGGTGGGTCCGCGTTGTCCGTTTGCACCAGAAACTTACGATTTTTTCTAAAATAAGAAGACAGGGCCAACAATGGCCCTGTCTTCTTAAGAATTCACTTTCCTGTTAGATTCAAGATCCCCCGGAACGCCCTCTATTTTACTATGTCCTCTTATTCTTGATCGCGGCCAGAACCCTTTCGGCGGTAAAAGGAAGACGCCGAATGCGCGCACCCGTCGCATTAAAGACTGCGTTTGCCACAGCAGGAGCCGTGGGAGGCACACCAACCTCGCCGATCCCTCCGATTGCTTCGTTGCTTTTGACAATATGGACTTCAATTTCAGGAATTTCGCTCATCCGGATTATGCGGTAATCGTTGAAATTGGTTGATTTCACCCCACCGTTCGAAAAATTGATCTCCTCTTTCAAAGTCGCACTTAAAGCTTCAACAATCCCCCCCTCAATCTGGGCTTTTACAGTATCCGGGTTCACCACGGGACCGCAATCCACAGCCGCGACAATTCGATCCACTTTAACGGTCCCATTTCCCTCATTTACGGATACATCCGCCACCTGGGCGACATAAGATCCAAAGCAGGAGTGTTGAGCAATCCCGCGGCCTTTTCCTTTTGATATTGCTTTTCCCCAACCTGCCTTTTCAGCAGCCGTTTCAAGCACCCGTCGAGCCCGCATATTATTCTCGAGGAGAGGTAATCGGAATGACACGGGATCCTTGCCCGCCGTATATGCTAGTTCGTCCATGAAGGACTCCATGACAAACGCATTCGGGGCATTCTGGACAGAGCGCCAGGGACATACAGGGATGG
>Ga0187772_10000764_pt1 | contig 14491 bp, 11 predicted proteins | sample 0116_SJ02_MP15_2_FD_133137 | JGI IMG/M metagenome (GOLD analysis project Ga0187772, IMG submission 133137) | Tropical peat soil microbial communities from peatlands in Department of Meta, Colombia - 0116_SJ02_MP15_20_MG | ecosystem: Environmental > Terrestrial > Soil > Wetlands > Peat | place... | reverse complement strand
GGTCGCCATGGAAAGCGGAGAATGTCTGGCAGCTTTACATGGCGACCGAGAATCATCTCAACCGCAGCGCCGACCAGCGCGTGCACGCGGACGTCAACGACGAGAAACTGGCCCGTCTGCGATCGCTGGCGCCCGTGGCGGGCAACAAGTTCAAAGCCTTTCTGGAGGGATTTCCGCAGAGATATTTGCTCATGCACACCGCCGACGAAGTTCTGCGGCACTTGCAGATGGCAGAGTTGCTCGGCAACGATCCCGTGCAGGTGGAGTTGAAGCGCGGCCGGCACTGGTATGAGTTGACGCTGGTAACGAGAGATCGCCCATTTCTGTTCGCGGCTCTCGCGGGCGTCCTGGCGGCGTGGGGCATGAACATCGTCAAGGCAAATGCGTTTTCCAACGAGGCCGGAACCGTTGTCGACACGCTGCACTTCACTGATCGCTTCCGTACGCTCGAGCTGAATCTTTCCGAGTGGGCGCGCTTCAAGAACAGCGTGATGAGTGTCCTGCTCGGCGAAGCCGATCTGGAGAAGATGCTGCGCGACCGCCAGCGCTCGGAGAAAGGCGCGATCGCAAAAGTGAAAGTCGAGACCAAGATCGACTTCGATGACTCCTGCTCATCCACGAGCACGTTAGTGCAGGTGATCGCGCAGGATCGCCCCCGCCTCCTGCACCGCATCGCGTCTTCCTTGTCGGATCAGGAGTGCAACATCGAGATCGCACTGATTGATACCGAAGGCCAGATGGCGATCGATACCTTCTACCTGACTTCTGGCGGAAAGAAACTGTCGGTCGAACATCAGAAGCAGGTAGAGAAGGCGCTGCTGGAGGAGTTGAAAGGAGACTGATCTATCGTGAGTCAGTCGTCAGTGGACGCAAGACGTAGATCACCCAGGGCGCAATCCTCGTCTCGCTTATCCACGTGTAAGGCTCCTCATCTTTTGCAAGCGGCTTGTACGTCTGGTCCACCCGTAAAGACGCGTCTCGATAAATCTCCTGATAAGCCTCGTCGCTGCAGACGATGTCTTCCACGGGCCTCGAATCCTGATGATCTGTGACAACTATTCGCACGACATCTCCACTCTCGGCGTGGGCGTTTTCGGGAAAAGCCTTGGTCGTGAAGGAAGCCCATTCGTGGGTGTAGATTTCGGGCGACGAAACCAGATTGACCAGAACTCCTTGCAGCGTCAAGAGTCTCCCTAGGTCGGAAAAGATTTTGACCTTTGCGTTGGACTGGATGTTATCGAAGGTGAATCCCGAGAAGACTAGATCGAATGCTGACGCCGGAAATCCACGCAGGTCATCGCCCGGCACAAGACGATAATCCCCGGCCGGGTCGCCCTGCCGCGCCATCCGCAACATCTCTTCCGAAATGTCAGCGCCAGTTGCATCGAACCCGAGTCGGCGTAGGAATCTGGTCGATCTGCCAGCGCCGCAACCAAAGTCGAACGCTTTGGTTCCCTTCACATGCTGCGCGAAAATCGCCGGCAGATCACGATATGCGAGGTAATAGGTATTTTTGAATTCCAGCGTGGCATAGGCGCTGGCGCAGCCTGCATCTTCATAGCAATTGGTAAAACCCATCTGCGGTTCTTAGCTCACTTTGCCGAGAACTTGAACACAGTCTTCTGGTGGAACGTCTCTCCGGGCCGCAGAATCGTGTTCGGGAAGTCCGGATGATTCGGCGAATCCGGGAAATGCTGGGTCTCCAGGCAGAAGCCGTAATGGTATTTGTAGACGTGACCCTGTTTTCCGGTGATGGTCCCGTCGAGAAAATTGCCGGTGTAGAACTGCACGCCGGGCTGGGTCGTTGAAACTTCCAGAATGCGTCCGCTCGTGGGCTCGTAAACGCGCGCGGCCAGCACCAGACCCGCTCCTTTGCGGTTGAGAACAAAATTGTGATCGTAGCCGTGGCCGAGCACGAGCTGCTCGTAATTTTCGTTGATGTGGGCGCCGATCTTCGTGGGCTTCGTGAAATCAAACGGCGTCCCCTTCACCGGCCGCAGTTCCCCGGTGGGGATCAGATTCTTGTCAACCGGTGTGAAGCGGTCGGCGTTGATGATGATTTCATGGTCCAGGATGTCGCCGTTTCCTTCCCCCTTCAGATTGAAGTAGCTGTGCTGGCTCACGTTGATCGGGGTCGCTTTGTCGGTTGTGGCCTCGTAATTAAGAACAAGCTCGTTCTCATCGGTTAACGTGTATGTGACCTTCACGTTCAGATTGCCTGGAAAGCCTTCTTCTCCGTCTTTGCTGAGATAGCTGAAAGCCACGCCGGTCTTGCCATTCAGGGGCTCGGCATCCCACACCACTTTATCGAACGTACGCGTTGTGCCGCCGTGCAATGTGTTGGGGCCGTCGTTCTTCGGCAGCGAATACGTCTTGCCGTCGAGTGTAAACGTCCCGTTGGCGATGCGGTTGGCGTAGCGCCCGACGATCGCGCCGAAATAGGGCGGATTCGGAATATATCCTTCCATGGTCTCGTGTCCCAGCACCACATCGCCGAGCTCGCCCTTGCGGTCCGGAACGCGAATCGAGAGAATAATGCCGCCATAGTTCATGGCTCGGACTTCAACCCCGTGCGAATTGGTGAGCGTATACAAGGTGACCGGCCTCCCATCGTGCGTGCCAAAGGGCTGCTGTTGAACTCCGGATTTTGCTGAAGGCGACTGCGCGAAGAGCGATCCGCCAAGAACAAGGGCGCACAACACAAGAAGTTGTCGTGGGATCATGGCGGAAGTGTACTACGGCGGCGGCAAGTTTGGCTTGCGTGGCAGCCGAAACCGATCCAGTATCGAGATCTTCGATCTCACCTGCGAGCGGCAGGACTCGCACAGGGTACTTTCGCGAAGGTCAATCCACTCCACGGCGTGGGCCGAGGCCATCGCGCAGCGATAGTCATCACAATGCTGCAAGTCGAGCGTATGTCCCAGTTCGTGGATTGACTCTTTCAAGAGACGCTCTCCGAGCAGCCCGTCGTCACGATCCAGTCCATAAAACTCCTGCCGCAGTCGGTATAGCGAAACCACGGCGCACGGCCCGCCCATCTGCGCCTCTCCGAACACATATTTCAGGATTGGAATATAAAGATCGACATCCGCTACGCCCAGGATTCGCCAGCTTTCGGGCTGCGCGAAATCCTGCATGCGAAGGAGAATTTCCGAAGAGTGATACTGCTGGCGCTCGCGATGATACGACACAGCAGGATCGAGACCTGTCGGCAGGATTTCGCACTGCATATTAAGGCGGGAAGGAATTGCCGTCCGCAGGCTCTGCAGGATCGACAGATCCACCTTCCCGATCGGCAGCAGGCGCACGACGTTCATGAGGATCAGAATCCCGTCGGCCTCACCGCGATTCGACCAGGGCGCGGGTCCAGCCGTAGCGCTTGAGCTTGTGGTGGAGCGTCACGCGGTCGATGCCCAAAATTTCTGCGGCGCGGCTCTGGTTGCTCCCGCACTCCTCCAGGACTTGCAAAATATGGACGCGCTCGATTTCGTCGAGCGACTTTCCCGCGCCCACTGGCGGCAGCGGCTGCACCTTGAAAATGAAATCCTGCTCGCGCAGCTCAGGTTCCTGTGCAACAACCATGGCCCGCTCGACGGCATTCTCCAGTTCGCGCACATTGCCCAACCACGGCTGCAGCTGTAACTGATTCATCGCTGCCGGCGCGATGCGGATAATCGGCTTGTTCATGGCCAGCGCAAACTTCCGCACAAAGTGCTCGACCAGCGGCGGTATGTCTTCCCTTCGCTCGCGCAGTGCGGGCAGTTCGATGTGGAATACGTTCAGCCGGTAAAACAGATCGGGCCGGAACGTGCCCTCTTCGATCATCCGTTCGAGATTCTTGTTCGTCGCCGCCACGCAGCGGAAGTCAACCTTGATCACCTGGTTTCCGCCCACTCGTGTAATCTCGCGCTCCTGCAACACCCGCAGCAGGTCGGTCTGCGTCTTCAGGCTGATGTCGCCGATTTCGTCCAAAAACACAGTCCCGCCTTCAGCAATTTCGAATTTGCCTTTCTTGCGGTACTGCGCGCCGGTAAATGCACCTTTCTCGTGGCCAAACAGTTCGCTCTCGAGTAGGGTTTCGGTGAGGGCGCCGCAGTGAATCACAACCAGCGGATGAAAGCGCCGCAGGCTGGCGGCGTGAATCGCCCGCACGACAAGCTCTTTGCCGGTGCCGCTCTCGCCGGTGATCAGCACATTCGCATCGGTGGGAGCAACCGTCTCAATCGCCTCAAAAATTTTGCGCATCGCCGGACTTTGTCCTACCAGATCACCCGGTCGCGTTGCCTCGGCGATCGTCTCGCGGAGCCGGACGTTTTCCTTCTCGGCGCGCCGGTGGGCCAGCGCCTTTTTCACCAGGTGCGCAATCTCGTCCGGATCGAGCGGCTTGCTGACGTAGTCGTAGGCGCCGTTCTTCAACGCTGTCACCGCGGTTTCCACCGACGCATAGCCGGTCATCATGACGACGATCAGATCCGGATCCAGTTCATGCAACCGGCGTTGTAACTCGATCCCGTCGGTGCCATGCATTTTGATGTCGAGCAGCGCAATGTCCCACTTCATCTCGGCCATCCGGGTCAGCGCCTCGCTGGCGCTCTCGGCGGTGCCGATTTCGTAGCCTTCTTCGCGAAACCACTTTCCCAGGGAGTCGCGAACGCTCAACTCGTCATCGACAATCAGCAATTTGCCTTGTGCTTCCAAGTCGATCACCTCCCGCCCGCCGGGGCTACCACTTCGTGCGCCGGTGCCGCACTTCTTGCCGCAGCCGTGCTGCTATCCAACGGCAGAGTCACCGTGAAGGCCGTGCCATGACCCACCTCGGATTCCACTGCAATCGTTCCATTGTGGCGTTCAAGAATGCTGTGGCTGATGGCCAGCCCCAGTCCCACTCCGCGCCCGGTTTCTTTCGTCGTGAGAAATGGCTCAAACAGGCGATCGCGAATTTCCGGCGCAATGCCCATGCCGTCGTCGCGCACCACAATCCGAACGCAGTTTCCTTCCGGCGTAACCGAGCTGGTAATCCACAGATTCCCTCCCTGCGGCATGGCGTCCATCGCATTCATCAGCAGCACCAGGATCACCTGCTCGATCTGCGCCGCATCGCAGAGGATCTGGGGCAGCTCCGCGTCGAACTGCAATTCCACGTGGATGCCGGTGAGGTCGAGCTGATGTTGCACCAGCCGCACCGCACGATCAATCACCTGGTTTAGGCCGACTGGCTGTAGGTTCATCGGCGTCGAGCGTGAGAATGTCAGCAGGTTCCTCACCAGGTCGCCGCAGCGGCGGCTCTCGCTGGCAATCAAGTCGAGCGAGTCGCAAATCTCTTTTCGCCGTTCGCTGCTGACGGCTTCGCGGTCAATCCACTTTCGCAGCAGCTTGGCGTAGGTGAGAATGCCCGAGAGCGGATTGTTGATTTCGTGTGCGAGCACTGCAGCCATCTTGCCGATGGAGGCCATTTTCTCCGTATGCAGGGCGTGCTCGTGTGCGCGCCTGAGTTCTCGTGTCTTGTCCTCCACGCGGGTTTCCAGGCTTTGTGTCCATGCCAGATTGGCATTGTGCTCCGACTGCAACTCCCGGCTCATATCGTTGAAGGATTCCGCCAGTTCGCCGATCTCATCCTGGGACTGCACCTCGATCTGATATCCCAGATCGCCCGCAGCGAGCCGTTCTGTGCCCCGGGTCAGCGCTTTCACCGGAACACCCACAACCCGCCACACCGAGAACCAGCTCAGCACTGCGATTAGCAACAGGGCGCAGCCGGTGTAGGCAATCATGCGGTAGCTGCTCTGCGCCAGTTGCACGTCGGCACGGGCCAGCGAGAGATCAGTGTCAAGAACTCCCAGGATTTGCTGCTGCGCCGGATGCGCGTGGCATGCCGCGTTCGAGCAGGCCGGCTGATTTTCAATCGGCGTGATGATCCCAAGCACCCGATGCCCTCCGTTCGCGTGATAAATCCGGAAGCGGTCGGGGCGGTTCAGCCGCGCCAGAGGTTGCGACTGCGCATGACACGCGTAGCAGGCTTCCGCCGTCTTATCGACGACATGATTCTGTTCGTCGACATCGGTCGTGTAGGTGATCTTTCCCTCCTGATCGAAAATACGGACCTTTTCAATGCCCGGCTCGCTGGCGATCATCCGGATCGAGCGGTAGAGTCCCTCCCGGTCGTTGCGCAGCATGTAATCGGTGGTGGCGTGCTTGATGATGTCGCTGACTCGCTCGGCACTCAGCAACGTGGCCTGCTCCAGGTGCTGGCGGTGCAGGCGCACGTTCAGATAGCCGAGCAAGGCGAAGATCACGATCATCGCCGCGACCAGCAGCAGATTGAGCTTGGCGCTGAGACTCTGCGCCGGTCGGAACCAGCGGCCACGGGTTGGATCAGTCCCCCGCATTCTCCACAACCTGCAACATCTTTGGAACTGTACGATCCGCATCAGCCACGGCCGGCTCCAGCAAGTGCTCTCGCGGAAAAATCGGCAGATACTGCACCGCCAATCCAAAGAGGGCAAAGCCGCCAGCAATGATCATCCCGGTCACCGCCAGCTCGGTCCACTTGGGGAAGTAACGGACGCCAGTCGACCCCTCGAAGCCGGTAATGCTGACATTCATCCGGTTGGTGATAAAGCCGAGAACGACGAGCACCGCAGCCAGATAGAGTCCGTCCGGATTCGATCGCACTCTCGGCTGGAGCAGCAAAATCAGCGGAAACGCGATACCCAGCGCAATCTCCAGCCAGAACAGATACATCTCGTGTCCCGGACTCACCGTTAAGCTGAGCGCGCCGCGATTCCATAGGTCCTCGAGTCGCAGAATCGCGTAAATCCCCAGCACCACCACCAGAACGCGGCCGAGTTCCTGTAGCACCGGTAGTTCCAGCTGCAGTCCGAAATGCCGGGAGCTTAGCGACGACTCGAAGATGGTCATTGCCAGTCCAACGGCGATCGCCGACAGGAAAAAAAACACTGGCAGCAGCGGCGTGTACCAAAACGGATGCAGCTTCTCAGGAACGATCAGGTACAGAGTGCCCAGCGACGACTGATGAAGCGTCGAAAGAATTACGCCGCAGATGACCAACGGGATCAGAATCGCGCGCACGACCTTCAACGGCTTTTGCAGGTTGAAGCGCTCCAGGACGATCGGCGAAAACTCCAGCGCCAGCACCGTCGTGTAGAGCATGACGCAATAGGCCACTTCAAACATCACCGAGTGCGGATTGCGCATGATCAGCGGATGCCAGATGTTGTAGGGCCTGCCCAGGTCGTACATCAGCGCAACGCACACCAGCAGGTACCCCAGAAACGCGGTGAGAATCGTGGGCCGGATGATGGAGTGCATCCGCTTGATGTTGAGAATGTGGACGGCCGCAGTCAGCGTGAACCCTCCCGCCGCCAGCATCACCCCGCACAGCACGTCGAAACTGATCCAGATTCCCCACGGAAACTGATCGCTGAGATGGGTCGAGGCGCCGAGGCCTCGCGTGAAGCGCACGAATGTCGCGTAGAGGCCGGCCGCCATCAGGAAGAAGAACACCAGCTTCCAGAAGGTAAAGCGAATCGGTGCTGCCGGTGTTTTGCTGACGCTCATGGCTTCCTCCCATTCTTCTTGGCAGCTGCCGGTTTACTCTCCGCCAGGGCAACCTCCTCCCGCCGGTGCGTGATCCACCAGATCCCGCCTAGAACCATCCCCCCGAGCGGGATGAATTCCGGAATCTTCGAGAGAACTTGGTAGGTCAGCATCGGCATTGGGTCTTTCGAAACGTCGGTGCGATAGCCGAAGGTTTCAAATGGGACCGCCGAAAGCAGCAACACGGACGTACCGCCAACTTCGTTCAGCCCGTACACGTGGTCCACGTATTTGCCTGGGTTGTCGCGGATTCTCTGCTGCGCCTCGGCAATCAAATCGTCGCGCTCTCCGAACTTCGTTGCTCCCGTCGGACAGATTTCCGCGCACGCGGTCTGCTTTCCCTGGGCGAGCCGGTCCGGGCACATGGTGCACTTCTGCACCTTGGGAAACAGCTTGTCCCACTCGTACTTCGGAACGCTGAACGGGCAGGCCACCATGCAATAGCGGCAACCCATGCATTTCGAAGGATCGTAGGTCACCGGTCCCAGCGCAGTTTTCTGCAAGGCCCCGACCGGGCACACCGAGGCGCAGGAAGGTTCCTTGCAGTTCATGCACAGGCGCCGCATGAACTTATCGCCGCGCGTCAGAATGCAGGTGAGTTTGTGCGCGGACTGGTGCTCCTCCGCCGCGATCGTGTCGTCATAAGGAAGCTTGTTCTGGCCGGCGCAAGCCTGCTCACATTGCTTGCATCCGATGCAAATTGTGGAATCGTATAAAAGTGCTTTGCTCATGGATGATTGCATCCGACGGCTGCCCAGCGGGGAAGCCCGGCCGGTGTCCTTTCAACCTGACTTACCGCGAATAAGGAAAGACGGGGAGACGCCCGCACGATCGCGGAGTTCACGCGCAACGCAATCGCACCGGCGGCAAGCTGCCAACCTCATCCGATCAGAGGCTGTCGCGAAATTCAGCAGCTTCAGACATTAGAAGTATCTGGGATAGTGGCATTTTGCCGCAGTGCGTCGCATCACCGCTCGAAGTGATGCCCGTCAATAGAATTTCTGGAACGATGGCGGACAGGCGATGATCTTCGCAACAATGGCGGTTGCAAATCGCCTCAAACCAAGACAACCGATTCAACTAGCTGATTCCGCAGGACTTCGCCCTACACGAGCGTAGATTCGCGTTCGGATCGCCTCTCGCCGTGTTGCGATTTTGAGCAAGATCTTCGTTGTCTTTTTCCCCGGAATCACCCGCGTCAGCATCGCCGCAATCGCTATCTGACTTGTTTCCAGGAAGATGCTACCTCTGCCATTGCGAATTTAGATGTTGGCCGGGCGATTGCCTTAGCCAAGGCGTGAGCTGCCAAGCTGCAAGAGGCGCTCCGGCGAGGTGGTTTATGACAGTCATCCTGGTTCTGCTGACGTTCGCAATCTTCTTACTCATTGATTACATTCGCGGTCAAAAGCAAGTGGTCAAACCAGCCGTTGTGCAGGTCGCTCATGAATCTGCCCCACGAGTCGTTCCGGCGCTCGTCGCAGGCTTCCAGGTTCCCGAGAATCTGCGGTATCACGCCGGACATACCTGGGCGTTGAGCGAGAGCCGCGACTTGGTGCGCATCGGTATGGATGATTTCGCAACCAAGCTCATCGGCAAGATTGAGAGCATCGCTCTGCCCCAACGCGGTCGTTGGGTGCGACAGGGACAGAAGATCTGGACGATTGTCCGCGACGGCAAGTCGGTAGATATGCTGTCGCCCATCGAAGGCACAGTGAGCGACGTCAATGAAGCGGTGGCAAAGAATCCGGAACTGGCGCGGAAGGATCCTTACGGCGAAGGATGGCTGATCACCGTGCAGGCTCCCGACGCCAAAATCAACTTCCGCAACCTGCTGGGCGGGGCACTGGCGAGGTTCTGGACGGAAAACGCCGCGATGCGTTTGCAACAGAGGGTGCCGGTGCTCGCAGGTGCTCTGGCTCAAGACGGCGGCGTCGCGGTCGACGACCTGACGGCGCATATGCCGGATGAGGACTGGGTTTCACTGACGAAGGAATTCTTCCTCTCCTGAAGGCACGAGGAAGCAAACCTCGCCGTGAGTTCGTTAGCGCCGCCCGGGATTAACTCCCGGGCGGGTTTTTGTTTTCTTGCAGATGCAATCAATCTGGCAATGCACTATCGGCCGCTAATCGCGAGAAAGAACGGACAAGCCAGGTGCCGACGAGGACAGCAGCAGTCAGGAAGAATACGCGGAAGTATTGTGCGACGGGCAATGCGGTGTCTCCAACAATCGTTCGCAGCAGGCCAAAGCTGGCGCTGCCGGTGCAAAGGAGAAAGTAACTGCGCTCCACCATGCAGCGCGAAATGCTCACCAGCCATGCCAGAATTGACGTCACAATGAAGTAGATCGCTGCGAGAATGATATCGGCCACCGCGGCGTGGCCATGCAGGAAGCCGGGTTTTGCGGCGAGAAATCCGTGGATCGCAATCCCCAGAAAAACGACCGAGTGAATCAGCGCAATCACTGCGCGCTTGCGGTTCGTCAGGATTGCGAATTCGTTCATTTCGAATCCAAGTTTCCCCGAAAAGCCGCAATTCCATTGTGATTGGCCTTACCTTTTTTTGTGATTGAGATCACGAAAAGCGAATCGCCTGCTCTAGTTTTGTGAGAATCGCGGTGGTACCATCGCCGGCGATATGACAATCCGAAATGTCAATCTCGCAATCCTGCTTTCCCTGTTAGCGTTGGCAAACGCATCCCTTGGTCAAAGCCAGCCTGATTCAGGGCACATGACGGTGCTGCATGCAGCGCATCTGCTGGACGTCAAGACCGGTCGAACCGTCAGCCCTGGCGAAATACTGGTCCAGGGCGAGCGCATCGTCGAAGTTGGAACGTCGGTGAAGCATCCGGCTGGCGCTGAAGTAGTGGACCTCGGCGATCGCACGCTTCTCCCTGGCCTAATCGATGCCCACGTGCATCTTTTCCTGCATCCCGGTGCTGAAGATCTGCAGACAATCCAGGAATCTGTTGCCGAGCGCACTATTACCGCCACGCTGGCAGCGCGCGACGATTTGATGGCCGGCTACACCGCCGAGCGCGATATGGGCACAGAAGGGGCTGGCTCGGCCGACACTGCAGTGCGCAACGCCATCAACTCGAGCCAGATTCCGGGGCCGCGGTTAAGCATTAGCGGCAATGCCATCAATATCTTAGGCGGGCATGAGGACGCTATCGGCTACAACCCCGAGCAGCACGTGCTGCCGAACGCCACTTATGCCAACAACGCTGACGAATTGATTGCGGTCATGCGCGAGCAGTTCAAGGAAGGCGCGGATTTCATAAAAATCTATGAAACCGGAGCAGATACGTTCCACGATGGCAAATTCTCGACGCCATTTCAATACACCGAGCCGCAACTCGAAGCCGCTGTAAAAGAGGCCGCCCGTCTGGGCAAACACGTGGCCGTACACGCCACCGGAGAGCCTGGAACGCTTTACGCGGCGCAGGCCGGCACCGTCACGATCGATCATGCCGATCAACTGAGCGATGAGACCGTGCGCCTGATGAAAGAGAAGCAAATCTTTGCCGTGCCTACGTTTACGATCTTCGAGTACTTTGCCGATCATGCCCCCACGCCCACGCAGTCTGCGCACGAACACTCCGTGCTCGACTACAAAATCGCCCAATTCAAGAAACAACTGGCGCAAGGCGTGCCCATGGCCGTTGGCTCTGATGTGGGGCCCTTTCCGCACGGCACGCAGGCGCGCGAATTCGTGCTGATGGTGAAATACGGCATGTCTCCCCTGGCAGTGCTGCAAGCTGACATGCTGAATGGCGCAAAGGCGCTGGGCTGGGAGGGAGAAATCGGATCCCTTGAGGCAGGCTATTTGGCCGATGTCACTGCCGTTGAAGGAGATCCGCTGCAAGACATCAGCGTGCTCGAGAATGTCAGTTTCGTCATGAAGGGTGGGAAGATTTACAAGAAATGAGCCGTTCTGCAATGCGTCGAAGCAAACACTACTAACTGATTCCAACCGAAAAAGTTCAGTAAGGGCTTACATGGGGCAAAGACGAGGTGCGAAGTGCAATTGCCTGCACAGTTACTTCCGGTTCCACAGCTTTATCAGTCTCTAACTTGCTGATGGATATCGGTTTGTCTGCTTTCCAGAGCGCGGTTCGTGGCGCTGGAATTGCGCATTTCAATGCGCCGGTCGATCATCGCTGGCGCTTATGACATCAGGAATTTCCCGACCGATTTGTTTCAGTCTGCTGATTCTGATCGCTGTTGCGTTCTTCTGCCCGACCGTGCTCGCCCAAGGGCCATTTCCGGATGCTCCTGTGCCTGCGCCGGCAGCAGCGATGCAACCCGCTTCTGCGATGCTGTTTGTGACGCCTTCCGAGCCCGCGAGAGAACACAATTTCTGGGATAGGAAGAATTTGGCCCTGTTCGCCATATCGGCGGGATTCAGCGGCGCGGATTTCGCCGTGACCCGTTCTAACCTGCAAAGCGGCGGGCGCGAACTGAATCCGATTGTGCGGATGGTTGGCACGTCGACTCCCGCGCTGGCTGCAAATTTTGCCGGAGAAACCGCTGGCATGATCGCCATCAGCTACTTCTTTCACCGCACCGGGCATCACGAGATGGAGCGAATCGTCTCGTTTGTCAATATTGGCTCATCGGCGGGAGCGGTGAGTTTCGGGCTGGCACACCGATAGCTGAACCCTTCCACCCTTGGGAAACGCCCCGGCAGCACAGTCAGATGGCTCTCTGAACCTATCTCAGCTTCCAGGGTAGCGGGATTCGTGGACTCGGGATCGTTCGCGGGAGCGAACCCATCCCCTTCGCTCACAAATGATGAGAAATGAGCGAGGCCAACGCTTGCGATCCCGGTCAGTGGTAGAGATTCCCAGAAAGGCCGATGCTGGATTCGAAGTACATGCGGTCCTTCGACTGCGATGCCGTGCGCGAAGCGCGCGGCATTCTCGCTCAGGATGACACTGTCATTGCGTCATCCAAGAGAGATGACAAACGAATAAGAAAGGCTGGGCCGAAGCCCAGCCTTGATGTTTTTCAAACGGTTGATGGTTAGAAACGGACGCGGGCGCCCACCTCGATCTGGCGGTTGCCACCGACCGGCGGTGGCTGGGCCGAACCGAGCATGTTGCCGAACGTGGGAGCTGCGTACAAAGCCAAGCCCTGCGGGTCGAGCATCTGGTCGTGGCTGAAGATATTCGCGAAGACGCCCTGGAATTCCATGCTAACGCTCTCCGCGATCCGAATGCTCTTCTTGATGCTCATATCCATGTTCCAGTATGGCAGGCCGATCAGCGAGCCGAAGCCATAGTCTCGCGTATCAACACCCAGAATCGGATTGCGATATTGGGCGAAGGCGGCTGCCGGGTTTTTGTAAATGTTCACCGGAAGGCCACCGGTGCCAACGCCACTCGACCCCGGAGTGTTGTAGTAAGCATGGCCCGACTGGATCGACCCCATCGGAATGGCATTCTCCTCGTCGAAGTAAGCGGCGGAGTCGCCAGCGCCAAAAGCCTGGCCGTCACCGTTGCTCGTGCTGACTTCGATGGGCTGACCGGTACCCGCCGCGAATACCGCGGAGAATGTCCATCCGCCTAACGCGCGTCCCAGGAAGCCCTGCTGGCCCTTGTAGAACGGCGGCTGGTAAACCAGGAACGAGGTGAAGACCACTCTACGGTCATACGCCTGCAGACCATAGTTCTTGCCGAGATCGAACGGATCGTCAGGAGTCAGTTCGCTGGAGGCCTGCACAACAGCATCGGTGCCCAGGGCCTTGGACCAGGTGAAGTTGGACTGCATGGTCAACCCCCTCCAATCAGCCATCTTCAGTGTGGCGAAGCCGGCGTTGTAATTGCCGTAACCAACGCTGGAATTGACTGCCACTCCCGAGCTGAGCTGACCGCTGGCACCGAAGGACGATCCCGGTACTGGGCTATTCTGCATACTGCGCGGGAAGTTGAACCCGCCATTGTCGAGGTCGCTCCATAGGCTCCAGACGTTGGCGATGGTGAGGTTGCCCGTGCCCTTGGCACCTTCATTTGCCACGACGGCAGCCGTGCAGCTGGTAGCGCCGGTGCAGTAGCCAGTGCCTTTTAAGGCAGTCTCAAAGAACGGTTGAGGGGTAACAGCACCCGCATTTGCGGCGCATCCGCCTCCTCCCAACCCAGCCAGGCCACCGCAATACTGCAAAACCATGTTGGCGTAGGCCTGCTGGAATTGCTGTCCGCCCTGGGTCATCATGTAAGGCACTGCGTTGAGGTTGATGGGCATGTATTCATGCTGGATCCGGCGCCCGATGTAACCGATCTCCAGCGTGAACTTGCGAGACAACTGGCGCTGGATGGTGAAGTCGAACGAGTCGATGACGTTGGGCCGGAAGTTCGGATCCAAGGATTCGCCCGCACCTGCCGAGATGGCATTTATGCCGGGGTAGTCAGGCTGAACGAGGTTCGTGCTCGGAACCGGTATCGGAGCGTTCGGTCCGTCAATTCCAACGCGGAAAGCCGTCGTAGCGGTTGCTGACCCGGTCCCGCCACAGGTACCAGATGCCAGATTGTTGAAGCACTGGACCGGCTGAATAAGTCCGGTGCCGAGGAGCGGCACCAGGACGAGATCGACGCCATTCAGGCGGCCGTAAACGCGACCGTAGCCACCGCGGATGACGGTGTCGTCGTGGCCAAACAGTTTGCCCAAGCCGGAATCGGCATCAAAGCGAGGATTCCAGGCCACAGCGACGCGTGGGCTGAACGAGCCATAGAACGGGTTGTAGGGGTACTTCAAGCCATTGGCGGTGTTGGCTGTCAAGGCAAAGCCCACGATCGGGTTGAAAACCTGGCCAAGGAGCGCCTGACGCTCGCGAGCCTTAATAAAGTCTGGACCACTAATGGGTTGATCGTTCTGAT
>Ga0187772_10000762_pt1 | contig 14508 bp, 9 predicted proteins | sample 0116_SJ02_MP15_2_FD_133137 | JGI IMG/M metagenome (GOLD analysis project Ga0187772, IMG submission 133137) | Tropical peat soil microbial communities from peatlands in Department of Meta, Colombia - 0116_SJ02_MP15_20_MG | ecosystem: Environmental > Terrestrial > Soil > Wetlands > Peat | place... | reverse complement strand
GGAGCGAACTTCGTTTCCCGTTGGGCTGGACTGCAGAGTTGGTGGCACAAGGCCGCCAGGTTTGAAAAATACTGGGTTTATGGCTGCGGGTCGGTCTGGACTGCGAGTCTGGCGGCTTGGCTGGTTTATGCTCGCCAGCACGATACGCTGGAGCAATACTTGCGGTACGCCCGGGTGAGTGGTGATTTGGATTCTGTTGCCAGTTTTAGTATTCACCAAGTCGGGTGGTTCATCCTGTTTTTCTTTCTGGGGACCGGACTCCTGGCCTTGATCTTCAGTGGCGCCTTTGTCGGCAAACGGGCCCGCCGAGGCGGTGTTTTACTCGGATTGCTGCTGGTGGCGGATCTCGGGCTGGCCAACCAGCCTTGGATTCTTTATTGGGATTACAAGGACAAGTACGCGAGCAATCCAATTATTGATCTCTTGCGGGATAAACCCTACGAGCACCGCGTGGCGCTTATACCCTTCGACCTGCCGCCACAGAAAGTAATACTGCGGCAGCTTTATCGGGTCGAATGGTTGCAACAGCAATTACCCTTCTACAACATCCAGTCGTTCGATGTGGTGGAAATGCCGCGAATGCCTGTGGATTTTTCGGCCTTCGCGAAGATGTTGAACCAAACGGATACGAACAAACCTTGCAGTCGCCTGGGCCGCGCTTGGCAGCTCACCAATACCCGTTACATTCTGGCCCCGGCGGATTTCGGCGTTTTCTGGAACGAGCAGGAGGATCTCGCACGGACTCCGCTCCGGATCATCACGCGTTTCGGAATTGTGCCCAAGCCGGGAATCACTAAAGTCACCAAAGAGGAACAATTAACTGCCGCCCCTGCGGCCAACGGAAACTTTGCTCTCTTCGAATTCTCCGACGCCTTGCCGCGCGCAAAGCTCTACCAACACTGGCAGGTCAATACCAACGACCCTGCCGTGTTGGAACAATTGTTCAGCCCGGCTTTCGACCCGGAATCCAGTGTGCTGGTGGACGGGGGCCTGCCGTCCGATTCGGCGACTGAGACCACCAACCTGCCCGCCGGTGCGGTGGAATTTGTCACTTATGCCCCCAAAGACCTCGTGCTCAAAGCAGAAGTCTTCGCACCTTCCGTGCTGTTGCTTAACGATCATTTCGATCCGAACTGGAAAGTTCTGGTGGATGGCAGGCCAGAGCAACTGCTGTGTTGCAATTTTCTGATGCGCGGGGTTCACCTCGTGCCGGGGCCACACCAGATTGAATTCAAGTTCCAGCCGCCGGTCGGGCTGCTCTACGTCAGCCTGACAGCAATGGCCTCGGGATTGCTGGCGCTTGCTTTCCTCATGGTGTCCGTAAATAAAAACCGTTCCCCGGTTCCCGCGCCTGCAAATCGGCCTCCGCCTGCCTCGCCGGATTCGCCAATCAACGCCCGACCAAAACCAGAGGCCCGTAAAAACACTGGTGCGGGCCGGACTGCGAAAGGATAAACCATTACCGAATTTCAAGAAATTCAATTCCGAATCAATTCCATCGAATCCTTAATTGGATTAACGCACGAAGGCACGGAGGTGGCGTGATGCCATGGCTCAAGTTCCGTGGCCTAGTGTGGCTTGCCCGGAAGCAAGCAGTGGAGAGACGATGCCCATGATCTTCCAACCTGGCTGCCTGACCTGCCTTTGCTAAGGAATTAAGCAGACCCGCATAGCTGGTAAGCAGCAGATTTCCGGTCCTTCGTCTTCGCTGTCTTGCAAATTCCCCGCGTTTTGAATGAAGCCCCGGCTTTTCTGGCATTGGCATGGTTCGGGCTAAAGGCAAGGAGCGACTTTTTATGAAGAAAATCTTGCTGGCAGATGATGACGCCGCCATCCGGGAGATGCTTGGACAAGTTCTGTCCCTGGAGCAATACGACGTGGTTTTCGCCGCCACTGGCCGCGAGGCTGCCGCCAGGTTTATCGTCAGTCTGCCGGACTTGGTCCTGCTCGATTTGAACATGCCTGACCGGAATGGCTGGGATGCCTTCAACTTGATGTCCAGCACGCATCCTTCGGTGCCCGTCATCATCATCACCGCAATGTCAGGGCAGGATGCCCGCGCCGCAGACTTGGGGGTTGATGCGCTGATGGAAAAACCGCTGGATATTCCGCTTTTGCTGGAAACCATCCGGGACTATCTGGCCGAATCCGGGGCTGAGCGCGTTCGACGGTTGACCCGGCCCGATTTCAAAACCGCCTTCCTGGATGACCGTGACCAAGAGCTTTCCCCAAGCGCGAGCCGATGACGTCTGCGAATGAAAGCGTTTATCACGAGTTTCAGTCAAAACACAAATAAAAGCCTCAAACAAGATTGATGCACACTTCCCAAACGATCACACCTCTCACGTTCACCGCGACGGCCGGCTTGTCGGATGGATGCGTGTCCCCCAATGGCAACCCCGAATACGCTGTCAGTCGCGCTTTGATCGGTGGCGCTTCGGGCGCCGCCGCTCTGATTACCGGCGGCCTCATCGGGCATGGCATGGATCAACAGGCCGAAGCGCAAAGGGCATCTCAACCGCCACCAACTGCCGTGGTCGTGACCCAGGGCCAACCGTTAAGTATGGCTGACGTTAAGGCCATGGCCAAAACCAGGGTCGGCGACGACATCATCATCAACCAAATTATCAACAAGCACTCGGTATATAATCTGGATGCCAACACCATCATCGACCTGAAGAACGCCGGCGTCAGTGACAAGGTGATTACCTACATGATGAACACCGCCGCCAACGTGGTGACCTCCCAAGCCCCGTCCCCGCCGCCGACCCCAATGTTGGCCGCGTCGGCGGGGTCACATTACGTGTGGGTGGACGGCGACTGGACGTGGAACGGCGTCGCGTGGGTCTGGATGGGCGGGCGCTGGACCCTGCCGCCCTGTCCTCATGCGATTTGGGTCGGCCCCTGCTGGGAACACGGGCCGTATGGCCGGCATCGAGTGTCGAGACATTGGCGGTGAAACCACCGTTTCGTGCGAGCAGATGTCCGCCGCGTCTGCTCTCGGAATAGCTCGAAGCCCGGTTGGAGGCGGATTGCGCTGCGTTTTAGTGCCGATAATGCAAAAAAAGCTTTTATGAAAATCAATTACCGCCGGTTCGGTCACCAACGCCTCCTATTCATTCAGGTGAGCGAATTCCACACGGCCATCTTCCCGGTGCGGGTAAACAATTTTCAAGTGACGAATGCCAAAACTGGCACGGCGAAACCGTTTCGCCGGCCGATCGCCTCAATCCGCGCTAACCGCAACCCCATTGAAGCGGCTGGTCAAACAGTTCAACGTCCCGCTGCCTGAAAGTCACCTGACGGTTTATGGAAGAAAAACACACCCCATCAACCATGTCCTCAACCGATAAGCCGCAGACTGCCGAACCCGCAAAACACCCGCGCCGCTGGCCGTGGATTCTGGGCGGAGTCATTCTCCTTCTCGGTATAATTGCCTTTTACACCCACCGCCAGCCGCAGGGGAGGACCAGCGGTGGCCGATACGGCGGAGGCGGTACAAACGCTTTGATGATCAGCACCGCCGCGGCGCGCACCGGCGACATCGGCGTTTACGTCAACGCCCTCGGCATCGTCACGCCCGTATATACGATTTCGGTGGAAGCGCGCGTGGCCGGGCAAATTGTGAGAGTGAACTATCAGGAAGGACAACGCGTTAGCATTGGAGACTCGCTGGTGGAAATTGATCCCGCTCCTTACCAAGCGGCGGTGGTTCAAGCCGAGGGGCAACTGGCGCGTGACACGGCGCTGCTCGAAGACGCGAATCTCGATCTCAACCGTTACAAGGAAGCTTACGAAAGCAACGCGATCCCCAAACAACAATACGACACCCAAGTGGCCACCGTTCATCAAGACGAAGGAATAGTGCGCCTGGATCAGGGCAATCTGGACAGTGCGAAGGTGAATCTCGAGTATTGCCACATTACCTCGCCCATCAATGGCCGCGTCGGCCTGCGCCTGGTGGATCCGGGCAACCTCGTTCAGGCGAACGGCACCACCCCCTTGGTAGTCGTCACCCAAACCCAACCCATCACCGTGATTTTCACCGTCGCCGAGGATTATCTGCCGCAAATCCTGCCGTCGGTGCATCAGGGAAAGAAGCTGGCCATGGACGTGTTTGACCGCGAGAATCAAACCAAGATCACGACCGGAACGCTCGAAACGCTCGACAACCAGATTAACACCTCATCGGGAACACTCCGGCTCAGGGGTGTTTGCTCGAATGAAGATGAATCGCTGTTTCCCAACCAGTTTGTCAATGTGCATCTGCTCGTCAACACGCTCCACGGCGTCACGCTCCTTCCCAATACGGCCATTCAACGTAACTCGGACACTGCGTTCGTCTATTCGTTGCAGACGAACAACACCGTCGAAATGCATTCCATCACCGTCGGCGTCACCGATGGCACGGTTTCCCAGGTCGAAGATTTGGACGCGGGCGCCGTGGTCGCCGCGGATAATTTCAATCGCCTCACGGATGGCGCAAAAGTCACGATTCGTCCCGGGAGTGAAGCAGGGCCGGGACAGCGACAAGGACAAAGACAGGGGCGCCGGCAGGGACAAGGACAAGGAGGAAGCGGACATGGCAGTGGAGCAGGGATAAACTGGCATAACGCCCATTCCACCAACGCAGCGACAGACGAGCAGGATGCCAGTGCCACTGAATGAATCCGTCGCGACAATTCATTTTGCGGCCCGTGGCGACCTCGCTGCTGATGGCAGCCGTCTTCTTGACCGGCCTTGTCGCCTACAAGCAGCTTCCCGTGTCCGCGTTGCCGGAGGTGGATTATCCCACCATCCAAGTCGTAACTTTTTATCCGGGCGCAAGCCCGGACGTCACCGCCTCGGCCATCACCGCGCCGCTGGAAAGGCAATTCGGCGAAATGCCCGGCTTGAACCAGATGACTTCCATCAGTTCCGATGGCAGTTCAATCATCACCCTGCAATTCGTTTTGTCGCTCAACATTGACGTGGCCGAACAGGAGGTGCAGGCGGCCATCAACGCCGCGCAGACGTATTTGCCCACCGGCCTGCCCGCGCCGCCCGTTTACAGCAAATCCAACCCCGCCGACGCGCCGATTCTGACGCTCGCGCTCACGTCAAAAAGTTATCCGCTCCCGCAAATCGAGGACCTCGCCGACACACGCCTCGCGCAACAAATTTCGCAGGTATTGGGTGTTGGGTTGGTCACCATCAGCGGCGGACAAAAACCGGCAGTCCGCATCCAGGCCAATCTGACGGCGCTGTCCTCCTACGGCATCAATCTGGAATCCCTGCGCTCGACGCTGCAACAGGCCAGCATCAACCAGGCGCTGGGCAACTTTGATGGTCCCAAGCAGGCCTACGAAATCAACGCCAACGACCAGTTGCTGACCAGCAAGGATTACAGTTCCCTGGTGGTCACGTATCAAAATGGCGCGCCCGTGGTGCTTGCTGACGTGGCGAATGTCACCAACGACGTCGAAAACGTCAGGCTCGCGGCGTGGATGAACAAAACGCCAGCGGTCATTCTCAACGTGCAGCGCCAGCCCGGGGCGAACATCATCCAAACGGTTGACCGCATCAAAAAGATCTTGCCGCAGCTCAAGGCGAATTTGCCGGCGGCCGTTGACGTCTCCATTCTCACCGACCGCACGACCACCATTCGCGCGTCCGTGCGTGACGTGCAGTTTTCGTTGGTGCTCACAGTGGCGCTCGTCGTCATGGCCATTTTTTTGTTCCTGCGAAACGTTCGGGCCACCAGCATTCCGAGCTTCGCCGTGCCGCTCTCGCTCGTCGGCACGTTGGGCGTGATTTATTTGCTCGGCTTCAGCCTCAACAACCTCACGCTGATGGCGCTGACAATTTCCACCGGCTTTGTCGTGGACGACGCGATTGTGATGATCGAAAACATCTTCCGCTACATCGAGCAGGGTGAAAAACCGCTGAACGCGGCGTTGAAAGGCGCCGGTCAGATCGGATTTACCATCATGTCGCTGACCATTTCGCTGATTGCCGTGCTGATACCACTATTGTTCATGGGGGGCGTCGTCGGGCGATTGTTCCGCGAGTTTGCCATCACGTTAAGCGTTACGATTCTCATTTCCGCCGCCGTTTCACTCACCCTTACGCCCATGATGTGCGCGCGCATACTCAAGTCGAAGGCCGACCAAAAGCCCGGGCGCTTTTATGAGGCATCGGAACACATCTATCAGCGCGTCATTCGTTTTTACAGCCGCACGCTGCAATGGGTGCTAAAGCATCAGTCGGGTACTTTGCTCGTCGCCCTCGCTACGCTTATCTTGACGATCCTCCTCTACGTGGTCGCGCCAAAAGGGTTTATCCCCGTGCAGGACACGGGCTTGATTCAAGGGATTTCCGAAGCGCAACAGAACATCTCCTTTGCCGCGATGGCTGAAAAACAACAGGAACTGGTGGACACCATCCTCAAAGACCCGGCGGTCGAAAGTTTGTCGTCGTTTATCGGAGCGGATGGCATCAACACGACGCTCAACAGCGGGCGCATTCTCATCAATCTCAAGCCGCTGGCCGAACGGAAAACCAGCGCCAGCGATGTCATCCGGCGTTTGCAGCCCGAACTCGCAAAGGTCGCTGGCATTACGCTTTACATGCAGCCGGTGCAGGATTTGACCGTCGAAGACCGCGTCAGTGCCACGCAGTATCAATACACGCTCGAGGACGCCAGCGCGCAGGAATTGAACACCTGGACGGCCAGGCTGATGGATAAATTGCAGGCGCTGCCGCAATTGCGCGACCTGGCGACCGACCAGCAAAACTTAGGCTCACAGGTGACACTGGTCATTGACCGCGTCACCGCCTCCCGCTTGGGCATCAACGCGGCGCAAATTGACGGGACGCTCTACGACGCCTTCGGCCAGCGGCAGATTCTGACGACGTTTACGCAACTGAACCAGTATCACGTCATTCTGGAGGCGCTACCCGAATTCCAAAAGGCTCCGGCCCAGCTCAACGACATTTACATCAATTCTAACGGCGGCCCGGTGCCCTTGAGCACCTTCGCGCATTTTGCCTCGGGGACCGCCCCGCTGGCGATTAATCATCAAGGCCAATTCCCGGCGGTCACGGTTTCCTTTAACCTGGCGCCGCATGCGGCTCTGGGCGACGCGACTACGGCCATTGACCGCGCATTGCAGGGCCTGGGCATGCCCTTGAGTGTGATTCCTGGATTTCAGGGAACGGCGCAGGCGTTCCTCGTTTCGCTCGCCAACCAGCCCTGGCTCATTCTCGCGGCCATCATCACCGTTTATATCATCCTCGGCGTTCTGTACGAAAGTTACATTCATCCCATCACCATTCTATCCACGTTGCCCTCCGCGGGCGTCGGAGCGATTCTCGCGCTGATAATTTGCCGGACCGAATTGGATGTGGTTGCGCTCATTGGCATGATCCTGCTCATCGGCATCGTCGCCAAAAACGCGATCATGATGATTGACTTCGCGCTCGACGCGGAGCGCAGGGAAGGCAAGCCCCCCGACGAAGCGATTTTTCAAGCCTGCTTGCTGCGCTTCCGGCCCATCATGATGACAACCTTTGCGGCGCTGTTCGGCGGATTGCCGCTGGCGCTGGGCAATGGCGTTGGCTCGGAATTGCGGAAACCCTTGGGCATCGTGATTGTGGGCGGGCTGATTGTCAGCCAGGTCCTCACGCTTTACACAACGCCGGTCATTTATCTTTTCTTCGACCGGCTCGCCGCGAAATTTTCCCGTTCAGGGGCGGCGGAAAAAAGCGCAGCGAGCATTGCCGCGGCAGAAACGCCATGAATATTTCCGCCCCATTCATCCGGCGTCCCATCGGCACGGCGTTGTCGACGGTGGCCATTGTCCTGGCAGGAATTGTTGCCTATCTGCAATTGCCGGTGGCGCCGCTGCCGCAGGTGGATTTTCCGACCATTACTGTGGGGGCGGGATTGCCCGGCGCCAGTCCCGAAATCATGGCTTCGTCTGTCGCCGCGCCACTCGAACGGCAGTTCGGCCACATTGCCGGCCTTACCGAAATGACCTCAGCCAGCGATCTCGGCTCAACCAGCATCACGCTGCAATTTGATTTGAGCCGGGACATCAACGGCGCGGCGCGCGACGTTCAGGCGGCCATCAACGCTGCGCGTGCGTATCTGCCGTCGAATTTGCCGAGCAATCCCAGCTACCGCAAAGTCAACCCCGCGAACGCGCCCATCATGATCATCGCGCTCACGTCCGATATTTACACTCGCGGGCAGCTTTACGACGCCGCAGATTCCATCATTCAGCAGCGCCTCCTGCAAATTCAGGGCGTCGGCCAGGTCAACATCGGCGGTGGCGCGCTCCCGGCTGTGCGCGTGGACGTTAACCCCACATTGCTGAACAGTTTTGGTTTGAGCCTCGAAGACGTGCGCACGATGTTAAGCCGCCAGAATGCGAATCTGCCCAAAGGCCAGTTCGCCGGCCAATTCACCACCGCGGATATTCTGGCCAATGACCAGTTATTCAAGGCCGTGGATTACCAGCCCCTCATCGTTGCCTACACTAATGGCGCGCCGGTAAGATTGTCAGACGTTGCCAGCGTGCAGGATTCGGTTGCCAACATCCGCACGGCCGGATACGTCAACGGCAAGCAGAGCATCCCCATCATCATCCTCTCCGAGCCGGGTGCGAACATCATTCAAACAGTGGACCGCGTCAAAGCCGCGCTGCCTTCGCTCAAAGCTTCCATTCCAGCCGCGATCAACCTGACGGTCGTGCTGGACCGGACGACGACCATCCGGCAGTCCGTCTTTGAAGTCGAACGCACCCTGTTGGTGGCCGTCCTCCTGGTCATCCTTGTGGTTTTTGTCTTTCTGCGCAATCCGCGCACGACCCTGATTCCCGCCGTCGTGGTTCCCACTTCGCTCATCGGCACCTTCGGGGTCATGTATTTGTTCGGTTACAGCCTCGACAACCTTTCTTTGATGGCGTTGACCATTTCGACCGGCTTCGTGGTGGACGACGCGATTGTGGTCATCGAGAACATATCCCGTTACTCGGAGCAGGGTATGCGCCCAAGGGAAGCGGCTTTGAAAGGCGCGCGCGAGGTCGGCTTTACTGTCCTGTCCATGAGCCTTTCGTTGGTGGCCGTGTTCACGCCTATATTGTTGCTGGGCGGCATCGTGGGCCGTTTGTTCCGCGAATTTGCGGTGACGCTTTCCACGGCCATTCTTGTTTCCCTGGTCATTTCGCTCACCACCACGCCCATGATGTGCTCCCTCTTGCTGCGGCATCAAAAACAACAGGAGCATGGACGGGCATACGGCGTGAGCGAAAAAATCTTCGCGTGGGTCCTGGGCCGCTATCAACGGAGCTTGCAAATTGTCCTGCAGCATCCGGCCATCACCCTGGCCATTCTGCTCGGGACGGTTGCGGCCAACGTTTTGCTTTTCTATGTCGTGCCGAAGGGGTTTTTCCCGCAACAGGACAACGGCACGGTATTTGGCGGAATCCAAGGCGCACAGGACGCTTCTTATCAGGCCATGCAATCGGCCACGGCCCGCTTTGCGCACATCGCCACCAATGACCCGGCAGTCGCGGCGGTCACGGCGTTCACTGGAGGGTTTGGCGCCGCCAACAGCGGCTTCATTTACATGGCTCTTAAACCACTTAATGTTCGCAAAATCAGCGCGAGCCAGCTCATCAATCGCCTGCGTCCGAAATTTGCCGTCGTTCCCGGCGCAACGGTTTTTGTCCAAGCCGGCCAGGACTTGCGCTTCGGGGGGCGCCAAAGCAATGCGCAGTATCAATACACGATCCAAAGTGACAACTTGGACGATCTCAACAAATGGGGCCCCATCCTGCTCCAGCAAATGCGAAAATTGCCCGGCTTCACCGATGCCAACAGTGACCAGCAAAACAACGGCCTTCAGGCGTCGCTGGTTTATGACCGCAACACGGCGGCGCGTTTGGGCATACCGGCGCAAGTCATTGACAGCACCCTCTATGATGCGTTCGGGCAGGAGGATGTTTCCACCATGTACACGGGCTTGAACCAGTATTATGTCGTCATGGAAGTGCAACCGCAGTTCTGGCAAAATCCCCAGGGTCTCGATGCCATTTACCTGCGCCCCACCAATAGCTCCACCGTCGTTCCCTTGAGCGCCATTGCCCGTTACCAGCCCACCACCGCCCCGATTGCCGTAAATCATACCGGCCAATTCCCATCGGTCACCGTTTCCTTCAACCTCAGACCCGGAATGCCGTTGAGCACCGCCGACCGGGAACTGACCCAGATGGAGCAACGCCTCGGCATGCCCGGAACGATTCACGGAAGCTACTCCGGAACGCTGCAAGCATATCAGGCGGCGCTCGCTTCCGAGCTGTTATTGGTTATCGCCGCCTTGTTCACAGTCTATATCGTTCTGGGCATTCTTTATGAAAGTTACATCCATCCCATTACCATCCTCTCCACGCTGCCCTCGGCCGGCATCGGCGCGGTGCTGGCGCTGATGCTGTTCAACACGGATTTGAGCATCATCGCGCTGATCGGCGTATTTCTGCTTATCGGTATCGTGAAGAAAAACGCGATTCTGATGGTTGACTTTGCGCTGACCGCCGAACGCGAACAAGGAATAAAGCCGCGCGATGCCATTTATCAGGCGTGTATGCTGCGGTTCCGTCCGATTTTGATGACGACGATGTCCGCAATGTTCGGCGCGCTGCCGCTGGTGTTGAGCAACGGCGTCGGCTCGGAACTGCGCCGGCCGCTGGGCATCTCGATTGTCGGCGGACTGCTCGTCAGCCAAGTGCTCACGCTTTACACGACACCGGTGGTTTATCTTTATTTCGACCGCCTCCGCCTTTGGTGGGAGAGCCATCGGCAAAAAACCGCAGTCATTTTACAAGCCGCTTTTGGTTCTTCCGAAGGAGGTGTGCGATGAACTCGTTGCCGAAATTGCAAAAGGCACTTTCGCAAAAAACCGTGTTGCTTGCCGGGCTGGCGCTTCTGGGCGGCTGCAGTTTTGCGCCAAAATATGTCCGGCCAACCGTCGAAACCCCGGCGGTGTTCAAGGAAAATTCCGGCACGAACATCTGGAAGGTCGCGCAACCGAATGACGCGACGAATCGCGGCAGGTGGTGGGAGGCATTCAACGACTCTCAATTAGACGCGCTGGAAGATCAGGTGACCGTTTCCAACCAAAATGTCGCGGCGGCTTTTGCCAACTTCCTTGCCGCGCGGGCGATCGTTAAAGAAGCGCAGGCGCAATTGTTCCCGACGCTCGTCGCGAATCCGTCCGTCACGCGGTCGCGGATGCCTTCGGGAAGCCAAATCGGCTCTTTGTCTCACAATCCCAACACCACCGACTACTCATTGCCGCTCGACGCGTCCTGGCAACTCGACCTCTGGGGGCAAATTCGGAACACGGTGAAGGCCAGCGCCGCCGAAGCGCAGGCCACCGCCGCGGATTTGGAAAACACCCGGCTCACGGCGCAGGCGGAACTGGCGTCGGACTATTTTCAACTGCGTGGACAGGACGCGCTCGAGCAATTGTATGACGACACGGTGACCGCTTATCGCCAATCTTTCGAGTTGACCAAAGTCCTTTTCAAAACCGGGATTGATTCGGACCAGGACGTTGCCCAAGCCGAGACACAACTGGAAACCACGGAAGCGCAAGATACGAATCTCCGCATTTTGCGCGCGCAGCTCGAACACGCCATCGCCATGCTCACCGGCAAATCGGCGTCGGCCATTTCAATTCCGCGGGAGCCGCTGAATGCAAATCCACCGGCCATCCCCTCCGGCGTTCCGTCCGAACTTCTCGAACGCCGGCCGGACATCGCCGCCGCTGAACGCCTCGTCGCCGCTGCCAACGCACAGATCGGCGTGGCCAAAGCGGCTTATTTTCCGACCATCACCTTGAGCGCGTCCGGCGGATTTGAAAGCGTAGGCACGGAAAATTTATTGGATTGGCCGAGCCGCGTCTGGTCCATCGGCGCGGGCATGAGCGAAACCATCCTTGACTTCGGCGCGCGCGCGGCCACGGTCGCCCAGTATCGCGCCGCCCGTGACAGCGCCGTCGCGCAATACCGCCAAACGGTGTTGAGCGCGTTTCAGCAGGTCGAAGACAATCTCGCCACGCTGCGCATTCTCGACCAGGAAATTCAGCAACAGGACGTCGCCGTGAAATCGTCCGCGCGTTATCTCACCCTCGCCCTCCATCGCTACAAACTCGGAATTGACAGTTACCTCAACGTTATCACGGCGCAAACCACTCTATTGGCCAATCGCCAGACTTTGGTGAACCTGCGCACGCAACAGATGACCGCCGCCGTGCAACTCATCGAGGCCTTGGGCGGCGGCTGGAATGCGTCGCAATTGCCGGTCTCGACATCGACACAATAAAAAATGCGACTGCGTTCTCCCCGGTGGATCAAACGGAAACGAGTTTTCATGGTCGTTGGGTGCAGCCTCCCAGAAAAGTTTACCGAGTGCTTACGGTGCTAGAGCATATTAAATAAAACTGTAGCCATTTCTGGTAGGGTTTGGTAGGATGGGGGCATGAGAACCATCTCGTTGGATTTGCGCGAACGGATTCTGGCTTCTTACGACCATGACGAAGGCACGCGCGAACAGGTTGCCCGCCGCTACCGCGTCTCGCTGGGGATGGTCAAAAAGCTCCTGCAACAACGCCGCCGCACCGGCGACATTGCCCCGCGTCATCGCTTCTCCGGGCGCAAGCCGCTCATCGTCGCGTCCCATCGGCAACACCTCCGAACCCTGCTCGCGGACCAGCCGGACATGACCCTGCCCGAACTGCGCCAAGCCACAGGCTTGCGCTGCACGTTGCCCGCCATTCACTACGTGCTCAAACAGATGGGGCTGACATATAAAAAAAGACACTCCGCGCCAGCGAACAAGACCGTCCGGACATCGCGCGCTCCCGCCGGCTCTGGCGGCGACGGCAGGCTTGCTGGGACCCGGCGCGGCTGATTTTTCTGGATGAATCCTGCGCCAAAACCAATCTGACGCGCCTGTGCGGACGCGCGCCCAAAGGCCAGCGTGTCCACGCCGCCTGTCCTTGTGGAAACTGGCACACCACCACGAGGATCGGCGCGCTGCGTTGGGACGGTTCGACCGCCTGCAGGAGCATCGAAGGCGCCGCCGACACGGAAGTCTTTGACGCCTATGTCCGGCAGGTGCTTGTGCCCGCGCTGCGGCCCGGCGACATCGTGGTCATGGACAACCTGTCCCCGCACAAAAACGAGCCCACCCTTCAATGGCTGGCGCAAGCCGGAGTGGAGGTCCTGTTCTTGCCGCCGTATTCGCCCGATCTGAACCCGATTGAAAAAATGTGGAGCAAGGTCAAGAACTGGCTGCGCGGCGTCGAAGCTCGCACGACCACCGAACTGACCCAAGCCATCGGCGAGGCTTTGGGCACCGTCACGCGCCAGGACGCCATCAATTGGTTCGCCCATTGCGGCTACAGTTTTATTTAATTTGCCCTAGTGTATTGTAACAGATATTGCATTACAATAAGGCTGGTCTGCTTTACTGTGTTGGCATGTTTACGCCTGCCCGCGCTCTTGAAGTGGAGCAAAACCAACGCAAGCGACTTCAGTCACTGGCGGCTTCGGGTAAGACAGCCCAGAAAATCGCCTTGCGCGTGCGGATTGTTCTGCTGGCCAGTGAAGGTCGAGCCAATCATGCCATCGCTCAGGCGTTGAAGGTTTCCCGGCCTACAGTGCTGCTCTGGCGAGAACGTTTCACCCAAAAGGGCGTTCCTGGATTGTTACACGATGCGCCTCGTTCCGGACGCAAGAAAGCCATCACGGCCCAACAGATACAGGCCGTTGTGGAGGCCACGCGACACACCACGCCGCCTGCGGCGACGCACTGGACGACGCGCACCCTGGCCAAGGCTCAAGGATTAAGCCACATGACGGTGCAACGGATCTGGCAGCAGCACCGTCTGCAACCCCATCGGGTGGAAACGTTCAAACGGTCGCGCGATCCTCAATTTGTCGAGAAGGTGCGCGATGTGGTGGGACTGTATTTGAACCCGCCGGACAAAGCGGTGGTGCTCTCGGTGGATGAAAAGAGTCAGATTCAGGCATTGGATCGGACGGCCCCGTTGTTGCCCCTGCGACCGGGCATTCCGGCGCGCCAGACCCACGACTACAAGCGACATGGCACGACCACGTTGTTTGCCGCGTTGAGTCTGCTGGAGGGCAAAGTCATCGGGCAATGTCTGCCGCGGCACCGTAGCAAAGAGTTCGTAGGTTTCCTGGCGCAGATTGACCGGCAGACTCCGGACCCGTTGGCCCTGCACCTGATCGTGGATAACTCCAGCACGCATAAAAGTCCGGTCGTCAAACGATGGCTCAAAAAGCATCCGCGCTTTCACCTGCACTTCACCCCGACCAGCAGTTCCTGGCTCAATCTGATCGAGCGCTGGTTTGGAGAAATTACTCGCAAACGCATTCGTCGCGGGACCTTTTGCAGCGTAGCTGAGTTAATTGCCGCTATTGATGAATACCTCCG
>Ga0187772_10000761_pt1 | contig 14517 bp, 14 predicted proteins | sample 0116_SJ02_MP15_2_FD_133137 | JGI IMG/M metagenome (GOLD analysis project Ga0187772, IMG submission 133137) | Tropical peat soil microbial communities from peatlands in Department of Meta, Colombia - 0116_SJ02_MP15_20_MG | ecosystem: Environmental > Terrestrial > Soil > Wetlands > Peat | place... | reverse complement strand
GATCAAAGTGAACGAATCCGGATCGGGCACTTTCGACATCCGTCAGCTTGACGAGGACTCGAGCCCTCAGCCTTTTGAAGTCAGCGCTCCCCTTGCCCACAGAATCTTCGATCTTGCTGCGAGGCTTCGTAATTTCAACGGCATCGACCTCGAGATCCATCATCGGATCGCCAACCTTGGGCAGAAGACATTCCAGTACCAGCGCGGCAGTGAAATTCATGAGACCACTTTCAACTACACTCTCAACGAGAGTGCGAGCCAGCTTTTGGGAATCTTCGACGGCCTCGCCCGCCAGGAAGGGGACCTTTCGGATCTCGTGCGGGCGATGCGGTACGACAGACTGGGTGTGAACGACGTGCTCCTGCACGTCGAGGCCGACTACAACAAGAAGCTGCTCCCCGAGCCGGAGAACTTGCTCCCCTCGCTCGATCAGGTCGCTGCCGATTCACATTTCATTGACATCGCCCGGGAGCGTGCCCGGACGCTCGCTGGACGAATTCGATCTGGACACTAACCGCCTGCGAGATCTTTCTCGGGTATGTTTTCGGCGCCTTCGCCTTAGCGAGCGTCCATTTGCTGCAGACATTCGATGGACCGCATGAGGATCGTCTGATGCCGGTTCCACCCGAGCGGCTTGATCGGGAGTGTTGACTGCCATTAGCGGCAGCATCACTCACTCCATCGCCTTCACCATCCAGTAGGGAGATGCTGCGGCCTAGCGAAGAACGATTCCCGCGTAGCCGACGACCTGCTCGCGGTCGCCGTTGATATCGCCCGACGTGGCATACCGAACCAGTTCTGCCGTCGTTGCCCCTAGATCTCGCAGCGCGACCAGCATGGCCACGGTCGGCGCATACCCGCACATCGAGATCTCCTCATTGCGCACTGTATCGTAAAGTCCGCGCGGATCGAGCGCCAGAATTCTTGCGATGGCTCGCTCGTCCTTTTTGCGCGTGATTTCGTTGCTCTCGTAATGGTTCATATCCGAGCTGGCTACGAGGAGCACCGGCTCATCCTGCGCCGCGACCACCCGCGCGACTGCATGCCCCAACTCTTCGAGCACCGGGTATCGGTCCGTCCCGAGAACGACCGGCACAAATCGAAAATCATTCACGAGCCGCTGAAGGAACGGTATCTGCACTTCGAGCGAATGCTCGCTCTGGTGCGCCACGACATCTTCTCGCAGACGCGGGCACGCGCGCGCAAGTTCCCGAGCCAGCGCCGGGTCAATTGGGGCGTTTGCAAAGGGCGTCGCGAAGCTCCCATCCGTCAGAATGGCCATCGCCTCGCCTCGCGGGTAATGCCGCGGCCCCAGCAGAATGCAGCGCGGCGGGATCTCAATCGAGGAGTACACGGCGCCCGCAACATGCCCCGAATACATGTATCCGGCATGCGGCACCACGCACCCCCGCGCAGCTTTCTTGGCCTCTCCGCTCCGCACGTATTCGTCGATTTCCTGGGCGAGTTCCTGCGGGTCTGAAGGGTAGAACCGTCCTGCAACGGCTGGAGGGCGAACCATGGTTTCTAGAGCGAGGATTTGCGCAACTTCATTTGCATCCGCCGGTCAACAGCGCCACTGCAAGATCAACTCGACTTCGACGGCTTCCCTCTAACCTTAATCGCCACCGTGTTCTGAGGGTTGTAAAGGATTCGCACCTTGTCACCGGACTGATATCCGCCCTGATCAAAGATCCGCTGCATTTTGTCCTGAATTTTCGGCGAGAAGGTGAACGTGTGAATGGCGCGCTCGTTTTCCTGCTCGCGCACGATGATCGTACGTGCGTCTGCGTGAATCACTTCGGCCTTCATCCAGACCGACTTGCTTGGCCTTTGCTTGACTACGACGGGCGCCGATGTGCTCACCTGCGCGTACGCAGGTCCCGCAGCCCACACAAGCCCCAAAAGGGAAGCGGCGGCCGCGGCAAAAACCCTAGAGCTCTTCATCGAAGGAAATCTTGAGCGACTTCAGGAACTTGATGTCCTGCGGCGTGATCTCGATCTTCGAGGTGGACTGCTCCTCCTCGAGCACCTCTTCGTCAACGCGAATGTGGAGCGACTCCAGGAAGCGCCGGTCCTGCGAGGTCATCTTGGAATCCTGGCCCATGCGCCGCGCGAGCCCGATCGTCGCGTCAAGCTTCAGCACGATGTCGAAGCCCGCCGCGCGAACTGCGGAAATCGCTTCGGCGATGCGCTCGGATTCGGAGACGGTGTCGTTGATGGCGTGTCCCAGTTCTCGCAGCAACTGCTTCATCCTGTCGTCGAGTTGCAAGGGCGTCACCTCCTGTGAAACCCTTCCTACAGCAATTCTAGGGCGTCCGCAAGCACGAAACAAGCTCTTGCCGAGATGCCCCGCCCGCCGGGTTACCTGTCCCGCCGCGCAGGAGGATGGCGTTGTTGCCAGCGCAGCCTTGCCGTTACAAGCCGGATTTCGTCGAACGTGATCTCGGGCGGCAATGCGTCCTTAAGAGGCCTGAGTCGCTCCGGGCCCAGACGCATACACGCTTCTTCGACACTTGCCAATTTCGGATGACTGATCCACTTAGATTGAAATTCCAGTTTTCCGCATTGGACCAGATCGGCGACCATGGATACAACGGTCGAAACCCGCCGCCCCCGGATCCTCGCGATTTCGTCGAAACTGTGCCCTTCCGAGAGCAAACGCATGGTTTCCTCAGCTGTTTTGGAGTTCTTTGTGGGAACGCTCGTTTCCCGCGCCCTGCTGCGGAAAGTCTTTAGCGCATGAAGAATCTGGCGGCCGTACTGCTCGGTCTTGCGTTCGCCGAATCCCGAGACGCGCAGGAGCTCGGGAAGCGACTTCGGACGTGCGCGGCAGAGTTCATCCAAAGATGTGTCGTGCATGATGACAAAAGCAGGAATCCCATTTTCCTTTGCCGTGGCTCGCCGCCACTCTCGGAGGTACTCGCGCAGCTCCGGATCTGCGCCTGCTTCACCGTTCCTTTCCTGCCGGGCGCTTTCCGAAGATTCACTTCGCTGGCTCTGAGGGGCCTCAGTCGCCTTGGTTAGCCAGTCGGGTTCGCCGCTGCACACGTCGCAGGCTGAACACGACGACCATTTCGGAGACTCTCCAAAATGAGTACAAATCTCGTGATGGCGGCACTTCTCTGGCTGAACGAAGCTTCGGATTTCGTCGAGGCGCTGCCATGCGTGCTTCTGCTCCGACTCGTCACTGATCTTCTTGATGAAATGGACCAGAATGGCCGTGTCCTGCTTCCGCCATAAGAGGATGCAATCCGCCGGCGCGCCGTCGCGTCCGGCGCGGCCTGCCTCCTGATAGTACTGTTCGATTGATTTCGGCAGTGAAAGATGGATCACGGCCCGGACGGCGGTTTTGTTGATCCCCAGTCCGAAGGCGACCGTACCGACGAGCACGGACACTTCGTCCGACATCCACCGCTCCTGATTTTGTTTTCGACTGGCGGCGTCCATTTTCCCGTGGTATCCGATCGCGGCTATCCCCTCTCCCTGCAGGAGATCCACCGTCTCCTCTACTCTTGCGATTGTGGGTGAGTACACAATGACGCTGCTTCCGGCATGTTTTCGCAACGCAGTGATCAACAAGTCCTGCTGGGCGCGGGCATCGCATTCCTTCACGATGTACCGCAGGTTGGGCCTATGAAAGCTGGCTATGTACTTGTCCGGATCGCGCAGTTGGAGCTGGTCAATGATGTCGTGGCGCACTCGCTGCGTCGCGCTGGCAGTGAATGCCGCGATTGGGCATGTGGAAAGATTCTGCCGCAATCGGCTCAACTGCCGGTAGTCGGGTCGAAACTCGTGCCCCCATTCCGATATGCAATGGGCTTCATCGATAGCGAACAGTGCGATGGGCACCTTCTTGAGCCACGTAATGGTCTCCTCCAGCGCGAGACGCTCCGGCGAGACGTACAGCAAGCGGTATCGCCCCATGCATGCGCCTTGGATCACCGAAGCCCTTTCAGGGCGGCTGAGAGAGCTATTGAGTGCAGCCGCTTCGATTCCCATTTGCGCAAGCTGCGCTACTTGATCCTGCATCAATGCAATCAGAGGAGAAATCACGACGACGGTCTTTCCCGGTAGCATGGCCGCCGGAAGCTGATAACAGAGAGATTTGCCTCCGCCGGTGGGCATAACCACGCAGGCGTCTCGGCCTCCGAGCAAACTCTCGACGACCTTTTGTTGCAAGGGACGAAACGAGTCATATCCCCAGTAGCGGCGCAAAGCGGCGAGAAGGACTGCTTCGGTGTGCATGCGCGGAGTATAGAACGTGCGCCGAGACCCGTCGATCCGGGGAAATACCGTTGGTCTGCCCTTGGGCAGTCCGTTGAACTACTGAAATTGTTTAACGAAAATCGCAGGGCTTGCCATTTGCTGGATAACTTCTAGAATTGTTCCATGCCCGCGAACCTGCTCCCGGCCCTCATTCGTTCCGCGGCTGTCACCCTGCGCGCCTTCTGGCGCGTCGCGCGGCAGCTCTTCCACGAAGCCACCGGAGCCCTTTTCGCAGTTTTTGCGGCCTACGCCGTGTTTGCGGCCTGGCGACAATGGAGGTATCACCCCGCGCAATGGCAGTGGATCGTGGGCCTCGCCATCGTCTATGCCATAATGATGGCCGCTTTCTCCTTCGGAGCGTTTCGCCGCGCCCGACGCGTCCGTTGAGCCCCGCGAATCTCGCTCCGGCTCCGTTGCCATGAAAGAAGACCTCAGCAAACGGTCCGAAGCGTCCGCCCGGAAATCCGCCTCGCCCACAGGCCTGCCGATGGAATCGGTCGTTCAACCGGACGATCTGGCCGGTTGGGACGCTGAGCGCGACCTCGGATACCCCGGCCAATTTCCCTTCACTCGCGGCATCTACCCCACGATGTATCGCGGCCGCCTCTGGACCATGCGCCAGTACGCCGGCTTCGGCACCGCAGTTGAATCGAACCAGCGCTACCGCTACCTCCTCGATAGAGGCCAGACGGGCCTCTCCGTCGCCTTCGACCTGCCCACGCAAATCGGCATGGATTCCGACCACCCGCTCGCGCAGGGCGAAGTCGGCAAATCCGGTGTCGCGATTGATTCGCTCGATGACATGCTCACACTCTTCGACGGCATCCCGCTCGAGCGCGTCTCCACTTCGATGACCATCAACTCGACTGCCGCGATTTTGCTCGCGCTCTACGTCGCCGTCGCCAAGAAGCAGGGCGCAAACCTCGCGCGGCTTTCGGGCACCGTGCAAAACGACATCCTGAAGGAATACATCGCACGCGGCACCTACATTTACCCCGTGCGCCCCGCGATGCGCATTGTCACCGACGTTTTCGCCTGGTGCAGCCGCGAGCTGCCCAGTTGGAACGCGATCTCCATCTCCGGCTATCACATTCGCGAAGCCGGCTCGACCGACGTCCAGGAAGTCGCGTTCACCCTCGCGAACGCCATCGCCTATGTTCAATCCGCCGTCGCTGCCGGCCTGCAAGTGGACGAATTCGCGCCGCAGCTATCCTTCTTCTTCAACTCGCACAACGAATTCCTGATGCAGATCGCCAAGTTCCGCGCCGCGCGCCGTCTCTGGGCTCGCATCATGCGTGACCGCTTCGGCGCGAAGGACCCGCGTTCGATGATGCTCCGCTTCCACGTGCAGACGGCCGGCTCGTCGCTCACCGGACAGCAGCCGGAAAACAATCTCGCGCGCGTCGCTCTGCAATCTCTTGCCGCTGTGCTCGGCGGCTGCCAGTCGCTTCACTCCAACGCCCTCGACGAAGCGCTGGCGCTCCCCACGGAACGCGCTGCCCTGCTCGCCCTGCGTACCCAGCAGATTATCGCCGCGGAGACCGGCGTCGCGAACACTATGGACGCTGTCGCCGGCTCCTACGCCATCGAAAAGCTCACGAATGAAATCGAAACCGGCGCGCAGGACTACCTCTCGAAAATCGACGCGATGGGCGGCACCCTCCGCGCGATAGAAACCGGCTACATCCAGCGCGAAATCCAGAAGTCGGCCTACGAATATCAGCAGGCCATCGAGCGCGGCGAGCAAATCGTCGTCGGCGTGAACAAGTTTCAAGTCAAGGAAGAGCAGCCGATTCCCATTCTTCGCATCGATCCCGAAATTGAGCGCTCGCAGATCGCGCGCCTCCAGTCACTCCGCGCCCGTCGTGACGCTGCCGAATCCCGCGCGGCCCTCGAAGAGGTCGAGCGCCGCGCCCGCGGGACCGAGAACCTCATGCCCGCGATCCTTGCGGCCGTCGAAGCCTATGCTACCGTCGGCGAGATTTCGGACGCCCTTCGCCGGGTCTTCGGCGAATACCAGGAATCCGTTGTAATTTGACAATCCGACAAGGGTTTTTCTTCTCTGCGTTCTCTGTGCCTTCTCTGTGTCCTCTGTGTTAAGTTTTTTCCTCTTCATGCCACGTAAAGCCATCCCCAGCCAGCAACTCCCCTGGCCCCGCCGCGTCCTCACTCCCGCCGAAGCGGTGAAATTCATCAATGCCCTCGGCTACTGCATGTTGTTTCCCGTGGCAAACATTCCGCTCCCCTCGCTCTATTGCGCTGTCACCGGCCGCTCTCCGGACGAAGACCTCTACTTCGACAAATACTTCGCCATGATTTGGCGATGGAAGGACGACCTCCCGCGCCGCCGCCGCGCACTCTACGCGAAGTATTTTCGTGGCCGTGGCACGCTCATCTCCCTCGAGCAGCTTCAATATTTCCTCTCGATGCGCGAGGCAGCCGTCGCGCCATCCGATCATGAGCGCCTCTATGCCGAGGGCCGCATCACCAACGACGCGCGCGTCATCTGGCAAGCCCTCGACGAACACGGCCCGCTCGCCACGCTCGAATTGCGCCACACCTGCAAGATGGAGACGACCGCAGGCAACATCCGCTTCAAACGCGCCATGCTCGATCTCCAGCGCTCCCTCCTCGTCACCCACTTCGGCTCCGAGCAGGAGACCGGCGCGTGGGCCTCCGGCCGCTTCGAACTGACCTGCCGCGCCTTTCCCGAGCAGACCGCGGAAGCCTCCAAGATTTCGCCGGAAGACGCGCGCGCGAGGCTCGCGGCAAAGTATATTGAGTGGCGGCCCGGCGCACCGGCCGCACTGCTGGCCCGGCTGTTCGGCTGGTCGAAAGACGACGCGATCAAGGCGCACAGCGCTGCGCAGCGCCAGCCTCAAACGAAGATGAAGGAAAGGCGAAAATGAGATTGATCCTCGCATCCGCGTCGCCGCGACGCGCTGAAATTCTCCACAACGCCAATATCGGCTTCGAGGTGCGTACGGCGCTCGTGGACGAATCGCGCCGCGCCGCCGAATCGCCCGCGGATTATGTCCGCCGCCTCGCTCTCGAAAAGGCGAGCGCGGCCATGAATGCGAAAAAGGACGACGGCGATTGCCTGTACCTCGGCGCGGATACGATTGTCCTTGCGGACGGTGAAGTCCTCGGCAAGCCGGAATCGGATGAAGAAGCGCGCATGATGCTCCGCCGCTTGAGCGGCGCCGTGCACGAAGTGCACACCGGCGTCGCACTCCTCCGCCGGCCGGTTCCCGCCGAACGCGTCATTGTCGAGACGACGCGCGTTCACTTCGCGCAGCTCTCGGAAGAGGATATTGACAGCTATCTGGCAAGCGGCGAGCCGTTCGACAAGGCCGGCGCCTATGCCATTCAAGGCATCGCCGGGCGCTACATTGATCGGATTGAAGGCTGCTACTTTAACGTGGTCGGCTTGCCTCTGGCGCGCATCTGGTCCCTCATGCGCGAACTTGGCTGGGAGCAGTCCTAGCGGATTCCTCGAAGTGTCTCCCGGTGGAAGGGCGGGGTTTCAACCCCGCCGTAAGTCGACACCCAATCACAGGGGTTTTAACCCCTGAGCCCGAAAAACAAAACGGCGGCCCCGAGAAATCGGAACCGCCGTCTTCAAATCTGCGGATGTCGAAAAGCTTCGTTACTTCTGCTCGGTTGTCGTCGAAGCAGGAGGATTGGCCGCCGGTGGATTCGCAGGCTGGCTGGTCTGCTGCGGCTGATCGCCGCGCATTCCTTCCTTGAATTCGCGCACGCCCTGTCCGAGGCCCCTCATCACCTCGGGAATCTTGCGTCCCCCGAAAAGAACGAGGATGACCACCGCGATAATCAACAAATGCATGGGGCTGTCCCACATAGGGTACCTACCTTTCGCGCCCGGACTCACCAATACCGGGCCCCCGCCACGCAACTTCAGCCTCTAGAGTATAACACGCTCGTCCCCCGCGCGGCGCGTAACGCCCTGCCGGTCAAGGTATTCGAGCAGCGGGATCGCATATTTCCGGCTGATCCCCGCGAGGTCCTTGAACGCGATGATCGTCAGCCGCTCCCCGTGCTCCTTGCGGTACTTGGCGAGCATGTCCCGCAGCCCCGTGATCGCCGTGCCGTGGAACACCAGGTCATCCGCCATCTTGATCAGCACCTTTTCGCGCAGCAGCATCTGGAGGATCTTCTGCGCGCGGGCCGTCTCCACCGGCAATTTCCCCAGCACGGCGGGGACGCTCGGCACTGTCAATCCCGCGCGCTGAAACTCTTTCTCGATCAGTTCCTTCGCCCGCGCCTCCTCCGGCGAAAGAGCAATTTCCCGCCCCGCGCGTTGCACCAGATCGCCCGAGATCGTCACTGCCATTTGCGCGACCAAATCGCCGAGCGCCGCGTCAAACACATCCTGACGCGCGTTGCCGGCCCGCCCGCGCAAATCCTGTTTCGGTATCCCCGGCAGCAGCGGGTTCGCTTTGTGGAATTCGTCTACCGCCGTGCGCATCGCCGCTGCGCATTCTTTGATTGCTTCCTCAGACGCCGCTGTAAACGGCTGCTCGCTCAGAATCCTCAGCTTCCTCTTTGCAACAAGGTCTTTCGCTGCTGTCCGTGCCTCGGATTCAATCCAGCCCGTCCTGGCGATGATCTCCTCGAGCGTCAGGCCTCGCGGCGTTGATTCGGCAAGGGCCAAAAGTGTCTCTTCGCGGTTGCCCGCGGCGACGGTTTCAAGGAAAGCCGCCGCGCCCGTTTCGCTCCGCTTGTGCCGCCGTGCGCGCACATCAATAACAACGCCTCCGCCGATTGTCACGACCGGCGAAAACTGGCGCAGGATGAATCGGTCGCCCGGCAGCAGCAGCGTTTCGTCGTCCAGGCGCAATTGCGCGAGCGCCGACTCTCCCGGCGCGAGTTCGTTGCCGTTCAGTAGGACGATTTCCGCGATTCTCTCCGCGGACCCCTGATGAAAATGAGCCTGCGCCCGGTTCCGCAAGGGCCGCGCCGAAGGCAGCAGGGTGATACGCGCGTCGAGCCGTCGCGTGGCCTGAAACGCGCCGGGCGGCCCGAGAACCATTCCCCGCTTGATGTCTCCGTGCTCAATCCCCGCAAGATTCACGGCCGTCCTCTGCCCGGCCACGGCCCGCTCGATCGCCTTCCCGCCGGAGTGCAGTCCGCGCACGCGCAGCTTCTTGTGCGTTGGGTACAGCTCGACTTCGTCCTTCGCGCCAACCGAGCCCGAAATAAGCGTCCCGGTGACAACCGTACCGAAGCCCTTGGTCGCGAATGACCGGTCAATCGGCAGCCGGAAATGCCGCGTGGCGTCCTTTGCGGGCGCCGCCTTTGCCGTTTCGAGAAGAGCCTGCTTCAGTGCGTCCAGTCCCTTCCCAGTCCGCGCGCTGACGGGCACGATGGGAGCGCCTTCCAGAAACGATCCTCGGACAAACTCCTCGATTTCCAGCCGCACCAGGCCGAGCACATCCTCGTCAACGAGGTCCGACTTCGTGATCACCACAAGCCCGCGCTGGATTCCAAGGAGGCGGCAAATGTCGAAGTGCTCCCGCGTCTGCGGCATGATGGATTCATCCGCCGCGACAATGAGCAAAACGATGTCGATCCCGCCCGCCCCCGCGAGCATATTCCGCACGAACCGCTCGTGCCCCGGAACATCCACGAAACCAAGGCGAACGTCCCCTAGATCGAGAAACGCAAATCCGAGGTCAATTGTGATCCCGCGCCGCTTTTCTTCTTCTAGGCGGTCAGGATTTGTACCGGTCAGCGCCTCGACTAGTGAGGATTTCCCGTGGTCAATGTGCCCGGCCGTGCCAACGATGACATGCTTCACGTTTTCCATTCCGGACGATGCTATCGGAGCAGCCGAGGATGGTCAAACGACACCATCATCGGCGCAATCCATCCACCTTGTCATTCCGATGACCGAGCAGCCCGATTTCTGCGCCTCATATCTCGGTCCGCGCAGAAATCGAGTGCATTAGCAAGCAAGGGCTCCCGGGTCGACGGTGAGTCGAGCCCGGGAGAATAGTCGAGGAATCTCGGCACCTGCCCGCCGGGGCGGGCCGGAACGGCGGGAACCGGAATCGTTCTCGGGGTCCAGAAAGGGAGGCTATCGCTCGGTCCGGCCAGCGGATGCGATCTCTTGGGCGATCGCGAGCGCAGCCTTACGCGGGTCTGCCGCCTCCATAATTGGGCGCCCCACGACCAGATAATTCGCCCCGTTGCGGATCGCGAACGCCGGCGTCGCAATGCGCGACTGGTCATCCGCAGACCCCCTTGCTGGCCGCACCCCGGGAACCACAATCAGGAACCTTGGCCCGCACGCCCGGCGTATTGCATGAGCCTCATGCGCCGACGCCACGACTCCATCCAGCCCTGCCTTCTTCGCAAGTCGCGCTAGCGCGAGCGCGCGAGATCCCGGCGATCCCGCCATTCCCACTTCTCGTAGCGCGCTCCGGTCCATGCTGGTAAGAATCGTCACGCCCAAGAGCGCCGGGCGCCGTTTCCGTCCGGCAAGCGCCTCCCGAGCTGCGCGCATCATCGCCCCGCCCCCGGAAGTGTGGAGCGTCATCATGCGTACCCCCGGCAGACGTGCAGCGGCAACGACCGCTCTTGCGACGGTATTCGGTATGTCGTGAAACTTCAGGTCGAGGAAGATGCCAAAGCCAAGGCCCGCGAGCTTTTCAACGGCTCGCGGGCCCTCGGCTGTAAAGAGTTGGCTTCCTACTTTGAAGCGCCCTGCTGCACCCCGAAGCCGCCGTGCCAATGCGCAGGCCGGCCCCAGGCGGTCAACATCCAGGGCTACGATTAGTTGCGATGATCCGGGGACGGACGTGAGGGCACCTCAAGAAGCTCCAGGCGAACCCTGGCAAGGCCATGCTGGTCGAAGCCAAGCTGCCGTGCCACCTGGTAGGAGACGTCCAGCTCGCGTCCCTCGATGTACGGGCCTCGGTCGTTGATACGAACCACCTGGCTGCGGTTGTTCTTCTCGTTCACCACCCGGACGATGGAGCCCAGGGGCAGTGTGGGGTGGGCGGCCGTGAGGGCATACATGTCGTAGGTCTCGCCCGTTGCTGTGGGCAGGCCGTCAAAATCCTCGCCGTACCAACTTGTAGTGCACTCCCAGATGGCCAGCGGCTTCCGCTGGTCTGCCTGGGGCTTGGGGGTCGACGCGGTGGTCAATGCTGGGCTGGTGGTAGCTCGGGGTGGGTTGATCATCCTCCCCGCCGACGCCGGATTGATCGAGGGCGTAAGGACAAGCATCCCCACTCCTAAAAACACCGACTGTAGAGTTACAAGCTTCTTAGCTCGCATGGCACCTAACCTCATTGAAATCAGTATATTTTACCTTTTTGAAGCTCCCCAAGGCAACCGCTTTACGCCTTGAAAGAGCCTCGTAACTTACTGATTTCAAATAGATTTTCTTCTTTGCACCACTTTTCCAGTCCACCCACGAGCCTCTCAGAGGCCCTCGGGTCTATGAAATGAGCGGTGCCGACTTCTACTGCTGAGGCCCCGGCAGCCATGTACTCGGCTACATCGGAAGGACTTGTGATTCCACCAAGCCCCACGATCGGGATTGAAACCCCCCGACCAGCCTCGTAAACCAACCTCACTGTTATAGGTTTCACGCACGCGCCCGACAACCCGCCCTTTGTACTACCGAGACGGGACTGCCGGGTGTGTGGGTCTATACACAGTGCGGGGTAGGTGTTCGCGACAACCAGAGCGTCGGCTCCCTCGGATTCGGAAGCTTTCGCAGTAAGTCCAATGTTACCAACGAGCGGAGAAAGCTTCACCCAGAGAGGCCTCTTGGCGGCCTTCCGAGCGGCTCGGACTACCTCGGCCGTCAAGGTTGGGTCGGTACCAAACTCGGCTCCCCCGTGGTCCACATTGGGGCAGGAGATGTTCAGTTCATAGGCCGCGAGGCCTTCGGAATCCTCCAAGATCCGAATCACCTGGACGTATTCGCCAATCGTTCGCCCAAAGACATTCGCTATGATCGCCGTGTCGTACCGCCGGAGTTGCGGAAGCTTCTCAGCGACGAACGCGCGTACGCCGATGTTTTGCAACCCGATTGCGTTCACCATTCCGCTCGACGTTTCGCACATTCGCGGCGAAGGAGCGCCCTCCATCGGCTCGAGCGAGAGTCCCTTGACCGCAATTCCGCCCAGGCGATTCAGATCGACGATCTGCGAAAACTCGACGCCGTATCCGAACGTCCCGCTTGCGGCAATAATTGGATTTTTGAGGTGAAGGGTACTGACGCTGACTCGGAGGTCAACCCCCGAGGGCCGTTCCACGATCCGCGCCGGCTCGGGCGAACTCACTGGCGATAGTCTAGCACGGCGGTCAAGTTTCTCGGCTGTAGCCCCGGATTCCGCCGCTGCGAACTCTCCGCCGTCTGTGCTAGGATGAAGCGCCCGATGCGCGTCATCGAAAAACGGCAACTGCTCTCTGCCGAAGAAATTGGCCGGACGCTTCAGAGGCTGGCGCATGAAATCGTTGAAAAGACGGGCGGGGCGAAAGATCTGGCACTGATCGGGGTCCGGCGCCGCGGCGTGCCTCTCGCCGAGCGCCTCGCGCAGTTGATTCGCACCTTTGCAAAGACGGATGTCCCTGTGGGCACCTTGGACATCACGCTCTACCGCGATGACCTCTCGACAATCGGCCCGCACCCCGTGGTGCAGGCCACAGAGATCGGCTTTCCCGTGGACGATCGTGACCTCGTTGTCGTGGACGATGTCCTCTACACTGGCAGGACCATCCGCGCCGCGATGAACGGCCTGTTCGATCTCGGCCGCCCTCGCCGGATTCGCCTGTGCGTTCTGATCGATCGCGGACACCGCGAGCTGCCCGTGGAAGCAAGCTTCGTCGGTCGGAAAGTCGAGACGATCGAGAGTGAAATCGTTGAAGTCCGCTTGAAGGAAATTGACGACGAAGAACGCGTCGTTCTTGTGGAACAAGTGCCGTAGGGGCGCTGCCCCGGACTGAGCGATGTAAGCGAAGTCTTGCTGCGCCCAAATGCTTGGGAGTCGTTCGGAGGCGGTATCTAAAGGGAAAAAGTGCTCCAACCCCTGTCACACTTGCTCGGAATTGAAGACCTCACCCGCGAGCAAATCTCTTTTATTCTCGATCAGGCGAAACCCTTTCAGGAATTCCAGCGATATCCCCTGAAGAAGCTGGCCACTTTGCGCGGCAAGACCGTCGCTGTCGCCTTCTTCGAGTCATCCACGCGCACGCGTATCAGCTTTACCACCGCTGCCTCCCGCCTCGGCGCGGACACCATGGCGCTTCAGGCCGAATCCTCCAGCCTCAAGAAGGGCGAATCGCTGATTGACACCGTCCGCACGCTCGAAGCCATGCGCCCTGACGCAATCGTGATCCGGCACGCCTCATCCGGAGCCCCCGAATTCGTCTCCCAGCGCCTCGAAATCCCGGTGCTCAATGCTGGCGATGGCACGCATGAACATCCCACGCAGGCTCTTCTCGATGCCCTCACCATCCGCGACCGCAAAGGCAAGCTCGAAGGCTGGAACGTCACCATCCTCGGCGACATTCTGCACAGCCGCGTAGCCCGCTCGAACATTCATCTGCTCAGCAAGTTTGGCGCGCGCATCACGATGTGCGGCCCTGCGATGTGGGTCCCCCGCGAATTGACGAACCTCGCGCCCGACCTGCACATCACGCACCGCGTCGAAGAGGCCCTTGAGGGCGCCGATGTCGTCATGGTCCTCCGAGTCCAGACTGAGCGCATCCACGAGCCCTCGCTCGCTGCCGATGAATACATCTTCGGCTACCAGCTCACGCCGAAGCGCCTGCGCCTTGCGAAGCCGGACGCTCTTGTGATGCATCCCGGCCCCATCGTTCGCGGCCTGGAAATCGATTCCACCGTTGCCGATGGCCCGCAATCCGCCGTCCTCGAGCAGGTGACCAACGGCCTCGCCGTGCGCATGGCCCTGCTCTACCATTTCGTCAGCCGCGCGCCCGTGGACGCGCCTCATCCAGCGAAGGAATGACCGCATGCTCCTGATCAAAAACGGCCGCGTCCTCGATCCCGCAAGCAAGACCGATGCGGCGCTCGACGTCTTGCTCGACGGCGAAAAAATCTCGAAGGTCGGCGCGAACCTTTCCGCGCCCGGCGCCGAGATCTTCGACGCCAGGGGCCTCGTCGTCGCGCCCGGCTTCATTGATCTTCACTGCCACCTGCGCGAGCCCGGCCAGGAGCTGTCGGAGACCATCGAGACCGGCACGCGCGCG
>Ga0187772_10000759_pt1 | contig 14537 bp, 16 predicted proteins | sample 0116_SJ02_MP15_2_FD_133137 | JGI IMG/M metagenome (GOLD analysis project Ga0187772, IMG submission 133137) | Tropical peat soil microbial communities from peatlands in Department of Meta, Colombia - 0116_SJ02_MP15_20_MG | ecosystem: Environmental > Terrestrial > Soil > Wetlands > Peat | place... | reverse complement strand
TATAGAGGATGGTTCGGTGAAATTGGGGATAGTAGCCTGTCCCAATCTCTATGTAGATATCGAACATCCGTTTGGGCAGAAGGGATGCCTCTTTGTTGCGTTGAAGGGAATGGGTTCAGTCCAGATGGATCGTCATGGCGGGAATCAACGTACTATCTCCGTCTCTGGGGTAAAAAATCCGTCCGAAGCAACCATCACGGAAAGCGTTGAGGCGGACCATGCAAATCACCTTATGCATCAACGTCTCGCGGAGAGATTGAATATTTCAAAACCTTCCGTTAGAATGGATAGCCAGGCCAAATACGGAATTTTAGCGAGGGGGGAAGTCACCCTCTACCTGAGAGTTCCGTCCCCTGCTGAGCCGGGGTATAAAGAAAATATTTGGGATCATGCCGCGGGATCGATCATCGCCGAAGAGGCGGGAGGTAAGGTGACAGACGTTTTGGGACGCCCGTTAGATTTTTCGAGTGGAATAAAGATGGTAAAGAACGACGGTATCTTGGCAAGTAATGGCATTTTACACGACACAATCCTAAAGGCATTGGCGATGTGACAAAATAAAATTCCAATAACCAAATTCCAAATCTCAAATAATCCTCAATAACCAAATTCGAATGACCAAAGACTTTTGATTTTGGTAATTGGAATTTATTTGATTATTGGTGTTTGGAATTTGGTTATTCAGATAAGGGGAGATCTCAAATGGAAAAGGCTTTTGCAAAAGTCATTGAATCCGAGATCCCGAAGGGCAGTGTGCTAATTTCGGTGGGCCTGCCGGGTAGTTGGAAAAGTCCGGTGACCGAGGAGATTGCAAGATTGAAAGGGTTTCAGATTCTTCGATCCGATATGATTCGGGTGGAAGTCTTGAAGGGTGAGGACATCTTCGACAACAAGGTCGCCTCAGACCCGGACAGGAGAAAGAAAGTTTACGAAGAGATGTTCAGACGGGCGGAGAAAGCATTGAAACAAACTCAGGATGGGCTGATTTTAGACGCCACATTTTTTACTCAGGAGTTGAGATCGAAGGCCGCTGAATTGGCTGAGAAGGCCGGTCGGGCTTTCGTCATTGCCGAATGTGTCTGCACAGAGGAAAAGTCTATTGAGCGAATTTCGAAGAGGACAAGGGAGAATTATGAGTCGAACGCGTTAACCAAGGAGGCTTACTTAAATAATAAGGCTTTGTTTCAACCCGTTGACACGGCCGATTTGAAAAAGAAGTTTAGGACGCTTGCGATCATCTCCCTCATGATCGATACGGAACACAACACCCCCTCGGACTGGAAGATTAAAAAAATCGAAAAAAGATGACTCTTGACACCCCATCCCTCCAGAGAGCACTCCTGGATCCCAAGATTTATCCCGACCACCCTCGAGTCGTAAAGTTTATCGAGACCCATATCTCCCTTCTTTTTCTGACGGGGAACCACGTCTATAAGGTGAAAAAACCGGTGGATTTTGGCTTCCTGGATTTTACCTCTCTCGAAAAAAGAAAATTATTTTGCGAGGAAGAGGTCAGGTTGAATCGACGGCTCTCTCCGGATATTTATCTGGGTGTTGTGAGGATTACCCGAGAAGGCAGCCGGATCTTATTGGACGGGAAAGGAGAGTGGGTGGAGTGCGCCGTTAAAATGAGACAGATCCCCGAAGAATTTCTGATGGACAAATTGCTCGAGAGAAAACAGGTCACTCCCAAAATGATTGAGGCCGTCTCCGAGAGATTGGCGAAATTCTATTTCACAGCAGAGACCAACAATCTGATTAAGAGCTTTGCGGAACCGGGACGGGTGAAACAGGACACCGACGAGAACTTCGAGCAGACGCAGAAATATGTTGACCTGACAATACCGAGAGAAGTCTATGAAGAGGTAAAGAGAAGGACCAACGAATTCTTCGAAACGAAAAAGGAAGTATTTCGTCATAGAATCGCCTCGGATCGAATTCGAGACTGCCATGGAGATCTCCGGTTGGAGCATATCTTCTGGAGAGATGGGATCTCTATTTTCGACTGCATCGAATTTAACGAGCGGTTTCGTTACACGGACGTGGCGGCGGACATTGCCTTTTTAGCCATGGATCTTGACTATCACGGCAGGCAGGACCTCGGCGAGCATCTCATCCGGGCTATTATCGGGGAGTCCGGAGACCATGAATTAATGGAGGTGCTGGATTTCTACAAATGTTATCGAGCCTATGTCCGCGGGAAGGTGGAGAGCTTCCGGCTCGACGATCCGAATATCCCGAAGGCGCAGAAGGCGGAAGCTCTGAAAAGGGCTCAGAAATATTTTGGCCTCGCCTATAACTACGCACGGAGATTTTGAATCGGTTCATACCAAGAATGCCAGCAGTAAACTTACATTCCCCCGCCCTTGCCCCCCTCCTTAAACGTTGTATCGTAGTCGAATAGAGGTAGGTAAGAAGGGAATAAAATGTTCTTTTGGGCTTAGTTGGAAGAGGTTGAATCTTCAAACCTCAGCGGTCTTTACCTAGGATCAGAAAGGGAAGATCAATGGACATTGAGAATTTAGAAAGACTCATTCGGGGAAGGCGCTCGATCAGGCAATGGAAAAAGGACGAAGTTCCGGACGAACTGCTGAAGAAGGCGGTGGAGTTGGCAACGTGGGCTCCCAACGGAGGGAATTATCAAGGGTGGCGTTTCATCATAGTGAAGAGGAAAGAGATTATTGAGAAAATGGCAGATGCCGTTCAGTCTGCGGCGGACCGAATTGCTTCCTGGCCGGAGGCGATGTCATGGCAAGAGGATGTGAAACGGTATCAAAAGAACGCTTCCTTCTTCAGGGGTGCCCCAGCCTGCATCGGAGTTTTTGCCAGTGAATATCAGAGTCCGATGGATAGGGTACTGGTTGCTCGAGAATCCTCCGACCGAAAGGCCAGGGAGATCCTGGGATTTCGAAGATCGGCGCCGACGACGATCCAGAGTGCTGCTGCTGCCGTAACGACGATGCTTCTTGTATTCCATGGCATGGGGTTGGGTGCTGTCTGGTTGGTATCGCCTGTTCAGGCCAAAAAAGAAATTGAAGTCATTTTAAAAATTCCATCTCATATGAATTTCATCTGCCTTGTAGGGGTAGGTTATCCTGGTGAATCGCCGCAGAGGGATAGAAAACCTGTGGAAGAGGTGATGGAATTTGTCTACTAATCCTGACGGAGGTAAGGGTTGAAACGAGAAATGAGGGAAGCGCCATGAGGGTGAGAATAAGCGTTCTACTCACCGGCCTCATGTTATTGTTATCCATTTTGCCTTTGACTTCTCGGGCACAGGAGGCGATGCGTTTAGGGATCAATACAACCCTGCGCACCTACGAAGAGGATATAAAGTATCTGAAGGAATTGGGCGTGGGGGGAATCCGTGTCCCTTTACAGTGGCAGTTTATAAAAATGCGCCCGGGCGAATATGACTGGAGCGATGTTGATCGTTTACTCAAAGCGGCTCAGACGAGACAGATCGATGTCCTATTTACCGTACGCACGACTTTTCCTCAACAGACGCGCCCAAAACGAATCGCACCCAGAAGGGGTGCGATTCAGATTAACCCCCCATCAATGAATATGAAGGAGTGGGCTCATTTTATTGAGATTCTTGCCGATCGCTACAAGGGGCAGGGTCTCAATTATGAAATTGAAAACGAGGTGAATGAGGCAACTTCCTGGAAGGGGACGCCGGAAGAGTATTTAGAGCTGTTGAAAAAGGGTTATGAAGCGATTAAGAAGGCTGATCCGAAGGCCAAAGTGCTTCCATCGGCCATGGGGTGCGGCATCGGCCGCAGTCTTAAATTAGGGTCGGAAGATAAGCAGGCGTGGAAATGGCACGATGGCTGGTTAGAGCGGGTACTTTCTACAAAGAAGTTTGATGCCGTGAGCGTCCACGATTACTACTTCCCGAGTGAAATCGTTGCCAACGACCTGACATTTCGTAGTTATTTAAAGCATATTCGAGAGGTCATGAAAAAATCAGGATCGGGGAACCTCCCGATCTGGATCACAGAAACGGGATTTGTGAGCCTTGCCGCAGACGTCGGTGGTCGCACGGATAAGGGGTCTCCTGAAAAACAGGCTCAATGGCTTACGGAGGCTTATCAGCAAGCGTTTGAATGTGGTGTGGAAAGGATCTACTGGTCACTTCTTTGCGACCGCAAAGAGCCTTACTTTGGTTCGATGGGGTTGGCGGATGCAAAAGGTGACCGTCGCCCCGCCTGGAATGCCTTATCTCAACTCGGGGCGGGAAAAGAACACAAATAAAGATTCGACACGGTCTTTAAAATGGCTCCCGTCCACAGCCCTTCGTTCTAACAATATCCAAAAATATTTGAATCTGTTTTTCAACCTGCTTGGGCGCGTAGCTCCGAGAATCGGCGTGATCCGCCTCAATGAGCAGTCCCGGTTTTCCGGTTAACCTGGTCACCTCCCTTTTGAGATCCAATTGACCCAGGGAGTACGGTTTACAGCTTCGATTGGAATGCATGATAAATCCGTCGGCTCCGTATGTGTCAACCAGGTTAGCCATTTTCCGTATCTTATACTCTAAGCCGCGATTGAGATGGATGCTGGCATAAGCCCCAGCCAAACTATTCAGCAGGGACTGGCCCAGGTCAAGTTCATGCAGCGCCCAGGCCGACGTATAGGTGTCCGCGACCAGCACCGCTCCCTGAGAGGAGAGCATCCTTGAAAGGTTTCGAATATCATACCAGATGGGAATGTTATCCCAGACGAGCCGTATCTCCTCCCGAGCAAATGCCCCGACTCCCTTTTGAACCCTTTCTTCCATCTCTCTCTTGAGCTTTCTGTAATAACCGACTGCCCAGCGTGTTCCCCTCAAGGTGACAATCGGGGCCATGTGGATGAAAGCGTCAAAAGCAGCCAGGGGCGCTGGACGGTGACGCGCCATCTCAAGAATTTCTTTCCACAAAGTGATGGCTTCGAAAGAACGGGAACAGACTTCCTGAAAACGTTCGTCTGAAAATGGATGATGAAGCTGGTTCTCCAGAAAAGAGACATATTCCCCCATCTGATTTTCGACATATTCCAGGGTATGCTTTTCCATCTCATCATGGATAAAAGGAGTGTCAAAGAAAAAGAGGGGCACATTGAAGGATCGGGCCTGGATCTCATACCATTTGATGACCGTACCGCAGATATTGTTTCCGCAGACCAAAAAGTCCGGCTTCGGGAGCCTGCCCAGAGGACCTTTCTTAGCCAGAGGAGACCCGATATCTGTGAGGGCATAAGAGCAGAGATCGTGGGAGTAACCTTTATGCTCGGCAGCCTCACAGAGAGAGGGTGAGACCCGGAAGGTTCCACACATCGCCCCGTAATTTTCGGGATAAAACGGGAGGACTCCCATAGCATAGAGAGGTTCTACCGACCCGCCGCTCGTAATCCACGCCACCTTTTTGCGAAACCAGGTTGGATGCTTCACCATAAAGTAATAAGCCATCATCAGGCGGCGATAGGCCTCCGTTGAATTAATCTTACGGTAGTCGTTGGATTGAGGTTGATCCTTTTCCATCTATTCTTCCTAAAACACCAAATTCCAAGCACCCAATCCCAAATAAATCCCGATCACCAAAATTCCAAATGAACTTGCTTCGGTCATTCTAAAATCGGAATTTGGAGCTTGTTTGAAATTTGGAATTTGAGATTTGGGATTTTGCATTCTTACATTGTGTCCTCATGCGCGATGCGCCCTGCTCGTCGTTTATAAAGGACTTAACATTTCAACAAAAGCTTGTACCCGAATCTTAAGTTGGCCGATGGAATAGGACGGGTCTTCCACTTCGAGAAGAAGTGTCGGAATCCCCTTCGACTCAAGGGCCTGTTTCAAGTCCGGATAGTCGAAAAAATGGCTTTCACAGTATTTGTAAAGGAGGAAGAGGACCCCTCTCGCCCCGGATTTCTCAACCTCTCTTGAAAGAGCCTCTATGTGGGCATAAGCCCCTCTATGCTGGGTGGGGCAAAGAAAGGAGGTAAAGTACCGGCTGGTGAGGCCGTCGATCGGATCGGTATCTTCCGGGACCATAAAACCGAGAAATCGCATTCCGCTACAAAGATCGTCCTGGACGATCATGGCACCGGCCTCTTCGATTATGGAAAAGTAGGAATCGGAATGGGTCATATTTCCTGCAAGATAAACAGGAACCCGATTTTCACTCTCCTCCGTTTTTGCAGGCAGCCCGGCCAGTAATTCGTCCAGGAGATCGAGGTATCGCTGACGATCCATCAGGTAGCCTGCTCGCATGATTCGGGCAAAGTCCATTCCGGAGATTTGATTGTGGGATTTAGGTCTGCGACTGTAAATCTCTTGGAGTCTTTCCCTGATATGATTGAAGAGCTGGATAGAGGTCTTGAGGCTCTGAGGAGTGATCTTTCCCACATTGGATTCCAGAAAATTCTTAAATCGCTCCAACTCGGCTTTCAAGTAAGGACGAGAAAGCTCAGAATCAACGTGTGAGGGAATCATCAAATTGAATTGAAGAGGGGTGCGTCTTTGGAGGGCCCAGATTTCAGCAAGGCCCTGCATGGTGTCGCACGTATGACTGAAAATAATCCCCTTGAGAAAGTCAAGTTCCCCTCGGAGTAAACTTTCAAGGGAAGATTTGACCAGATGGCAACAGTTGGGAGGAAGATGTGCCTGGACATAAGACATCTTGATGGGCGTTCCCATAAGACGAAAGGGAAAGGCGCCGGAAGCATGGACGAGTTCCTCGGAAATGTGGGGACAGAAAAAACCGATCGGAACACGGTCCTTTGGGAAAGAAGAGAAAACTTCCCGGTATCCCTTAGAAGTGATCGTTTCGAATTCTCTTAGGACTTTCGAAAGAGAAGTTTCTTTGTTCATAGGATTTGCTTTTAAATCTAACCTGGATGATTGGCTATTTCAATGGAGGGGGGTATCCCATGTTAATCCATGGTGGGTCTGCCTCCCTATCTTCTAGGCAACCAGGGGCTCAGAGATGCAATGTTTCTTCCTGAAGTCTACAAGTTCCCATTTTTTCAAAACATGCTTGATTTGAATCCGTAATCATCGGTGCTACTTTTTCTTGACATACAACCCCGTCCTATATATTGTTAATTCATCAAACTTCAACCATGATCTATACACATGTGCTGAATCACAGCGAGAAGATGAGGGACAACGGGAAAAGGAGGTGTGGAGTGGTTAGTCCAAAAATATTCTTACCGATAAAATCGTCTAAATTCTTTTTTACTCTTATCATCTTTTTATGCTTTTTCTTGTGTATCCTACAAACAGATCAGGCCTATGCTGGTTCCAGCGAATGGAACCCTGCAGGTCTTGAACAAAGGACCATCAACGCCCTGGTCATTGACCCACTGAATCCAAATACACTCTATGCAGCCACGGCATCCGGGGGAGTGTTAAAAAGTACGGACAGAGGAGCAACTTGGCTCGCATTCAGCACAGGGCTTGCCGAAGAAGCTGTATTTGCCTTGGCTGTTCATCCGACCAATCAAGACATCCTCTATGCGGGAACTTCTAGTGGAAGCATTTTTAAAACGGCTGATGGCGGAGCACACTGGACAATCGAAAAGACTGGCTTTTCAAACTCCGATGTCTTGACGATAGCGATCGATCCGCAAAACCCACTGATCCTTTATGCAGGAACTTCGGCTCCCTATATGCTCAGTAAAGGAGGAGGTATATTCAAGAGAATAGAGGCAGAAGAGAACTGGTATCCCGTTGATCAAGGCCTAACGAATAATACGGTATTTGCACTGGCTATTGATCCTGTAAACTCTAACGTTCTTTATGCAGGAACAGATGGTGGGGGAGTGTTCAAGAGCGTGAATGGAGGAGCAAAATGGAATTCAGCGAGTATCGGCCTTATCAGCAAAACGATTTTCACTTTACGGGTCAATCCCACAAAACCCAATACACTCTATGTGGGGACGGGCAAGGGTGTGTTTAAAAGTATTGACTATGGAGCCGCATGGACTGCGGCAAAGACCGGCCTGCCGGAAGACGATATTTTGGCTCTGGCCATCGATCCCAAAAGCTCAAATATTCTCTATGCGGGAACCCGACGGAATGGTATTTTTAAAAGCAGGGATGGTGGAATGAAATGGAGTTCTATGAATACCGGGCTCACTAATCTACTGGTAAGAACCCTGGTCATTCATCCTTGGGATACCACTATCCTTTATGCCGGTACTTCGGGTGGCGGTATTTTCAAGATTGATCAGAAGGCAATAAAAGATAAAAAGTAGAGGATGGGACGACCTCCCCTCTGGAGGAAGTACTTTTTGTCTATCCTTCCAATGTAGGCCTCTTTCTTGAGAACTCCTTCACTGAAGTCGTGAATTTTATGCCTTAACATAACCTTTCAAATTGTAATCAATAAAAGAAGTTCCTTGCGACCTAAAGTTTGCACCCACAAAAAGAGTGGGAGATTGAGAGCATCTCCCACTGGCGCCTTACTTCCTCTTCCGCCCTGAAAAGGGTCTACGAGTCGTTGGTTATCTTCTTACTTCAATGATTCACCGCTCCGGGCCCAATACGGCTGAATCCCATAATATTCATAGATATTGGCCTCGTCTTGGCGAGTTACCTTCTTGATGGGGTTAAAATAGGGCGCAAAATCCAAATGCTCCTTATCTGTTTTGAGAAAAACGATGTCTTGTCCGCCCTTTCTCTGAGAGATCCTTATTTCCTCGAAGGGCACAAGGAAGTTTACCCCACTTTCACCGTATAGGTCATAATCCCTATGGTTGATAACCACAAAGGCATGACCGTCTGAATCGACCATAACTTCATTAACGATACCAACGGCTTTACCGCAGGAATCTTCAACTGTAGCACTTACCAGGTCCAAACTGTTTAACTCCATAAACCTGCTTTTCCCTGCACTACCACTCTGGTTCCAATAGGGCTGAATATCGTAATATTCGTAGCTTTTGGCCTTATATTGGAGGCTGTCCTTCTTGGGCGGGTTAAGGTACGGTACAAAATCCAAATGTTCCATGTCAGTTTCGAGGACCCCAGTGACCTGACCGGCTTTTATCTGGGAGATTCGCAATTCCTGGAAGGACATAGGACTGTTTAGGCCCCTTTCTCCGTAGAGGTAGAAGTCATAGCCCCAATGGATGACGGACACAAAGGCCTGACCTCCGGAATCCACGCTGACTTCCTCCACGATGCCCACTGGTTCGCCGTGGGAATCCTTAACTGGGGCACCGATCATGTCAGAACTATTAAACAGCATAAACCCACTTCTCCCCTTCATTCCCGCAGCATATGAGCTAGAGGCAACCAAAGCAACGCTTAAAACCGAAACCAACCCAAAAAACAATATTGTCTTCTTCATTTTATTCACCTCCTTCTCCCGTAAGTACCTTTTCGGGGTTTCTCTACTTTGACCTAAAAATAGGCACTCCTTTTTATATTGTCAACCAGGACTCTGCCTCTCAATCAATTCAATTCATAGTCCTCACCCCATAGATGCTGATCGGACTGAATGGTAGTAGTGAAACCAACCCCTTTTCCCGTAGACTCTTCCTCAAGTGTTGATTCTACATTTTTGTTAGGCAGTAGAATATTTCAAGGTCAAGTCTTCAGAGATTCCAAAGTAACATTAAGGAATCTTCACCCAAGTTTAATTCCCATTTAATCTTCTTTTTCGTAGAATAATCACGTTTACAGAGAGGTTTTAGAGATGATAAGTGTGGTGGTATCAGGGAGGACGTTACCTGATTGCATTAGGGTTGGTGGTTGTGATACCTATTTGGGTGTCATATGTCTATTCATAAAATATGAATCTAGGTTGAACATGGAAGTTTAACAAGCATGCATTCTAAACCATGAAAAAAAGATTGAAAAGGATCCAAATTTTCCTAGGCATAGTGATTTCTCTCTTTATCCTGGCACTTCCGGCTTATCTCCGTTGCACCCAACTATCACAATCTAAATTTGCTTCTTCTGATCTGAGCTTTGAGAATCCGGGTGAAGAAGAGGGACTGCCTGATAGCCAGGAGGAATTGAAGGGATATGGATCAAGCGCCCTTTTAATTATATTTGATTTGAGTACCGATCTCTTCGAGCAGTCTTCCCACTTGTTTTCCCAAACACTTTCTCTCTGTCAAAAAACGTTTGTTCTTCGTTGTTGAGAAGACCCCACGGCTACATTTCTTTAATACCCCTTGGCCAATCGATATCACCCTCTACAGAATCTCCGAAGTTACGTTGAATCTTATAGAAGAGGGTAGTAATGGCAACAAAACTTCTTTATATGTGGAAACGAGGACATCGCGCTTTACCGAGGGAGGATTCCCAGAGTACCACCTTTGAGCCTTAAATGTAGAGAGAAAGGCGGGTTAATCGAGTACTAAAAAGAATCCAAGAAAGGAGAAAACCATGCTTATTTATGTTTGGAATTTGTCCCCCAGCGTATCAGAGGATTTTTTTTGCCAGATTTTTGAAGCTTTTGGTCAAGTTAGCTTTGCTATAATCTCTTCAACAAACCATAAGGACAGGGATAATGGCCAATTACGAAGATTTGCGTTTGTAGAGATGCCTCACCAAGCTGAGGCGCAAGCGGCAGTTAAGAATCTTGACAGGAAGGATCTTTATGGTCAGCAGATGATTCTCTATGGATCATATGAAAATTGATCAGAAAAATTAACTTATAAAACTGCAGCCGAAAGGGAATAGAAGGAGAAACCACTATGAAAACAGAAGATGGGGATACAGTAAAAAGTCTCTTAAATGGCAAATACTATGAGGTTAAAAGAATTGTGAAAAGCATGGCTGTCCTTCAATCCGAGGATGGGCAAAGCCAAATTTTAACACAGGTTGAGAATTTAAACTTATTTTATAAGAAGAAGGAGAGTATTAAAGTATAAATCAAGATATTATCGTTCCTTTTCGCTATAGTTGTTTTCTTTTTGATTAAGTATTGTTAGTCTTCCATCCCAGAAATAAGTTAAATAAGTTGTCCCTGTCTCGAAAAGGACGAGATAGGGATTAAGGGTTACGAGCATGAAGGAGGAAGGTGGAGACATAGGGTGTGTGCAGCCTTTTAATTTCTGCCATACATTGGACGCAAAATACGGTCTATTTTTTCGCAAAATACAGTCTTCAACATATTTACTTGTCAAAACATCCTAAGTAGCCTGATAAAAGGATCTCTTCTTAGGATGTACTGAAAGCTGTCAAAAAATGGGAAAGGAGGTGCTGGATATAAAGGTCTGATATTTCTACTAACCCATAACCAAGAAAGGAGAATAGCGTATGTATTACAAAAAGATCCTCGTATTAATACCTTTGTGCCTGGCCATTGGATTGTTTAGTTGTTCTAAGGAAGAAAAGAAGGTGGAGGCTCCCAAACAGGAGCAAATCACAAAGAGTTTGGTCCCCCCGAAGGCTGAGCTTAAGGGCCAGAATTTTCTTGTGGAGCTTAACGAGCTCAAAGTGACCGCGACCGTTGACACCGCTTCTAAAGAAATCGTCGAGACGCCGAGGCTCGGTGGTAACATCAAGCTAACCAATAAATCAAATGATATCCTGGACATCCAAGGGGTGACTCTCGAATACTTGGATGAAGCGGGGAAACCAATCGCTTTTAGTTCTGGAGAGAAAGTATCGACGGTTTCTTTGTTTTTGAAGGCTACTAAGCCCGGAGAAACTACCGAAGGGACTTTGGACGCCACGATCCCGAGGAAGGCTGTCAAGGAAAAGGCCCTGGGAAAGATAGAAATCAACCTGGTGTATATCCCATCTCCTCTTAAACGAGAGACTTTGACTTCGTCTGAAAAGGTTGAATAGCCCCCTGATACTATATTGACCTTAACCGAAAACGAAAGAAAGGAGGATTGAGTATGTTAAAGAAAATTTTATTACTTACTGTGCTATTGGGGTTTCTTGGATTCGTCTGTTCGATCACACCCGCGAGGGCGCAAGACCCGGTCAAGCTCAGGCCGGATATTTTCTCTGTGAAGCTGGAGAACGAGAGCGTGCGCGTGCTCGAGTGGACCTTCAAGCCAGGTGACAAGGAACTCATACATACGCATCCAGAGATGGTAATCTACTACTTGACCGGTGGGAAACTTCGGGTGTACGGACGCGACGGGAAGCTATTGAGGGAGGTGGACGCCAAGGCCGGCGACACCTATTGGTACAAGCCCATGAAGCATGCGTTGGAAAACATTGGGAGCACCACAATCCATGCAATCATAGTTGAGTTGAAGACTAACCCTTTTAAAGAATATGGAGATTAAAAGGGTCGAGCGGGCCCGTTGGAGACGGGCCCTGTTTGCATCGGACAACTCATGATCGTCGCTATACTCTATTTCAACCAGTAACTATCACTTGACCAGTTTGTAATGACCTAAACATTTGTAGGTGAACTAAACAAATCCCTTCTAACCTCTTCCCCCAAAATTCTGAAGCTTCGCAGATTGGCTGGAGAGTCCTGCCAGGACTCAAAGGAAAAGGAATTGAGGGATCCAGAAAACACGTTTTTAAGATCGTAAAACCATGCCTATTTAACGTCTTTTCTATCAGATCCATATCGGAATATTCATTAAATTACTTGTAGGAATTATAGAACAATAAGTTGTCTTGGTATCGATAAAGAAATTTTGATATAATTTTGGAAATTGTTTTCGCAACAAACAAAAGGGAGGGAGGTCATGAAACGAAAACGAATCTTAATTGGGTTAGGTGTCATCGCTGCACTTCTTATTTTCTTTTTTACTGTGCTTGTCTTTATCGGAGGCTATTTTGGGGGGAAAACAGGCCGGTTTGCCTCTGGAGATAAAATTGCCATTGTGGAAGTGAAGGGTGTGATCACCCAATCCTCCGGGGTGATCGAGGAGCTCCAACAATATCTTGGGGAGGAAGGGGTCAGGGCGATCATTCTTAGGGTCGATTCTCCAGGTGGGGGCGTTGGCCCATCGCAAGAGATCTACCGGGAAATCATGAGGATCAGGTCAAATTCAAAGAAAAAAGTGGTCACCTCCATGGGGTCTGTGGCAGCTTCGGGGGGCTATTATATCGCCAGTGCCTCTGATCTGATCGTTGCCAATCCTGGGACGATTACCGGGTCTATCGGTGTGATTATGGAGTTCGCCAATTTTGAGGAGCTCCTAAAAAAAATTGGAATCAAGGGAATGGTGGTCAAAAGTGGAGAGCATAAAGATATCGGATCCCCTTTCCGTGAGATGACTCCGGAGGAGAAAAGGATGATGCAGGAAGTGCTCGATAATGTCCATGAGCAATTCATCCGGGCCGTGGCGGAGGGGAGGAAGCTGGATCGATCTAAAGTCGCTGAGATCGCAGATGGTCGAATCTTCACAGGGGAACAGGCTAAGAACTTGGGTTTAGTCGATCAACTGGGAAACCTTCAGGATACCATCGACATCACTGCCAAGATGGTAGGAATAGAAGGAAAACCGAACGTTCTCTATCCCAAAAAGAGATTTTCCATTTGGGAGTTTTTAATGAGGGATATGGCTTCTGCCATCGTGGATGTTCTCAATGAGAAGGGATATGAATTAAACTTCCCCCTCCAGATTAAGTAGGACTGTTTAAAGTGACTAAAGTCTTGTACTTTTTACTCAGTCTCTTAAGACAAAGTCGTTATTTCAGTTTGAACGAGTTAAAGGCCCTGAGAGCTATAAGCAGTCCCAACAGTAAGCACACAGAATGGGGGAGAGTTTGGTATGAAAAAACTCAAGGGGAAAATAGTGAAAATCCGTGTAGACTATTATGCTAAAGATGGACTAAAACAAGGAGACCTTGTTGAGATTTTGGATCATTGGAAGGAAGACCTCTTCGAGGGCAAAACTTTCCTGGGAAAAAGAACAAAAATTAAGGTCGGGTCTCTGGAACCTCCTTATGTTGAGAAAGACATAGATGAGAATGATGTTATTATAAGAGATTAGCAGGTGAAAATAATGGAATCGTTAGATTTTTGAAGGACTTTTATTTGAGACTTTCAGAAAATAGCTAAATGAAAAGACAAGAAAACTATTTCGGGATGACTCTCTTGATATTGCTTTTTTATATACTCACCTCTCTTGCCTGTGCCCCTACCAAAGTGCCAGTATATCCAAGGAAAAATCCGCCAGAAAAAACTATCCCCCCAGAAAACATTTCAGAGAGAACCACTCAAGAAAAAACTGCCTCAGTGAAAACAGCTGCGGAAGAAACCACTTCTGTGAAAACTGATAAAGTAATACCTCCTTCTGAGATACCATCAACGATTCCCACGGTGAAACCTGCCCCAGAAAAAACCTATGATGAAACAGTTTCCGAATGGAAATCTTGTGAGGATCTGGTGAAATGGATGGAAAATGATTTTTCTTTTGATAAGGAAAGATACGAAAAATTCGAGGGGACATTACCTGTGCCGAGAACCCCCCAAGAGACCTTTCAACTTAAATCGGGAATCTACATTGATGCTGCCATGTTTTTAAAAGAGACTCTTGATCGGATTAATCCTTCCTATAAGGCTCAGGTTGTGATCCTCATAATCCAACCCCATAGGTTTAATCATTACGCCTGT
>Ga0187772_10000758_pt1 | contig 14539 bp, 16 predicted proteins | sample 0116_SJ02_MP15_2_FD_133137 | JGI IMG/M metagenome (GOLD analysis project Ga0187772, IMG submission 133137) | Tropical peat soil microbial communities from peatlands in Department of Meta, Colombia - 0116_SJ02_MP15_20_MG | ecosystem: Environmental > Terrestrial > Soil > Wetlands > Peat | place... | reverse complement strand
GATCACGCGGAACCCTCGCCGCCTCAGCGTTCCGGCGAGCGCCATCCCGCGGGCCGTCAGCGTCCGCATCGGCCCCAGCGTCACGGGAAAGAAGCGGATCCCGAGGTCGAGCAGCGCCCGGTCGCACGCGCGAAGATGGGGAGGACCCGGAATGTCGAGGGACCGTCGGCCCAGCGGGAGGGCGAGCGGCGCGTCGATCGCGACGATCGCAGGACGGGCCGAGGTCGTGGCCGCCAGGATCTCCTCGTCGCTCCCCAGGACCTCGGTGCGGCCCCAGAGCCCGGGGCCGAGCCGACAGAAGCCGGTGCGGCGAAGCGGGCTCCCCGCGAGGTCGATGCCGACGACCACCCGGCGGGGCCGGGACCCGGGCCGCTTGCGGCCGCGCTCGTCCACGGGGCGGGGAACCGAGGGGTCGCTAAACCTCTCCCCGCCTCGGCGGGAAAACCTTACCACCGCCACCGTCTCCGCCGGCCGATGGCGGAGGGGAACGTTGAGCGGACCCTCGTGCTCGTGAAGCCGGACGGGGTCCGCCGGGGGCTGGTCGGAGAGATCGTCGGCCGGCTGGAACGCAAGGGGCTGAAGATCGTCGCGGCGAAGACCCTGAGGGTAACGCCGGAGCTCGCCCAGCGCCACTACGCCGAGCACCACGGCAAGCCGTTCTACCCCGCACTGATCCAGCACATCACCTCCGGGCCGATCCTCGCGCTCGCGGTCGAGGGACGGAGCGCGGTCGCGGTCGTCCGCCTGGTCATCGGCGCGACGAACCCCCAGCAGGCGGCGCCCGGGACCGTCCGGGGCGACCTCGCCCTGGGGATCACGCCGAACCTGGTCCACGCCTCCGACTCGCTGGACTCCGCCGCCCGCGAGCTCGGGCTCTACTTCACTCCGGAAGAGTTCCTCGCCTACTCCCGGGTCGGCGAGGAGTACTTCTAGCGTGACCGGTCCGGCGGCCGAGGCCGGCGCTCGCGCGCTCCTCGCCGGCGGCCTGGTCGTCCATCCTACCGATACCCTCTACGCCCTCGCCGCGCGGGCGGTCGACCGGCGGGCGGTCTCGCGCCTCGTAGCGGCCAAGGGACGACCGTCCAGCCAGCCGCTCTCCGTCGCGGTGAGCTCCACGCCGGAGCTCGAGCGGTGGGCGCGGCTCGGCCCGAGCTCTCGCCGGTTCCTCCGGGATGCGCTGCCGGGCCCGTACACCGCGCTTCTGCCGCCGACCACCGAGGCTCGCCGCCTTCTGGCCCCCGAGGTGGCCGGGGGCGCGGCGATCGGGCTCAGGGTGCCGGACCACCCGCTCGCCCGGGAGTTGGCCCGCAGGGCCGGCCCGATCGTGGCGACGTCGGCGAACCGCAGCGGCCACCGGCCGGCCCGCGACCTCGCAGAAGCTCGGCGCGAGTTCGGCGACCTCGTCTCGGCCTACGTCTACACCAACCCGTCCCCGAGCGGGGTCCCCTCGACGCTGGTCGACCTCACGGGGGACCGACCTCGGCGGCTGCGGCGGCCATGAGCGCGGCCGCAGGTCCTCCTCCCGGGCTCGAGGCCTGGCGTCAGGCGGCGCGGATCGCCGCGGGGGCCCGCGAGCTCGGCTGCCGGCTCGCCGTTCCCGGGTCCCGGCGGCGGGACATCGCTGAGGCGATCGAAGCGTTCGTGCGGGAGCGGGGGGCCGAGCCGGCGTTCCCCGCGAACCTCTCGCGGAACACCGAGGCGGCCCACTACACGCCGGACGACGAGGACACGGCGGAGCTAGAGGCCGGGGACCTGCTCAAGGTCGACGTTGGCGCCCACGTGGATGGGGCGGTCGCCGACACGGCCGACACGGTCGAGGTCGGCGGCGGGCGCCGGCATGCCCACCTCATCGGGGCCGTCCACGATGGGCTCGCGGCGGGGATCCGCGCGGTGCGGCCGGGCGGCGCGGTGGACGACGTGAGCCGAGCGGTCGCCGAAGCGATCCGGGCGCGGGGCCTCAAGCCGATCCGCGACCTCACGGGCCACTCGATCGAGCGGTACGTCCTGCACGCCGGAAAGTCGATCCCGAACGTCCCCGGTCTCACCTCCGCGCGGTTCGTGGAGGGCGAGATCGTCGCCATCGAGCCGTTCGCGACCAACGGGGAAGGGTCGATCGCCAACGGTCCGTTCGGCCACATCATGAGGTTCCGCCGTCCTCCGCCGTCGGGCGACGCGGAGCTCGGCCGCCTCTACGGACGGTTCCGCACGTTGCCGTTCACCGCGCGCTGGGCCCGGGCTCCGGAGGAGCGGGCGGCCCTCGAACGCGCGCGTCGCCTCCTGCAAACCTACCCGGTGTTCCTCGAGCGCGGCGGCGGGCTCGTCGCCCAGGCGGAGCACACGGTCCGCGTCGGGCCGGCCGGGGCGGAAGTGCTGACGAACCTGGGGTGAGGGCTTCGGCCGGCGGCCCCCCGCCGCAAAAGGATAATGAGGGCGGGGCCCGCTCGCGCGCCTGCGGATGGCCGAGAGTGCCCCGGCGCCCAGCCCTCCCGCCCGCGACCCCCGCCGACGGGCCTCGCGGTCGGCCGAGGCGGCCGCGGGACGGCGTCGCGAGGACCAGACCGAGCAGCTCGGCCAGCGCGCGGTGGAGCTCTCGCGGTACTACGCCGGCAAGATCGAGACCGTGCCGAAGGTGCCGGTGCGGTCCCTGCACGACTTCTCGCTCTGGTACACTCCGGGCGTAGCCGCGGTCTCGAAGGCGATCCACGCCGAGCCGGACCTCGCCTTCGAGCTGACGGGACGGTGGAACACGGTGGCGATCGTCACCGACGGCTCCCGCGTGCTGGGCCTGGGGGACATCGGGCCGAGGGCCGCGCTCCCCGTCATGGAAGGCAAGGCGCTCCTGTTCAAGTTCCTCGGCGGGGTCGACGCCGTCCCCATCCCGATCGGGGTGGCGAGCCCGGACGCGTTCCTCTCGACGGTAGAGGCGATCGCGCCCGCGTTCGGCGGGATCAACCTCGAGGACATCGCCTCGCCGAAGTGCTTCGACATCCTCGAGCGGCTGGCCAAGCGCCTCGAGATCCCCGTCTGGCACGATGACCAGCTGGGCACCGCGGCGGCGACGGTCGCCGGCCTGCTCAACGCTCTCAGGACGACGGGCCGGGAGATGCGCGAGGCGAGGACCGTCCTGCTCGGCGCCGGCGCGGCGAACCTCGCCACCGCCCGCCTCCTGCTCGCCCTGGGCCACGACCCCCACCGGCTGTCGCTGGTCGACCACCGAGGGATCCTGGATGCCGAGCGGGACGACGTGGACGAGCTTTCCATCCGCCATCCCTGGAAGTACCGCCTCGCCCTGCAGACGAACGGAGGGGGCCGCACCGGCGACCTCGCCCGGGCGGTGGACGGGGCGGACGTGGTCATCGCCGCCTCCACCCCGGTCCCCGGCACGCTCCGCCCGGAGCATGTCCGGGCGATGGCGCCCCGGCCGATCGTCTTCGCGCTGGCCAACCCGGTGCCGGAGATCTGGCCGGACCTCGCGAAGGCCGCCGGGGCGGCGGTGGTCGCCACGGGCCGCAGCGACTTCGAGAACCAGGTCAACAACTCGCTCGTCTTCCCGGCGGTCTTCCGCGGCGTGCTGGACGCCCGTGCTCGGTCGGTCCCGGACGAGATCGTGCTGGCCGCCGCCCGCGAGCTGGCGAGGGGCGCCGAGCTCAAAGGGGTCGGTCCGCATCACATCCTGCCGACGATGGAGGAGGCGGAGGTGTTCCCGAGCGTCGCGGCCGCCGTGGCGGACGCCGCGGTCGCCGCCGGGGTGGCCCGGCGGCGCCGCTCGCACGACGAGTTCCTCGAGCGGGCCCGGACCCTCATGGCCCGGCCAGCGCGGCTGGTGCGGGCCCTGGGCCGCTCCCACCTGACGGCGCCGATGCCCCGGGGACCGGTAGGTCGCCGGAGGTCCGCATGACCGGCGAGGCGACGGAGCGCTCCACCGGCGAGCACGCGAGCCCGCCGATCCACCTGCGTCCCGCCCGGGACGCGGACGTGGCGGCGGTCGTGCCGCTGCTCCTTCGCCTGAAGCGCCTCAACGAGGAGTTCGACCCGCTGCTCAAGGTCCGCGAGGACGCGGAGGCCCAGGCGCGCGAGGTCCTCCGGGCGCAGATCGCCGACCCCAGGTCGGTCGTCCTGGTCGCGGAGGGGGCCGGGGCCGAGCACGACAAGGTCGTCGGGTTCGTCCGGGCGAACGTCCGCGAGCGACCGTTCTACGCTCCCGAGTCCGAGGGGGTCATCGTCGACATCTACCTGCTCCCGCTCTACCGCCGTCGGGGGGCGGGGGAGTACCTCCTGCACGAGGTCTCCGCCGCGCTGAAGGCGAAGGGGGCCGCGATCGTCACCGCCGAGTTCCCGGCCCAGAACGAGATCGCCGTACGGTTCTACGCGAAGCGCGGGTTCCGCCCCGTGACATCGATCCACGCCCGACCGCTCTGACCCGGCCCGGGACGACGGCGAACGTTATCCCCACCGACCGTCCCTGCCTACCATGCCCAAAGCGGCCGCCCCTGCCGTCAGCGCGGCGCCGAAGTTCGTGCGCCGGGGCAAGGTCAAGGAGGTCTACGAGGTCTCCCCGACCGAGCTCGAGTTCCGGTTCACGAACGACATCTCCGTTTTCGACAAGCACATCCCGAGCGAGATCCCGTTCAAGGGGGAGACCCTCAGCCGGACCGCCGCCCACTGGTTCGCCCGCTGCGACCGCCTCGGGGTCAGACACCACTTCCTCCGGCTCGCCGGGCCTACCGCGATGCGCGTCCGCCGCGTACGGGTCGTTCCCAAGCCCCGCACGCTCGGACCCTCCCCGAAGGGCTACCTCGTCCCGCTGGAGCTCATCGTCCGGTACTACGTCGCGGGCTCCCTCTGGGACCGGGTACGGGCCGGCAAGGTCACTGCGCGGGAGCTCGGGTTCCCGGCGGGCAAGACCGTCTCCTATGCCGACGAGCTTCCGCAGCCGCACTTCGAGGTGACGACGAAGCTCGAGCCGGTCGACCGGCTGCTCTCTACCGACGAGGCGCTCGAGCTCGCGGCGATCGACCGCCCCCAGCTCGAGCGGATCCGCGAGACGATCCTGAAGATCGACCGCGCGATGCAGGAGGAGATCGGCCCGCGCGGGCTCCTCCACGTCGACGGGAAGAAGGAGTTCGCCATCGACGACGAGGGCGCGCTGATGGTGGTCGACACGTTCGGCACCGCCGACGAGGACCGCTTCTGGGACAAGGACGCCTACGTGCGCGGCCGGCAGGTGGACTTCTCCAAGGAGTTCGTCCGCCAGCACTACCGCCAGAGCGGCTACTACGGAAAGCTCACCGAGGCTCGCGAGAAGGGCACGCCCGAGCCGGCCATCCCGCCGCTCCCGCCGCTCCTGGTGGACGAGGTGAGCCGCCTCTACACCACCGTCTTCGAGCGGCTCACGGGCGAGCCGTTCGCCCCGGACCACCTGGCCCGGTAGGCCGCCGGCGGCCCATCGCCTACCGTTTCACGGCCTCTCCCCGCACCCTTATCTCTCGGGGCAACGGTCGCGCCGGTGTGCCGTCCAAATCCCCGTCCAAGAGCCCGGGCGCCGCCCCTCCCGCTGCCGAGGAACGTGTCGAGATTGCGCTCGAGGACCTTCCCGGCGTCGGGGCGACGACCGCGGAAAAGCTCCGCGAGTCCGGTTATACCGACCTGATGGAGCTCGCCGTCGCCTCCCCAGGCGACGTCGCCGAGGCGGCCGAGATCGGCACGGTGATCGCCCAGCGGATCATTGGCGAGGCCCGCCGCCGGGCGGACGTCGGAGGGTTCGAGACCGGCACCGCCGTTCTGGAGCGCCGCAAGCACCTTGGCCGGATCTCCTCGAACGCGAAGTCGCTGGACGAGCTGCTCGGCGGAGGGATCGAGACCCAGGCGATCACCGAGTTCAGCGGCGAGTTCGGCACGGGCAAGACCCAGCTCGGCCACCAGATCGCGGTCGACGTCCAGCAGCCGGCGGCGCAGGGCGGCCTCGCCGGCGAGGTCGTCTACATCGACACCGAGTCGACGTTCCGCCCCGAGCGCATCGTCGACATGGCGAAGGGCCTCGGCCTCGAGCCCGAGGCGACCCTGGAGCGGATCCACGTCGCGCGCGCGTTCAACTCGAACCACCAGATGCTCCTCGTGCAGAAGGCCCAGGAGCTCGCGCGCGAGCGGCCCATCCGCCTCCTGGTCGTCGACTCGCTGACCTCCCACTTCCGCTCCGAGTACGTCGGCCGGGCCGAGCTCGCCCCGCGCCAGCAGCAGCTCAACAAGCACCTGCACGAGCTCCTGCGGTTCGCCGACACCTACAACGCCGCGATCGTCGTCACCAACCAGGTCTCGGCGCGGCCGGACATCCTGTTCGGGGACCCGACCCGGCCCATCGGCGGGAACATCGTCGCCCACGCCGCGACCTACCGCGTTTACCTGCGGAAGTCCAAGCCCCCGAAGCGGATCGCCCGCCTCATCGACTCGCCCAACCTGCCGGAGGGCGAGGCGGTCTTCTCGCTCACGACGGAAGGGGTGCGGGACTAGCCCTCGGCCCTTCCTCGACCCGGCGCAGCGCGGTCGCCTTCACGTACAGCCAGACCCGGGTCCCCCGGCGCAGGTGCAGCTGGCGGACCGGCTCCTCCGTGAGGGCGACCCGCAGGCGCCGCCCGCCGCAGCGGACGACCAGGGTGCGACCGAGGTCGCCCGACGGCCGTAGCCCCTCGACGGTGGCGGGAAGGACGTTCCGCGCGCTCGACGTGAACCGGCGCCGGGCGACCAGGACCGCCTCGGGGTCGAGCAGGAGCGCGACGTCCGCCCCGTCCTCCGCCTCGAAGGCGACCCTGAGACGCAGGGAACGGCCGACCCGGACCTCCGGGGCAGGGTCCCGGCGGTAGACGCCCCGCAGCAGGTTTGGCGCCGCGAGCGGGGCGGCCGGGTGGGCGTCCAGCAGCTCGACCGACTCGAACCCTCCACGGGCGACCCGGTCCCCGAGGGGGGTCAGGACGGTGCCGCCGTGGCCGGTGCCCCCGCGCGCGCCCCGAACGACGGGACCGCCGAACGCATCCGCGAGGCGGTCGAGCCGGTAGACCGCGAGGTCCCGGCTGAGACCGAGCCGGCGGCTCGCCGCGACCACGGAGCGATCGCGCCCTATGGCCTGGAGCAGGGCGATGTCCGTGCTGGTCACCGGCTTAGCCCGCCGCACCGCTCGCCTCGTCCTCCGCCTCCAAGGGCCGGAGGGACTTCTCTTCGACGTCGAACCGCAGCCGGTCGCCGACGCCGGGGAGGCGTCCGTCCGCCGTCGAGGGCTGACGGAGCGCCACACCGACCGGGCCGACCGCCACGGTCAGGGCGAGCCCCTCGGGCGTCGGTCGAACGACGCGCACGACCCCCTCCCACGACCCGGGCGCGGCTGGGTCGAGCGCGGGGGCCGGTCTCGGGAACGCGACCCCACCGGGCCCGGCCCGTGCGTCCAGCCAGGCGGCGAGCGACCCCGGCCCGCCCTGCGCCAGCGACGGCCGGTCGAAGACGTTCTCGTACCCGGCGAAGCGGGCAGTGAACCGGTCGAACGGCCGCTGCAGGAGCGCGCCCGGCTCGCCGTGGAAGCGCGGGGCGCCCGCCCGGAGCACGAGGAACCGGTCCGCGACGGAGAACGCGAGGCTCGGGTCGTGCGTGACGATGAGGACCGGTATGCGGGCGCCGCTGCGCAGCTCCTCGAAGACGAGGGAGAGCTGGTGGCGGGCCTCGACGTCCAGCGCCTGCCACGGCTCGTCCCAGAGCACGAGCGCCGGCTCGGCGGCGAGCGCTCGAGCGAGCGCGACCCGTTGCAGCTCCCCGCCGCTCAGCTGGGCCGGGTACCGGCGCGCGAGGGTCGCGAGCCCGAACCGCTCCAGCAGAGGTCGGCTGGCACGGAGGGCATCGGTCCGACCCCGCACCTCGAGCGGGTAGCTCACGTTCCGCTCCACGGTCCGGTGCGTGAACAGCCCCAGGCCCTGGGGAACGTACCCCAGCCCACGGCGCTCCGGCGGCCACCGGGTGACGTCGACCCCGTCCCGGAGCAGGCGGCCGTGCCGGGCCGGCACGAACCCGGCGATCGTCCTCAGCAGCGTCGTCTTCCCCGCGCCGGACGGACCCAGGACGGCGACCGCGCCGCCGGGCCCCAGGTCGAGGTTGACCGGACCGAGGTCGAAGTCGCCGACCGTCGAGCGGATGCCCTCGACCGTCCAGGAGGTCACGGTACGAGCTCCCCCCGGCCCCACGGCAGTCGGCCCGACCGCTCGGCGAGGCGGACGGCGAGAAACAGCGTGAAGGCGACCAGAAGGAACAGCGAGCTGACCGCCGCGGCCTCCTTCAGGTTCCCGTTCTCGAACAGGTCGTAGACGAGGACCGAGACCGTCGAGCTGACCGGTCCGTTGTACGGCCCGGCGGGGTAGACGGTGTAGGCGAGGATGAGGATCCCTCCGACCTCGCTCACGGCGCGCGCCCAGGTCATGAGCAGCCCGGCGACGATCCCGCGGAGCGCGGCCGGGAACGTCACGGTGAGGAACGCCGTGGCCGGTCCGGCCCCCAGGGCGCGGGCGGCCTCGAGCGCCCGTAGGTCGGTCGCGCGGAACGAGAGGTCCGAGGCGAGGACCGTGTAGGGAGCGCTCACGAACACCATGACGAGGACTACGCCCCAGATCGTGTCGTAGACCGGAAGGCCCAGCGCCTCGGTCAGGCGATAGAGCGGACTGCCCGGGATCAGCAGGAAGAACATCCCGAGCCCGACCAAGAGATGCGGCACCGCCACTGGGAGGGCGACGAACGCCTCCACGACGCTCCGGCCCGGGAACGGCCGCCGGGCGAGGAGGTAGCCGAGCGGGATGGCCAGGACCACCGCGGCCAGGACCGCGATGCCAGAGGCGAGGAGCGTAAGGTAGACGGACGCCCGGACCGCGGGATCGCCGGCGGCCGAGAATATCTCGGCCGGCTTCGCGTAGGTGAACAGAGCGTAGAGTGGCAGAGCGAACAGCAGGACGAGCGAGCCGGAGAGGACCAGCTGGAGGACGAGCCAGGGTGCTCCGCCACGTCGGGATGCTCGTACGGGGGCCGGGGCGCCCCCCGAGCTCATGCGAGAAGGCCGCTGGCCCACGCCGGCAGGCTCGTCACGTCAGGCGCGAGCACCGCGGGCACTTGGCTGGGTTGGTCGGTCCAGGCCGGTTGGAGAGGCGTGAACGCGCCGCCTTGGCTGAGGACCGCCTGGCCCTCGGGCGAGAGCAGGACCTCAAGGAACTCCGCGCCGAGCGCCGGGTTCGGCGCGTCCTTCGGCACGGTCGCCGCGAACAGCACGGGGGCCGGATGGACCGTCTCGAGGGTCCCGCTGGAGGAGAGGATCTCCGTTCCGAGCTTCGCGTAGTCGGTCAACGCGGAGCTGTTGTTCGCGAACAGCCCGACGATCGGGTTGAACGAAACGTAGGTCAGGTGGTTCGCGATCGCGTAGGACCGGTAGGTGATCACCGCCGAGACGACCCCGCTCTTCACCAGGGTCGCCGCCTGGGACTCGTGCTCGAGCTTGGTGGTCGACGGGTTCGGGGTCGCGTAACCGCCCGGGGTGCCCTCGTAGAAGTGGCTGTAGACGGAGGCGTTCCCGCCGCCGACGATCAGCCCCTGCAGCATCATGTCGAAGATCTCGTTGTAGCCGTTCGGGTCGGTCGACGCGTTCCAGACCCCGAGCGGGGGGGCGCCATCGGTCGCGATGGCCGTCACGAGGGTCGTTCCCCAGTTGGAGGAGTTGATCCCGCCGAACGCGGTGATGCTCGCGTTGTAGACGAGCACCTCCGGGGTCTGGGCGAAGACGACCTCGTAGCTCGCCGTCGTAGGCTCGAGCAGGGACGGGATGAGGCGGAAGTCGGCGACCACCGCGCCGTCGGCCTTCGCGCCGGTGGTCAGCGCCCCCGTGATGTCGAGGGAGCCCTCGTACGTCTGGGCGGCCGCAGGGTCCGTTGCCCCGGGGTCGAGCGGCAGGGTGTCGTTGGCGATATCGGGGAGGAACGCGGCGAGCGTGCCAGCGCCTAGGATCGACAGCGTCTGGTTCTCGACCGTGGAAGTCGACGACGCCGGTGAGCCTCGGTACTCGTAGCCCGCGAAGAACCCGAGGCCGGCGACGCCCGCGGCCACGACGATCACGACGACGATCCAGACGGGGGTTGCGGCAGCCATCGATGAGTGGAATTACCACATCGGATAACGGTTCGGGTTCGACTCCCTGGGGTTCAGAGGTCGTCCGCACGCTCGGGAGGATAGTACCGCCGGTAGACCCGGCCGGCGGCCGCCGCGATCGGCACGGGGCCGAAGGAGCGGCTGTCGCGGGCAAGGTCGGCGTTGTCGCCCCGGACCTCGAGAAGCTGCCGGCCCCGATCCACCGCGGAGACCCGCTTGACGAGCCAGCGGACCCGGGCCTCGGGGTCGGCGAGGACGATGAGGTCCCCGACTTTCGGGGGCCCGCCCCGATACGCTCCGCGGTCCACGAGCACACGGTCTCCCGGCAGCAACGTGGGAGCCATGCTCCGGTCCGAGACGACCCAGCGCCGGCTTCGGAGCCGGCGTGCCCACCGCCCCCAGAGCGAAAGCCTCCCGTCTTCGGGTTCCCTCAACCTTATCCTCCGACCGAGGCTTGCGCGACCATGTCCGCCCTAGCCTGGCTGCGCGCCCGTTCGATCGAGCTCCGCGATGCGGTGGTCCCGCCCGAGACCGCCTACGCTCACTGCGACATCCCGTGCGGTATTTACGACCCCCACGAGGCCCAGATCGCGGCCCTCACCGTGCTGCGGATGGACCAGCTGATCGCCGAGGCGGCCGCGCCGGCGATGGACGCGAAGCCCGAGGACCGGGCCGCCTACGTCTCGAAGCTCGCGCGCTACACCGCGGTCAAGGAGCAGCACGCGGAGCGGGTGAAGCACGAGGTTCGCGTGATCTGGGGTGACTACATCACCGCCGACCACGCCAAGGCCCATCCCCAGCTGGGAGAGCTGGTCTCCAAGATCCTGAAGCAGGCCTCCAAGGCGCGGCAGTCGACGGCGGTCGCGGACGCCCAGGAGCTGATCAAGCTGGTCCAGGAGTTCGCCGAGATCTTCTGGCAGACCAAGGGCGCCAAGACCCGGCGCCAGCCGTCCCTGCAGAAGGTCGGCGGCGAGCTGGTCGTCCCGGCCTAGCGCGCGGTCGTCGGACGGCCGGGATGAGCGACCCCGTCCTGCTGGACGGCAGCTCGCTCACACTTCAGAGGTTCCTCGCCGTCGTTCGCGGGCGAGCGCCAATCTCGGTCGCACCCGCGGCGCTCGAGCGGGTCCGCTCCAGCCGAGCTGCGGTCGACGCGGCGGTCGCCGCCGGTGATCCGGTCTACGGCGTGACGACCGGGTTCGGTGCGCTCTCTGCGGTGTCGATCCCTCGCGGGAAGGTCCGCGAGTTGCAGCTCTCCCTGGTCCGTAGCCATGCCTGCGGGACCGGCCCGCCGCTCCCCCCGGACCTGGTGCGCGGGCTCGTCCTGCTCCGGCTGAACTCGCTCGTACGCGGGCTCTCCGGGGTCCGAGAGGAGCTGGTCGGGCTCCTTACTGGGCTGCTGAACCGGGACCTCCTGCCCTGGATCCCCGAGCAGGGGTCGGTCGGCGCCTCCGGCGACCTCGCTCCGCTCGCCCACCTGGGCCTCGCGTTGATCGGCGAGGGCGCGTTCCGGGACCGGGAGAGCGGCGCCGCCATTCCGGCCAAGGAGGCGCTCGGGAAGGCCGGCCTCCGTCCGGCGGTCCTGGAAGCGAAGGAAGGGGTCGCGCTGCTGAACGGGACGGCGCTGATGACGTCCTACCTGGCCCTGGGCGTCGCCGACGCGCGAGCGACCCTGGACGCTGCCACGGTCGCCGCCGCGATGAGCACCGACGCCCTGCTGGGCTCGCCCCAGTCCTTCGACGATCGTCTCGGTGAGGCGCGGAACGCCCCCGACGAGCGCGCGGTCGCCGCCGCGCTCCGCGCGCTGCTTGCGGGCAGCGAGCTCGCGACGGCCCGGTCCACGTGGTCGGGCCAAGACCCGTACACGCTCCGCTGCGTACCGCAGGTCCTAGGCGCGGTACACGGCGCGGTCCGCCTTGCGGAGGCGACCGTGGGGCGGGAGCTGAACGCGGTCACGGACAACCCCCTCGTCTTCGGACCGGGCGACTTCGTGAGCGGCGGGAACTTCCACGGACAGTCGCTCGCGTTCGCCCTGGACGCGCTCGCGCTCGGCGTGCAGTACCTCGCGGGGTTCTCCGAGCGCCGCACGGCGCGGCTGGTCCATCCGGCCCTCAGCCGGGGCCTGCCCGCGTTCCTCGCGCCCGAGCCGGGCGTCACGAACGGTTTCATGGTCCCCCAGTACGTGGCGGCCGCGCTCGTCAACGAGAACGCGACGCTGGTCCACCCGGCGAGCGCGACCAGCCTGTCGACCTCCGCGGACCAGGAGGACTTCGTGAGCATGGGCGCCTGGGCCGGGGCCAAGCTCGCCCGCGTGCTCGAGAACACGCGCAGGGTGGTCGCGGTCGAGTGGCTGGTCGCGGCGTCGGCGCTCGACCACCGTCGGCCGAAGACCGGCGGACGGGGGAGCGAGGCGGCGCGCGCCGGGGTGCGGCGGCGCGCCGCCGCCTGGGACGCGGACCGGAGCGCGTCCGCCGACATCGCCGCGATCGCCTCGGCGATCCAGGACGGGAACCTCGTCCGCGAGGTCCGCTCCGTCGTTCCCTTCTGAGCCCGGGGCGGCCCGGGGGCGCCCTCGGATCGGCCGACCCTACGGTGGTGTGGGCTTCGCGGGCGACGAGCTCTTCGCGGCCAGCACGCTCGCCACCCCGGCGCCCTGCGCGAACCGTACGGTCTCCCCGCAACTGGGGCAGCCGTACTCGCTCACCCCTCGGTGCCGGAGCGGGGTCTGACAGCGCGGGCAGGGGATCGGCTGGGCCGAGACGTACGCCGCGAGCAGCTCCTGGGAGCGTCGGTCGCCGTAGGTGGGGCTGCTGGTCCGCTCCGTGGGCTCGGGGTTACCGGGGCTGGGAGCAGACCCGCCCTCCGGCGTGGAGGTGGCGGCTCGCGAGGAATGGAGCCGACCGCACTGCGGGCAGACGTTGAGGCTGGCGGAGGCGGAGGCGACCAGCGGCACGTGGCAGGTAGGGCAGCGGGCCCGGAGCTCCCCCGAACGGACGGCGAGCGGGGGAGCGGCGAGCGTCGGGCCGAGGTCCACGGCCGGGCGGGCGGCAGGGGCCGGCTCCGAGACCGAGGCCGGGGGATCGTTCCAGACCACGGGAACGGGCGGTACCCAGCGCACCACGCGGCGCGCCGGGTCGTAGGCCATCATCGTCCCGGGTCGGGTCAGCTCGTCGACCAGGAGCCGCTCCACCTTGCGGGTCTTCCAGGACAACGCCGCTGCCAGGCCCGCCACACTGGTCTCCCGGAGCGACTTCACCGCCGACTGCAGCGCCTGACGGTCGTGCTCGGAAGGGCGGAACAACAGGCTCATCGCCCGACCTCCGCGGGAGGTTCAAAAGAACCTATCGCTGCAAAGGCAACAGCCCTGGTAGGCACCGACAGGACCCGTCCGGCCTCATGGACGGTGCCGCCGTTCGGGTCCTGCCGATGCCCGAGGCCACTATGTGGATACCGCGGCTCTCTATATAGTTAACTCCAGCCCCGGACGGTGGTGGATGGGCCGCTCCGAGGGCAGAAGCGACCTAGACTTCATCTACCGGCCGACGCCAGTTCCGTACAAGGAAGGAGACGCACCCGCCTTCGGGAGGCGGGAGCTCACAAGCATGTTCGCCTTTGCCGGCGGGGACAGCGTTCAGGGGGCGACGCTCTCCCAGGAGGCCCCGGGGGCCCGGTCCGGCGAAGGGGTGCCCGCCGTCCTTTGGGTCCCGGATGACGACGTGCGTCTGCTCCTCCGAGGGATCCTCACGCTGCTCCGCTATCCGGTCGCGCTCGAGCTCGTCTCCGCCGAGGCGCTCCGTCGCTGGGATGCCCCTCCGGTGGCCCTGCTCATCGTCGATGCCGTCTCGGGGCGGGACCGGTGGCGCGAGGAGCTCGGCGAGGCGCTGCGGGCCCGACCCGAACTGCGGGCCCTCGTGCTGCTCCCTCGAGATCAGGAGGGGCTTCGCCGGGAGGCCGAAGGGCTGGGGGCGCGGGCGGCGCTCGTCCGTCCGTTCGCGGTCCGCGAGTTTCTCACGGCGGTCCGCGAGGCGCTCGGCTCGTCACCGGCCGCCCTCGGAGGCTGAGGTCTCGCGCCCCGGGCCGCGATTGCCGGGCGCGGCCCGTCCCCGCCCAACGCGGCGAGCATCTTCTCGGTAGCCCGGGGCAACGGAAGCGCGGCGATCTCCTCCAAGGTGGCCCACCGACGGGGACCTCCGGCACGAGGGGCGGAGCGGGCACGGCCGCGGAACAGGTGGAGCTCGACGGTGAAGTGGCTGTAGCCATGGCGCACGATCGCGACCGGTCGCAGCGGACCGCTTCGCACCCCGGTCTCCTCAAGCAGCTCGCGGCGGGCTGCGGCGACCGGTGACTCGCCGGGCTCGATCTTGCCTCCCGGGAACTCCCAGAG
>Ga0187772_10000757_pt1 | contig 14548 bp, 4 predicted proteins | sample 0116_SJ02_MP15_2_FD_133137 | JGI IMG/M metagenome (GOLD analysis project Ga0187772, IMG submission 133137) | Tropical peat soil microbial communities from peatlands in Department of Meta, Colombia - 0116_SJ02_MP15_20_MG | ecosystem: Environmental > Terrestrial > Soil > Wetlands > Peat | place... | reverse complement strand
GGATGCTCGCCGGGCTGCCGTCGCTTCAGACGTGCCGGGGACCTCGACCGGGCCGTCTCGAGCCGTAGCCTGCCCCGAGGCTGAGGGGCGCGGCCGAGGAGGTCGGAGGCTCGAAGGCACCGGGCTTGTCTTCGTCTCGGTGGGGCCGACAGGGGGCCACCCACCCCGCCCCTATCGGTGGACCCGCGCCACGGGGCCCGTGGGGTTCGAGAGGATTATGTCCGAGGTCACCCTCGGGGCAACCATGGCGCGCCGGGCCAGGTTGTGGGTCATCGGACTCCTCGTCGCGGTCCTCACCGTGCCCTCGGGTCTTGCCGCTCAGGGGCTCGCCAGTTCCGCTTCGGCTCATCCGTCGGGGTCGGGCTCCGTCCCCCTGCCGGTCGCCGGCGGCCGGGTCGCGGCATCCGATGGTCCCATCGCAGGGGACCAACCGGCGGCGGCCCCGTTGTCCCCCACGCGGCCCCTCGGACCCGCCGCCCAAGCCCCGTGCGTTTCGCCCCCCGCTGTGGCACGGTCCACCCCCTCGGCGGCATGGGCCGGAGGAAGCACGGCCGGCTCGGTTCCGGGTGCGTTCCCTCTCGTCTCCTCTGCCTCTCCGTCCACCCCCAGCGGAATCCGCGCGATCCCCGTCCCTGGGACCGACCCGGCCGTCGCTGCGGTCCTGAAGGATGCCGAGGCGGCCGGGGCGTGTGCGAACACGCTCTTCCCTCCGCGGGCGCCCGCGAGCCCGGCGGAGCTTGCCGCCTCGAGGGCGACCGGCGTCGTCCAGCCGCTCTATCAGGGGACCCCCGCCCCGATCGGCCTCGCGGATTACGGCCTCTCGGCGGGACCGAACGGCTCGCTCGTCGGCTCGATCCTCGACACGACACGCCTGGTCGGGACCGTTGACGCGAACGCGACCGGTATCCAGCCGCTCGACCTCTACAACGAGGAGCTCGGGCCGGACGGCTACACCCTCCAGCTCAATGCCGTACTGACCAACGTCACCCTGTTCGGGACCCCGGGCTTCCAGTTCTGGACCCAGAACGTCTTCGAGTTCTACCCTTCCGCCCGAGTAATGTACCTCGTGACCAACGTCTGGAACTTCTCCGGGAACTTCCTCTTCGGCCCGGCGATCTACCAGCACGGCCCGTACGGGATGCTCTACGGGAACGAGGTCTACGAGGCGGCGGTCGCGTTCCCCAACATCTCCTACCCGTTCGACCTCTCGCTGTACCTGAACTCGACGCTCACCGCCGGGCGGGACGCGGTCTACTTCACCGGGGTGCTCCATGGGCCGGGAGAGTCGGTCAACAGCCCGTTCGACTACGTCATCTTCAACTCCACGAGGAGCGGCGGCCGGCCGCTCCAGGCCCCCGCGGTGTTCAGCGCGAACGGCACGGGCTACGACCCGTACAATCTGACGAACGACTTCGAGCTCGACTTCGGAGGTCCGGGGGACGGCAGCCAAGCCACCCTCGCGGCCGCCGACGGGACCCTTGGGCTCGGCTACTGGGACCCGACGGCCGACGGAGGGGCCGGAGGGTTCGTCTCCGTCCCGTCCGCGTTCAACTACGGTGGGGAGACCGGCGAGACGTCGAGCGGGGCGACGGTGACCTGGAGCGACACCGCCGGCGGCCCCGCCGGGTTCTCCACGTACGGCACGATGGCGACCGGCCCGTCGTTCCTCGAGGGCCTCTGGAACGCCTCCGGCCCGGAAGGGTCGTACCCGGTGACGATCGATAGCTCCCCGGTGAACGCGTTCCAGGTCGTCACCCCCTCGGTGAAGACCCCGTGGACGGACCTCTCCATGGTCCCCGCGTTCGCTCCCTCTCTCCGCTCCGACTACCAGGAGGCGTACGACCCGGGGCTCGATGCGACGATCCTCTTCGGGGGCTGGAGCCCGATCACGGGCGTCCTGGGGGACACCTGGGAGTTCACCTACGGCCAGTGGTACGAGCTCTCCGTGGCCGGCGGGCCGCGGCCCCGGTTCGGCGGCTCGATGGTCTACGACGCCTCCGACGGCTGCCTCGTCCTGTTCGGGGGCAAGCTCTCGGGAGAGAACTCCACCACGAGCCCGAAGCAGTTCCTCAACGACACCTGGATCTTCAACGCCACCGGCTGGCACCAGCTGCATCCGGCGCACGCTCCGTCCCCGCGCGGGGAGTTCGCGATGGCCTACGACGCGGCCGACTCCGAGGTCGTGCTGTTCGGCGGGGGCATCGGCACCCTGCTGACCCCGTGGGTCGTCTACTCCGACACCTGGACGTTCCACGCCGGGAAGTGGACGAACATCACCTCGACGGCCGGCACCCCCCCGCCTGCGCGGGTCGGGGCCGGCGTGGCGTACGACGCGGCCGACGGCTACGTCCTCCTGGTCGACGGGGCCCGGAACGGGGAGAGCGGGGTCAACCCCTGCGCGTTCACGTTCCCCGACCAGTGGGCGTTCTCGGGAGGGCACTGGACCGAGCTCACGCGCTCGAGCCCGGCCCCACCGGCCGGAGCCGGAAGCGTCTGGTTCGACACCGCCACGGCGACGACGTACTACTACGAGGAGGAGGAGAACCTCACCTCCGACGGAGGGAACTGCAGCGCGGTCGTCGGGGATGTCTGGTCGTACGCCGCCGGCGTCTGGCGCCTCCTCGCCCCCGGAAGCGCTCCCGGCGCGCCGCAGCCCCGCTTCCTGGCGACGGTCGTCGACGACGCGTTCGACCATCTGGAGATCCTGTTCGGCGGGCAGCAGAGCCTGAACGGCACCTTCTACAACGACACCTGGGCGTTCGACCCGAACATCACGGTCGCCCCGGGGTCCCAGCCGCGGGTCGTCGCGGAGGCGGCCGTTGGCCCGACGATCACGACCGACACGTTCTGGCTCGCGCCGGGGAACTACTCCCTAGAGACCGAGCTCTCCGGCTACGCGCCCGTCGTCACCGCCCTCAACGTCACCGGACCGGTGACCGTCTCGCCGGCGCTCCCTTCCGCGCCGTCCCTCGGGATCTACACTCCTCTTTGGGCCTGGTCGCAGCCCGGGGTCGCGGCGATCGCTTCCGCCGGGGGCGGGACCCCGTCCGACCCGTACGTCCTGGAGAACAGCCAGACCGCGCCGATCGGCGCGACGTTCGGGCTCTACAACGACTTCGGGTTCCCCGTCTACCCGGGGGTCTTCCTCCTCGACACGCAGGTCCCGACCGAGCTCCTCGACCCGGCGAACTTCTCCACCGCGACGAACGACTTCCAGCAGCCGGGTCCCCAGCTCCCCCAGAACAATTCACTGCAGTACTGGTTCTGGAACGTCAGCGGGCTCGCGGTCCTCGACGGGGTCGAGGTCGGCGTGAACGAGTCGGTCGTGAGCCCGTTGAGCCCGTTCGGGCTCGTCTTCTACGACTCCTCGCACGACCTCGTCGCTCGGAGCAGCTTCGGCGCGCCGGCGGCGAGCCTCCTCTTCGCCACCGGCCCGACGGCGGACCCTGCGTTCACCGGTCCGGGCGGGAACAACACCGTCTGGGGCAACACGTTCGGTTACGGCGGCGACATGGGGGTGGTCGAGGTCGAGTCGGGGGACCTGATCTACAACAACAACTTCTCGACCGCCTACACTGCCTGCCAGCCGGGCGACCCGGCGCTGCCGAACGACTGCTGGCCGATCTACGCGTTCACCAACGTGAGCCTTAGCAACAGCTGGAACGTCTCCGTCCAGCCCGCGTCCGTCACGCACTACGCCCTCGGGTTCCCGGACGTCCCGCTGAACGGGAGCATCATCGGCACGAGCTGGCAGGGGGGGAACTTCTGGTGGAACTACGGGGCGTTCCCGAACCCGTACGGCGTCCTGCCGTACGACGAGAACCTCACCTACGTCCCGTTCTCCCCGGTGGTCTACATCACCCCCGGCGGCGACTACGCCCCCCTCACGAACGTCACCCTCTACGCCGTCCGGTTCGCGAGCACGGGTCTTCCCCTCGGGGACGCCTGGGAGGTCGAGGTCACCAGTCCGGTAGGGGTCGTGCTCAACGAACGGACCACGAGCGCACCGGTCGACCCGATCGAGCTCCCGAACGGGAGCTACGACTTCACGGTCACGCCGCCGGAAGGCTACGGAGCGACCCCCGACGGGGGGCCGTTCAACGTCAGCGGCGCCAACGTTACGCTCAGCATCCAGATCGCGGCAAGCATCTACGTCGTCCAGTTCTCGGAGCTCGGGCTCCCGGCCCACACCCTCGCCGTGCACGGCTGGGCGCTGGAACTGAACGGCACGGTCCACAAGCTGAAGACCGCCGGGCTGACCCTGTCGATCCTCTCCGGATTCTACCCGCTGCTCTTGCGGGGCCCGGCCGGCTATCAGGCGACGCTGACGATGCTCCCGGAGGGCATCTCGTTGAACCCGAGCGGGACCCTAGAGGTGACCGGTCCGCTCGACCTCCTCGTGCGGTTCGTCCCCGGCAGGACCGTGACGCTCGGCTTCCACGAGCGGGGCCTTCCGACCGGTAGCCGCTGGTGCGTCGAGGTCGACGGCGACAGCGTCTGCGCGGTCGGGCCGATTCGCTTCCAGAACCTCACCCCCTTCGGCTACGCGTTCTCGGTCGTCTCCCCGCTCGCTGGCCAGGTGGTCACCGGGAAGGTCGGCCGGCTACTGGTCGATCTCACCGGTGGGCGGGTCGGCTCCGTCGAACTGAACCGGAGCACCACCGTGGGAGTGACGTTCGCCTACCCGTTCCCGGTGACGTTCACCCAGACCGGATTGACCGGCGGGTCGTGGTCGGTGACCGTGAAGGGCCTGACGAAGACGGCGAGCTACGCGGACGCGATCTCGTTCAACCTCACGAACGGCACCTACTCGTACCGGCTCGGAAGGGAGGCCGGCTACCGCGGTTCCGGGACGCCCCCGAAGGTGATCGTGGACGGGGCAGCGACGTCGGTGAAGGTGACGTTCACACCGAAGTGAGGAGGGCGGCGTTTCGCCGGGCTCAAGGCGCCTGGGCTGATCGGTGGAGGGACGGTCGGAGGCACCCGCGCCGCCCCGACGCCTTATCGTCCGCCTCCCCCTGTGGTTGCGGACCATGGCCGGACCCAAGTCCGCGCGGCTTCCGGTACCTGACCCCGCCCCGTCGTGCCCGAGATGCGGGTCCCTGCTCCCTGCTCTCTCAGCCGGGTGCGGTCGTTGCGGCTGGCCCCCTCGGCGCTGGCGAAGCCTGAGAGGGAGGCCGGCCGGCCCAGTGCCGGTCTGGGTCAAGGTCGCCGCCCTGGCGGTTGCGGTCCTCGTCCTCGGCGCGTTCGTCGCGCTGGAGAGCCGGGCCTTCATCACCGCGGTCCGGACCGGCCTTTCGGAGGACGGCTGCGGTCTCCCGGTGACCCCCGCGCCTCCGGCATCCTACGACGAGCAGCTGTTCCTGGTCGAGGGGGGAGACGCGGCGAACCTCACCGTGGGACTGGGAGCGGTCGCTCAGGCCGATGCCAACGGCTACGGGCCGGCCTATCTGCTGAACGGGATCACCTCTGCCGGCTACTGGTATCAGGTCGGGCTCTCCTACGACTGGCCTTGCGGCGCGGGCTACGCCGCGGGATTCCACTACTTCGCCGAGGTCTGGGCGCCGGACGGCCGGCCGGCGGCCGGGCCGACGAACCTTCCCCTCGCCGTGGACCCCGGGGACAACGTCACGCTCAGCCTCGGGGTACACGGGTCGGACGTCGCGATGACCGCCCGAGACCTCGCCAACGGGGTGAGTGTGTCGACCGGCTTCTCCTCGGCGGGGGCCTCCGGCTTTCTCGGCGGGCTCTCCGTCGACGCCGCGCACCCCGGCTGGTTCAGCGGGATCATGACCGAATGGTACCACGTCCAGGCCTACTACGGGGGCGAGGACCAGGTCACCTACACGGCGCTCCCACCGATGGGCGGGTTCGACGGGCAGGCGGTCACCCTCGGCATCGATGAGCAGGCGGTCGCGGGGGCCGTGACGTTCTCCCAGACCCATCCGGTGGAGGTCGGTTGCCCGTGCAGCTTCCCGTTCGCCTACGACGGGGCCACGGAAGCGGTCGACCCGTCGTCGTTCCAGACCGGCGCCTAGCGACCCGGCCGCGGGCCGCGCCGAGCCCCACGCCCTTCCAGCCCACGCGAACGGCCCTTCAATCCTTCCGGCGGGCGGACAGCGCCCGACGGGTCGGCCCGGACGTCCGCGTCACTTCTCCTCGTAGGTCACGGTGACCGACGCCGGCGCGCCGTGGACCGTGGCAGGGAACGGCACGCCGACGGCCTGGAGCCCGGGTTCGGAGGAGACCTTGTACCGATAGGTGCCGTTCGGCAGATGGAACAGGATCGGGCCACCGGTAAGGTTGGTCTCGGTCGAACCGTGGATCGTCACCGACCAGGTGTGGGCAGGGGCCCCCGACTCGATGAACGTCAACGGGTACGGGTAGACGTACGAGAAGGTCACCTTGACGCCGGAAGCCGGCACCGTGAGGTTGCCGGTCAGCGGGATCACCTTCCCCCCGAGGGAGGCGGAGATCGTCTGGCCGAGGAGCCGTTGGACGGCGTAGCCGTACGTCGCCGGGGTAAGGTCGGCGAACGACACGGACGGTACCTTGGAGCACTGGCTCCACGACCCGAGGGTGACGCACCAGCTCTGGCCCGTCGGCAGCCCGTGCTCGTTGAACCGAACGGAGGGCGTGCTCCCCTTCACGAAGTTGACGGTCTGAACGATCGACTTCGCTCCGACATCGACGACCCCAAGGGGGACCCCTTGGACACGCCAACCGTGCGGTCCGGTGACGAGGTAGGAGAGAGTTCCCGGGGGCGCGATGTAGCCAACCGGGCCCACCGCCGTCTGCGCCACCCCGGCCAGGACGACCGTCCAGGCCTTACCATGAGGAAGCCCCGCGGGCGCGAACCTCACCAGCGTCGCGCCGACGATCGAGACCGAACCGGAGATCGCGTTGGTGACGTAGACCTCCCCGGTGGCCGTGCTGTCGGTCACCCCGTCCGGCCCGACCCCTACAGGTATCGAGCCAACGACGGCGTCCGTGGTCCCGTTCAGCACCGTGAGGTTGTCGGAGGCAAGGTTCGCGACGTAGAGGTAGCCGTTCGAGGCGTCGTAGTCGATCGCATCGGGCCCACCGCCTACGGACACCGAACGGAGGACCGAGCCGGTCGCGGCGCTAACGATGCTGACGTTGTCCGAGATGCTGTTCGCCACCACGATCGTTCCGGCGGCGGCATCGTAGGCGACCGCGGTCGGCATGGAGCCCACCGGGATCGTCCCCACGATCGCGTTCGTCGAACCGTTGACCACGGTGAGCGTACCGAGGACGTTCGACTCCGCCACGTAGAGGAGTCCGTTCGCGGGATCGTAGGCAACGGCGTAGGGCGCCGCGCCCGAGCCGAGTGCGACCGAGCCGACTGTGGTATAGGTCTCGGTGTTGCTCGTGCCGTTGACCACGCTGAGGTTGCCGGAGCCGAGGTCTGCGACGTAGACATCCCCGTTCCGACCATCGGCGGCCGCCCCGGACGGCTGGCTCCCGACCGGAACCGTAGCGTAGACGGAAGTGAAGACCTGACCGAGGACCGAGACGGTGTTCGACGCCTCGTTCTCAGCGAAGACCGTCCCGTCGTGGTCGTTGGCCGCCAAAGCTACCGGGCCGACGCCGACGGCGAGCGCCGGGGAGATCCCGGGCGAGTACCCCTGACAGGCGGCCTCCACGACCGTGTCGGCATCGAACTCGGCGACGTAGACACAGAGGTTCACGCCGCCGAACGCCGCGGCGGAGGGAGAGACCCCCACGCGGATCGAACTGGTCACGAGGCCGGTGGTCGCGTTGACGACGGTGAGGTTGTCGGAGAAGAGGTTCCCTACCCAGACCTCCTGGTGAGCGGCGTCGTAGGTCACCGCGGAGGGCCCCCAGCCCACCGGGACCGATCCCACGACCTCGTTCGTCGTTCCGTTGACGACGGTGAGGTTGTCTTGCGTGAGGGGGGCGACGTAGAGCGAGCCGGTCGCGGGGTCGAGCGCGACGCCTCCGACGCCACCGGCGCCGGGGATCGTGGCGACAACAGCGTTAGTGGCCGTGCTTACGACGAACAGAGCGCTGGCGCTCTCAACGTAGACGTACTCGTTCGCGGGGTCATAGACCAACCCGTAGGGGTACGGTCCGACCTGGATCGAGCTGACCAGTTTCCCGGTGACCGCGTCGACCGTGGCGAGCGCCCCTGTTGGGCTTGCTGTCGGTAGAGAACCGGCGTTGTCAACGTACAGGTCACCGTTCGTGCGGTCGTAAACCACGTTGTTGGGCCAGAGCCCTCCTGCGCCGATCGCACCGACGGTCTGGTCCGTCGTGGCGTTGATCACGGTAAGGTTGTCCGAGCCCCAGTTCGTCACGTAGAAGTCCCCCGTGGCGTTGTCGAACGCGAGGCCGTCCGGATCGCTTCCGGTAGGGATCGTGGTGACAATGGTTTGGTCGGCCCCATCGATCACCGTTAGGTTCCCGTGGGCGTAGGGGCCGAACTGCCCTTGGCTGAACCCCCGGACCGTGCTCAACGGGACGTTCCCGTCCACGACGTAGAGATAGCCATTCACGGGGTCGTAAGCGATGGCGTTCGGGTACGACTGCGGACTGACGGAGATCGAGCCGATGACGGTGCCGGTAGTGTCGTTGAGGACAATGACCGAGTTCGACTGGTCGCAGGTCACGTAGAGGTCCCCGTTCGCCGGGTCGAGGGCAAAGCCGTTGGGGTCCAGCCCGTTCGCGGTCAGGTAGTTCCCGGGCAGTAGCGTCCCGTTCCACAGGTCCAGCGTCGCTACGGTCCTTCCCGGAGTCACCAGGTTCGGGTCCGCTTGTGGCTCCGCCGCGAGAACATTGCTTCGTTCGCCGGAGCGGACGACGACCCCCGAGCCGGGGGTCGAGGCCTGCCAGAACCGAGCCGACGTCGCCCAACCGGCCGAAGCACTGCCCCATGTCGGAACCGCCGCGGACGGCGTGCCCGAGGGCACGAAGCCGGGCCCGGCGCGCTCGTCCGCCGACCCTATGGCACTGGCCAGGGGATGGGAAACCGAAACTGAGAGCGACGTAGCTCCCGACATGACGAAAACGGCGGCCAGGGCAGCAACGAACCCAAGCTTCCAAGCTCGAAAAGCGGAGAGGCTTCTCATCGAAGCAACCTCCGAGCCCGCCAAGGCACGACCCGATATACCCGTTGCAGGGAACCGTGCGGCCGCTCGATGCACGCACGGGATTCACAGCCTCCCGACTACGGAACTGCGGGGCCCTGGCCGGTCCCGCAGGGACCCAGGTTCGCGGGGGTCCGACCGGGGCAGGCGAGCTGGCGCGGCGCCGCGATCGCCGGGACCTCTGACCGTCGACGAGCCGCAGCGGCCCCGGAGTGGGAGGGGTAGTTTGGCGGGTTCTGACCGGCTCGGCACCTGGACCCGTGTCCGCCCGGACTCCCCCGAATCCCTGTCGAGAAGACGGCTCCGAACCTGGCAGGGTCACTAAGGGATCAGGCCGTCGGAACCGCTCGACGTAGGTCCGAGGGCCCGTTCCTCCCGGCTCCTGACCCGTCTTCAGCCCGAGAACCCTCCTTGGAGGACCCGGGCAGTTCCGTTCAGAACCCCGATGGCGGAGGTAGGGCGGACCGAACGGGTGAGAAGACCCTGGGACCCCGGCCCCCGCGTCGCGACTTTCACCGGGGACCCGGCCGCCCTCTTCGAAGCTGCGCGTACGGCGGCGACCTTCACGGGCGCCACAAGCAGGACCTGCCACACGCCCCGGTCGGTCCGGATTCGGGGGGTTCGCGCCGGAGGTGCCCGGACGCGCCGGATTGCAGTTCTCCGTTAACTCGGATGCGAAGGTCTATAGGGTGGTATACGGTGGCGCGCGACACCGAGAGCCTACCATGCAGAGCGTAGTAGACGCCCGATCTTGGCGAAGGCCGACCGACGGAGTCTCCCCCGGGCAATCCGCTCGACCCGGGGAGCCACTCTGGACCGCCACGCGTGCCCATGGCGTGCTCCCCTCCCTGCTGGTCGTTCTCGTTACTGTGTCTCTTTCCGCCACGATCTTCGCCGGAGTGGTCTCGCCCGCGGTCCCGAGGAGCCTAACAGCCTCGGGCGCACCGGCGGCCGCTGGACCTCAACCCGCCCAAGCTGCGGCTCCAACGACCGCGCCACCGCCGGTCGCGGTTTCTCCTGCCCCCACGACCGCCCCGAGGGCAACGCTCGGGGGGACGGCAGGGAGCTCGTGCCAGGTGGCCTCAAGTACTGGGGCTCCCACGCCGACCGCCTCACCGCGACAAGCGCCTCCGATCGTCGAACAGCCTGCCTACAACTCGCTCGTCTCGCCGTACGTCTCGTTCACCGGCCCCTATTCGTACGTCGCGAAGGGGGCCGCGCTCCGCGACCAGGGCTACGGACAGGTCGACCTGACCTGGACGGGGTCCTTGGTAGCGGCCTACCTCGTCTGGGAGTCGATGGACAACGCCGAGCCCCCGGCAATCGGGGTCCTCAACGGGGTACCGATCGTTGGCGATTGGGTGGCGTACGCTAGTCCTTCGCCGTGCTGGGCCCCTGAGTTCATCTACACGTTCGTCGCCGAGGTGAGCGGTATCGTCGTCAACGGCCTGAACAACCTCACCGGCTTCCCCTCGGGGGTCACCAACGGCGGCAACCCGTGGACTGAGCCCCAGCTCCTCCCGATGCTCGAGGGCGCTTCCCTCATCGTCGTCTACGACTCCGGGGCCGCGCCCCACCAGATCACGATCTTCACCGGCGCCTTGACGGAGGAGGGCAGTAGCATCACCGCCGTCCTGCCGTTCGCCCCGTCCGGGGCAACGACCGCAGAGACGACGTACGTCTTCGCGGACGGCCAGTATCCCGGTAACGCGGCGCTCTGGAACGGGGCCGTCATCGACCCCGATGCCTTCCCGGGGAGCGACCCGAAGGAGACCCCGACCGCCTGGAGCTACGGGAACCTCTCCGACACGAAGACCTACACGGTACCGGTGTCGCTGGGCGAGACCAGCGCGACCGCAGGGATCTCGAGCTCCGAGGGCGATTGCCTTACCTGGGCCGCCCAGGTCGTGAGCGTTCAGGTGCCCCCGGTCGTCCCGCCGTACTACGTCGTCTTCGTCGAGAAGGGGCTTCCGACCGGCACGAACTGGGGCGTCACCCTGGGCGGGACGAGCCTGGGTGACACCGTCACCGGGGTGAACTCCTCGGTCAACTTCACCGGCCTCCTGAACGGCTCCTACGCCTACACGATCCGGTCACCGGTCGGGTACGTCGCGTTCCCGTTCTCCGGTTCCATCGCCATCGAAGGCGGCAACGTGAGCGTGCTCGTGCCGTTCCACCCGCCCGGATACACCGTCACGTTCCAGGAGCTCGGGCTCCCGGCCGGGACCCACTGGACGGTCGTCCTCGACGCCGTGTCGAACTCGTCGACCACGCCCCAGATCGGGTTCTCCGTCGGGGGCAACGGCTCCTACGACTTCAGCGTCGCTAACGTCTCCGGCTATGGAACGTCGCCGTACTCCGGCACCGTCTACGTCGAGGGGGCCAACGTCACCGTGAACGTGACGTTCCTGCTGCTCTACAACGTCACGTTCCAGGAGACCGGGCTCTCGGCCGGAACGTCGTGGGGCGCGGACACCTATACGAACTTCGGGGACTTCGCGAACACCACGACCTCCGCGTCGTTCGTGCTCGCGCTCCCGAACGCGACCACGGAAGAGGACGCCGTCTGTGCGAACTCGGTCCCGGGCTACGCCGGGCCTTGCACGTATGGCGAGTCCGAGATCTTTTTCGGGGTCTTCGGGGCGCCCGAGACGATCGTCGTGCCGTTCACGGCCGTCTACGCAGTGACCTTCAATGAGACCGGGATGCCGAAGGGCTACCTGAACTTCTGGGACCCCTGCCTTACCTCCCCGTACTCCGACTGCTACGGGTGGGTCTACGCGGGCAACAACCTGACGGAGTACCTGACGGACGGGAGCTACTCCTACCAGGTGGCCGCGTACAACCGGAGCTACGAGGCCTCTCCTGGCGCCTTCACGGTCAACGGGGGAGCGGTGGTCGTCCACGTCGTCTTCCAGGTCGTCACCTTCATCGTGTCGTTCAGCGAGAAGGGCCTGCCCGGGGGCAAGATCTGGTCGGTCGAGCTCGGCAACCGGACCGTTTCGTCGGCGGCGTCGACGATAAAGTTCACCGAGACCAACGGCAGCTACCCCTACCTGGTGACCGGCCCCGCCGGTGAGGTCGTCAAGGTCCTCGCCCCGAGCGGCACGATCGTCGTGAACGGGGCGGCGGTCGTCGAGAGCCTGCAGTTCGCTTCGGGCAAGACGTTCACCGTCACCTTCACTGCGAAGCACCTCAACAAGGCGCAGACCTGGTGCGTCACGCTCGCGGGCTGGGAGCGGTGCCAGGCCACGAGCAGCACGAAGTACCTCGACCTCTCGCCGGGGGCCTACGGATACTCGGTCAAGCAGCTGTACGGGCAGACGATCACGGTCAAGCTCGGCTCGATGGTGATCGGCCTCTCCGGCTCGCTCGGCGTGGCCAAGAGCCTGACCGTCACGATCACCTACCTGTACGAGTACTACCTGCTCTTCACCGAGACCGGGCTCCCCGCCGACACGGTATGGTCGGTCACGATTCACGGGGCGAAGTCGACCTCGGAGTCGTCGTACGTCTACTTCTACGAGCCGAACGGCAGCTACAGCTACAAGATCGTAGGTCCGAAGGGCTACACGGACGTGAGCAAGCCGTCCCCTGTCGTGATCCACGGGGCTGCAGCGTACGTGACGGTGACGTTCAAGGCGAAGTAGCTCCGTCCGCCCCGGGGCCGGCGGCTCGCACCGGCGCGGGAGCCGTCGTCCGCCCGCGTGCGCGGTCGCCCCCTCCGATCGCCTCCCCGATGCGCGGGCGCGTCCGGATCAGAACAACTCCCTTGCCGAAGACGGCAGGCGCGGAGGGTCGCGCACCCCCGGGGGGTTCGAATCGCGGGCGACAGGGCCGCGCGAAACTGATCTGAAGATATCCGTCCCGGGTCGAACCCCATTCGTGGAGAAGGGTCGCCCCTCTCGCGGCCAGACTCGGCTGGCCGCAACGGGCTCGTATCGGCCAGCGTCCATGTCTGGAATCGGGAGCAGACCATCCAGGGGTGGGGCTAGGACCAGTTGACCCTGACTTTCCCTACGCGCCCTTGCTCTGACGGGGGACTCCGCCGTGTGACGCCCACCCCGTACTGGTACGGCACCGGCTTCATAGCCGTCGGCACGCTACCCGAGTCGCCGCGGGGAGATTGTTTGCTGTCCTCGCGGTCCCCATTGCCAGGGGGCGAACGTGGATGAGCGGAAAGGGAAAGCGCTGGTCGTGGTCGGTCGGCATTGTCGTCGCGATGCTGATCGCGTCGACGTCAATCTTGGCCACACTACCTGGATCGCAGGCTTCGAGGACCCCTGCGGAGCCGGCTCGTGGGATTGGATTCCATCTACCCTCCGGCCCGTTAACCATCGCCAGTCCAAACGCGCAAGGTCGCGGCTCGTTCGGGAACTCCATCGCGAGCAGCGGCACGACGGTCGTCGTTGGCGCGCCTGGTGAAACGGCCTCGGGGTCCAGCGATGCTGGTCATGCCTACGTCTTTCAGGCGAAGACCGGGACCCTGATCGCAACGCTGACGAGTCCGAACGCGCAGACCGACGGACGGTTCGGGTATTCGGTCGCGGTCAGCGGCACGAGGGTCGCGGTCGGAGCACCCGACGAGACGGTATCGGGGAACGCCTTTGCCGGCCACGTCTACGTCTTCCAAGCGAAGACCGGCAGCCTGGTCGCGACGCTCACCAGCCCGAACCCCCAGGCCGAAGGATACTTCGGGTCGTCAGTCGCGGTCAGCGGCACGACGGTGGTGGTCGGTGCGTTCAATGAGTCGGCGTCCGGGGTCTACTCCGGCCACGTTTACGTCTTCAAAGACACGACGCCCGCCGGCACGCTGGTAGCGACCCTCAGCAGCCCGAACGCGCAGACCGACGGGTACTTCGGGTTCTCGGTCGGGGCCAGCGGCACGACGGTCGTGGTTGGCGCGCCGGGTGAGACCGTAACGGGGCACTACTCGGCCGGCCGCGCCTACATCTTCCAGGATGCGGGGCCGACCGGCAGCTTGATCTCAACGCTAACGAGCCCGAACGCGCAGATCGGCGGGGTCTTCGGTCAATCGGTCGCGGTCAGCGGGGCGACCGTCGCGGTCGGAGCACCCTACGAGACGGTATCGGGGCAGCCCGATGCCGGCCACGTCTACGTCTTCCAAGCGAAGACCGGCAGCCTGATCGCGACGCTCCCCAGCCCGAACCCGCAGACCGAGGGAAACTTCGGGTGGTCGGTCTCGGTGAGCGGCACGACGGTCGTGGTCGGGGCGCCGGGAGAGCTGGTTTCGACGTACTCCGCTGCCGGGCATGCCTTTGCGTTCGATGTCACCACGGACTCGCTCCTGCTCTCGCTCGCGAGTCCGAACGCGCAGACCGACGGGTCCTTTGGGTGTTCGGTCACGGTCGGCGGCGCGACGATCTCGGTCGCCGCGCCGGCCGAAACGGTCTCCG
>Ga0187772_10000755_pt1 | contig 14570 bp, 14 predicted proteins | sample 0116_SJ02_MP15_2_FD_133137 | JGI IMG/M metagenome (GOLD analysis project Ga0187772, IMG submission 133137) | Tropical peat soil microbial communities from peatlands in Department of Meta, Colombia - 0116_SJ02_MP15_20_MG | ecosystem: Environmental > Terrestrial > Soil > Wetlands > Peat | place... | reverse complement strand
CCGGGCGAACTCGTCCCAGCGTTTCATCCGCTCCTCGAGCGCCTGACGGTACGTCGGGGCGGTACGTCCCACGCGATCACCTCCTCGTAGGCCCCACCGCCGAACTCCTCGATCCCGCGCTGACCCGCCGGCCGCGGCACGAGGGCGAGCCGCGCATCGTCTCGGAGCGCGCGGAGCCGCATCGTCGAGGGGCCGCGGGAGAAGCTGACGAGATCGCACCAGCGCGGCCCCTCGTCGGCGAGCCCGGGGAACCGCTCGAGCCCGCCGGGCTCGAGCGTGAGGAGGAGCGGCGTCGGGACGTCGTGCAGGAGCTCGGCGAGGGTCCGGGCGACGTGGCGGAGGAGCGCGGCCCGCTCGTCGTCGGGGATCTCGTCGGCCGTGAAGAGGGCGGGGAGGTCGTGGCCCACGAGGAGCGTCGGCGGGTGGCGGCGCGCTTCCGCGGCCCACCCGTCGACGAGCGCGACCATCTGGTAGGCGGTGAACGCGCGGGCGAGCCGGATGCGGCGCACGACGTCCGTGGCGTCGAGCCCGAAGGAGCGGCCGAGCTCGCCGATCCGGTACGGGTGGAACCGGTTCGCGCCCTCGAGGAGCGAGAGGCGGCCGCGGGCGAGCGCGTTGCCCGCGTAGAGGAGCTCGAGGATCGGCTCGACCGCGGCGCGCGGCCCCGTCCAGAGCGTCGCCTCGCCGGGGGAGAGGCGCCGGGCGAGCCAGGCGAAGAGGGCCGGGGTGCTCGGGAGGGGGGAGGCGGTCCGGGCGCGGCGGGGCCGCGGCGCGAGCCGGAACGTCGCGGGAGGGGCGGGCGGAGCGGGCGGTGCGTCCTCGAACCCTTCCGGGCGGAACGGCTCGAGGAGATCCTCCGGTTCCGGCGCGAGCGCCGGCTCGACCTCGACAACGTCGGTCATCCGCGATCGACCCGGTCCTCTCACCGTCCGGGCGGCTCTAAAGCGGCGGCTCGGGAGAGTTTGAAACAGGGCCGAGAACGGAGTGTTTCCGCGGCGTCTCAGGCCGTCGGCCTAACCGAGACGGGAGGTCCCGCGGGGCGGCGGGAGCCCCAGCTCCTCGGCGAGCGAGCGCGCGTTCGTCGCCGCGTCGCCGCGGAAGTGGTTGTTGAAGAACCCGTAGACCGTCGCGACCTCCTCGGCGAGCGAGCGGACGCGCGGGACCCAGGCGGTGAGCTCGGCCGCGGAATAGGTGTAGTCGTACCACGTCGGCGACCCGTGCCCGTGCCAACGGATGTACGTCCACGGGGCGGTCACCTCGAGTGCGATCGGGAGGTGCGGCCCGTCGATGACGACGTTCGCGAGACCGAACTCGCGCAGGAGCGCGTACGACTCGGGGACGAGCCAAGACCGCTCGCGGAACTCGACCGCGACCGGAAGGTCCCGCGGGAGCGACGCGTAGAACGAGCGGACCGTCCCGGGCTCGAACGGGAGCGACGGCGGCAGCTGCAATAGCGCGGCGACGAACTTCCCCGCCTCGCGGATCGGCTTCAGGACGGTAAGGAAGCGGGCGAGCTCCTCCTCGGTCCCCACGAGCCGGAGGTCGTGCGTGATCGTCTGCGGGAACTTCGCCGCGAATCGGAAGCTCGCGGGGGTCCGGCGGACCCACGACGCCGCGACCGCGGGCGGCGGCAGCCGGTAGAACGTCGAGTTGACCTCGACGATCGGGAAGAGGCCCGCGTAGTAGCGCAGCCGATCCTGGACCCCGCGGGGCGGATAGACCCGGCCGACCCACTCCGGGTAATCCCAGCCGCTCGTGCCGATCAGGATCTCCGCCACCGCCACCCTCCGCCACCGATAGGGAACGGGGGGCTAAGGTCTTCCGCCGGACCCCGTGAAACAGGGGGACGGCGGAACCCGGCCCGACCGTTCGCGTCCTCGGTGTTTTGGCGCCCGGTGCTCTGCGCCACCCATGGCCGACCCGGACGACGCTCAGGTCGGGACGCGGCCGGCCCGTCGTTCCATCGTCGCACGCATCGAGCGCGAGGCCGGCGTTCCCGACCTCGCCTCGGTGCTCGCCGACCGGCTCACCCCGACCGACCTGCAGTCGCTGCTGCTCGAGGTCTACGCACGACGCGTCGAGCGTCGGAGCGTCCCGGACCTCGTGGAAGAGTACGCCATGAACCGATTCACACGCCCCGCCGCGACCTCGGCGGCGGAGCTCGTGCGATGGGATTCCGTGGCCTGGGCCGCGCTCCCGAAGGAGTTCGTGTCGGTCGAACTGGCCCCGGTGGCTCCGCTCGGGACGACCTCGCTTCTCGCGTCCCTCTCCCAGGACTGGAGCCTCTCAACCAGTCGGAACACGGAGGTCGTCTCGGACTGCACGAATGTGCTGGCGGTCGAAGCGGCCGCGCGACGGCGCGGTGTCCCGCCTCCGGGTGGCAGCGTCGGCGGACCCGTCCACCTGGCCGCGAGCCACCGCCTCTTGCGGGGGCAGAGTTTCACCGAGGGTCCCGGGGTCCACCAGCACTTCCGGGTGTTCGCGCTCGTGAGCGCGGCGCGGGACCCGGGGAATTGGGATTTCGAGATCGACGCCACCCGACGTCACCTCGGATTTTACGTGGACGCCCTCCGAAGGTACTGTGGCGACTCCGTCCCCCTTCGGGTCGCGGTCTCGACGTTCGGGCCTGCCGCGCGGAGCCCGGGTTTGGACGAACGCTTGGTGACAGGGCTCAGCGGGATGCGCCCCGAAGTCGACGTGGGCCGCGAAGAGTCGACGCCCGGGGGACGGGCGTACTACCGGAGCCTTCGGTTTCACCTCTACGCCATGCATCCGGAGGGCGGGGAGAAGGAGCTCGTGGATGGGGGAGACGTCGTTTGGGGTCAGAAGCTCTTGAACAACGCGAAGGAGCGAATGTTCATCAGCGGCATCGGGTCCGAACGACTCGTCGAGTTCTTCGGCCCGCTCGGCCGCGGGAAGCGCTCGGAACCGGAACGATGAACCCCTTCGTCATACACCGGATCTCGGTCGACGATTGGAAGGAATTCCGGACGCTGCGCCTCGATGCCCTCAGGACGGACCCGCTGGCCTTCGGCAGCACGGTCGAACGGGAATCGGCGTACACCGACGACCGGTGGCGGGAATGGACGCGTCGGGGCGCCGAGGGGGAGCGGGAAGCGACGTTCATCGCTACCGGCGGAACGGACGGGTTGGTGGGCATGACCGGCGTCTTCACCGTGGACAGGGAGTGCCATCTCTGGGGCATGTGGGTCCACCCTCGGCAGCGGGGCCGGGGCATCGGAGGGCGACTCCTCGATGCGACCCTCGAGTGGATCGACCGCGCCGGGCCCGAATCTCGAGTCGTGCTGGACGTGAACCCGGACCAGGCGAGGGCGGTGGCCCTCTATCGTTCCCGGGGCTTCCAGTTCACGGAGAAAGAGACCGCGCTCGGGCACGACGCGCCCGCGATCGTTCGACAAATGGTGCGTCGCGGGCCATCCCCGTCGCCACGGGGGCGACCGACGGGGTTCGATGGGGGGTAGCGACGCCTACGTGGGAACGATGAAACGAGCCGTGATGTAAACACGCGGTAAGGACCGTGGGTAGGATCGAGGTCTGGGCCCGCCCCGGGGCCAAGGAGGAGCGGATCGAGTGGGACGAGTGGCGCCAGCGCTGGGTCGTCTCGTGCCGCGAGCCGGCATCCCAAGGAAGGGCGAATCACGCGATCTTGCGCATTCTCGCGGAAAGGTTCGGGGTCCCACCTACCTCCCTTCGTTATGTGACCGGGGGCCGGGGGAAGGCGAAGCTGGTCGAGGTTGCCGGTCTGGACGCCGGAGAGATCTCGACTCACCTCCGATTTCCCGAAAGGTAATGTAGCTCGCGTTCGGTGGACTCGAGGTCGGAGCCCGGGGATGGTCCAAGTCGACATCGACCTCGCGAAGTGCACGGGCTGCTCGCACTGCAAGGACGTATGCCCGACGAACGTCTTCGATCTCCGACCGCGCGACCAGGTGCCGGACGTCGTCGACGATCCCGCCGTCGGCGCGAAGTTCCAGTTCCGCGGCGAGAAGTCGCTCGCCATCAACGGGCCCGAGTGCATCGTGTGCGAGGCGTGCCTCTTCGAGTGCGAGGGGGAGTGCATCCTCATCACCGACGACGAGCACCACGTGCACCACTCGACCTACAAGTGAGCCCGCGCCCCGATGGACGCTGACGTCCGGTACTTCGCAACTCGGTCGAAGCTTCGGACCTGGTTCGAACGCCATCACGGGAGCGCCCGCGAGGTCTGGGTTGGCTTCCCGAAGGCCCATGTGCGGGCCAAGAGCGTCCAGTACCTCGAAGCGCTCGAGGAGGCCCTATGCTTCGGATGGATCGACACGACCGTGCGCCGCGTCGACGACGAGCGGTACGCACACCGGTTCACGCCCCGACGCGAGGGGAGCCGGTGGAGCGATGCAAACCGACTCCGCTTCGAGGATTTACGGAAGGCCGGGCTCGTGTCCCCCGCCGGCCAGCGCGCCTTTGATCGCGGAGCGCCCGACGATCCCCGTCGGTACTCTTACGAACGAGGAGGGACCCCGTTCTCCTCCCCGTACACCACCCGGTTCCTGGCCCACCCCGTCGCGTGGAGGTTCTTTCACGCCGAGCCCCCGAGCTACCAGCGCCTCGCCGCGCATTGGGTGATGAGCGCCGTTCGGGAGGCGACCCGGGACCGCCGATTTGACGAGCTTCTGGAAACCTCGATGCGCGAGACCCGGCCGCGTGCGTTCCTGGTCGCTCGCGCGGACCGACGCCGGTCCGGATTCCGAGCGCGGACGCCCGCGCGACGCGGTCGAAAACGCGCGGCTCTCCGCCGACCGGTCCCACCGACCGAAAGCCGTTAAATAGACCGGAATCCCGCCGAGGAAGCCGTGCCGGATTCCTCCAGCGCGCCGGGTCGCACCGTCGTCCTGGGCGAGCGGGAGCTCACGATCGGCTTCCGCCTGATCGGACTCGCCGATTCGGTGGAGGTCACCCCCGAGAACTCGGTCGAGGAGTTCCAGCGGGTGGTCACGTCGGGCCGGTACAACCTCGTGATCGCGAGCCAGTCGATCCGGGCCCGGCTCAGCGAGAATCAGCGGCTCAGCGCGGACGCGTCGCTCGCGCCGCTCGTCGTCTTCGTCCCGACCCCGACCGGCGAGTACGAGGTCGAGAGCATCAATGCGCTCGCGAAGCGTGTCCTCGGGGTCACGCTCGCCGTTTCGAGCTAGAGGGGAGTTCTCATGGCAGGGGTCGTCGCACGGGTCTCGGGTCCGGTCGTCATCGCGGAGGGTCTCGCCGACCCCAAGATGTACGATGTCGTCCGCGTCGGGTCGCTCGGGTTGGTCGGCGAAATCATCCGGCTCGTCGGCAGTTCCGCGACCGTCCAAGTGTACGAGGATACGACGGGGATCCGGCCGGGCGACCCGGTCGAATCGACGGGCCAGGCCCTCTCGGTCGAGCTCGGCCCCGGTCTCCTGAAATCCATCTACGACGGCGTCCAGCGGCCGCTCGACGTCATTCAGAAGAGCGTCGGGGACTTCATCACCCGTGGGACCCTCGCGGCGCCGCTCGACGAGAAGGCGAAGTGGGAGTTCACGCCGGTCGCGAAGGTGGGTAGCGAGGTCACGCCGGGGACGATCCTCGGTACCGTCCAGGAGACCTCGCTCATCCTGCACAAGATCCTCGTCCCCCCGGGAGTGCAGGGCACTCTCACCCAGCTCAAGGCCGGCACGTACACGATTCGCGACCCGATCGGATCGATCAAGACGAGCGCGGGCCCGACCCCGGTGTACCTCGCTCACAAGTGGGTCGTCCGGGTGCCGCGGCCGGTCACCCAGAAGCTCCCGCCCGACATCCCGCTCATCACCGGCCAGCGCGTCATCGATTCGTTCTTCCCGATCGCGAAGGGCGGCACGGCCTGCATCCCGGGACCGTTCGGGAGCGGCAAGTGCGCGAGCGGGGATACTCCGGTTGCCCTTGCCTCGGGAGAGATCGTCGCCATCGAGACGCTCTTCGCCCGCGCCCGCGCGGAGGGAACCGTCACGGTCGACGGCCCTGACGAATGGCTCGAGACCGCGCGGCCCATCGAGCTCTATTCCCTCGTGGGGGAACGGCTTGTGAAGAGCCGGACCCGGACCCTGTACCACGGAAAGAGCGACTCGCTCATCCGCATCCGGACGCGGAGTGGGCGGGTCGTGCGCGTGACGCCCGTCCACCGCCTCTTCACGATCGCTCCGGACGGCTCACTCCAGGAGACGATGGCCCGGGACCTCGAGCCCGGAGGGTACGTCGCCGCGGTGCGGAGGCTGCCCGGTCCGGCCGCCGATCGGCCCCTCCAGATCGAGCTGCCGAAGCTCCTGCGCCGGGGCAAGACCCTCCGCGTCCCGGAGCGCATGTCCCCGGAGCTCGCCGAGTTCCTCGGCCTCTTCGTGGCCGAGGGATACGTTCGCGCGAACCGCGTGGTCGTTTTCACGAACTCGGAGGAACGGCTTCGGACGCGATTCGCCGAGCTCGCCCGACAGCTCTTCGGGCTCGAGGGGACGCTCGAGCTCCAGCCCGGCAAGACCCCGAACGTGCTCCTCGCGAGCATCTCGCTCGCCCGGCTCCTCGAACGCCTTGGGACGGGCCGGGTATCCGCGAAGAAGCGCATCCCGCCCGCCGTGCTCGGCTCGAGCAATACGAGCTTGGCCGCCTTCCTGCGCGGCTACTACCTCGGGGACGGAGGTTTCCACGACGGGGACGTCGAATTCTGCTCCGCGAGCTTCGCGCTCGCGACCGAGCTTGCCTACGCGCTCTCGCGGTTCGGCATCACTTCGACCCTGAGCCGTCGCACGGTGGTCGGGACCGAGTACGCCCGGCTCTTCGTTCGGGGGCTGCCGAACCTCGCGAAGCTCGGGTCCGCCCTGGAGTCGGACCATCCGAAGATCGTGGCCCTCGCCCGCTATGTCGAGTCGAAGCGTACCGCCTACAGTGCGACCGACGTGGTCCCGCTCTCCCGCGACGTGATCGAGCGGATCTACCGGACCCACCACACCTACTCCGAACTACTCGACGACGGGATCGAGATCCACAACTACATCGGCAACGGCGAGCGCATGGGCGTACCTACGTTCCTCCGGTTCATCGGCCCGAAGTCGAGCCGGGACTCGCTCAAGTCCAGCGAGCCCGGAGCCGCCCGGCTTTCCGAGCTGCTCGAGCATCTCTACTGCGACGAGATCGTCGAGGTCCAAGAGGAGCGGGACGGGCCGTTCGACGTGTACGACGTCGCGGTCCCCGAGTTCGGTCAGAACTTCGTCGGCGGGCACGGCGGCCTCCTCCTGCACAACACCGTCACCCAGCAGCAGCTTGCGAAGTGGGCGGACTCCGACATCGTCGTGTACGTCGGGTGCGGCGAGCGCGGGAACGAGATGACCGAGGTGCTCGCGACGTTCCCGAAACTCCAGGACCCGAAGTCGAAGCGGCCCCTCATGGAGCGCACGATCCTCATCGCGAACACGTCGAACATGCCGGTCGCGGCGCGCGAGGCGAGCGTCTACACCGGCATCACGATCGCGGAGTACTACCGGGACATGGGCTACGACGTCGCGCTCATGGCCGACTCGACGAGCCGGTGGGCGGAAGCGATGCGGGAGATCTCGGGCCGGCTCGAGGAGATGCCGGGCGAGGAAGGGTACCCCGCGTATCTCGGCCGCCGCGTCGCCGAGTTCTACGAGCGCGCGGGGCGCGTCGTCACGCTGTCCCCCGAGGGTCGCCACGGATCGGTCACGGTGGTCGGCGCGGTCTCCCCTCCGGGCGGCGACACCTCGGAACCGGTGAGCCAGAACACGCTCCGGGTCGCCCGGGTCTTCTGGGCGCTCGACGCGGCGCTCGCCCAGCGGCGGCACTTCCCGTCGATCAACTGGCTCCAGAGCTACTCGCTCTACGTGAGCGACCTCGAGCCGTGGTACCGCGCCCAGCTCTCGAAGGAGTTCCACGGGCTCCGGCAGAAGGCGCTCGAGACCCTCCAGAAGGAGGCGGAGCTCCAGGACATCGTGCAGCTCGTCGGCGTCGACGCGCTCCCCGAGCGCGAGAAGGCGACGCTCGACGTCGCGCGGATGCTCCGGGAGGACTACCTCCAGCAGAGCGCGTACGACGACGTCGACACCTACACGTCAATCCAGAAGCAGCTGCGCATGCTCCGCGCGATCCTCGCCTTCGGCGACCAGGAGCAAGAGGCGATCGCGAGGGGCGCCACCGTCGCGAAGATCCAGGGGCTCGCGTTCCGCGCGAAACTCTCGCGCATGAAGTGGGTCCCCGAGGCGGAGCTCTCCCAGCAGTTCGACCAGCTTGAGCTCGAGGTGGGCCAGGCGATGAGCGCCCTGGCTACCGCGGGAGGGGCCTAGAATGGCGTCGAAGGGCGCGCAGTCGGCGAAGGCCCCCCCCGACGTCCCGGTCGACTACCGGACGATCGACCGCGTCGCCGGGCCCCTCATCTTCGTCCGCGAGGTGGCGGACGCCGCCTACGGGGAGATCGTCGAGATCCAGCTCCCGAGCGGGGAGCGCCGGCAGGGCCAGGTGCTCGACTCGCGGAAGGGCCTCGCGATCGTACAGGTCTTCGGCCCCACGCTCGGCATGAACGTCGAGGAGACGAGCGTCAAGTTCCTCGGCTCGGTCGCGAGCCTCCCGGTCTCTGACGAGATGCTCGGCCGGGTCTTCAACGGCCTCGGCGAGCCGCGCGACGGCGGTCCGAAGATCGTGAGCGACAAGGAGCTCGAGATCGTCGGGAACGCGATGAACCCGTATTCGCGCGAGGAGCCGAGCGAGTTCATCCAGACGGGGATCTCGGCGATCGACCTCATGAACACCCTCGTCCGGGGCCAGAAGCTCCCGATCTTCTCGGGGGCGGGGCTCCCGCACAATCAACTCGCGGCCCAGATCGTCCGGCAGGCGAAGCTCCGGGACTCGAGCGAGGGGTTCGCGGTCGTCTTCGCCGCGATGGGGATCACGAGCGAGGAGGCGAACTACTTCCTCCGCGAATTCGAGTCGACCGGCGCGCTCGAGCGCGCCGTCGTCTTCCTGAACCTCTCGAGCGATCCCTCGATGGAGCGGGTCGTCACGCCGCGGATGGCGCTCACGACCGCGGAGTTCCTCGCCTACGAGCGGGACCTCCACGTGCTCGTCATCCTCACCGACATGACGAACTACTGCGAAGCGCTCCGCGAGGTCTCGGCGGCGCGCGAGGAGGTCCCCGGCCGCCGCGGCTATCCCGGCTACCTCTACACCGACCTCGCGACGATCTACGAGCGCGCGGGCAAGATCCACGGCCGCAAGGGCTCGATCACCCAGATCCCGATCCTCACGATGCCCGCGGACGACGTGACGCACCCGATTCCGGATCTCACCGGCTACATCACCGAGGGCCAGGTGTACGTGAGCCGGGACCTCCAGCGCCGGGGCGTCTACCCTCCGATCGACGTGCTCCCGTCGCTCTCGCGCCTCATGAACCAGGGGATCGGCAAGGGCCGCACCCGGGAGGACCACCGCGGGATCGCCGACCAGCTCTACGCGACGTACGCGACCGGGAAGGACCAGCGGGCCCTCTCCGCGATCGTCGGCGAGGAGTCGCTGAGCGCGACCGACCGGCTCTACCTCAAGGCGGCGGACCGGTTCGAGTCGGAGTTCGTCAACCAGCGGCCCGACGAGGACCGCTCGATCGACGAGAGCCTCGCGATCGGCTGGCAGATCGTCTCCGACTTCCCGGATTCCGAGCTCAAGCGGATCCGACCCGAGTTCGTCCAGAAGTACCGCGTGACGAAGCCCGGTCCGGCGGCGTGAGGACGCGGCGAGGGGAGGCGGGAGCGTGGTCCAGGAGAACGTCCGCCCGACCCGCCTCGAGCTCCTGCGGACGCGCCGACGGATCGTCGTCGCGAACAAGGGCCTCAAGCTCCTCAAGCTGAAGCGGACGGCCCTGATCGTCGAGTTCTTCTCGATCTCGCGCGAGGCGATGAAGCTCCGCGGGGATCTCCAGCAGCGGATCGCGCGTGGCTACGAGTCGATCCGGATGGCCGAGATGATGGAGGGCCCGACCCGGCTCGAGAACATCTCGCAGCTCCTCCTCGACGTGCAGCCGGTCACGATCTCGACGAAGAACGTGATGGGGGTCCGCACGCCGCGCGTCGACACCGGCGGCTACGCCCCGATGCCCGCGAGCGACCTCCTCGACCTGCCGACCTCGGTCCAGGAGTCGATCCGCCACTTCCAGGGGATCTACCGGGTCGTCCTCGACATCGCGGAGAAGGAGAACGCGCTCCGCCGGCTCTTGAAGGAGATCGAGAAGACCAAGCGCCGGGCGAGCGCGATCGAGAACGTGCTGATCCCGCGGCTCCAGGGTATCGTGCGGTACATCAAGTTCCGCTTCGACGAGATGGAGCGCGACTCGTTCAGCATGCTGAAGGCGGTCAAGCGCAAGATGGAGCGGGAGGGCGAGAATGCGGTCGCCGCCTAACGCCGCGGTGCGCCGCTTCGCGCTCGTCTGGAGCGCGAGCATCGGCTGGAAGATCCTCGCGATCGCGCTGCTCGCCGTCGTCCTCGTGAAGCTCTACGGAGGGAACCTATAGTGAGCGCGGCGACCCCCTCCCCCGACGGCGCGGCGACCGAGTCGTTCGCCGCGCTGAAGCGCGTCAAGGCGGCCGAGACCGAGTGGGCCGGGAAGCTCGCGAGCTCCCGGGCAGGATCGGACGCGGCCCTCGCCCGGCTCCGCGACGAGAGCGCGGCCGCGCTCAAGGCCGCGGTCGCCGAGGCGGACCAGGAGCGGGCGGCCGCGGTGCAGCGGGCGCGGGCCGAGGCGGAGGGGCTCGCGGCGACGATCGTCGCCGAGGGCGCGAAGGCGGCCGACGCGGCGCTCCGGGTCGAGGGCAAGCAGCCGGCGGACCTTGAGAAGGAGATCCTCGCGGTGGTCCTCGGGGCGTTCGCGGGCGACTAGGAGGGCGGGTCCGATGGGCGTGCTGCGGCCAGAGAAGATCAGCCGGGTCGCCCTCATCGGTCTCCGGGACGACGAGACCCGCATCCTTACGGTCCTCCACGATCTACGGCTCGCCCAGATCGAGCCGGTCGCCCCGGCCGCGATGGCCGAGCTCGTCCCCGAGCGGGGGACCGAGGCCCAACGCGCGATCGCGGACGAGGCGCTGCGCTTCCGTGGCCTCATGAGCGCCCTCCCGCCCGTGGACCGCGCGCCCGCGCTGCCGCTCCCGACGCTCGACGACGTCCTCCGCGCCGCGAAGACCGTGACGATCGACGACGAGGTCGGAGCGCTCAAGCGCGAGGACGACCAGCTCCAGACCGAGCTCAAGGCGGTCGACGACGAGCTCGAGCTCCTCGACAAGGTCGGCTTCTACCACGACCGGCTCGAGTACCTCCAGAGCGCGAACTTCCTCGCCTTCTACGGCGAGGCGTCTCCCGAGGCACTCGGCCTCCTCCGCTCGACCCTGCCGCCCGTGGCGGACGCCCAGTTCCTCTTCGGGGCGGCCGACAAGACGACCGCCCGTTTCCTCGTCGTGCTGCGGAAGGCCGGGGCGGACGCCCTCGCGCGCGCCGGCCAGAACCAGAGCATCCGGCTCGTCGCGATCCCGGCGCTCGCGGGGACCGCCGAGGAGGAGGCTGCGGCGCTCCGCGCTCGGCGCGCGGCGATCGTGGCGCGACGGGACGCGATCGCGGCCCGGCTCGGCGCCCTCGCGAAGGACTGGTACGCGACGGTCGCGGCGATCGACGAAGCGCTCACCATCGAGAACCGGAAGATCGAGGTCCTCACGCGGCTCGGCGCGGGACGCGAGGTGTTCGCGCTCGAGGCGTGGGTGCCCGAGAGCGACCTCGGCCGGCTGCAGGCGTACATCGAGGCGGCGACCGAAGGCCGGGTGTACCTCGCGATCGTCCCGACCCATGAGGAGCCCCCGACCCGCATGTCGAACCCGCCCGGGATCCGCCGCTTCGAGTTCTTCATCCGTTTCTACTCGCTCCCGCAGGCGACCGAGTGGGACCCGACGCTGGTCTTCGCGATCGTCTTCCCGATCTTCTTCGGCATCATGCTCGCCGACTGGGGCTACGGCCTCACGATCCTCCTGATCTGCCTCTGGATGATCCGCGGCTTTCCCGGGGCGCAGCATCTCCCGAAGTTCGGGCGGAACTTCGTCAAGCTCATCATGGGCCCGAAAGGGATGCAGCAGCTCGCCTACGCGCTCCTCCCGGGATGCGGGGTCGCGATCGCCCTCGGCGTCCTCTTCGACGAGTTCTTCGGGGTCCCGATCCTCCACCTCGCCTTCGGCCTCACGCTGCTCTCCGACCCGCTCCACAACGTCCCGACGCTCCTCCTCATCGCCGGGTTCTTCGGCCTCGGGATGGTGACCCTCGGCTTCGCCCTCGGCGCGCTCAAGGAGTACTTCCACCACCACCTCCGCGGGACGATCGCGAAGGTCGGCGGGATCTCCTTCGCCTGGGGGATCGCGGGCTACGGCCTCCAGGTCCTCCACCTCCACGCGATCGCCCCGCTCACGCCGATCGCGTTCGCCTCCTACGGCGGGCTCGGCCTCGGCGCCGCGCTGATCATCGCCGGCGAGGGTCCGATGGGGGCCCTGAGCCTGATCGACATCGTGAGCCACATCCTCTCCTACACGCGGCTCGTCGGCATCCTGCTCGCCTCGGTGGTCCTCGCGATCGTCATCAACGACATCGCGCAGCTCGCGCTGCACGGGCACTTCCCGTGGGTCGGCCCCCTCGTCGCGTCGATCCTCGGCCTCGTTTTCGCCGTGATCGTCGTCGTCGTCGGCCAGGCGTTCAACGTCATCCTCGGCGTCTTCGAGCCGGGGATCCAGGGGGCGCGGCTGATCTTCGTCGAGCATTTCTCGAAGTTCTACACGGGGAACGGCAAGCCGTTCCACCCGTTCGGCGTCGAGCGGCGCCACACCGTCTCGTCCGTCGGGCCGGTGACGCCGTCGGTCCACCCGTTCGTCCGCGGACCGCCCGAAGGGAGCTAGCCGCCCGGTCCCCCCGCGGACGTGGGCCCCAGCGGCTCGGCCGTCGAGGCGCGGGTCGCGGGCGGCCGGTTCCACGTGGCGAGCGCCTCGACGTGTCGGTACGTGACCGTGCGCTCGCCGATCCGCTCGCGCGCCTCGGCGACGGCGCGCGCCAAGAGCTCGGGCGGGACGTCGAGGAAGTGCCGGCTCGCCCGCGCGCCGATGAAGGCGAGCCGCTCGGCGAGCGGTTCCGTGACCGTCCGGTCGCTCACGATCTCGAGCTCGTCGGGCGGCAGGCTCCGGAGCAGCCGCCCCTCCCGGACCCTGGGCCCGCCCCGGCGGCGCGGGAGCGGGTGGCCCTCCCGGGCGAGGATCTCCGCGACCAGCCGGTCCGGAGCGAAGTCGTTCCTCTCGACCCGATCGGTGCCGCTCTCGAGCGGCGGCCGGACGAGAGCGGTCGCGCCCGAACGGCCGACCCGGCACGCCTCGCGCAGCGCGGCCTCGGGCTCGTCCAGGACGTGGAGGACGTGGACGAACAGCGTCGCGTCGACCGCGCCGTCGCGGAACGGCAGCCGGTACGCGGTCCCGCGGACGAGCGCGGGGACCCCCTTCGCCCGGGCGCGGGCGAGCATGCCGGCGGAGGCGTCGACGCCGACGACCGAGAAGCGTCGCTCCAGGAGCGGGAGGGCGATCCGGCCCGTGCCCACGCCGACCTCGAGGATTTTCGAGATCCCCCGTCCGGTAAAGTGCCGCGCGATCGCGTCCATCGTCTCGGGGTCGATGGGCGACCGGGTCGCGTCGTAGACGGACGAGATCCGGTCGAACGCGGCCGCCGCGTCGAGCTCCGCCATCAGGCCGGGCGAAGCGCGGGCGGTATTTCGGCCCGCGCCCGGCCGCGCGCGCTCCGCTACAGCCGCGGGGAGACGAGGAGCGGCAGCAGCCGGTCGGCGGGGATCCCGTAGACCCGTCCGAAGATGACCCGGCGAACGTCCCGGCGCTCGAGCTCGGCGAGGAGGAGGTAGGTGAAGATCACGCCGAGGGAGAGCGGGTAGGTGCGCAGGCGTTTGAGCTCGAGGACCGCCCGGTCCCGCTCGAGCGCGCTCTCGTAGCCCGCGAGGCTCTGGGCGCTCGCGTACTCGGCCCCGCCCTCCGCGATCGACGGGTACCGGTCGGCGAGGCGCTCCGCGAGCTCGGGGACGCCCCGGGCGCTGTAGAGGTCGGGCGCCTGCGCGCGCGGGAGGGTCCCGCCGTCGAGCCACCGGACGGCGAGCTCGTCGACCGGGAGGCCGAGGTGCTTTCCCTTGAGGAGGAGGAGCGCGTTCCGCACGTCGATCTCGCTCTGGAGGAGGACGCGGACGACCCACTCGTCGCCCTGGAAGAACCGGGCGGCCTCGAGGGTCCGCCGGTAGTACTCCCGGTCGAGGGCGCCGAGGATCGGGAAGATGTTGTGCGTCCGCTCGAACGACTCGAGGAGCGGGAGGATCGTCGTGCCGTAGCCGTACTTCACGAGCGCCGAGACCGTCGCCTCGACCGTCGGCTGGGCGAGCAGGATCCGCACGTCGTCGAGCGTCATGACGCCGGCGTAGAGGCCCGCGGGGATCTCGCGGCTCGAGACGATGTGGTCCT
>Ga0187772_10000754_pt1 | contig 14570 bp, 13 predicted proteins | sample 0116_SJ02_MP15_2_FD_133137 | JGI IMG/M metagenome (GOLD analysis project Ga0187772, IMG submission 133137) | Tropical peat soil microbial communities from peatlands in Department of Meta, Colombia - 0116_SJ02_MP15_20_MG | ecosystem: Environmental > Terrestrial > Soil > Wetlands > Peat | place... | reverse complement strand
TTGCGGAGGGCGGCGGTGGTCTGTCACAGGAATGCGGACGCGGACGCCTATCTCTCGGCCTATGCCCTTTCCAAGCTAATCGGCGCCCTTGCACCTGGATGTGTGGTGGAGTTAGTCACCCCCGGGGGGATGACGCTTCTGACGCAGAAGCTCAGTAGAAGGTTCCCCCACGCCACCGTGGAGAAGAGCGACGACGAATACGATCTCTATGTGGCCGTGGACGTGGGGGACGAGGAGCTGCTCAACGACTGGAAGGAGAAGATGCAGAAGGCGAAGGGGGTCAGGGTGCTCGTGGACCACCACCCGCGCAGAGACAGCGTGTCCTACGACAGGGTGATTGTGGACGAGGGAGCGACGTCGGCCGCAGAAGTTGTGTTCGGCATATTTCAGGAGCTGGGGGTGGGGGTCGAAGCGGACACGGCCCAGGCCCTGCTGGAGGCGATAATGTTCGACTCGTCGCACCTGGCAATCGCCAGCCCCCAGGGGCTCAGGGCCGTGGTGAAGCTGATGGATGCGGGGGCCGACGTGGCTCTTGCTAGGAAGGATTTGAGGAGCGAGCCGGACTACGGGGAGGTGCTTGCCAAGCTGAAAGGGGCCCAGAGGCTGAGGATCTACAAGGGAGGGGACTGGGTCGTGGCCACCAGCACAGTTGGCTCGTTCCAGGCCCACGTCGCCCGGTCCTTGATGTACCTCGGCGCCGACCTGGCCATAGTCGGAGGGGAGTCGGAGGGGGAGACTAGGGTCAGCCTGCGGTCGACCCAGAGGTTCCTTGACGGGACGAAGATCCAGCTCGGGACCGAGGTGGCAGAGGAGATGTCGAAGAGGCTCGGGGGGCACGGGGGAGGGCATGCGACGGCCGCGTCCTTCTCGACCCTGGCGGGGGAGGAGGAAACCATGGGAGCCACCAAGGATAGGGCAGAGGAGCTCCTCGGTACCCTGAAGGAGATAGACTAGGCGTACTCTTTGGACTCAGGACTCTTCAGAAACCCTTCGAAGGTCAGCCTGAACCAGGGGGTGTAGGCGTCGGGGTTCGAGGCCACGTCAACTCTTACTTCGCCAAGGGTCGCCCAGCGGACCGACATCATCTCGTCCGTGTTCGGTTTGATCTTCCCGTCGAATTCGCCGACTAAAACTCTGCAGAACTCGTTCTCCGCGTTGGCCCCCTGGGGGGCGAAATAGACGAAGGAGTGCACGTCCTTGAGCTCGCCAACTCGGGCGTTCAGCTCCTGGAGGGCACGCCGGGACGCCGCCTGCTGGTAGGTCTCTCCTGGGTAGACGTGGCTCGTGAAGGAGACGTCCCAGGCCCCCGGCCAAAGGAGCTTCTTCCTGCTCCTCTGCTGCAGAAGCATCCTGCCGTTGTGGAAGAGCAGAGCGGTGTAGGCCCTGTGCCGTTTCCCCTTCCCTGCGTGGCATGCCTCGCGGGTATCGGTCCCAATCTCGTTATCGTTGTCGTCCACGAGGACGAGGATTTCCTGGTCTGGCAACGAGGAACCGATTCCCTAGATTCTAGATAAGGAAATCGCCTTGTCTGGTTCAAGGATTGAAAGCCCGCCTCCATAGGTCCAAGACCCAGAAGCTGGCTCGCGTTCAAGGTGCTGTCGCCCGGCGAGAACAGCCAGCTGCCCGAATAGCGCCTCCAATAGCCTTTGGAAAAAATGATCCATGCCCTGGAGCTGGACTTGATTCCCATACATCAGTCCAGGTGAAGGCGGCCGATTCGAAACTGAAATCCTTTGACAGGCGTTGGTGGTCCCTCCTGAGTTCTCTACTTCGTTCCCGGGTATGCGACAACGGAACACTCATCCCCGTCCTTGAGGCCGAGGGTCTGTCTGAGATTGTTAGGAGAGATCAGCTCCAAGACAGAGCTGTCGTAGTGCGTTCTCTCAATTGCTAGAACTGCCCCAGGATAGGTTCCCTCAATCTTGGCCTTGAAGATCTTCACAGGTCCGAAGGACCTCTTACCGTCGGTGAACCCCGGAATGATGATGCCATGCTTCAAATCGAGCAGTCGACGCTGTTCGAGCATCGCCTGGTCCGCGAGCCTGAGGTTAAGCGTACCAGGGAAAGGTTCGAACCCCAAAGCTCTGCGGAAGGACCGTGCGTATCCCTTGAGCGAAACATAGTACCCGCCCTCGTTAAAACCGGTGAATACCGTTCCCTTGAAGAGTAACTCGTTCTTCCCTCGTTCAAAACTGGTGCTCGCTTCGGAGAGAAAGGTCTCCACACTCTTCAGGCCCGACTCGGTTAGCCTGACCGCAAGCCCCCGTCCTGAATGGGCCCTTTCGATGAGGCCGGCCTGCTGGAGCTCTATGAGCCTCAACGAAGCCGCTTGCTGACTGAGGTCGATAGAATCCCCGAGCTCTTTGGTTGAAATCTTTGCGAAAGAAGCTCCGGCTCCCAGTCTAACGAGATGGAGCAGAGTTGTCAGCCGTTCGGCACCAGACTTCGGTTTGCGTTTCACCATCTACAAGAAGGATGGTTGCTACCAAACCATTAAAAGGATACCGGAATCGGGCCCGAACATGGCCGGGTTCTCAGGGTCGAGGCGCCTGAGCCTGATCGCCCTGTTCACGGCACTTGCGGTGGTCCTGAACCTGGCGATAGCCGTTCCAGCCCCCTACGAGCCTTTTCTGCTCTACGAAGTGTGGGAAGTGCCCATCCTGCTGGGCGTGCTCATACTCGGCTTCTGGGACGGGACGACCGTGGCGGTGCTCAACACACTCCTGCTAGAAGCGTACAGGCCGGGCGCGCTCCCTGTGGCCCCCCTCTACAACCTGGCCGCACAGCTATCCATGTTCGCCGGGGTGCTCCCCGTAGACAGGGCAGCGCGGAAGAGGGGGTGGGAGGGGAGGAAGTTGGTTCCCGCAGCCACTGCAGCTGGGGCAACCCTGCGCACAGCCGTGATGACAGTGGTCAACGGAATAATTCTTCCCCTCCCGTATCCTGTCGGCTTCGGCTCCGGCCTCTTTCCAATTACGCAGGCGGACGTTCCCGGCCTGCTAGTCCCCATAGGTGCATTCAACTTCACGATTGCGCTGTACACAGTCCCTCTCGCGTACACCCTGGTTAGGGCGGTGGAGTCGAGGTACAGGAGGGCCTTCGCGGGAGCAGGAGAAGACGGAGCCAAGAACTTGGCCGGGAGCCTCTGAGCGACCCGCAATGACAAACATACTGGAGATATCAGGGCTGAACTTCAGGTATCCTGACTCGCCGAAGAAGGCGGTGTCGGACTTTGACCTTTCGGTCCCTGATCAGGAGATAGTGGTGCTGGCGGGGCCTTCCGGATGCGGGAAGTCCACCCTCCTCAGGGCGGTCAACGGGCTGATCCCCCACATGTACACTGGGGACTACTCGGGGCAGGTCAGGGTCGCAGGGAACGACGTCAAGGAGTCGAACATGCGGGACCTGGCCCAGAAGGTTGGTTTCCTCTTCCAGAACCCGGAGAACCAGATATTCATGTTCACGGTAGAGAGAGACATCGCCTTCGGCCTCGAGAACCTCGGAGTCCCGAGGGCGGAGATGAGGAAGAGGGTGGACGAAGCCATGCGTCTGCTGGAGATAGAAGACCTTGCCCTCCGGGCGCCCCATGAGCTCTCCGACGGTCAGAAGCAGCGCGTGGCGCTGGCTGGCGTTCTCGCCATGAACCCCAGGTTGGTCATACTCGACGAACCAACGTCACTGCTTGATCCCAAAACGGCGGCAGAGCTGGTCGGCCTGGTCGGGAGGCTGAGGAAGGAGCTCGGGACGACATTCGTGGTGGTGGAGCACAGGCTCGACCTCCTCGTGAAGGTGGCAGATAGGATAGTGGTGATGAACGAAGGGCGGAAGGCTTTGGAAGGGACTCCGAAAGAGGTGCTGTTCGGGGATGAGGCAGAGGCCTACGGTGTCTCCGTCCCTTCGATCGCGAGAGTGCAGAAGATGCTCACAGCGGACGGCGTGCTCGCGACGGACAGGCTGATGAGCCCGGGTGAGCTCGCCCAGGCCTTGGAGGAGGCACGCCCATGATCGAGTTCCAGGACGTGACGTTTGTGCACCAGAACGGCGTGAGGGCGCTGGACGGGGTGAGCCTGCTAATCGGTTCCGGGGAAACGGTGGCTATCGTGGGGGAGAACGGCGCAGGAAAGACGACCCTCGTCAAGCATGTAACGGGGCTCCTGAAGCCGGCGACTGGGAACGTCCTCGTGGACGGCCAGAACACGCGTGCGACGAGCACAGCCCAGCTCTCCAGGAAAGTGGGGGTGGCATTCCAGAACCCTGACCACCAGCTCTTCTCGGAGAGCGTCGAAGAGGAGATGTCTTTCGCCCTGAGGAACTTCGGATTCCCGCCGCCGCTCGTGGAGCAGAGGGTAAAGTGGGGGCTGGAGCTCTTCGGGCTCGATGAGTACAGGAAATCATCCCCCCTCGTTCTGAGCGGGGGAGAGAAAAAAAGGCTGACTCTGGCGTGCATACTCGCCTGGGACCCCGAGGTTGTGATCCTGGACGAGCCGACGGTGGGCCAGGACTCGATCCAGAAGGAGAAACTGGCCGGGACCATCAGGATGCTAACGTCGTCCGGGAAAACGGTCGTGGTCGTCTCTCACGACATAGAGTTCCTGTGGCCGATGCAGCCGAGGGTGGTGGTGATGAAGGCCGGCAGGGTGCTGGGAGACGGTCCGGCAGCCAGGCTGATGCAGGATAGGGGCCTTCTTGACTCAGCCAGGGTCGCCCAGCCACAGCTTGTCGAGTTCTACGATCGCCTGACGGAGAGACCCAACGCGCCGTTTGTCGACCCCCTTGAGGCAAGGCGCTGGGCGGAGGGAAGAGCACGATGATGTGGCTGAGCGGAGGCTTCGTATTCAGAAGGGGGGTGTCGGTCTACCACAGGCTTGACCCGCGCGTCAAGCTCCTCATATCCGTCCTCATGTTCGCAACGACCTTGCTCGTAAGGTCCCTCTACGAGCTGGCTGGGGTCCTCGCCTTCATGATCGCGGTCGCGGCCATAGCGACTGTGCTCAAGAGGGTCGCGAGGACCATGCTCTTCACCGCCGCCTTCTCCCTGATAATATTCGTGCTCAACTTCGTGATCACCAGGAACCTGGAGACGTCCCTGCTCTACGCGTCGAGGTTCGTCGCCATCGTTGTGTCGACCAGCCTCTTTTTCATAACTACATCTCCCGACGAGCTGGAGCAGGTCATGAAGACGTTCAGGCTCCCCAGGGACGTGGTATTCGCATTTGTCACGGCGGTCCGGTTCATCCCCGTGATGTTCCTGGACACCATCCAGATAATGGACGCCCAGAAGTCAAGGGGGCTGGAGCTGGAGAAGGGGAACGTGTTCAGGAGGGTCAGGAACATGATCCCTGTCCTTATCCCACTGGTCGTCAACTCAGTGGTCAGGAGCGGAGAGCTGGCGGAGGCCATGGAGTCCAGGGCCTACGGCGCCGTTCCGAGGCCAACCTCCCTGGTGGCGTACAAGGCAAGCGCCTCGGACAGAGCGGTCGCCGTGGCGGCGGTCGTAGTGTTTGTCATCGCTGCCTACTCCTTTTATTTCGTCCTTCCCGCTCGGGTACTGTGATACCGGGTCGGGTCGTGGCTGACGAGAGGGAGAGAGCGAGCGGCGTCCCCGAAGAGCTGTCGAAGCTGAACGTAAGGGTCTACTTCAGCAGGCTTCCCGTGGCAGATTACGTCCTCAACCCTGAGCTTGCCGTGGAGAGGAAGTCGGTGAAGGATTTGGTCTCGTCGGTGTACGACTCCCGGCTGTTCTACCAGGCTGCGAAGCTATCGGCCGCCTACGCCAAACCGTTCCTACTGGTTGAGGGGGATTCGAAGGAAGTGGAGTCCCTCGCCAAGAATCTGAAGTCGTTCTATGGCGCCATAGCGAACGTCACCCTGGCCTACGGGCTCAGGGTCCTCTACACGGCCAACCCGAAGGAGACCGCCACGGCGATAGCGGAGCTGCTGGGCCACGCGAGGGCAAAGCCTCTGGCAAGGATGCCGTCTGAGCTCCCTCCCAAGGCAAAGAGCATCCCCCAGCAGCAGCTCTATCTGGTGTCTGCCGTGCCCGGCATAGGGAGGAAGCTCGCAGAGAAGCTGCTCTCGAAGTACGGGACGCCGAGGAGGGTCATGGCCCTGACGGCAGGAGAGCTCGCCATGACACAGGGGATAGGGTGGAAGAAGGCGGAGAGGATAAAGAACATGATGGACGCAACATTCACAAAACACCAAGAAGGAGCGCCCCAGGCGAGGCTCGAACCTGAATGAGGGTTGCAGTGATAGGAGGGAGCGGAGCAATGGGGAGGGCACTCGCCAGGCACCTATCCCGGGAGTACGAAGTGATAATCGGTTCGAGGGACCCGTCGAGGGCCGCCGCCGCGGCTGAAGGCATAGGGGGCGCATCGGGAGCCGACTACAAAGGCGCCTCGAGGGCGGCAGACGCTGTAATCTTCGCGATACCCTACGAGGCGATGGGCCTTGTGGCAGACCTGTCCGGGGAGGTGTCCTCGAAGCTTGCCATCTCGGTCATAAACCCGATGAAAATGGAAGGGGGGCTGCTGAGGTATGCCCTGAAAGATGGCTCGGCGGCGGAGGAACTCGCACGCATCCTCCCCCACAGCAGGGTGGCCACGGCCTTCAACAATGTCCCCTCGGGCTTTCTGAAGAACGAGGTCGTCCCCCCAGTTGACATTCTTGTAGCAGCCGACTCGAAGGAAACCTATCAAGAGGCTGCCAAGCTGGTCGCGAGCATCAGGGAGATGCGCCCCTTCTACGTCGGTCCTCTCGCAGAGGCGCGGATTGTCGAGGAGATAACGCCGCTGGTGTTGAACATGGCAAACCTCAACGGAACGAAGGCGCTGACGACGCGGTTCGTAACCCGCAGGGGATGAGGGAGCACTGAGGTTCGGGTACGTGCTTCCCAACTACGGCGACAGTATAAGCGCTCCGCAGCTTGTGGAATTATCCAAGACGTGCGAAGATGTCGGATTCGACTCTGTCTGGGCAACGGACCACATCATAATGCCAGCCGAACTGAAAGAGCCATACGGCCAGCTGCTGGAACCGCTCATAACCCTCGCGTCAATCGCCTCGGCCACAGAAAAGCTGAGGGTCGGCACCTCGTGCATCGTCCTTCCCCAGCGGAACCCGATACTTCTTGCAAAGCAGGCGGCCGCCCTCGACGTGTTCTCTAAGGGGAGAGTGATACTGGGGTTCGGGGCGGGATGGGCCGAGCCCGAGTTCAGGTTCCTGAATGCCGACTTCGTCGGGAGGGGGAGGGTGATGGACGAGAGCATCAGGCTGATCAGGTCCCTTTGGAGGGACGAGGTGGTAAACTTCGACGGCGAATTCTTTCACGTGAAGGAGGCGCTCTTCTTCCCGAAACCAGTGAACGGGGACATTCCTGTTTGGATAGGTGGGAACGGCCAGTCGGCAATAAGGCGGGCCATCAGGCTCGGGGACGGGTGGCACCCGGTGGGCCCGGAAGTCGAGGGGTTCAGGAAGGGGGCCGAGGAAATCAGGCGTTCGAAGAAGGGAGCGACGCTCTCCATGAGGATGACCACCGACGTGAGGAAGAGAAGGACACCATACGTCGGCCCGAACAACGAGAAGAGGACTGTGGTGTCGGGGAGTCCAGCTGAAATCAGGAAGCAGATTGACGCCTATGCGGACGCAGGGCTCGAGTACTACTGCGCCTCGATCAACCACCCGTCGGCGGGGGACATCGTTGCGGACCTGAAGATGTTCTCGGCCGAAGTGATGAGGTCCTACTCCTAGGCGCCCGGCAGGGTCGTCAAGCCCTCGCGCCAGCCTGTGTAGAGCAGGGGTCTGTACCTCGAGAAGTCCCAGAACCCGTCGAAGGCCTCCGTTGCCCAGGCTGTCCTGACTTCGCCGACAAGCAGCAGGTGGTCGCCGAACTTTCGCTTGGCGGCCAGGGTACACTCGAGCGCCGCGGCTGAGCCTTTGATTACCGGGACCTTCAGCTTCTCCCCCCTTGAGTACTTCAACCCGGCGTCCGCAAGCTTGTCCTCAACTTTCGCGCCGCTCACGCTCGCGAGCCTTGCGACGGCCCCCGCGTGGTCTCTGTCAAGGATGCAGAGCGAGAAGCGGCCAGCATCCAGCACCAGCCTGCAGGTGTAGTGCGACGGCACGCTCGAAACGGCGACCATGGGGGGAGAGTCGGAGACGGAGGTGTAGGAGACAACGGGCATGGCGGAGACCCTTTTTCCAGCCATGGCAGAAAGGATGGCAGGGACCTGAGGGTAGAAGAGCCTGTGGATGAGCGACGGGTCGACCTTCAACGTGGGTCCCGGAGGATCTCTGGCTAGTTAAGGAGTCCCTACGAGGCAAGGAAGTTTGCAGTGACGACGTCCCCCCACTCGTCGGCCAGCACGGCAGTGTAGACGCCTGGAGGCAACAGGTATCCGGGCGTGGTCCCGGTGAAGTTCAGGGCTGTCTGGATGGTCCAGAAGGCCGGAGTACCTCCCAGGACAACGAGGGCCCTTGAAGTCTGCGGTTCGAATGCGAAAGAGTTGGGCGAATTAGACGCTCCAGTGCACTGGGTCCGGCTGAGATTCAGCGGGAGTAGCGTCCCCAGGGTGTAGTTGTCCTCGGTGTAGCGCCCTTCCATCACACCGATGCCTATGGGCCACCCGGGCGTGCAGGGCCTTGTGTAGAGAGCGTTCAGAGGGAAGGCCCAGGAATCGGCGCCCGTGACGTTATCAATCGACGGCGAAGTACTGTTGACCCAGCCGCTGAGCAGGGCGCTCCAGGTCGGGGAGCCGGAAGAGTAATTGACGGTCAGGTGCATCGTGAACCCGAACCCGGAGCTGAAGGAGACGGACTGCGGGTAGACATTATGGATCGGGTTGACGTACGGGGGGATGAAGATGGCTGCGAAGATTGTTATCACAATGGCGGCGAGGACGACCACCATGTTCCTCACGCTCTTCCTGTAGGCGATATCGTCGGAGTCCATCTTACTTGGGACCGAGGGGCGCCCTCTTAATTTTAGTTCCCTGAACGGAGGAGACGCCTCCGAAGCTCCACGTTGATGCGCAGCATCTCCAGGACCCGAATCACGCTCGAGCCCCCTTCCTTGAGCCGTCTCCCAGAAAGGAAGCGTTTGGCGTCTGATTCATGCTCGACAGCGCACACGGGGATGACGCGACCAACGTCGATGTAGAACTGCTGCGACCCGGCGTACAACCTCCATATGGCGTCGTAGTTCTTTTTCACCCATTGCCATACGACGTCTCTCGCGTATGGGTTGAGGGCTGAGTGAATCATACTGTAGTGCAAATCCGACCTGCTCACCCGCCCCGTGAGGCCAAGATCGAGGGAATGCTGGATCAGCTTCGGGTCTCTGAAGGCGCTGAGGCCTTTGTAAATCATGTCCCTCTCCACTTCACTCTCAGAAGCAGTCACCATGTCCCGAAGAGCTTTCTCGGCGCCCGCCCCGTTAGTAATCGCGAATCCAATCGCAGCGGCTGCCTTCAGGTTTGGATCCAGGTTGGTGTAGTGGTCGAAGAGCTTTGCCATTTTCTCGGCGTAGGGCCCGTCTGCCTGCACAAACATGGAAGTCAGATACTCCCTGGTGGTACCGACGGACGGTGGCTCCCCAGGCCAAGGCGTTTCTCCGAAGTGTTCCAACAGAGGCTGGCAGAAGCTGTGGATCATTCCATGGACTGCCAACGAATCAGACGCAATCGCCTCGACGACCCTCAGCTGCTCCGCTACGACCTGGGTGGTCACGGAGTCCGGATTCGCTGCGCAAAGAGACACGAAGCGGGCATATAGCGCAGGCTCTACCAGCCCCGCCTGCAGCAGTAGGTGGAGGTCGTTCATTGCCCCCGCCCTATCATAAGGCGAGAGCCGAGGGAAGTTGGAACCGAGAAGTTCGTAGGTGGCTTCGTCGTACAGAGTTACGTAGAAGCCCGTACGCCCAAGGTTCAAGAGGAGCTCAGACGCGGCGGTGACGTCGAGCCGAACTGACTCGCGGTTCAGGATAAATGATTTCTCCTTCCCATCGGCCCTCATCATGATGGGAATCGGCCATATCCCAGAGGCTCCCCCTTCACCGAAGCGGAAGGGGTGCTGCGTCAGCTCAACTTTGCCTCCGACGACTCTGGCCTTGACCAAGGGGTAGCCAGGACGAGTGAGCCATGCCCTAGCCAAACTCGTGACTGGAAGACCCGACCTTCTTCCTAGAGCATCCCAGAGGTCCTTTCCAGTCGCGTTCGAAAAGCTGAATTTCTTCAGGTAGTCGGACACTCCTGCCCTAAACGCCTCCTCGCCTATGTAGCCTTCCAACATCCGCAGCACGCAGGCGCCCTTGCCGTAGCTTATCGAGTCGAAGGTGTGCGTCGCTTCGGCGACGTTCTTGACGCGGGCCTGGACGGGGTGGGTTGTCGAGAGCGCGTCAAGCTTCATCGCGCCATCTCTCAAGAAGACCTCGTCCCTGAGGAAGACCGCCCACATCTCCCAGTCTGGATGGAGTTTCTGGGTCATCTTGTATGACATCATGGTGGCGAAGCTTTCGTTGAGCCAGAGATCATCCCACCACTTCATTGTGACGAGATCGCCGAACCACTGGTGGGCGACTTCGTGAACCATGGACATCGCGCCTCTGTTCTTTAGGCGGAAGTTGGTGTCCTCTCTGATCAAAGCGTAACTCTCTCGAGAAGCTATGGCTCCCCAGTTCTCCATCGCCCCGGTGTGGTACTCGGGGAGGGCGACGATGTGCAACTTCTTCAGTGGATAGGGGACTTCGTAATAGTCCTGATATTCGAGGAGAGCGTCCGCCGATATTTTGAGGGCGACCTGTGAGTTTTCTGCCTGGCCAGGGCGGGTAGCCGTTATCACGTCAATCCCTCCGGCGGTACGCTTCGTCTCCTCGAACTTCCCTATGGCGAAGAAGAAGAGGTAGGTGGACATCCTGGGGGTCTCCTGAAAGGTGAAGGTCACCCTTCCAACGCCCTTTCTCTCCTTGCGAACTATGGGCGTGTTCGCGATGACGCCCAACCCGTCCTCTGTGGTGATCTGTAACCTGAAAACCGCCTTGTAAGCGGGATCGTCGACGCAGGGGAAGACGGTCCTTGCTTCGGAGGGTTCAAGGTCCGTGGCGAGGATGTAGTCCTTGCCATATTTCGACTTGTAGAGGCCGAAGATGACATCGTCGGACACCTGCTTAGAGTACTGTATTTCCACGATGGACTTCCTGGTCGGGACGCCAGGGATCTTCAGTCTGGCACGTTTCTCGTCGAACGAGAACGGGGCGGGGCGCCCGTTCACAGACACAGACCCAACGGAGAGCTGGGAAGCGTCGAGCGAGAACGGTTTGGTAGCTCCCTTGACCGTGACGGCAAGCTTCCCATCCAGGTGGGCCCTAGCGAAATCAACGTCCAGTCTGAGGTCGTAGGATACTATCTCCAGAAGAAGTTCGCCTGCTTCACAGGGTAGGAGAGGAGGGATTAAAGGCTGGAGGAGGTCACAAAGGGACGCCTCCTGCGCCAGATGTAGGACGAGACCCCGGCCGCCACCACCAGGAGAATTGAGGCAACTACGACTACTGGTAGCGGGTTGAGCCTGAAGTCCGCTGCGACTGTCTCGGGGGAGCTAACGGTCAGCGAAAGAGTTGCACCACCGGCTGACGGGTTCCAGCCTGCGAAGGTGTAGAGGACAGAAGTGGCGGCGGCGTGCAACGTGAAAGTCGACCCCTGGGGCGAGTAGATGATTGCGCTTCTCCCGGCCGGGACAGTTCCATTCCTTGTGCCCGTAGAGTAGACAACCGCCCCGTTGGGGCCCGCACTAATCGAAAGTCCAGGGTAGAAGGTGGCGTTTTCCGATACTGGTCCTGATACGAGGAAGGCGGCCGTGGCAACGGGCCCGGAGTAGGATCCGCTCCCGGCCCCGATCCACCCTTCGAAATTCCAACCCGTTTCCGGGTGCTCGAAGAGCTGGACCGAGGACCCTGCGGCTGCCCAGGGTGAGGCCAAAGTCACGGATCCACCTTCGATCGGGCTGGCCTCGACTGTTACCTCGTACTGGTGCTCGTAGACGATTGTAACCGACTGGGGTTGAATGGCGTCTCCCGAGGTCTCTTGCGACGCGAACCATCGTTCCGACGTCCCGCTCCCTGGGAGGAGAGAGGAAAGAGACCAGCTTGTCCCTTCGTCAAGGAAGCTGACACTCGAGTTCGAGATGAGGTCTGAGAAATGACTTCCGAAGCTGGTAGCGTTGAGCATAGGACCGGTGGTCGCCCCTCCCCCGGTGACGAGATAGACGATGTTCAGGGCGACCTGGTGGAAGTACAAGGCGTGCACGCTCTCCGGTCCTGATACGGTCAGGTTGCCGTTCTGTGTGGCCCACCTTTCGGAACTACTGGAACCAGCGAGAACCTGGGGGTAGTTGAGGGAAGAGCTGGCGTCCACCCAGACAGTAGCGTTCCCGCTCAAGGGCAGAAGCGAACCGAATGACGTCCCGCTCCACTCAGGAGGGGAGGGGAGAGGCCCACCTCCGGACAGCGAGTACGTGAAGGTGCAGAGATACTGGTGGAAGTAGATTATGCTCTCGTTAACAGGCATGGTCAGGGTTCCGTTCGTGGGTTGAGACGTTTCCCACCTCTCGGCGGCCGAGCCCCCAGGAAGGCTCGCAGAGACCTGCCAGAGGCTCCCGCTGTCCGCGAGGTACGTCGCAGGCGTCCCGGTGAGAGCAGCGGTCTGCAGCTTCCCGTTCTCGACGTAGCTCAGCAGTGGGGCGCCGAAGCCAGCCCCTCCTCCAACCACTGAATAACTGAGCGTAATCTGCGTCTTGCCAAGAGAACCGGTTATGAAAGTGTGCGCGCTGGCGTATTCTGTGGCGCCGTCGGAAGAGAACGACCTGAGCTGGTCGGGCTTGTAGAAGGCGTAGGTCTGCGACGAGCCGAAGAGCGATGTAGAGCTGTTGGCGTTGAACTCGTCCACCCAGAGCGTTGCAGAACTCAACGCCGTGGTTGAGTTAGAGTATGTCACCTCCGCCTCAGATCCATAGTAGGCATTGACGTGGTACCACTCCGTCATCAACCCGCTGAAGAAGCCGTGTGCCCCAGACGAGTACCCCAGACCGACAAACTTGGATCCGGAAGCCGGGAAGGACTGGTTGGCTTCAGCCCCAGTGTTCCAGTCGTAAGCGCGAAAATCCACCTGTCCGCTGGAGAATGACAATTGAAGGAGGACTAGATCACCATTGTTCACCACGCCTGAAAAATTGCCCAGCCCACCGCCCCCTCCCGAGGGGTAGATGCTCGCACCTGAGCTGTTGAAAGCCTCGTACAGGAAGTTGAAACCTGGCTCGTAGCCTCCTTGCTGGTACGGCCAGTTGAATGCCACCCCCACTTGGTACCAGTAACCGGCGTCGGTAAGGCCGTTGAGGAGGTAACCGGGCCCGAATCCCTGAGCATCGGACTGGGCGACGGCTGTCACGTTGTAGGAGAGCTTGGGGAAGTCCTCTGCAAAAGTCATCCCAAGCTGTTCGTCGTACTTCGGTATGGGGGAAGAGGGCATGCCAGCAAGCCCGGCAGCAGGCTGGGCCCCAGCTGCGTGGGCCCAGTTGCTTCCCATGGAGGAAGGTTCAGCGTGGGCCTGGGCGGATATGAGCAGGATGGAAGCATAGAGAACTGTGAGTAGGAGGAGCCACTTCCTCAAATCGAATATAGAAGACCCACCAGACTCTTAGGTATTGTGAACAGGTGGTCTAGAGCGCAGACTCCGGGCAACCTACTCTTTGTCTATGAACTCTTCGGCCTTCGGAGGCTCAGGCGGCAGGCCCTTCCTCTTCCTTATCTCCGTAACCAATCCCCAGAGCATGTTTTGCGGTACCGCCTGCCATGTCTTGAAGTGAGTGTTCCAGACGGCCTTGCCTGCGGTCGCACCCCTCATCTTTTCGCTGAGGTCGAAGGTCTCTGAGGCGGGTATCTCCCCCTCGACCACGGTCATCACTTCCTTCTGGTCGATCTTGACAAGTTTCCCGCGCTTCGCGCTTATCACGCCTGTCACGGCACCTATCAGCTCGGAGGGGCCCTTCACCTCGATGCCGAGGATGGGCTCGAGAAGCGTGGGGTTTGCCGAAAGCATCGCCCCCAGAATCGCCCTACGCGAGGCGGGCATCAGCTGCGCATAGGTCCTGTGGGCAGGGTCCTCGTGGGGGACGAAGTTTGTGAGGGCCACCTTGACGCCCCTTGTGAACTCGTAGGCCAAGGGGCCGTTCTTCATAATGTCGTCGAAGCCGGCCCGAATCGAGTCCATGGACTCCTGGAGGAATTGGACCCCCTTAGTGACCTCGGTGAGTATGTCTCCCTTGTCATCGATGGCCTGGAAGTTCCTAGCCTGGTCGGGGTCCCACCCGTGGTCGCGGAGTGTCTTGATGACTGCCTTCTTCTCGGTGTTCTCGCTTACGGTGCCGTTACGTATGAGTTCGATGACTTCCGGCTCGAGCGGCTCTACCTCCATGAAGATCTTGTTGTGCCTGTTGGGGGACCTTGCCATTATCGGCCCTGCCCTTGAGCGGATCGTCTCCCTGTAGTTGATTATAGGCGGAGATGTGATGATTTCCAAACCTGC
>Ga0187772_10000753_pt1 | contig 14589 bp, 11 predicted proteins | sample 0116_SJ02_MP15_2_FD_133137 | JGI IMG/M metagenome (GOLD analysis project Ga0187772, IMG submission 133137) | Tropical peat soil microbial communities from peatlands in Department of Meta, Colombia - 0116_SJ02_MP15_20_MG | ecosystem: Environmental > Terrestrial > Soil > Wetlands > Peat | place... | reverse complement strand
TTCTTGCAGCGTGCGTTTCACTGGACGCCGGCGACGGTCATTATCGGACTGGCAGGCATCGGAGCCTTGGGCGTCGGACTCTTCCCCGAAACCACGGGGGTGTGGCACAGCATCTTCTCTCTGGTCGTCTTCCTCTTCGCCGGTCTCGCTGCCATCGTTACCGCGCGGTTCCAGAAGAAGCCGATGTTCTACTTCTCCATCATTCTCGGTCTCGTGACCCTGGCGGCGTTGTTCCTCTACATAGGAGGGAATTACCTCGGTCTGGGCCCGGGCGGGATGGAAAGAATGGTCGTCTATCCGACGCTTCTCTGGGCAATCGGATTCGGCGGCCACATGATGGCGTCGGAAGACGTCCGGACTGCATAGACACGGTCACCAACGAGCGCGGCAGACGGGGCAGCGTAAGCGCTGAAACCTCCCACGGTGCGGGTGCTGTGCAACAGCGGCATAGTTCGAATCACTCCGCAAAGCAGGCCAACGCCTGGCCGTGCGTCCACTACGCGACTACCTTCCTGAATTGGAGGAGGGTGGCGGCAAAGGTCAGGACTGCGATGATCCCAATTAGCACGTACCCGGAAGCGAGGGAGTTCAATGTCAACCCTCCCACCACAAGATCACGCGTCACGTCCGAAGCGTAGCTAACGGGGTTGTAGTTGGAGAAGGTTTGAGCCCAGGATGGAAAGAAGGAAATCGGAAACATCGCACTGCTGATGAATATCAGCGGAAAGAAGAGAACGCCAGATAGTGCAGAAATCGTCTCCGTCTTTCTGGTTCTTATCCCGACGGTCAGAAAGATCCCAGAAAGGGCAAACTCGAAGAACGCCACCGTCACAAGGATGAGCAGAATCCCCGGTAGTCCGGAAGAGAACTGAACCCCCATCAACAGGGCGACGACGATGGTTATGATTGATTGCGCAACCGCCATCAGCATGTCTGTCACCAGCCTTCCCAGCAGTATCGCTGGCCTCCTAACCTGCGTCAGGAGCATCTTCGAGAGAAACCCGGAATTCAGGTCGTTGGCCAAAGAAACACCGCCGAGCGGAGCACTGATCATGGCGTTGAGCATGATCACCCCAGGCGTCAGATAGGCCAGGTAGCCGCCGGGGGTGCTGGGTATGAATTCGCCGAACTTCGTCAGCAGTTGAGAAAAGAGGACGAGGAAGATGACCGGCGTCACCAGATTCGTGGCCAGTAGAGTAGGATTCCTGACCAACTTCGTCAGGTATCTTTCCAGCAGGGACTGGGTGTCGTATAGTACTGTCATTTCAATCAGCTCACATGAGGAATGGCTCCGTTTCCCTCCTCGACAGCTCGTCAGCTCTGATGCGGCGTCCTGTCTTACGGAGGAACACATCGTCTAGGGTCGGAGACGATATGCTGAGGAAGGAGGGCTGAATGCCGGCCCTGTCTAGAGATGTGATGATCCCCGCTATGATTTGCCCGGCACTCTTCGCGTAGGCTGTGACTCCGCCATCGGAGTCCATGACGTCAATAACGCCTGGTACCGTCCTGAGGATTTCCTTCACTCTGGGTTTCTGGACGGCATCTTTGAGGGTAAGATTGATTGTTTCGCCCCCTATCGACTCCTTGAGCTCCGACGGGGTGCCGTTGGCAATCAGCCTACCGCGGTCGATGACAGATAGCTTTCGGCAGAGCCGATCGGCCTCCTCCAGGTACTGGGTAGTCAGAAAAATCGTGATGCCCTCGTTTCTGTTTAGTCCCTCCAAATACTCCCAGATGGCAGCACGCGACTGTGTGTCCAGGCCGGTAGTCGGCTCGTCCAAGAAGAGGAGCTTTGGTCTGTGTATGAGGGCGGAGGCAAGGTCCAACCTCTTCCTCATTCCGCCAGAATAGCGGCCAGCGGGCTTCCTCGCTACGTCCTCGAGTTGTACAAGCTTCAAAAGCTCAGCAATGCGCTCGTCTAGGATTCGGCCGCTCATCTGTTGCAGGCGCCCCTGAAGGTGCAGGTTCTCCCATCCCGTGAGATCCACGTCCAGGCTCGTCTCCTGGCTCAGAACGCCGACGACCTTCCGAATCTCTCCAGGCGACCTGTCAAGGTCCAAACCCGAGACCGCCACCTTGCCTGAAGACTTCCGAAGGAGGGTTGTAAGGACCTTGATGGTGGTGCTCTTCCCTGCGCCGTTCGGACCGAGGAAACCAAAGAACTCACCCTCGTCAACGCTGAAGGAGATGCCCTCCACCGCCCTCGTACCGTCCTTGTAGACCACGACCAGGTCCTCGGCAGAGATGGCCTCGCTCGTGTCCTGTCACCCGTCTGGCCCTCGCTCCCAGCGTATATAAGTTAGATGGCTCTAACATTCATTCATGGGCCGAAACAGTGTAGGGCCACCGAAGTGGCGACCCCCACAAGGCCGCGTCGCATGGAAATGGTTCTGGTCTCTCCAAACCGCGAGTGCAGGGGGTTCGCGCCGACTTGAATTTCGGACCCCAACAAACCCGATCCGGCAGGCTCGAAGTGAACCCTGTGCAGAATGAGAAACGGTTCAGGGCTCCATTGGTCAGCTGCTCTCCGACGGTCAATCGCTCCACAACGGATTTATCGCGAGCCAGCGTGGAACCTGGGTAGCAGAGCTTGTCCAAGGGGCAGAGACGATTGGCTGCAATCATGTTTACAGACATGGTCGGTTACACAGCGCTTGGTCAAAAGAACGAGTCACTGGCGTTAGCACTGGTGGAAGAACAGAGGAAGGTCATCAGGCCAATTCTGGCAAGACACAACGGGAGAGAAGTCAAGACGATTGGCGATGGATTCCTTGTGGAGTTCCCGAGCGGACTCGAGAGCGCCCGATGTGCCTACGATATTCAGAGAGCGGTCAGAGAGTTCAACCTCTCACTTCCGGACGAGCGCCGTCTGCATCTTAGAATCGGCATCCACCTCGGTGATGTCGTGGAGACGGAAGGGGACATCTCTGGAGATGCCGTCAACGTGGCATCAAGAATCGAGCCGCTGGCTGAAGACGGAGGCGTATGCGTCACCCAGCAGGTCTATGATCAGGTGCACAACAAGCTCGAGCTGCCGCTCGAGGCCCTCGGTCCCAAGCCGCTGAAGAACGCCGGGACCCTAGAGGTGTACAAGATGGTGATGCCCTGGGGGTCGAGGGAGAAGGGTGAAGCGCAGCGGAGAGAGCTTGACAAGAGACGGATAGCTATCCTGCCCTTCACCAACATCAGCCCAGACCCGAAGGACGAGTATTTCGCAGATGGTATGACCGAGGAACTGATTGCCACAATGTCGAAGGTAAGCGGGCTCAAGGTCATCGCAAGGACTTCGGTCATGACGTACAAAGGCAGCCAGAAGAAGGTCACTGAAATAGCCGAAGAGCTTGGGGTGGGATCCATAATCGAGGGGAGCGTCAGAAAGGCAGGAGATAGGCTGCGAATCACGGGTCAGCTTATCGATACCATGTCAGGCGACCACCTGTGGGCAGAGAGCTTTGACAGGAACCTCAAGGACGTTTTCGCAATCCAGTCTGAGATCTCAGAGACGGTGGCTGAAGCCCTCAAAGTAAAGCTACTCTCAGAGGAACGGTCCCAGATCACGGGGAGGCAGACCGAGAACCCTGAAGCTTTCACGTTGTACCTCAAGGGAAGGGCCCAGTGGAACCTGAGGACAGAGGACGGGGTGAACAAGGCAATCAAGTTCTTTGAAGAGGCTCTCGCCCGGGACCCCCAGTACACTCTTGCCCTAGTGGGATTGGCTGACTGTTACAGCATACTCGGCGTCTACTGCTACCGGCGGCCCAATGCCGTCTTTCCCCGGGCGAAGGAACTCGCGCTAAGGGCCCTCGCACTGGACGACAAACTTGCTGAGGCCCACGCGGGGCTTTCTGAGACGATGACCCACTACTACTTTGATTGGGTCAAAGCGGAATCTGAACTCAAGAAGGCGGTGGAGCTCAATCCGAACTACTCGCAAGCGCACGCGTGGCTCGGAAGCTGTCTTCTCGCCGCCAAGGGCAGGCTCGACGAAGCGCTGGTCGAGAATAGAAAGGCTGAGGATCTCGATCCCCGCTCGGCCCTCATCGCATCCGAGGTGGGGAGGGTGCTGTACTTCTCCCGACGTTTCGACGATGCAATAGAGCAGTACGGGAAGGCGTTGAAACTTGACCCGAATTTCGTCCTGGCCCACAAGGGACTGGCCGACGCATACTCACAGAAGTCGTTGTTTCCAGAGGCCCTGGCGGAGATACAGAGGGCCGTCGAACTCTCCAAGGGAAGCCTCTTCGTCCTGGACGACGCAGGGTATGTGTATGCTGTTTCTGGTAAGAGGGCGGAGGCAACGAAGGTGCTCAACCAGCTGGAAGAACTCTCAGGCGAGATGTACATCCCAGAATACGGGCGTGCGGCGATTTACGCAGGCCTAGGCGACCATGAAAGCGCGTTGAGGTGGTTGTCGAAGGCGTATGAGGAGCGCTGTTTCCTGACCTGGCTCAAGGTCGAACCGGTATTCGAATCGTTACACGGGGATCCCGAATTCGATTCGCTGCTTGGAAAGATGGGACTGAAGTAGCTGACTGGCTCCTGTTCAGAGTTTGTGCAGAATTCTATGATGATTAGTGCGGCCGCGTCGTCGGACTCTCGTTTGCACATGCGGCTTAGATGCCCTACCCCGCACGCAGCGTTCCTTAACGGGCCATTTTCCAGCGCGGTTAGTTAATTGTCCCAGCTGAAGCATTGCATATGGCATCCGTGAACTCGATAGGCAAGCTACGGGGAAGATCGGTGCTAGGACAATCGGGTGCTGCCGTCTGGGAGAGTGCTCGGGCGGTGAGCGGCTGGAGAAATAGAATGCACATCATGTTTGTTTGGGATCGGTCCCCATGGCCTAAGGTGCGAGGGGGTGGGACTTCAGCCCTACATGTTGGGTGGAGATTGGACGACCTTCGTACGGAGTTCAATAGGCGGAACCATTCCGGTCAGTTAACAGGTCTCTTTGACCAACGAGATGAAGAGCTCCTCAAGCGAGGTCTCTTCCCTTTCGCATGAGAGGAGCAGTGACCCGTGCTGGACCGCCAGCCTCGCTAGCAACGGCCTCAAGTCGTAGTCTTTCGACATCAGGACGGCTACAACGTCTTCCTCCACAGAAGTGACTTCAGACACACCGTCAACTGTCTTCAGCTCGTCCATCAACCCGGGCGCAAGCGAGTCGAATTCTGCCTTGTACACTATGCCGCCATGCAGGCGTCTTGCCAAATCCTCCACCGAGCCCTGAGTAATTGTCCTGCCTTCCTTCACGACGGTAACCACGCTGCACGTCTGCTGTACTTCGGGCAACTGATGCGACGACATGAGAACTGTACGGCCTTGAGACACAAGGTCCTTGAGCATCTTCCTCACATCGACAACGCCTACAGGGTCGAGCCCCTCAGTGGGCTCATCCAGTATCAGCAGGTCTGGTCCGCCCAGAAGCGCGACCGCGAGTCCCAACCTCGTCTGTATCCCCTTGCTGTAATTCCCCACGGGCTTCTCTGCGGCTTTTTCCAGCCCGACCTTGTTGAGCAGGCCTCTCGACTCTCCCTCGAGCCTCGCGTCGGGGATGCCCCTAATTCTCCCGTAAGTGGAGAGCACTTCCCTGCCTTTGAGATATTTCGGAAAGCTAGGGAGCTCGGGCAGGTAGCCGACCATATGTCTCAGTTCTACTGCGTCTCCGCGAAGCTGTTCCCCGAAGACCTTGATCTCACCCGAGGTACTGTGCAGGAGACCCATGATGCACTTGATGGTGGTCGTCTTCCCTGAGCCGTTAGGACCGAGGAAGCCGTGAAGCGTTCCCCGTCTGACGGTCAGGTTCACGTCCCAGACGCCAGGGACGGCGCCGTAAGACTTCACAAGGTTTCTCACTTCTAGCGCGGGACCGGTTGACGCAAATGCCGAATCACCCGAAGATGGCCCTTCTCCCAACTCCGCCTTCATCCTTTGACCTCCGCTCTCCTGAAGAAGTAGTATCCCGCAGCGAACGCAGCCAGCAGGTTCGCAAGTAACCCGACCACAGCGTATTCGACGGCCGAGACGACCCCCACTGCGATTGACGAAGCACAACCCCCTCCCAGTGCGCAGCCGTCAAGCACCATGACTCCGAAGGGCTGAAAGATGTAGTAGAGCGTGGACTTGAGCAGGAAATCTGCGTTCACCGTGGGAAGGAGGAACATGTATTCCTGTTCGCCCGTCTGCAGAGATACGACCAAGACAGTCGCAAGGATTACAATGAATGCGGCGATGAGTATACCAAGAGTCGTAGCGCCAGACCTGACTAGGGAGCCGACGAGAAACGCAAGCGCAGTGAACTCCAGGAAGGCCCCGAACTCGGCGAGCACCACCAATGGAATCATCTCCAGATGTAACTGGGCGCCGAATGATGCCTCAGATCCTGCAACTACCAACAATGTGAATATGGTGGATACGACCAGCAACAAGAGGACTTTCTCTAGGACCTTTCCTGCGTATACCTCCGCTCGCCTGACAGGCTGGGAAAGCAGTGGGACTATGGTGTTGCTATCGAACTCCGTGCCAATACTATCAGCCGCAATGAACCCCCCAATGAAAAGGGGGAAGAGGCCAGACACAAAGGTGTTGAATGCCAGATTGTGGGCGCTCACCCACCAAAGGCCTTCGCCAGGGTTGACTCCTTGCAGCAGAGTCCCGGTTACAATCGAATTCCCTCCGATTATGGGGAACAAGTAGCCAAAGACAACGGCCGCAAACAAGAACATACCGAGAATGATGTATGTTCGCTTCTTCCTCAGATCCCACGTCAGCTCGTATCTCGCCACGGCCCACACCCTTCCAAGCGAGAGCGTCAACCGGGTCCTCAGGAAGTGAGGGCAGACTACTGTTAACAATATCCCCTAAGCCGGTATGTCATCGTTCAACAGCAGCTCACAGTGTCCAGCGGGGGTGTTTCACGCCCAAGAATCGTTCCCGCCTAGCACGTTGGGTTGGAAAAGTGCTCCCCGCCTAACCAATAATGCGGGGGGTGGGATTCGAACCCACGAACCCCTGAGGGAGAGGATTTCTCTGAGTTCCCTGCTTAAGTCCTCCGCCTGCACCGCCTACTTTTGCGTTTTTGGCCTAGCTCAGCAACCCCCGCGAACGAGATTTCAAAAGTAACAGTATCAAAAGTGTTTCCGCGACTTCCTCCTCCTCTTGAGAGACCTCTGTAGACTGTTGTATTTCCTGATGTGCGTGTCGCACATCGATCCAATCTCAGCCATCCACCTCATCATTTGCGGTTGTTTGCCAGGATGACAAGGTGTAGAGGCAATATCGGTTCGTATACAAGGCATTCCGGCCAAGTCCTATAAGAAATACAGTAGTCACCGGCTCAATCAGGGAGAGGTGGCTGAAACTAACATTTGCTCTCGCCCTAGCTTTGCTACCCTCGCGAGGGCCGCGCAGTTATCTTGCGTCATTAATGTTGGACAGATCTGAGGAGCTCCTTCAGGTTCCTGCTGTTCATGACGTCCTTAGCCTTCAGCCATGCTCGCCTCGCAACGATTACGCCATAGCTTACATTGTCCAGCTCCCCCACGGAGTGCGCATCCGAATCTACGACAAGGGGGACCCCCTCCTCCATGGCCTTCCTCGCCCAGACTTCGTCCAGGTCCAGTCTGTCCGGCTGCCCGTCGATTTCCAACATCTTCCCGTTCTCCTTTGCTGTCCGTATTACCCGGCTCAGATCGATGGGGTTCCCCTCTCTCCTCCCGATCAACCTGTTCGTCGGATGGCAAAGAAAATCTACCGACGGGTGGGATAGCGCCCTTACCGCCCTCTCAGTCAGCTTCACCCCGTCTTGCTTGAAGCTCTGGTGAAGGGACGCCCCCACGATGTCAAACTCGTCCAAGAACTCCCTGTCGAAGTCCAACGACCCATCGCTCTTAATCTCGACCTCCACCGCCTTCAATATCCTGAATGGAGAGAGCTCGTCGTTGAGCTTCTCTATCTGCCGCCACTGCTTCCTGAACCTCTCTTCTGAGAGCCCATTCGCCACTCGAACCGATGCGGAGTGGTCGGTGATCGCGACGTATTCGTACCCCCTTTCCCTCGCTCCATTCGCCATCTCTTCAAGGGTAGCGGACCCGTCGCTCCAGGTCGAGTGCATCTGCAGATCCCCTTTGATGTCACCAAACTCGATCAGATGGGGGATTCTCCCCTTGGCAGCTACCTCCAACTCCCCCGTGTTTTCTCTGAGCTCAGGAGGGATGTAGGCGAGCCCCAGCTTCTGATAGATCTCCTGCTCCGTCTCCCCTGCCAGCCTCTCCCCCGTCTTGGCATAGAGTCCGTACTCGTTGAGCTTCCACCCCTTCTCTATCGCAAGGTTCCTCAGGGCGATGTCGTGGTTCTTGGATCCGGTGAAGTATACTAGGGCAGCCCCGTACTCTTCGGCTGAAAACGTCCTGAGGTCCACCTGCACGCCGCCCTCGAGCTTGACGCTGGTCCGCTTCGGACCGCTCTCCAGCACCTGTGCCACCCCCGGGCATCTCCTGAGCGCTTCCGTGGCCCTCCTGTCTGTCGAGAGGAGGTCCAGGTCCCCAATGGTGCTCTTCCCCCTCCGAAGGCTCCCCGCCATCCCCACGTCTATGCCGAGTGCTTCGAAGTACGAAGACAACTTCTGGAAGTACCCCTCTGCTTCGGGAAGGAGCATCCTCTTCTCGAAACTCTCCAGCCTTTCAATGCCCACTCGGAAGGATTCCCTCACCGTAGGGCCGAATTCCGAGTCCAACATGCCTGAATCAAGGGCCTCCTTTAGCTCCTTCACGCTTGTTACCCCGAGTTCGTGAGAAAGGTGGTACGCAGTCCTCGGTCCAATCCCCTGGATTTTCATGAGGAGAGGGACACCCGGAGGCGTCTTCTCTTGCATTCTTTCCAGCAGCTGGAGCTTGCCTGTGCTCAGATACTCGTCGATTTTCTTGGCGATCCCTTTTCCGACGTACTGTAGGTCTTCGAGCCTCCTCTCCTTCCACATCTGCTCAATATCCTCGTCCATGTTCCTGATGGTTGTAGCAGCCCGGTGGTAGGCAATTACCTTGAACTTGTCTTCGCCGTTCGCCTCCACCAGGTCCCCGAGCCTGTCCAGCAGGTCAGCTACCTCGATGTTTCTCACGTCGGCCCTTTAGGGTTGCAAGAGTTTTAAAAGCAGTCTTCGGCGCGTCCCTTCAGATGGTAGTCTTCCAGAAGGCTTTCGTCCTGATCAAGGTCACACCAGGCAAGGAGCGCCAAGTCATGGACGCTCTCATGAAGATCCCTGAAGTGGCAGAGGTCCACGTCGTCCCGGGTGTTTGGGACCTCCTCGCGGTGGTCGTCTCCAAGAAGGAGGTCGCCATAGGTGGCGACGAGAAGGTCTACAGGCTCGTCCTCGAGAAAATAGAAAAAATCAAGCACGTCGAGGACACCAACACAATGGTGTCTCAGTTCTCAAAGACGAAGTAGTCTACTTCCACCAGCCGAAGTCCTTCGGGGCGTTCGTTATCGACACGCCCTTCTTCCCTTCGATCAGCACGTCGTCCTCGACCCTCGCTCCCAGCTTCCCCCTGATGTAGGCGCCGGGCTCCACCGTGAAGCACATGCCGTCCCCCAGCTTCTCCTTGCCTCCCTCAACGATGTATGGGGCCTCGTGAATCTCTAGCCCAAGGCCGTGCCCTGTCCTGTGCGTGAAGTACTGTCCCAGGCCGGCCCTCCTCAGGGCCCCTCTGGCGGCGCCATCTACCTCCCCCACCCTGACCCCACTTGCCGCTCTTGCAATTCCGGCCGTGTTAGCTTCGAGCACTCTCTCGTATACCTTCTCCAACTCCCTGTTCTCCCCTACGCAGTACACCCGCGTGACGTCAGAGTAGTAACCCTCGTAGGTCGCCCCTACGTCTATTATGATGCCCTCGCCTTTCTGTATCTTCTTCGCCGTGGGGAGCCCGTGCGGATCCGCCGCCCTGGGACCCGACTGGACGAGCATGTCGTCAACGTGGGTTGCCCCCTTCTGATAGATGGTGTCGGTGGCCGCCTTCGCCAAATCGAGCTCAGTCATCCCTTCCTTGATGATGGCCGGGAACTCTTCGAACGCACTACTCAGTATGCTCGCAGACTTCCTGAGCAGCTTCACTTCTGCCTCGTCCTTTACCTCACGCATCCCCTGAAGTATTGGTTCAGCGTTTCTGAACTTGGGAGACGCTTCCTCCGTCAGTCTGTCAAGGTAAAGGAAGGGAACCCTCCCTTCGACCCCCCACTTCCCCTTCAGGTCTACCCCCTTCGCTGCCTTCGTAATGGCACCAGCTGAGCCTTCCGAGTCGGTCCATGAATGTATCTTCATCTCTATGGGGCCTTCAGCGTAGGGACCGGACTCGAATGCAGGTGCCACCAGGTGGGGTTCTCCTTCGGCCGGGACCAGCAACATGAACGGCCTTTCGAGAAGCAGCGAGTTTACCCCTGTGAAATAAGTCATGTTCGGTCCAGGCACTACTATCGCGCCCCGGAGCCCCTTCTTGTCCAGCCTCTTCCTGAGCGTCTCCAACCTCCCGCCGTAGACTGTCGCCTTGGTCATTCCCGCCTTTGGCATTCAGATACTCAGTTAATATGTCGTCTTTCTCCGAGACGGATTGCCTTGGGTCTCAAAGAGACATTCGTGCTGCCAATAGCGAAGAGGTGGATTTCGGGTGTTACCGTGGACTCGGCCATGTCAGACGCGAAGAAAGCGAACTCCAAGGGGATAGGCGTCCTGGTAAACTTCCTCGGGGAGGAAATCAAGGACCCTGCCGAGGCCGACGCTCACACGGCCGAATACCTTCGCCTCCAGCAGATCATGGCGGACGACGGAATCGACGGGTTCGCTTCTGTGAAACTCACCCAGCTCGGATTGGGGTCAGACGAGCAGGGGACAAAGACCCGGCTCGAGAGGATTGCAGTCAACGCTGACCGACTCAATCAGCTGCTCTGGGTCGACATGGAGAACTCTCCGGTCATAGACGCGACCCTCGAGACTTACCTCGATGCGCTCTCCAGGCACCCCCGCATGGGGGTAGCCCTGCAGGCGTACACCAGGCGCAGCGAGTCGGACCTGAAAAGAATCCTCGACGCAGGTGGGACCGTCCGCCTTGTGAAGGGCGCATACAGGGAGAGCCACGATTTCGTCTTCCCGACAAAACGGGAGATCAACGAGAACTTCGACAAACTCTTGGTTACACTCTTCGAAAGGGGCGACAGGTTCGCGATTGGGACCCACGACTCGGCCCTCATCGACAGGGCGAAGGAGCTGTCCGCAGCGAGGAAGGTTGACTTCAGGTTCGAGCTCCTCAAGGGGATCAGAGACGATTTGAAGGTTGAGCTCGTGAAGTCCGGCTACAACGTCTTCGAATACCTCCCCTACGGGGACAGATGGTACGGGTACTCCAAGCGTAGGATAACGGAGCACCCAAGCAACATCTGGCTCCTGTTAAGGTCCTTCGTCTAGCCGGTTTTTCGCGTAACCCGCGTTGATTACGGGCTCAACTTGAATAGACTACGCTCGCAAAATACCCCGCAGGGGTCTGAAGGCGTACAGGTACTAAGACAATGGCCGAATATCAAACAGGACAAGTCTGGGGAGCCCTCCGCAAGGCATGGAAGGGGTACCGGATTGCGAAGGTCCAGGGCGACAACGCCCGCATGAGGGAGTACGCGACCCGCATCAGGACCCTGCAAGGCCAGCTTGGCGTTCCTCAGGCAAGTTTCCCGAACATAGGACTATAGAGGAGCTCTGCTCCTCTTTCCCTTTTTAATCGATTCCGGCTAGTTCTTTCTCTATCTCTTCTAGGATCTCCCCGACTACCTGCTTCTGGAGTCCCAGGGAGGCGCTGATGCCGGTGATCCCATCCCCTTCCTCCCTCATCAGATACCTCAGGACCTTTCTCCTGTCGTCGCTCGGAAGGGACGTGGTTATCCTCGCCGCCTCCCTCAGAGCCAGACCCCTGATGTACAGAAACACGGCCCTTTCTTCTTCCATTTCCTTCAGCTTCTTGTCGACCGCGGCCACCACCTGAGTTAGAGGTTTTATCCTCGTAGCCCCGTCAGGGTACCTAAGCACCTCCCCTACCTGGGCAGCCATCTGGGCTCTCTCCTCGTTTTCCTGAACCCCAGGGACCGCCCCGAAGGAGAACATCCTCGCCCTGAACAGGTTGGGCGCCAAGTCTATCGTCACAGAGAAGCTCTTCTTCAGGAGGTATTCCTTCCTCGGCGGCCCCCTCGGACTGTCCTGGGCAATGGTACTGACCAACCCGGCATCCTCCATTGTGATTAGGTGCTTTGCCACGAGTTGTTGGCTGATTCCGAGCTCCTTAGAAAGCTGCAGCTGGTAGTTCGGTTCCTCGCTTAGTCTAGCTATAATCCTCCGCCTGATGGGGTTCTCAACGGTCCCCAGGACTGCGTCAAGTTCTGATTGGCTCAAGGGTCATACACCGATGGTTGTATACGACTGATTTCTTCTATAAATATGTTCTCAGCGGAAAAGCGATGTGAAGCGCACTTCTTCCCAATGTTCACCAGCGAGCTTTCCTCTAGGCAACTAACCGAGAGGACACGTTCAGACTTTGGCCTTATCTCTCTCCCGCTCCTTGTCGGATCCTGAGGAGCCGTCGCACGGCCAATGATTGTCCTTAAGGGGGGTCACTTCTTCCTGAAACGTCCGTACACGAACCCCAAGCCCGCAACTGGAATGCTAGCCACCAGCAACGGCCCTATGAACGGCAACAGTGCGAGCGAGGTGCCCAGGGAGATTATCGGGAGGACCCTATCCCTCCCTGTTCCCCTTAGGAGCCTGATGGCAGAGGCGGAGCCGACAACGTAAGTCAGTACGGCCACTCCGCTTGTCGCGAGGAAGGCTGACTGGATATCAATCCCCGCCAGGTAGTAAATGGTCAGAGAAACCATGATGATGGCCAAGAGGGCGACGAGGGCCCGCTGAGGGACTCCGGTTCTTGGATTGACCCGCGCCAAGAACCTCGGAAGGTTGCCGTCGCTGGCTGCTGCATAGACCACCCTTCCCATCCCGGCCGTGTAGGCGTTCACGGTTGAGAAAATAATCAGGACGGCGAATAGGGAAACGGCCACGCCACCGTAGGACCCGAATATCCTCGACATCATATCGGCGAAGGGCGTTACCCCGCCCCCAGACCGATAGGCGCCGGTCCCCACGACCGTGAAGGCGACCGCCATGTAGAGCGCGCTGATCAGGATGACGCTAATCGTTACGCTTCGCCCAAAGTCTCTCTTCGGGTCCTTGAACTCCTCGGCGATGTTCGATACGTTCTCGTACCCAAGGTAGGACCACACAATCAGTGCCGAGGCGACGCCCACCGACACCACCCCGTCCGGAAAGAGGGGTGCGAAATTGGAGGCCCTGATTTCCACACTCGAAGCTGCAACCCCCAGCGCCATAATGGCCACCATCAGTGTCACGACAACGATCTGCACCCTCCCACTGAGTCTTATCCCCCTAAGGTTGATTCCGTAGGCAAGGAGCAGAATGCCCGCGGCCACGGCGTAGACTTCGGGTCCCGAGATTGGAAAGGCATAGGCAAGATAGGTACCTGCAGCCAACGTTATCGCGGGTGCTCCGAGGCCCACCCAGGCGACGAAGAGCCACGCAGTCATCGAGCTCACCCCACGCCCGAAGGCTTCGCTCGCGAAAGCGTAGATCCCTCCCGAAGTGGGATTGCGGGCCGAGAGCCGTGAGAAGGTGAAGGCGAAGGGGTAGCTGGCGAGGGACACCAGTATCCAGGCGAGCAGGGATCCTGCCCCGGCGGTCCTTGCAGCAAGGCCCGGGATGACCAGTATGCCCGCCCCCAACACCGAACTGACGTATATGGCCACAGCGTGCCTGACCGTGATCACTTTTCGAAACGAAATCTCCGAGCCTCCTGTAACCTGACCGCGTTCAGCCAAACAGCTCCGTCGATTGGGGTTTGGATTTAAGATAGCCGCGAGAAACTTCGATATTCGGAATGAAGTCTTGAAAGTGTCCGCATTCTGCTACCGGCGAGTCTATATCTGAATTCGCAGACGCTAAGTCAAAGGGCCGCCGTCTTGATAGAAACAGAGGGGCTTACTCGGAAGTTCGGCGGAGTCACCGCGGTGGATGGGCTCACCCTCAAAGTAGACGACGGTGAGGTGTTCGGATTTCTAGGGCCCAACGGGGCAGGGAAGACCACAACGGTGAGGGTGCTCTGCTGCCTCATCTCCAAGACGAGCGGGACGGCGAGGATTGCGCAGTACGAAGTGGGAGACGGCGCTGACTCGGTCAGCATCAGGAAGATAATCGGGCTGGTCCCAGACAACGTAGGCCTCTATGAGGGCATGTCCGCCTACGATAACCTCGACTTTTACGGGAAACTATACGACAGAACAGAGAGCCAGAGGAAAGAGAGCAACGAGTACTTCCTCAAGATGCTTGGGCTCTGGGAGAAGCGGGACTCCGCCGCAGGGACCTTTTCAAAGGGGATGAAACAAAAGTTGGCAGTCGCGCGAGCCCTGATCCACGACCCGCAGGTGCTCTTCCTGGACGAGCCCACGGCGAACCTCGACCCCGAATCGGCGAAGACGGTCAGGGATTTC
>Ga0187772_10000751_pt1 | contig 14597 bp, 14 predicted proteins | sample 0116_SJ02_MP15_2_FD_133137 | JGI IMG/M metagenome (GOLD analysis project Ga0187772, IMG submission 133137) | Tropical peat soil microbial communities from peatlands in Department of Meta, Colombia - 0116_SJ02_MP15_20_MG | ecosystem: Environmental > Terrestrial > Soil > Wetlands > Peat | place... | reverse complement strand
CCCGAAGTGGGTTTGATCAGCCCCGAGATTATTCGCAGCAAGGTCGATTTTCCACAACCCGATGGCCCCGTAACGGCAACAAACTCGTCCTTGGCGGCTGTAAGAGAAACGTCAACCAGGACGGGGAGCGGCTCCCTCTCCTTGTGGTAATCGAGACTCACATGGTCTACCGTGACCACTGTGGTGCCGGCGGCAATCTCAACCTGTCCCTGCGACAACGAAGAATTCGCCCATTCCCCTATCGGTTATACGTGTACCTCTTGGTTACGTGGTGATAGAGTCTTCGCCAGACCACCAGGTTAAAGGAGACAATCAGCACAGTCATCGAGAGGACGGCCAGGGTCAAGGTCAGATAATCCGCGTTGTTGGTAGCGATAACTATTGTCTTGCCAATGCCACTCCCCACCTGGGTCAAGAGTGTGGTTTTTCCGTTCGGGAGGGTCTCTGTGAAGTATTCGGCTATGATCAAGGCATTCCAGGCTCCGCCTATGGCGGTTATCGAACCAGTTATGAAACCTGTGAGCGCCCCTGGTAGGTAGACGTTGCGCCAGGCGGCCCACCTTCCGGTGTTGTACACGTGAGGGAGGTCTTTGAGATCTGCGGGAAGGGTCCTAACCCCCGCCATGACGTTGAAGATTACGTACCAGATTATCGCAAGAATAATCACGATCGCCGCGACCACCTCTGACGAATGGCCTATGTAGGGGATCAGCACTATCGCGGGCAAAAGAATCGGCGCCGGGATTGAGGAGATGACTTCCAGTATGGGCGATACCGTGTCGTAGAGCTTGAAATTCAAGGAAATGATGACCCCCATAGGGAGGCCGATGGCGACGCAGATGGCGTAGACGTACCAGACCCTGACAAAAGAGACCCCGAGGGCGTAAAGCACCCCCGCCTCATCCGAGGCAAGCAGAGACCAGGAGGGGAGTCTCCCCAGACTTATCCCGCCCGAGTGTGATACAGAGCTGAACAGCAGAATCCCGAAAAGGACCAGGAAGATAAGCACGGCGTACTTCAGGCCCTTGCTGAATCTCGAGATCGTGGACGAGAACCTGCTGACCCCCACATCATGGGCCAATAGGAAGAGCTTTGACACTGCCCTGTGGTTGACGTAGGAGTAGAACCTCGTCACGGGATCATGGTGCTCTTCCCTGGGTTCTTCCATCATCTTGAACTTCTCAGACCAGAGGGCGAAGGCTCTGAGGAACAGGTACCGCCAGATGACGACAGCGACAACAATCCCCAGGATGAGCAGAGTGTAGTCCGCATAGTCGCCCGCTGCTGGAAAGTTGGTGGCTCCTATCCCGATGCCGTATGGAATGGGAATCTGGCTTGAGTTCGCTCCCTGCCCGATGGAGATGATTTCGCTGGCCACGAGGAAGAATAGGCCAACTGCCCAGGAGATCTGAGTGTTGTACGCGATACGGCTCATCGAAGCGGGTATGTAGAGGGACCTGATCCTCTGCCAGGAGGATGTCTGATTCACGCTGAGCAGGTCTAGGTAGTCCTGGGGGATGGCCTTTACCGCTTCATAGACTCCGAACGCGATGTTCCAGGACATGCTGGTGAAGATGAGAACGATAACCGCCAGGTTCGCACCAATGAAATTCGGAATGGATCCGTAGATCGCGGCTATCACAAAGGGGAAGAAGCCGAGGATTGGAATCGACTGGAAGATATCCAGGAGTGGCAGGATGACGGCCTCTGCCCTCGTGCTCCGGGCTGCCCAGATGCCAACGGCGAGAGCAAAAACGATGCTTAGCCCCAGTGCCAGTATCATCCTTATCCAAGAGGAGAGGATGTCTAATGCAACCAGGCTAAACTGAAGGGTCACTATAGGCCTTCAGAGCGCCGCGCGACCCGTTCGCGTATTTACAGTTTGTCGGGTCAGGCTATGTAGGGGGTGCTGGATGAGTCGAACCTGCTGATTGTCTGGTACTCTCTCTTGTCTCTGAAACCCGAGAACTTCTCCAGGTCTGGGAAGAACTGATCCAGGGGCCGCACTGCCATCTCAGACGCCATGTGCCTTCTGCCCAGGAACTCGTCGGAGATCTGCTTCCCCAGGGAGCGGACCTGCCTGTCGCTGGTGAATCCCAGGCTGTGCAGGTACTCGTGAAGGAGAATCATGAAGACGTAGGAATTGCGCTTCGATCTTGTCCTGGAGAGCTTCTCCACGATCCTGAGCAGATTCCTGTTCATCACGATCGTGTTCGACCCCATCTGATGATAGGCTCCCACGTCGTTGGGGATATCCCCCAGGACTAAAGTAAGGCCTGCCCTATGCCTGCCGAGGGTCCTCTCGGTCGCCGTCTTCACCATCTCGAAGATTGGATCGAAACCCTCCGATGAAGAGAGAGCCCGCCTGTTGTCGATGACCGTCACGTTCCTAGTTAGATGTCGGACCTAATTAAATCGCGCTCTCCGGCAAAGGGCTTTTCTGGGGAGATGTGATCAGCGGACTTCGCTCGAGCCGGCTTCCAAGTCGAAAATGTCGATCCCAAGCTGCTCCCACCGGAACGGACGCAGCCGCTGATGTTCGACCTGAGCCTGGGAAGCCACGTTATCACCTGTGTAATTACTCGGATGATATACACGCTTTGTGGAAAGGTAGTTGACCTGCGCTGTCTCCAAAGTTGACCAAACCTAGGCTTAAATCTGCGTAATAACAAGCTAGGACTGTGCCAGTGGTCTTCCGGGTCATCCTCGGCAGGACGGGAAACAGTCTGAGGATTACCCTGCCTCGACCGATAGTGGAAGGTTTCGAGTGGAAGGAGGGGGACGAAATCATCCTCTATGTCTCAGAGGGAGAAGTTACCATCAGGAAGGCGAAGGACAAGAAAGCCAAGGCCTAGCTGTTCCTAGGCTATCCCCTTGCCGCAGAATTCGCAGAAGAGTGTTGGTTTCCTCTGGAGCCTGCCGCATGAAGGGCACTTCACTTCCCACATTGGTTTGACCGGGGGTGAAGGTGGCGGTTCGCTCCCTTTCACGTTCCGTCTCCCAAGCCACACTGCTATCTCCACCATGGTGACGATGGGGACGAATATCACGAGGTCTAGAAGCGGTCCACCATCAGGAGTGAGTATCAGGCCGGTGATGACCCAAAGTACGAACCACACGATAACCCTGTTCTTCGAAAAGAAGTCTGCGCTGAGAACCCTGAGCCGGATAAGCGAGTAGACAAAGACCGGGGCGGTAAATGAAACTCCAGTGGCCCCGATGATGAGGAGGGTGACGTAGTAGAATGCCGCGGCGTCAACTTGGAACGAAATCCCTGAGGCCACGTAGAAGGGCGAAAGGGCAACCACAAGGAGCTTAGCCAGTATGAAGTATCCGAACAGTATCCCAGCCGCGAACAGGATTGTGGTCGCAGCGATGAATGGGTAGATCAGACTCCGCTCTCTAGGCTTCAATGCTGGGTCGACGAACTTGTAGGTCTCGTATGCGATGACTGGCATGTCGATGACGAGGGCAAGCAGTAGGGCTGCAACAAAGTAGATCTCCATTCCCTCACCGATGCCGTTGGCGCCTATGAGCGTCCAGTTGGCTGGGAGGATGTACGAAACTATGTTCTGAAGGAATGCAGCGATGACCGTGTGCTCGAGAAATGCCAGGTTGAGGTATTGACCGGGGTTTTGGTAGGAGTATACCGGGTTAACTGGAAAGAAAACGAGGATTATCAGTATGATGAGGAAACTAAGAAAGACGACCTTGAGTCTAGCTCTCAGTTCGCTTAGGTGCTCGTATATCGAAGCAAGTAACTCTGACCACCGTCTTATTCATGCCCCTGTTAGAGGCTATGTTAAGATTGGGACTTCGTCCTCGCTAGTATTTCCTGTGAGATCTGTTCCCTGGATTTACCTTCGGTTGTTATGCCCAACGCTCTAGCAGTCTCCACAAGCACCTGATCCCCTGACTTCTCCTGAAACACAGGAGATGACGGAGTAGCTGCACCCGTGGTTAGCCCGCCCGCAACCTGCTTCGATGCGGCGTCGAATTCCTTGGTTGCCTTTTCGAATTCACCTTTGGCTCTGCCAATTCCTCTGGCCAGTTCAGGGATTTTCTGCGGACCCCATAGGAATATCACTACGACTATGACGCCGATAATGATCCATTGGAGAGGGTCTCCGAATGCCATTTTCCTCGAAACCTGCGTTTCCTGCACTTTATTTAAGACTTGGGCCCAATTCTCATGTTCGGAAACGAGGAGCAGCAAGAGGAGGGATCCCTGGCCGCCTCGCCCGGTTGTTCCTTCGGGCTTCTTTCGCCTGCGGTATCCTCTCAAGCGGATACTCTTGGCGGATGCGGTCGCTCGAGGTGATGGAGTGCCCCCTTCAAGTCAGCCCGCATCGAGTCCGCTAACGTTTTAACTGCGGAGCAGGGCGGTGGCTCTTTGATGCCGTTTCGAGAGGCTCTCGAAGACTACTGGAGGCTCACCAAGCCCAGGATATGGGGTCTCCTCGTCTTCACAGGCGCCATCGCGATGCTAGTCGCCTACAAAGAAACCGCTGGTTCCACGCTCTCTCCGGGCCTCTTCGCAACCGGGGTCATCGCCCTCGTGCTTGGGAGCGCGTCGGCCGAAGTACTGACCAACTACCACGACAGAGACATCGACGGCATGATGAAGCGGACCATGAAGCGAGCCTTGCCCGCCGGCCGGGTGAACCCGAGGAACGCTCTCGTCTTCGGTCTGCTGATGGCCGTACTCTCCGTCCTCGTCCCACTACTTCTAATCAACACGATCTCAGCCGCGTTCATGCTCGCAGGCCTGATCGACAACATAGTGATCTACTCGCTCCTCCTGAAGCGCAGGAGCTGGCTAAACATAATACTCGGAGGGATCTCAGGGGGCATGCCGGTCCTGGTAGGATACACTGCTGTTGCCGGGGCGGTAACTCCAATCGCCATCTACATGTCCGCACTTGTCATAGTCTGGATCCCCACCCACATCTGGAGCCTGGCCATCTTCAACCGGAAGGACTACGAGGTCGCGAAGGTCCCAATGCTTCCCATCGTCTTCGGGGACAGGGTTGCTTCGATATGCGTAGCAGGGACGAGCGCCCTTCTCACCGTCTTTTCGGTGGCCATTTTCCTATTCACCCCGGTCGTGAGCATATTCTACGTCCTGACGGCGGTCGTCCTCGGCGGGGTGGTTCTTGCCTACAGCGCGAAGCTCGCCCTCACTCAGAGCAACAAGACCGCTTGGACCCTCTTCAAGCTGACTAGCCCATACCTGACGATAATCTTCTTCGTCCTCGGCCTCACCGTGTGGGTCACTGCGTAGTACGTTTGTCGATCTAGACCTGTTTAGCTTCTGACAAATCGCTCCTATTATCTAGCGTGACGAGCATTGACTCTGCGCGAATCTCTCAGCTGGGGCACGCCTCCCACTGAAGATCGCTGTGTCGTAGCGTCCAACCGCTCGATAGATGCTGTATGTCGCTTCCCTCACGAACCCTCCGGCCAGGGCCGACATCAGCCTCCCACCGACCCGGAGGCCTTCGTCACTGGGCCAGTCAAGTTCCCTCTTGCTGAACAGCGTATCCCTCTTAGTCCTTTCAATCCTGTCCTGAATCTGTTCGATGGCCGCCTCTCGCTCATCCTCGGGCATTAGTGCGGCCTCCTCCACCATTCCCATAACCTCCTGGGCTGTCTTCTGCTGCGACGCCACCCACCTGAATGTCGCTGAGTCGATCAGGCCATGCCTGAACTTCAGCTCGTTCAAGGCCCCCGCCACATCATAGCTCGCATTAATGATCTCCTCCCGCGTCATCGAATCGGTTTCATATGAAAGAATGGACTTCCAAGTCTGCAGCAGCAGAGCCTGCCTGTGCTCTTCAAGAGAGTGATAGAAGTGCCTGTATCCGGACGACGGGTTCTCGAAGGCGTCGCAGCCCGGATCAAGGAACGGCCCAAGTGGAGAAACGAAGAACCTCAAGCGCTTTTCCCCGTCGTAGAGTCTGAGAAGACGTTCGCAGTAGGGGATTACGGACATCGCGTCATCGTAGGTCTGGTGTGGCAGGCCCACCATGAAGAACAGGTCCAGCCTGTTGCAGTCGTGGGCTAGGGCGCTACCTATGGTTCTCTCCACTTCACCATTCGGAACTGCAAACTTCAGCCTGTCCAATCTTCTCAACCTTTCGCTCGGCGTTTCGATGGAGATCTGAAGGCTCCACCTTGGCACGCTTGCCTCGACCATATCGAAAAACGGGTCCCCTGCTGGGTAGAACAGTTCGAAGATCAGCTCGTTCGGCACCCTCTCCTTTCTCAACAAGTCGAAGAATCGTTCCGTCCGTTTGACGCCCCCAATTCTGGGGTCGTGGATCAGCATTATAGGTCCACGAGAGAATGTCCTGATCGCCCTGATGTCAGAAATCAACTTTTCTGGTGACCTGAAGGCGGGTTCAGAACGCATGCAGATTTCCTGGTAGGCGGAAGCCGAACCCCCGCAAATCGAGCAGTCGAAGGAGCAACCGCGCGCTCCGAGAAGCATTGTCGTCGGGTGCCTCAGCCATCTAGCATAGGGGGCGATGTCTTCGAGGCTCCTGTACTTGAAAACGGTCATCACGGCGTACAGGTAGTCTGGGACATTGACATAGTCGATGTCCACCGGGACGAAAGTGAGCGGGTTGACGACAACTTCGCCATTGCGTCGTTTCCACGTCAGGTTCTCAACCCTTCCCAGGGGTTCTCCCTGACGCAGGGCGCTGAGCAGCTGTCGACAGGGCTCTTCGGTGGAATCTCCTCGGATAACGAAATCGACAAAGGGATACCTGATCAGCTCCTCATGGTAATAGCTGGACGACAGACCGCCGTAGAGGACAGAGCTCTCCGGGTGGAGCTTCTTCACGAGTTCGCCAATGGCGAGGGCCCCGTTGGCGTGGGGCAGCCAGTGGAGGTCGACTCCAAAGACCGTAGAACGCATCCTTCTCAGGCGGTTGACTACGTCGAATGATGGGTCGCGAAGCATCCTGTAGGCTATGTTGACAATCCTCACGTTGTAGTGGTTCTTCCCCAGGTACGTGGCGATGCTCGTCAGACCAACCGGGTACATCTCGAACTCATCGGTCGATGGGACGGCGTCCGCGACGGGTCCCCTCATTATGGTCCTTTTGCGGAAGTCATAGACGGACGGCGCGTGAAGCAGAGTCAGGTCAGTCCGAAACACATCCCCAAGTCCCAAGGTCTGCTTTCCCCCACCCCGTCCTCTTTGGGAGTGTCACTGACGGACCTTCAATACACCTATTCCCTAATGACGATTGATCTTTCGACCACCCACCACCGCAACGATTATCCGAAGGACCAGGCGGAAACCTAGTCGGAGCGCACCCAGGTTGCACGAACTCTCGCTCGTACAAGGGATAATGGACGCGGTCGAGGAAATCGCGAACGAAAAAGGGGGAAGGGTGACGAGCATCAAAGTAGGGGTCGGCGAACTAGCCCAGTTCGACGTTCGACTTGTAAGAGAGCTCCTTGAAGACCTCAAGAAGGGAACGTCGCTCCAAGGAGCGAGGGTGACCGTCGAGCCCGAGAAGTCGAAGATCAGGTGCTTGAGTTGCGGCAAAAGGTGGGACTTCCAGGAACTGGTTAGGCCATTGTCTGGGGACGAAAGAGAGATGATACATTTTCTCCCCGAGCTTCTGAATTCGTGTTCAAAATGCCCATCCTGCGCCAAGAGCTTCTTCGACATAGAGGAAGGCAGGAGTCTGCGGATCTGCGAAGTTGTACTCGACGTCTGACTCCGACCTGGAGCGAGTCTTCAGGCGATTGGTGATCGGAATGCGCTCATGAGGGTCACCTGGGTGCCGCTGGTCCTGGGTGGGACGTGGGGAGAGGGGAAGGCCACGATCTCGAGCTAGAGTGTTCCTGCATGCAGTTGTACGCATGGACGTAAAAACACTCGTTTGTGGTCAATCCTTCAGGGGAGGGCCGGTCTGAATAGACGTGATTTCCTCAAACTCTGCGGAATCTTGGGTGTCGGCGCTGTCGTTACGCTCTATTCCTCTGAAATCAGGCGAGTGATTTCGCAGGTCGCCGAACAAGGAGCTGGGAAGATCCATCTCATCTGGCTGACTCTGGCCAGCGAAACCGGGTGCACAATTTCGATGCTGCAGGCTTCCAACCCGGACCTGATTGAAGCCGTAGAGACCCTAGGCATATCAGTTGACTTTTGGAAGGCGCTCATGACTCCCGACTACGACCTCGGCTGGGTCTCCGCAGGCTATACCAGGGAGGACCTGTCGCAGGTGCCTCTCGATAACGCAGCCTTCGGCAGCGCGCCTGTTGACGTGCTTGTTGTGGAGGGAGCCCCTCAACTCGGAACTCCAGCGGGCGGCAGCCCGGGAGACTTCTGCACCGTTGGCAAGTTCAATGGAAACACCGTGACCGGGTACGAAATTCTGCAGAGATTGGCGGCCAAGGCAACCTACGTGATAGCCCTAGGCCAATGCTCGTCCTTCGGCGGAATTCCTGCAGCTAGGGGTAACGTCACCGGCGCCGTTTCAGTCACGCAGGCGCTGAAGACCGCAGCCGTTGCGACGAAGAAGCCCGTGATCAACATCCCAGGATGCCCTGCGAACCCCGATTGGACTCTCGTGACTCTGGCCACAGTTCTCCAGGGATTCGACCCAGACCTGGACGAGCTAGGCCGACCCAAGGCTTTCTTCTCATCATATGTCCACGACAACTGCCCTAGGAGAGACGCCTACGACCGGGGGGAGATGGCCAAGACCTTCGACGACCCGGTAGGTTGCTTTTGGGATCTCGGGTGCAAGGGCCCCATCACGCAGTCATCGTGTGCTAATACGAAATGGAACAGCGGGACCAGCTTCTGTACTCAGGCTGGGCCGATGTGCTGGGGTTGCATGCAACCGAACTTCCCCGATCCGCCTACAAGTGGTTTCTTCTCTCCGGTAGAGCAGACACCGACCATCGTCGGCGTGACAGTCGACGACGTCGGCGAGCTGGCCATTGGGGGGACTGCGGGAATTCTTGCCGTCCACGCGATAAGGCGCAGTCTGAGGAAGGAGGACAGCGAAACCTCTGGTGAGAAAGCTCCCCGGGCACCTGAACAGGCCGAGGAGGCGAAGTCTTGACCAGGAGCGTCATAATCGATCCAGTGACCCGGATCGAAGGCAAGCTCTCCTTGGAGCTGAGTGTTGACGATACAAGCAACGCTGTTGTATCAGCGAAGGCTGCTGGTAGCCTCTTTCGTGGTTTCGAGACTATCGTTCTGAACCGAGACCCCAGAGACGCGGCTCCGATTCTCTCGGCGATCTGCGGCGTCTGCTACTGCGACCATCACATCGCCTCCGTCAGAGCCGTGGAAAACGCAGCAGGGATGACTGACTATTCCGCGGACTATTCGACCGAGCAGACATCTATTCCGATGAACGCTGTCCTTGGGAGGAACCTCGTGCTGGGCGCCGATTGGACGTATTCGCACATGGTCCACATATTGGCGCTCGCAGGGCCTGACTATCATCTCTATGGTCTTCTGGACGCGCTCAAGCCGAACTACGCGGTGAGCGGGTACGCGGACCTCCTCCGCCAATTCATCATCCCCGCACAACAGTACATAAATCAGGCCATCACATTATGGGGAGGGAAGACGCCTCACCCCAGGGCAATCGTCCCCGGCGGCAACCCAGTTAGGCCAACGCCAGAAGTGATCGAGCAGACGAGGGCCAGAATTGCCCAGGCACGGGCGTTGACTGATCAGATCCTGCCGACCGTCTGGAACTATCTCACGGCCAACGCCACCCTGCTTGGGGGTTTGGGTCAGGGGCCGGGCAACTTCATCTCAATGGGTGCCTTCCCGGATCCTACAAGCGCGGACGGGACGAGCAATATGCAGCTTCTGATTCCAAGAGGAGTCGTGAGATATCCGAATACAACGCCGGACCCTTTCGACCCCGGTCGTATCACAGAAGATACCTCTCTTTCTTGGTACAATCAGCCCACCCCCGAGGCGGTCGTCGGGGAACAGACCCCTGTCCCTGATATGTCAGGTTCGCAGGCCTACACATGGGCAAAAGCCCCGAGATATGATGGCATGATCTGCGAGTCCGGGCCTCTCGCCCGCGAATGCATTTCGGGAATCTATCCCAAGCTAGGTCAGGTCCTCCATGTCGCCATGCCGGATGTCGCAGGGCTTCCCTTCAATGCACGGGGTTCCGCGTTCGACAGAATGACCGCCGAGGCCATGGAGCTCTTGGCCCTCGTGGGTTCGGCCAACACCATTCAGAACCTCGAGTTCCTTGGTGAGCCACTGAATCTTTCGCCCGTGGATCTGCTCAACAGCCTTGGGCTGCCTCAAGCCGGGTTGCTTGAGAGTTGGCTCGACGGCATGAAGGTGGATCAGCCGTCGTACAATCCGTCGTATCGAAATCCGGGGAACGCTGAGGGCATCGGTCTGGGTGAGGCGCCCAGAGGGTCGTTGCTTCATTGGATCAGCGTCAAGAATTCAAAGGTGGCAAACTACCAGGTCCTTGCGCCCACGACTTGGAATGCCTCCCCCGGGGGACCTCTAGAGGGGGCGCTCCTGGGAACCCCAGTCGGGCAGACGGGGACCGACGACGACCTTCGTCCCACTGCCTACGTCGTAAGATCGTTCAATCTTTGCATGGCCTGCGCGGTGCATGCCATAGATGCCAGGGGGAACGACCGATACCTGAGGATTGGTTGAGAATGCTCTCCGAGCAGCGAACCAAGGTCCTCCGGCACGGCTTGCTCTTCAGGGCGGCCCACTGGTCCATCTTCATCGAAGGAACAATATTGGTGCTCACCGGGTTCCAACTAGGAGGAATCCTTGGGGGGTCTTTCTTACCGATCAGCACCGTGACCGTCCACGTGCTGGTTGGCATCGCCTTCATGGCCACGGCGGCCATCTACGCTATTGGCATCTTTTCGGGGGGTGATTACAGATGGGTGGGCCTGCGGAGGATTCCGTACTCATTCAAATTCATCATTTCGGAGACCCGAGGGTGGTTCGGCTTTGGCGGAAGGCCGGACAACCCGGTCGCCTACAATATGGAGAAAGGGGAGTACGAAGAGAAACTCGTCCCCAGTGTGATCGTGGTCTTCTGGGCCTTTGTTATTCTAGGCATCGTGCTGGCTCTGACCGGGCTCGCACTCGCTTTCCCACAGCAATTCGGGTTCGTCTTCGTGGTTACAGATTTCATCGGCGGCACCCTGACCGGTGTCACGGGCATGGCGTTCATGCTGACTTTCCACAGGCTGGTGACGTTCGCACTGGTCGCCCTGGTCATGATGCACGTCTACGCCAGTTTCATCTTCAGTCTGGTGGGCTCGATGATTACAGGCAAGAGGAGCGAAAGAATCGTCACAGCACCGACGAAGGTGCCGGAGTCGATTGAACGCTAACACAAGACCCCAATCCGAAGCCAACCCGCCGCAGGAGGGAGATCTCGCCTTTGGGCTTACAGAGTCATTCGCCGGCAAGACAGTGATTATTGGAATCGGCAATCGGTACCTCAGAGACGATGGAATCGGAATCCAAGTGGCGGACGAGTTCACCCGCCGCCACCTGAGAGAGGACATCCTGGTACGTTCCTATCAAACGGTGGACCTTTCGCTTCTGGCAACGTTCGAGGGAGCTTCGAAGATCATAGTAGTGGACGCATTGAAGTCGGGTGAGCCTCCTGGAAAGGTCTCTAGGTACACTATCCTTCCGAGTAAAGACGCGCTCGTCGCGATCCCGGCGCCGCACGCTGTGAAGCTGCAGGACATGTTCGACATTGCAATCCAGACAGGCCTCCTTACCTGCCCGGTGACTGTCATAGGAATCGAGCCTAAGGATTGCACCGCTGGGGAAGGTGTGTCTGCGGAACTACTTCATGCACTGCCCGATGTGCTAGACACCGTTGGCCAGGAAGTAGACGGGTCGCGTCAAGACCCCAGGTAGCTTCACCGCTGCTAACTTTCCCTCCACCCTCGGTTTTCGTCCTTTGCAAATTCAATGGTAAGGGGGTCAAAGATCCTTTCTTTCGAGCCTGTCCGCTTCTAACCTGTAACCGGTGGAAACGGCGAAGCCGATAACGGCCAGCCCCGTCGCGAGCAGGATGAACAGCACGACGTACCGTTGCCAGGTGTTGAACCAGTCCTGTGGCGACACCCCGAACGGAACAAGAAAGATCACTGACGCTGGCGTTGAGAGTATGACCGCGAGGAAGGTCAGTACATCGACCATCCTTGCCCTCTTCAAGAGCGCCCGCCCCTCTGCTTCCAATTGATCGTGGCCCCGCTAACTTCGAGGGGCCCGAGCCCGTTAGTTAAAACCTGCATATCATAGAGTCACCCACATTTGAGCAGTTCTCTTCTAAGGAAACCCGACGACTTTCGGGCAGACAGGATGGAGTCGTTAGGTCAGGTCAGAAGACCGCTGGAGGTCAAGCCCGAGGGCAAGGAGTACACCGTCATAGCGAGCCTGCCAAAGAACAGCACTGCGCTCGCGGTTCAGGCCGTAGAAGGCGGGGCTGACGCCATCATGCTCAACATCGAAGGCGACGAAGGCTCTTCCCCGAGTCACTACGGGAGCTACGACCTGCACGACGCCTACATCAACGACGTAATATCGACAGTCTCCGTTCCCTGCGGCCTGTTCATAGGCGGAGCCAGGCTCCTCACAGAGGAGTACTGGGAGAGAATCATGTCGAGCGCCTTCAGCTTCGTCGAAATGTACGCCCACCAGATGCCTACCTTCGTCCTATCTGACGCCAGGATCAGGAAGGTGACGGCGATCTCCACCGGGTACATCTTGGAGCAGGTCCGACAGCTATCCGCGATGGAGGGGGTCGAGGCCCTGGATGTGGCTACAGTCCCACACCAGGCGCGAGGTGCCCCCTTCAGCGTGCTGGACTACGCGACCGTTGGGGTTATTGCTAACCTCTCCGCCAAACCCATCCTACTGCGGACCCAGAAGAAGCTGACCCGGGGGGACGTCTCCAACGTGGTCGCCCTGGGAGTCAAGGGGCTCGTAATCGACCCGTGCATCCTATCGGGGACCGATGAAGCGTATAAAGCGGAAATAGCAAGCCTGAGCCCAAGGGGAAGGCTTGCCGAAGAACAATAGGATTCAGGCCGTCATACTCGCGGGGGGGCTCGGCACCAGGCTCAGGCCCTACACCCTTCTCCTCCCGAAGCCAATGCTCCCAGTTGGCCCAAAGCCGATCCTGGAGCACATCGTGGAGTGGCTCAAGCTCAACGGAATTACGGACATCATAGTGTCTACTGGGTACCTTGGGAAGACGATCCAGGAGTACTTCGGTCACGGGAAGGACTGGGGGGTAAAGATTCAGTATGCAGCGTCCCCCCATCCTCTCGGCATAGCCGGCCAGCTAAAATCAGCCGAAAACCTGCTGAGGAGTAGGTTCGTGTGCGTCTACGGAGATGCCATTTTGGAGCTGGACCTCAAGAAACTGATAAGATTCCATGAAGACCACAAATCCCTCGCCACGATGGCGCTCATGAAGTACAGCACTAACCTGAAGTACGGCTTCCTGGAGACGGACAGGAACGGCCTGATTACGGAATGGAAGGAAAAGCCGGTCATCTCAGGATACATCAACGTTGGATGCTACGTCATGGAGAAAGCGTTCCTCCGCCACATACCTCCGAACCAGATGTACGGCATGAGGGAGGCATTCGAAGATGCAATCAGGCACGGCAAGGTCTTCGGCGTGCGCCTCGGGGGTCACTTTACGGACATCGGGGACACGAAGTCCTACCGGGAAGCCAACGAGGAATTCACCAAGAAGATGGGAAGGTTGCTCTAGAATGACGGCGCTCTTCCTCGGACTAGGAACGAGCGCTAGTCCCCAAGCAGGTCTCCACGACATGGAGTAGTGCACTCGCCTTGAGGGTGGTCATCTTCGAGGACGAGGGCATAGCCGGCTTCGCGCCCCTCACTCTTCTCAGGCACACCGCACTGCTCCGCTGGGGGACGAAGAAACTCCTTGACGCCTTGGTCGAGAAGATACCCGACGCTACCGAAGTCTCCCTCTGGGGGAGGCCAGAGCTGTCGGCGGTAACAAGGGACGAGACCCAGAGGCCGTACAACGAGAAGGTCTATGGCCCGACCCTAATGGTCAACGCGCGGGCAAAGCCGAGCGAAGGGCTCCTGTTGCCTGCATCGCGATCTGAGCCGTACATTTCGATTTGGAGGGGGGAGCTTGTAGCTGCGAGGCTGGACTCGGTTCAGCTCAAGCCTGGGGTCGTCACCAAGAGGCAGGTGACGAACGTAGCAAGAGAGGTCAAACGTGTGAACGCCTCCAGCGAGTCCCTATTCAGGGGCTACTGGGATCTGGTCGAAAGCAATGGGCTCGCGATTGCTGAGCAGGCCAGACACTTCGAGGAGGCCCTCCCGATTCCGCGAGGCATGGAGGTGAGAGGCCCCGCCTCTAGCATAATGGTCGACGCGGGGGCCGAGATAGAAGGCCACGTCACATTTGACGCGAGGCTAGGGCCCATCATCATTGACAATGGCGCCGCAGTCGAGTCCTTTACGAGGGTCATGGGGCCCTGCTATATTGGACCAAGGGCCAAGATCTACTCAGCGCTCATCGGGGGCGGAACCT
>Ga0187772_10000750_pt1 | contig 14604 bp, 17 predicted proteins | sample 0116_SJ02_MP15_2_FD_133137 | JGI IMG/M metagenome (GOLD analysis project Ga0187772, IMG submission 133137) | Tropical peat soil microbial communities from peatlands in Department of Meta, Colombia - 0116_SJ02_MP15_20_MG | ecosystem: Environmental > Terrestrial > Soil > Wetlands > Peat | place... | reverse complement strand
CTTAGCGCCAGCTTCTCGGCCAGCCCAAGCTCCACCCCCTCAAAATCGGGTCTCAGCTTCCCCTGAGTCAGGTATACGAGGAGCGGCAGCTCAGGGACGGGCGTCTCCCTCAGGAGCTCGGCGAGGACGGCGGTCATTTCGTTCCGGCCTGAGATGGATTCGAGCTCCGCGTACTTCGCAGCAACCGCCGAATAGTCCAACCTGCATGCAGACCCGGCTCGGTTTAATCACCTTTTCCGCAACTTCGGAAACGCTTAATTGCACTCGGGCCGCGCGGTCCTCGAAATTTCATGGGCGGAGTCAAGAAGAAGTCGCTTGCTTCTATGGAGAAGACGCAAGACTCGACTGACACTGGTCAAGAGGGAGAGGCCTCCAAGGGGAAGAAGGCGAAGGAGACGAAGGGCGCCCCTCAGCAGAAGAGACAGCTCGCATTCCTACCTCCGAAGATGAGCGACGCCGAGATCATGAAATCCCTGACCCCGTTGAAGGCCATAACAGTAAACTCGGCTTCAAGGGCGCTCGGTGTGAACGCCTCTGTCGCCACAGGGGTGATCCGCGAGCTCGAGGGGAAGAACATGCTGAGGCGTGCAGGCGGTTTCAGCGGGCACGGCGTCTGGGCAGTAAAGAGCTAGACAGTCTCCGACGCCGAGCTGGAAAGAGCGAGCCTCACAACGTCGCCCCGCCGTATGGCTTCTAAGGTCTCCATCCCTCCCTCGACCTTGCCGACAGGGTTGAGCGGCCTGTCGCTCCGGGCATCCCCGAGGAAGATGCAGATGAGGCTTCCAGATGGAAGAAAAGCGACGTCTCCCTTCGCGAACAGCGTCCTCGGCTTCTCCACCCCCACCCTGATCTGCGTGAGCAAGCACACCATGGGCTCCTGTAGCGACACCCTGCTGTCGAAGGGAAGCGTTCGAAGTATCGAATTCACTGTGAGAGGCGCCAGGTGACGGAAGAACGACACCTTTGCCGCGCCCTTCCCTGATACGCTTGCGACGCACTCGACCTTCGAGACCGAGCCCGCGGCCGGAGCCGGAGAGGACATTCGGGGGGGCCTCCGGCGGGGCCCTTAATTCTGTTTTTGCGTTTGATGAGATAAAGACTTATGAGTGCTCCCCGGCGGGCGAACTCATCTCCGAGGCACCTTGATGTCACCAGCTAAGAGCGTCAGGAAGGCAAAGCAGCCGTCGATTTCAGAGTTCGAGATCAAGATCGGACCCCCGAAGCTTACCCGATTCGAGAGAGCGAGGATAGTCGGGGCCAGATCCCTTCAGATCGCCATGGGCGCACCCGCCTTCATCCCCATGGAGGGAGCCTACCGGGGACCGATAGATACCGCAATGCTCGAGATGGAGGAAGACGCCCTGCCCATCTCGATAAGAAGGTCCCTCCCCAACGGAATAACTCAGGACATTCCTATCAAGGCCCTTGCAAAATAGCCGGGGAGCCTGAAAGATGGCAAGAACGGCCGTCTTTGTTACCGAATCCCTGCCTGTTGAAGCGCGCAGTGTCCTTTCTGACTTCGATGTTTACGAGGTCGTCGCGTCAGACGACCAGCTAGCACGCTGTGAAGCGCTCATCTGCTGGCCCTCCAGGGTGAAGAAAGACACTTTCGACAAGATGATCAGCCTCAGGGCCGTCCAGACCATGTCGGCTGGGGTAGACGTGCTCGACTTCGCATCCATCCCGGAGAGCGTTGAGGTATTTTCAAACGCAGGGGGTTTCACGGACAACGTAGCCGAACACGCCTGGGGGATAATGCTCGGGGTCGCCAAGGGGGTGCACCTCCGCAACCAGAGGACGGCACCGCGGAGGCTCCGTGGCAAGACACTGTTGGTCATCGGGTGCGGCTCAATCGGATCCGAGGTGGCGAGGCTTTCGAAGTCGCTGGACATGCGGACCATCGGGCTCTCTCGCTCATTCAGGTCGCCGGATGCCTTTGACGAGAAGCACCCCCTGTCGATGCTCGACACGAAGATCGCAGAGGCCGACGCGGTTCTCCTGGCGTTGCCGCTTACGAAGGAGACCCGCGGGTTGATGACCTACGAGGTACTCACGAAGGCAAGGGAGTCAGTCATCCTTGCCAACGTGGGCCGTGGAGAGCTGACAGACCAGGACGGACTCCTCCGCTGGCTCAAGGAACGGCCGGAGAGCAGGTACGCGACAGACGTCTTCTGGTTCGTAGAGGGAAAGGAGTCGTTTGCGACCAAGGCGTGGGAGCTGCCGAACTTCGCAGGGACCCTCCATATCTCTGCCGTACCGATAGGAGAGGATCTCAAGGGCGCCAAGATGGCCGCCGCCAAGAACGTGAAGGAGTTCCTGGAAACAGGAGCAGCCAGTAACCGCGTGGACAGGGCCGAGTATTCCTGACCAAATCGTGGTCAAATCCCCATAGCATTAAATACGCGCCGAGGCGGCCGTGCCGAACAAGGTCAGTCATATGCCAAGAAAGAAATCCGACACAACCGAGTCAGAGGGACACAAGGCCACTGAACGGGCCACAGCACCAGCAAAGGAGAACATGCCTGCCCAAAGGTCGGCGCCGTACAACCACATCTTCGTGGGCCAGAAGCCTGTGATGAACTACGCGATGAGCGCACTCATCCAGCTAACCCAGGCCGGAGAAGTGGTGGTGAAGGCCAGAGGGATGGCAATCAGCAGAGCGGTGGACGTAGCAGAAATCGTCACAAAGAGGCTGGGCAACGGCCAGTTCAAGGTCAAGGACATCGGCATCAGCACCGAAGTCGTTGGCGAAGGCCCAGAACAAAGGAACATCTCCTCGATCGAAATAGTCGTCGGGAAATAAGGACAAGAACACCAAGAGCAATCCGCTGGTTCCGAAAGGCTAGCGGACGCTGTGCTTTTTGACCTGACTAGAATCTAGGAGGAGGAGCTTGCGGCTCCTGCTCAGCTTCTTTATCTGAATCTCCCTCTTCAGGGCCCAGCTTCTTCCTCTTCCGCTTTCAGAGTAGCGGAGGACAACCGGGAGTCGGGCCCTGGTGTACTTTGCCCCTCGTCCGGAGTTATGCTCGAACAGCCGTCGCCGGACGTTGGTGGTGGACCCTGTGTACAAGGTCCCGTCGGAGCATTGAACGACATAGACGCAGTACCGCCTCAAGCAGCGCGAACCATGCGCGGCCAGATAGAAGGCTTTCTTTTGTGACAACAAGCGCTTGCTAGCTCCATGCCAGCTTCTGGGCCCATGTTCTGGCAGCGGTGGGCAGTGCTCGTCCGGCTGGAGGATTCGCGATTATTGCCGAGCACTGGCGATCTGCACTTCCAATGGCGAAGGGTCGGCGAAAGTTCTTTTCCGCGGAGATATGTTTTTAAGAGAAAATCAGCGGACATGGTTTAACAAAAAGTTGGTCGACACTCGCACGCAGCCCGTATCGAGAGCGGGTGTTGCAGCGCCGAGATTTTCAGACAAGGATCTTTACAGCCTAGCAGAAGAGTACGGGACCCCCTATTTCCTGATTGACCAAGCAACGCTCAGGCGGAAGGTCTCTGAGATGGAGCAGGGGTTCGCGGGGTTCAACGGAGCCTTCCGCGTCGCCTATTCGGTGAAGGCCAACTTCAACCCGTCGGTCATCAGGACGTTCGCGGGCGAGGGGATCCTGTTCGACCTAACAGCGCCCGGCGAGCTGGAGTTCGTCACCAGGTCCGGGGGATCGGTCCGGGACGTGCTCTATACCAGCATAACCGAGACACAGTCAGAGTACGAAGAAGTGCTGAAGCGGGGGGTTAGGAAGGTGGTGGTCGCCAGCCACAACGGCCTGGCCAACCTGACCGCGGCCGCCGAGAAGGAGGGGGCTTCAGTTAAGACGATGATCAGGGTCAACCCCGAGGTCCACGTGCACGCAGAGCTGCGCGGATCCATGGGGCATGGGAAATTCGGCCTCCAGTTCAATGGGACAGGCCAGGATAGCGCGTTCCAGGTGCTGAAGAAGGCCCTCAGCACCCCGAATATCGAGTTCGAGGGATTCCACTTTCACCTCGGAAGCCAGATCGAGGACCCGTCTTGCTATGCCGAGGCCATCGAGAAGTTGGAGGCGTTCATCCTCGACTCGCGTCGCCAGCTGGGTCAGTTCCCGGTAAACACCATCGACATCGGGGGCGGGCTCCCCGCTCCGTACGGCAGGAAGGTCCCGTCGCCGAAGGACATGGGCGCCAAGATCGGAGGGCAGCTGAACAGCCTAATCGAAAGCCTCGGGGCGAGGTTCACGCTTGTGGCCGAGAGCGGGAGATTCCTAACGGCCGAGTCGACCATCCTGGTGGCGAGGATAGTGAACATCAAGAACTTCGGAGACTCCAAGTACATCTACGTTGACGCCGGCTATCACGTTCTCCTCGACTCCGCCCTCCTCCACCACGAATACCCCGTCGAAGTCGTCCCAGGGGGAAAGCAGTCCGCGCAGAAGGTGGTCTTGGCTGGGAGGCTTTGCGACCCCCTCGACGTCTTTCCGACGTCGGCGCGGTCAAAGCTTGGGGGAGCCGAGTTCGGTAAGCTGGTGGTCTTCAGAGATGTCGGCGCCTATTCCCTGGTGATGAACATGGCGTTTCACAGCCAGCCCAAGCCCTTCGTCCTGATGAAGAACGAGCGGGGGGAGTTCGCCGTCGCAAGAAGGGGCATGAGCGCAGGGAGCCTCTTCGACGAAGAGGGCGGGGACTGCCTGCCGAGCTAGAAACCTTCAAGCGCGGACCTATGGTCAGGATGCCCGATGAGTGGATCGAAGGCCATGGCAGAATTCGAAGCGAGAGATGGCAGACGAGTGCTCCTGAGGCCCTTGGCACTTAGAGACATCGAATCATGCCTCGTCTTCGCGAACACCCTCGTGAAGGAAAGGCGGGTGAACCTGGACATCGGCGTCGTCTCCTTCGAGAGGAGGGTGACCAGGAAGGAGGAGATGAGATTCCTGAGGACGATAGTGCGTGAGGTCGCAGGGAAAAACGCCGTAAGCGTCTCTGCGTTCGTTGGCTGGAAGCTGGTCGGAAACTGTGATGTAAGAAGGCGAAAGACGAAGGACGAGCACCACTGCGGAGTGCTAGGGATCGCGATTCTTGACGGGTATAGGGGGGTCGGGATCGGGGAGCGGATGATGGCCGAGGCGCTTGCGAGGGCCCGCGCCGTTGGGATCTGGCTGGTGGAGCTGTCGGTGTTCGCCAACAACGCCGTGGCTGTCCACCTGTACGAGAAGATGGGATTTCTGAGGGCCGGACTCATCCCAGGGAAAATCCTCCGTGGGGAGAGGAGCTATGACGAAATCACGATGTATGTCGACCTTAGGGGAAGCGATATATCCACGCAGGGTCGGCGCCGAAAAAGTTGACTCTTGAAGTGATAATCGGGCCGATGTTTTCAGGGAAGACCTCGGAGCTCATCCGACTCGTCGAGCGGGAAGTGTACGCGAAGAGGAAGGGGGGCATATTCAAGGTCGCCTTCGACAAGCGCTACAGCGCGAGCAAGGTGGCGACGCACAACGGGCTCCGCTACGACGCCTACACAGTCGCTTCTTCAGCGGAGGGCCTCCGCAAGATAGAGGAGGTGACCGAAGCCAACCGCCTTGACGCGATAGGTGTGGATGAGGTGAACTTCTTCCCCGAAGCCGTTGTTGGGCTCCTCGACAGGCTGGCGGACAAGAAGAGGGTGATTGCCTGCGGGCTCAACCTGAACTTCAGGGCGGAGCCGTTCCGGACGACGATGGAGCTGGCAGCCAGGGCAGACAGAGTCAGATATCTAAGCGCGGTGTGCGTCGTCTGCGGCCAGGAGGCGACGAGGACCCAACGACTTGTCGCCGGGAAGCCGGCGCCCATGGACTCGCCTACCATAGTGGTGGGAGGGAAGGAGCTCTACGAGCCCCGGTGCAGGAGCTGCTTCGAGCCCCCGCGCTAGCCCCGCGAACCCTTCATAACCATCCGCAACGAGCGATGGGGGGAGGCATCAGGAGAATGGCCGAAGAACCGAAGGACGATGTCGGCAGGCCCTACCACGTAAGGCTCACGAAGAAAGATGTCGGGAAAATCGCGTTCCTTCCAGGCGACCCGGGGAGGGTACCGCTGATCGCAAAGAGGTTCGACGACCCCCACGAGCTGACTTCCCACAGAGAGTACTCGGCCTACGGCGGCAGGGTCGCAGGTGAGAAGGTCGTGGTGGTAAGCACCGGCATCGGCGGTCCTGCGGCCGCCATCGCAATCGAGGAGCTCGCCAGGCTGGGGGTCAAAGTCATGATAAGGGTGGGGACCTGTGGCTCGATAGCATCGGAAATACGCCTGGGTACGGTCATCATCGCTGACGCCGCCGTAAGGCAGGACGGGACCAGCGCCCAGTATGTTCCGTTGGGATACCCGGCAGCAGCCACGCCCGAAGTAGTGATGGCGTTGAAGGAGTCGGCGGCCACCAGGGGTGTGAAATCCGCCGTGGGGATCACTGCCTCCACCGACGCGTTCTATGCCGGCCAGGGGAGGGAGTCCTTCGGGGGGTTCATCCCCTCGGAAAGGGTCCACATCGTTGACGAGTTCAGGGCGGCCAAGGTCCTTTGCTTCGAGATGGAAGCGGCGACGTTGTTCACCCTGGGTAGGGTGTTCGGGCTCAAGACAGGAGCTCTCTTCGCCGTGGTCGCGAACAGAGCGACCGGCGAGCTCCGGCCCGATGCCGGGGTCAACGAGGCCATAGACGTGGCTGTAGGTTCCGTCAGGCTACTGAAGAAGTACGCCGTCTGACTCCTCCGCGCACCACCAGTCCGAGGACCTCGCTCCCCCGGAGGTGGCCGAGCGAACCCAGCTTGGCGTTGGCCTCGGTGAAACGCATGCCATCTCCCCTGGTCCCCGACGAAACAAGCAGCGGTACAGGGTCGGCGGAGTGCATCTTGATCGTGCACGGCGTGGCGTGGTCGCAAGAAACGGCGATGGTGGCGCCCTCCAGGTGCTTCGTGCATGCGGAGAAGAAGTCCCTGTCGATGCCTTCGATGTTCTTCTTCTTTCCTCGTGCGTCCCCGTCATGGCCGAACTCGTCGGGGCCCTTGATATGGACGTAGACGACCTTCCCCTCCTCGAGCTCGGAGGAGAAGAGTGCAGCCTTCTCCGCCATGTCGTTCCTGTCCTTGATCATTATCTTCTTCATCCCGAGGAGCCCGGCTATCCCCACTTCCGCCGGCATCTCCACAAGGGCGGTCCCCTTCATCCCGTACCGCTTCTCGAACGGTTCCAGCCTGGGGAGGTGGTCCCCTGCATCCCGCAGTAGCAGACAGTTGGCTGGGAGCTTCCCCCTCCGCAGGCGTTCCCTGTTCACGTCGCTCTTGGCTAGGGCCTTGTTGGCCCTCGACGTGAACTCGTTGACGAGTTCTGCCGCCCGCTTCGCCTTGGGGTCCTCGGACTCTGGCAGGCACGCCATCACGGTGTCTGTGCCTGTAAGCTCCTTCGCGGCCCCGAACCCGCCGACCCTAGCGTAGGCTGGGTCGGTGTTCGAAACGGCTGCCGAGAGCCCCCCGGCTGCGCTTATCACGAGGACTCCGCGGTATGAGACCGTGGACCTGAACACAGCCCGGGCGCCATCGAGTTCGATCCCGTTGAGTTCATCCGCGAGCCCGTCCGCCTCCTCCTGAGTAAGGTCCCTGCCGGCACGCCTGTCGACGATGCGTCTGCCGCTGGCTGAGGCCAGGTTCGCACGCAGGCCCAGGTCCCCGTCTCTCATTTTCAACCCAGCGCCCACGGCCTCGACGACCCCGCGGCCGGGATAGTCCCCGCCGAAGGAGTAGCCCAGCATGTTGAACACCGCGATGTCCGACTCGGGGGCTATCCCCTTCCCCACTGTTGTCACGTTTCCCAGCCTGGCGCGCGCCGAGATGCGGTCGAGGTTGGGAGTGTAGGCAGCCTCGAGGGGGGTGGTGTAATTCAACGACGGCACGGGCCTGTCCCCGCAGCCGTCAAGCAGAACATAGCCGACCTTCATGATTCCACGTCTGCGGACAAGCGGAGGGGCATTTCTCCGTTTCGCACTTTCGACTTTGGGCGACAAACGCTAATATCATGACCGAGACCCGACGACGCGCCCATGGTGGAGATAAGGAAAGATTACTTTACCGAGAAGCTGTCTGTCATACTGCCCGACAGGGGGCTCAAGCCCGGACAGGTCATCCAGCAGAAGCCGGAGAAGTGCAACTACTGCGCCGGAAACGAGGAGATGACCCCTCCGGCGGACCTGGTGCTCGTCAAACGGGGGGACACGCTGCTGAAGCAGACAGACTCCGAGGGAGACGTGGTGAGGAACTGGTCGGTGAGGATCTTCCCGGCGAAGAACCCTGTCGTCACCCCCACCGCTCCGCCGTCCTACGGAGAACCTCCTCACTACAGCGAGCCGGCCGTGGGTTACCACTACGTCCTAGTGGCGACCCCCAAGCACGATCAGCCCTTCGCCAAGATTGACATCGAGCAGTGGACCAACATCCTGGCCTCGCTCCAGGACAAGGTCAGGTGGCTCTATTCGCAGAAGGGGGTGAGCTACGTGCTCGTCTACGTCAACAGCGAGAAAGAAGGCCCCCCCACCGTCGTCCATCCGAACATCCAGATGGTCACCACCCCCCGGGTTCCTCCCGCTGTCGAGGAGGAAGCCGAGACGGTGCAGACTTCGTTGAACGACCTGGGGGTCTGCCCGATGTGCCAGGTCGTCTCGACCGAGACGGGTGGCCCGAGACAGATACTGGCCACGGACTTCTTCCTCGCCTTCGCCCCCTGGGTGTCGACGCATGCCTTCGAGTTCTGGGTATACCCCAAGCGGCACATGACCAGCATATTGAAGCTGTCACAGAAGGAGATGATGGACCTCGCCCTCATGCTCAGGTCCACCCTGGGTGGCATGGCGAAGGCCCTCGACTCGCCGAGCTTCACGATGGTGTTCCACTCGTCGTCGGAGAAGAAGACGACCAAGCAGATCCACTGGCACGTCGAAGTCTACCCTAGAAGGACCCAGTGGACAGGGCTCGAGCTCGGAGGGGGGATATACGTCAGCGACGTTTCGCCCGAATCAGCGGCTCAGGTTCTCGGGGCGAGCGCCCGGAAGGAGCTGGCGCAGCTCGTCGGGATCACCTAGCAGGCTCCGGCTGGATCCTTGAGATGTTGGCCTTCGAAGGAGATGCGGGCCACAACACCCTAAAATCAATGAGGTGCGCTGCGCCGAGCTAAGAGGGGACAGGGAGCTTTGCGGAGTGCGGGCCCGCCGACTGCGATGGTGGTCTTCGGTGCGTCTGGGAGCCTAGCCACGAAGAGGCTAGGGCCGGCCATCGAGAAACTCGCGTCGGATAAGGGGAGAGCCAGGCGAATCTTTGCAATCGGGGTGGACCTCAAGCCGGCCACGTGGGCACTGGGCAAGGGTCGGTATGCGCACATCCAAGCAGACCTTACCCTAGGGGAGACCTACCACGCCCTTTCCTCCACGATGCGGGCGAGGCTGGCCCAACAGAGGTCAGACTGCACCTACTACCTGGCGACCGCACCGCAGCTTTTCCCCCAGATCGTGGAGGGTTTGGAGAATTCTGGCCTAGACCGCGCAGGGACTACGAGGAGAATCCTAGTCGAGAAGCCGTTCGGGACCAGCCTCGGCGCTTCCAGGGAGCTGCAGAAGCAGCTCGACCATGCTTTCGGGGGGGCGCGGGTGTATCGGGTTGACCACTTCCTAGCCAAGGTGGGATTCGGGGAGATCGTCGGGACGAGGCACGCGAGCGCCGAACTTGAGGAGGCACTGAACAGAAACTGCGTGGACCATGTGCAGCTCATGGCCGATGAGGACCTGGGGGTCGAGGGGCGAGCGAGCTTCTACGACAGGGTGGGGGTCATGCGCGACATGGTCCAGAGTCATATGCTCCAGGTCCTCTGCCAGGTAGCCATGGACCTTCCGAGGTCTCCCTCCGCGGAGCGGCTGGACGAGGCCAGGGCGAACCTCCTGAAGAGGGTCGAACCCATTCAGAGCGACGACGTTGTGTGGGGCCAATACTCTGGCTACAGGTCAACCCATGGGGTAGGGATAGGCTCCAGAACTCCCACCTTCGTCGCGCTCAGACTCTCCGTGAAGAACGAAAGGTGGCGTGGCGTCCCCTTCTACCTGCGATCGGGCAAGAGGCTGCGGCGGAACGTTACCAAGGCCGTGATAGTATTCAAGAAATCGTTGAACCTCACCGTCGGAAGGAGGAGGCACAGGCTAGGATACCTGTCATTCGAGATCGACCCGGCACCGGCGTTGGCAGGAGGGGTCTCCCCGCCCGGGGGGGACGAGGAGGCATCCGCGACTTCGATGGTGCCGATATGGAGGAAGGCGCCCCAGGACGAGTATGAACTCCTGCTGGATAGTGCCCTCGAAGACGACCACTCCCACTTTGTGGGGGAAAGGTTCAACGAGCTTGCATGGAGGCTGGTGGACCCGCCGATCAAAGCGCTCGAGGAAGGCCGCTCGGGTCTGAGGGGTTACGTTGCAGGAACAGACGGCCCAGCCGATTCAGGAAGATTGCTGGCGTCCTCAGGTCGAGCTTGGGCCTGACATCGCGACTGCCCCACCGAAGGAGAGGGCTAACTATATCAAAGCCACCCGGAGGTTCGCGGGGAGGTTGGTTCATCTATGTTGAGCCCGATGTGTCAGGTCTCCGTCGGAAGGCACGATACATGCACCTGGGTTGAATGCACCTGCTGGTGCCACTCGCTTCCAAAGGCGGCCAAGAAGAAAGAAGCGAAGGGCCAGGGAGAGTAGGGGACTATCGGGCGCGCCCGTAGTCGTCCTCGACACGCACTACGTCGTTCTCATCGAACCTGCCATAGCTCACTTCAAGGACTTCGGTCCCTTCGATGGAGGCGACCCTGTGGAGCCTCCTGCGAGGGATGAACGCCTTCTTTCCGACGCGGAGCACGAAGTTCCGCTTTCCTATGGTCACCTTGGCACGACCTGAGAGGCATATCCACTCTTCATCCCTGTGCTCGTGCTTCTGGAGGCTCGTCCTTGACCGTGGGTTGACCTTCAGGACCTTCAGCGTTATCTCGTTGGACCACTGGCCCAAGGTGGTGTAGGTCCCCCAGGGCCTTTGCACCGTTTCCGAGTCCATCAATTCGTCCCGGCCCATGAAATTTGGTCAGTCCATAAGTGTTGCCCAGCGCAGGTGGCTGTCTGGACGTCAGGGGAGCTTTGGCCGAATCAAGAGAGCCGCCCCTTCTTCACACCGGCGCCCCTCCTTTCAGCCGCCGTGACGGCGAAAGCCCTCCGGATCAGGCTCTCCCCGCTCCTGCCGAGCGTCTGCCCCCGCCTCTCCATCATCCTGCGCTGCGTCTCAACAACGGACTCGAGCAGGAGTTCGACCTTCTTCTTCGAAGTGGAATCGCAGTGAGCGAAGCTGGGGATGTCTTCGCTAGCGAGTCCAGTCACATGGGAGCCTGTCCCGACCTGCCGGCCGCAGTACACCTGGGCACCGATGGAGAGCTTCGCCATGTCTCCAATGACGGGGCCCAGTTTCAGCATCCCGCTGTCGACCGCCTTGCCCCTGATCCGCAACCTCACGTTCCCGTATGTGTTCTTCAGGTTGCTGAAGGTGCACCCGGCCCCTATGTTGACCCAGGAGCCGACGTATGAATCTCCGATGTATCCGTAGTGGGCTTTGTTCGTGTACGGCATTATCACCGAATTCTCCACCTGGCCGCCCACCTTGCACGAATCGAAAATCGAGGTGCCGCCGCCGAGGAGCGCCGAGTAGACCTTCGCCTTCGGACCGACGTAGCAGGGCCCCATCAACCTGCTGAAGCTTTCGACTGAAGCTCCTTTGGCGATCACTATGGGCCCGAGCCGTGCGTCTAGCGTGACGTGACCCTCGACGTCTGCTTCCGAGTCGATGATTATGTTAGAGGCCTGGCCCCGCACTTCTACCCCCCTGGGCAAGGGGAGCGACTCCTCGAAACGCCTTGCTTGCTCCGCGATGGCGAGACTGTTACCTTGCACGAGTTCCCAGTACCCGCGGAAAAGCGCTTCGGGGGGCGTTGCAACCTTCTGCAAACGCTTGGAAACACGGGCCACGTCCTTCTTCCTCACGACGCCCGGCCTTGCCCACTCGGATTCCAGCCTCGCTGCCACCACCCCTCCGCTCGAAAGCGCCACAAACGGCTCCGTGCGGGACGCGAGAGCCAGCAGTCCTTCGTCTGGCCTTGCCCGCGCGTTAACGAAGAACGCCGGGCCGTTTACCCTCTCGTTAAAGGCGCCCTTCAGGGATTCTCGTGTCACCGCAGAGAGTTCGTCTCTCCCCCAGAGGCTCACGTCAGTGGCGTCAGGGATCTTCTCCACGAGCGAGTCGAGTAGGCGCTTGGTGCCCCAATAGAGGGTGCTGACATGCCTGGTGAGGACGAGGGGACCGAAGCCTGCGTTTCCGTCGTCCTCAAAAACCACTACTTTCGTGTCGACTGTGCACCCTGGCCCATGTTCTTGGTGTAGAGGTCGTTGGCTTCCTTGTACGACTTCCTGTCGCCGATGTCCATGAAGGTCCCTTCGACCCTGACCGCGTAGAGGCGCGCCCCCTTCGCCCTGGCGACTCGGAACGCGTCGTTCATCTCGTAGACCCTCGCCGCTGGAATGTACCTGAGGAAGCTCCTCTCCATCACGTAGCACCCGACGTTGATGAACCCTGACACTTCGGGTTTCTCCTTCCACTCGGTTAGTCGTCCGTCCTTGTCCGTCTCCATGAACCCGTACTTCATCTCCGTGCTGTACTTCATCAGCACCATGGTCGCTGTGGCCTGCTTCCTTTCGTGAAAGTCCAGGGCCCGCTGGAGGTCAAAGTCGAGGAGAGCGTCTCCGTAGATGCATACGAATTTGCCCCTGATCTTCCCTTCGGCCGCCTTGAGCTGCCCGGCAGTCCCCATCGGCCTGGAGGAGGTGGCGTAGGCTATCCTGACGCCCCATTCATCGCCGCTTCCGAAGTACTCCTGGACCATCTTCCCCAGATAGCCAGTCGAAACGACGATGTCGGAGATCCCTGCTTTCTTCAACCACTCGAGTATGTGCTCCATGATCGGCTTGGGGCCGACAGGGAGCATCGGCTTTGGGAGCAAGAAGGTGTAGGGCCTGAGCCTTGTCCCCAGCCCGCCGGCCAGTATCACAGCTTGGAGATTATTGTCCTTCAGCTAGGCCTCGCCTTGGGCTGAGGCTGGCTATCTCGTCTTTATACGCTTCATCGGTGCCCGAAAGGATGCAGGGGTCGACGACCAGGCCCTTCACGCCCAGCCCGACCACCCGGTCGATGTCGGACCGATTGAGCTTCTTCTGCGTCCTCAGCAGAACAGGCTTGGTGCAGAGGTGGGTTATCACCCCGAGGGTCGCGTAGTCGAGCACGGTGAATGGCGCACCCCTCGCCTGATGAGGGACCGTTGCGACGTCGACGAAGTCGACCCCGTCTATCTCTGAAAGCTGCTTTACCTGCTCAAGGATGTAACCGGTTGATATCGCGACCACCTTCCTCAGCCTGGCGTCAGACAGGAGGAAGGCAGGCATCTGGTGGGCGTACATTTCCACGAATCCGAAGGGGCTGGACATTATGCGCTCCCAGTAATCCTCGGTGACCAGCTTGGCGCCGCCGATGAAGAGCCCGCAGGGGACGGACACTGTGGTGATGACGTCGTTGATGTAGGCGTCGTGGAGGTCGTAGCTCCCGAAGTGGCTCGGGGATGCCCCCTCATCTCCGTCGATGTTCAGCATTATTGCGTCGGCGCCCCCATCCACCGCCTGGAGGGCAAGGGACGTGCTGTTCTTCGGCAGGCTAGCTACTACGGTGTATCCCCCATCGCCCCTCAGAACCTCGAGCGGCCTCCGTAGCTGGCCTACAGACTCCATTCCGTTGGGCGTGATAGACCCAGGCTACCTTAGAAGAGAACTGCTCAAATGTAAACGACCTAATGATATGGCCGTTTTAACAAAGGCCGTCAGAGTGCCCTGAGCCGCTCGAGCCTCGGAAGGACCACGTTCACTACTGTGTCCTTGATGAAGGTCAGGTTCTGGCTCCTCAGCTCTACCGCTATCGGCGACGTGGCGGCTGCCCCCGCGAGGAGCTCCTCCTGCCTGTCGGAGGCCTGGTCGATCCTGTCGATGGCCAGGTAGACGGTGGCCAGGTCTTCCCTGACGCTCAGCCTGAAGGAACGGAAGCTCCCTGAGTTCCGGACCTCAGCATAGGCAGACTTGTAGAACCGGGGAATTGGGGTGACGTATGACTCTCCGGTCTTCTGTTTGTCGCAGAACTCGATGACCTCGTTTGCATGCCTGAGGTTCAGCGAAAGTTCGTCCCTCAGCGCTCTCTTCCTACCGGAGAGCTTGCTCCTGCTCTGGATGAGAAACGCGAACCCGACCACTATCAGCAGGAGCACCAGGGTAGGGAGGTAGGGGTAGACGTAGGAACCGAGAAAGGACGAGATGGAGCCAGAAAGGCCCCCCAAGTAGGAAGACATGGCGTGAACAGGAGTGTCAGGCATTATAAGCGCGCGGAATGCAGACCCCCTAAGGCAGCTGGGGGGCGTGCCCCTAGGATGTCGCGCCGACTGTTAGACCTAGCACCAGGAAGATTATCGCAAGGTATGGGCTCGTAAGCTTGAAGAGGGTCCATG